>LKMJ01001246.1_pt1 | contig 22102 bp, 30 predicted proteins | sample 643391 | NCBI WGS metagenome assembly LKMJ01 (sample SAMN04112250, study PRJNA286221) | soda lake metagenome | biome: soda lake; feature: Kulunda Steppe; material: water; isolation source: sample PL-Br10 brine of Picturesque Lake | place: Russia: Kulunda steppe | collected 2010-07
TATGTATGTATGTATGTATGTATGTATGTATGTATGTATGTACGTTTGTACGTGTGTATGTTGGTTGTACGCAGATGTGCTGGGTGCAAGCGTTGAGGGCCTCACTGAGCAAAGAATTCGGTTCAACTTCCCCAAGGGTATCACAGAGCTACAGCATCATCCCAGAGGGTAGATGATCATCTTGCCTTTCTATCTCCAATTGCTTGCCCCTGCTTTGATGCTGTTCACGGCAGCAACACTGCCGCATTGTTGGACCCATCTATTTTGGTTTGCACATTTAATGTCTCAGGTATGGGCGATACACTGATGACACACAAATGGCATTAGTAAGTGAGGCTCCCCAGCTTGAGTTCCTGGCATGCATTTCTCTGGCCAGCGTCTTGCTGCCTGTGTTCTCTCTTCTTTTACTGCCTGCTAAGGTCAGCTGCTATCAAATCCAGAGGCTAGCCAATACTGGTCTTTGCTCCATGGTTTGGCTGCAGCATAGAGCTCGCATCTGCACTGCCATGGACAGAATGCTCTTCACCTGCTACTATTGCCGCTGAGTGAGGCTTCACAGACATAGCATGGCATAACTCTAGTCCAGGCTTCACCTCTCCCATGGCCCCCAACAACATTTATTTCAGGCACTTGCTTGCTCTATCGTGGAGAACAGCAAGGTACGCCATTGAACAAAAGTCAAAATGTTAGGTGCTTACCTGGAGCTGGCACGTGTTTTGCCTCGCACGTAGTCTAAGTGAAGCTGAGCGCACACTGCAAATTTGAGCCTGCCTCCTGCGTCTCCTGTGGCACGAAAGACACATCATTATACTTGAAGTGCATGCATATGTGTACACACAAGCTCTGGAAAACGCGTGGACGGTTGCTGTTTCAGCCTGGGCAGCCCATGAGAATGCCTTGCAATGGCTCCCAGGTTGATCCTGGGCAGGCTGCCAAGGCATATGCAGCTGATTATGACCCTGCTCGTGGCTATGGCGGCAGTGCAAAAAAGGTGGGTTTCAGGCATGCATCTAATTTGCCTTGAGCATTCCTTTCTAGCTGACCCAGGCGCGTATCCTGAGCTGGAACCCCTGACTTGTTTGAGTGCCGAGTCTCCAGTTCCTCACTAAGTTCTTCCTCTGAATGTGGCGTACAGCAAGCTTTTTTTGAAAAGCTGTCCCTGGCATGACTGAAACCGCTCTGGTTCGCCAGGTGAAAGCAAGTTTTGTACATCATGAAAAGGTCCCTGGGAGCAAGGCTCTCTAGAAACCTGCAAAGGACTCCTGAGCTTGTGGTCTGCATGTGCACGCTCGCACCATTTAGCTACAGACCTGCATGATATATTCATGTTGATGGAAGTGCTGGGCTTGTGAATTACAAGGAGCAAACTATTGCTTGTGAAGCTGACGTTCAGGCCCATGGTCAGTGCTTCATTTGTGAATGCCTCAATTTCTTGCATCTGCACCTTTGCTCTGTAAAGCTGTAAAGATTTGTATCATAAAGAATCTTAAAGGATACATACAATGATACATGTATTTGCACTTCAAATTGGGTTGGGGAGGACGGGGCTCCCAGGCAAAAAATTCGGCATGGCAGTCATCAACAAATTTCAGCCTTCTGACCTCTACCTGGCTAACTTGCAGATACTATCCGAGCTCCGCTCCCCTGATGCAGACTGGAGAACATTAGGCACCAAGTACATTCCAGGTATGCATATAGGTTAGAACAGGGTGAGCCGCTGCTTGCTTCTCATTGATTTGTCCAACTGTCCAAAGCCAGCTCATCATCGCTGCTATGTTACAACCATGAATGCAGGTGGCTCGTATGCAAACGGCGGTGCAATGCGCATAGCACCTGTGGGCATTGCATACAGGTGAAGATGGGTGTGTGTGCACATGCCGGGGCCAATGGGAGTTGCCTGTAATGCTCTCTTAAATTACTCCTTTAATTGCTGCCTTGCCCTTACATTGCTTTGAGTGCAGGGCAAGTGCAAGTGAATTGAAACCCTACTCCTAATTAAATGCTGCAAGTGAATTGAAACCCTACTCCTAATTAAATGCTGCCAAATGACCGTGCACAGGAATGCCCCAATTCAAGTGCTGTATCAAGCTGTCACAGATGCTTGCATTTGTACCCACAACAATCCGGTAGCCATTGATGCAGCCTTCATATTGGCAGGTGGGATCAGAGCACCAGGATGAGCTTTCCATCTGCTGCATGTTAGGTCCTGTGACCTAGATTTTCCTAGTAGGCCTGCCTGACAGTCAACTTGTTGGCCCAACACAATCCAGAAAAATAATCAAACTACCAATCAAAGCCAAACAAGGAGAACGGAGAGGAAGAAAGAACAACAGGGCAAGCTTAAAAGCTTTCAATCCAGCTGCTGCGGTGCTCAGCTCATCCTTGCCAGCACGATTGCCCAACATGCAGCCACTGTGGCTTGGCTTACACATCAGGAGCCTGCGCCTTCTCTGGGTGCGTGCTTGCTATCTTGCTGCCCACATGCTGTCTTGTGTAACACTTGGTATGCACCATGAAAGGGTTTGTTTGCAAGTGCTGCCTTGCTGCGAAGTCCATGCGCGGGTCCCAAAACTCCGCCAGATCTTGTCTTGATGGCAAACCAGATCCCTTCACAGAATGACTCTTAGCACCAGCTTGACAACACTTATTTCCCGTGCACAGCGCCCACAGCCAGATAACCTATCTCAGAGGTTAGTGTTCAGGCTTACAACTGTCCTGCCATTGCCATGGCATTATGAAGCAAGGGGTGGGCAGGCCGGGTATGCTCAAGTACTCATTGGCTGCAAATGACGGAGCTCACCTTCACATCAACACTTGGCTGAGCTGTTAGTTTGGGCTGTGCCTGAAGTCATGTTCACGGCCTTGCTCACCACCAAATCATTGATAATTTTGTTGATGCAGCTGATGCTCAAGCTCTGCAAGAATCTCTTCTGTCCTTCTTAATGACCCTAGCACGGACAAAAGGAATGCAGTGGAGGCTGCAGCGCCTCTATGACCAGAGGAGCCAGCTGGTAAGCTGTGGCGTGGCATGCATTGAGGGTGTAACATACAACAGCCTTAAAACCTATCGCACGATCTCTAGAGGTGTCCTTTTTGAAGGTCAGGGGGTCATGATGATGGCCCCTTGCTTTGTCGTTCCCAAACTACAGGGACGATGTATTTAGAGCCTCTCCCTGCAAGTGCCCCTTTGGAACCCAGGACATGCAAACCTTGCTTACATCCCTCTGTGAGCGCCTGCCTTTGCTGTGAGCTCAACCTCTATGCGCTTTAGGCTGGTTGGGAGGCATTTTATTTGATTGCTATGCATGCCGGGGTGCTCATATCACAGCTGGCACATGCTGGACGAGTTTGAGGGAACTGGGATTCAACTTTTTTATGTCGTCACCCTCTTTTCTCCACCAACATGCATGCCCTCAGTATTCCAAGCCCTGACGGCCTCACTTTGCACACACTAAGACAAGAATGAAAGCTTGGCCGTGAGCCATGATGACAAGGAAAGCACTGCACTTGTGTGCGTGCCCGAGCGCACCTGTGGGTGCATGCTGCCATGCTGTGCTTGCATAGCAGCATGGCTCCCAGCAAGTCCGCCCATTTGCCTGTGGGTGCATGCTGCTGTGCTGTGCATGCAGAGCAGCATGGCTCCCAGCAAGTCTGGGGCAGCCCTCTGGGAACCGTATTTGATATCCACAGGATGGCGGAGGGAGTGGGATCTCCAGCTGGAGCTTTCAGAGGGCGAGTGGTTCCAGATCAAAGGGGACAGCGCTGTTGCCGCCTCTCTGTGCGCCTTCCTCCATCACGGGCTGCTGGCTCCGAGCGCGCAGGGAGGGAGACCAGAAGATGCCATAGTGGCTGCAGTTCACTATGGGGGAGATACAGACACGGTGGCCGCCATGTGTGGTAAGAAGCCTTTTTGGCATCTATATAGTTCAAAGAAAACCTCTGGAAAAACTTGCTTCTCCTGCTGTGGGTCAGCTGTTTTGGGCTCTAATGTCTGCTGCGCTGCTTGAAAAGTGCTACTGGGCTGTTGCTGCCTGTTGTGTTGCCGGGTACTGTGGGCATCAGCGTCATGCACTTGGTCATGCAGCACTTACCCAGGCTCTGTGGCAGCAGAGCTGGCCTTAATTTCGGGCAGTTGTGCTCTGCCACCGGCAACTCATTTATGAAAAATTGCCGGTACTTGCAGTACTCAATTTACGAGCGTGTTTCGTGTGCCTGCATGCAGGTGCATGTGTTGGCGCACTGCACGGATACGCAGCCCTGCCGCAAAGATGGCTGCAGGGCCTTGAGAATGAGGAAATGGGCCGTGACATCGCCTTGGAACTCGGCCACAAGCTGGCGCAAGTCAATGTCGTGGCTTAAGATGAAATCAACAACAACTACAGAGGGAAAACCGTGAGGGTATGGGCAGAAGTGGGGAGTAGGAGGATGGCCTGGAAAGCTGCTTAGGAACAATAGATATTGATCTATTCTTTGTCAACGACTTAACCAGCACGCATGGGTGAGACTGCCTGCTTTGGGATTATTTGTTTTATTTTGCGCTCGTCTGCAATTTTGTATGTGCGCAAGCAATTTGGCTTTCTAGAGATGCAGTGCTGCAACGCCGCCGCACGCGCTTGGTTCTTCTAGAAGATCCAGATCTGGATTGACTTTGGTCAAAGTGAGCGAGAACAAAGTCAGCCTACATAGCATAGCTGGAAGGCCTAAAGTAGCACGATTACGAAATCCATATCATAAGCTATCTAGGAGCTTATGCGCTTTGTTTTATGCTGACCATGCCACGACTTCAGCCAGGTATTTCCTTCCAGATATATTCAAACTTGAATTATTTCCCTTTTAGCATGTAAAACTCACAAGCTTCGTGATGCAAGATGCGAATTTTTACACAGTTTATTTTCCAGTTATTTTACAGTTAATTTATTTCAATACTCAAGAATTACACAATGACGACGAGGCACAACGATGACTTGTTCCGTCGCCTGTCCAAAAGCTTGCAAGACGACGAGAAGCCGAACAGGGCAGATGAGGTCATGTGCATCACGCAGGGCCGCACCTACTTGTTCAAGCAGGTAGGAGCAGGGGAGAGGAGCGGTGAGCGGGCCGTTGCCCCTCCTCAACAGGGCCAACCGAAAGAAAGTGGCTGACAGCTCAGGGCTGAGGTCCCCTTCGTTGCCATTGAGCATATGTCCGTCCGTTTGTGCAGAGGACGTGCAGGTGCACAATGGCTCAATTCCTTGGTGGCCCCAAATTGCGAGTTGGCCCTCCAACTCAGCCACATGGCAGCTGACCCCTTTGACGCGCGCATGTCTGCAACCACATAGGGTCAACGTGCGCTGCTTGCCCTGCCTTCCTCCCACTGCTGCTTTGTTCCCAATGCTTATTCAATGCGTGCAGGCAGCTTGGGCAGCCAAACTCTTGGAGGAGCTAGCCGAGGGGCCTGAGCCATCCACGAGGCTCCCCAAAGCAATCCTGAATTCATGCGAGGCCTTGTGCTTTACAAACGCGCAGAAAGGCAGGTGAAGTGTGATGGTTGCAGGCGGCGGCCTAAAGGGAATTAGCAGGGCCCCCATGCCCTGGCCTAAAGAGCTGCTCCCTGTTACCGGCAGCTGCATGTGCCTAGACAACCCTTTATGTGCACGCAATTTCTGATGCTTGTCCACTATCATAAAGTGAAATGTAAGGTTTTTGCCTCCCTCCCCCGTAACTCTTTTGCTGTTGTCATGTGCTTTGACTGGCAGGTGGATTTGGGCTGACAGGGGGCTACGGGTGAGTGAGCAGAGGCAAAGGTGCTATGAGAGCATGCTCAAAAGTATGGAGTTCCTGTGCATGACTTCCTGAGGCGATGGCTGGCTCAAGCGGCACCCGGTCGTATGTGGCTGCCATAGCATCTGACGCACACACTTCTTTTGTGCACAACGGGGCTCTTCTTCTCCCGCATTGCGCTGTCACTCTCATAGCCCATACGCTGCTGCAGGCTTTCCCTCTTTTGACATCTGACTGTCCGATTCCTGCCTACAGGTACGGATTCATCATTAAGAAGTTGAAGCAGGAGGAGGATGGCACCAGCAAGTGGAGCCCACCCTACTTCTTCACTATTTCGCAAGCTGGAATGGGCCTGGCTTTTGGTGAGCATGCACAAAAGGAGCCAGCTCTTGTGCCTTCAGGTCTTCACAAAGGCGCACCAGCCTGCCCAGGAAGAGCGATGGCATCTTCAGGGGCACGCTCCCGCTCGCAAACATCAACCTTGTGTTTGGTTGTCCCTCTCGTTCGAGGTTCTATCATCTGTGACAAAGACAGGCGCATGTGAACTCCATCATTTTGAAGGGCTTTGAACTTGGGAGTGCCCTGCTGACCTGCCCGTATTTGGAGGACTCCAATTCTGGTGTGTGTGGACCAATCTGGTGGGGTGGGGTGTTGCACCCTGCATAAGAGCAGGCCCATCTCCTGCCCAGCACTTGAAGGAATTTGGAATGTGTCCCTCTCATGGCGCTGGGAAATTCAGGCAAGCATGCGGCTGTATGGTCTGTTACAACTCAGCCCATACTGCCTGCATGCCCTCCCATTCGCTCGCTCGTTACGCAGCGATTGGCCAGGGACGCTGCCCACTTGTTACATGAGCAGCAGAAGTGCCTGATGCACTCACAGGCCCCGCTCATGCCTCCCTTCACGGAAGATATTTTGCTGGGTGCCATAAAATGGCGGGTCTGGAAAGGCTCTGGCCTGAATCAGCTCTTGACAAAGGGAGCCTGTCCACCACTTTTGCAGGCTTTTCCATTCATCTCCCACTATTTAAGGCCATAGACGGAAAGACTAGGCCATGGGGTTGGGCAAGGCCTGCCGAACAGGGGGAGAGGCCTCTGGGGGGTTGAATGGTCTAGCCCGGGATGCGATGGCTAGGACCCGGCGAGAGGGATGGCACATTGTTGCAGCACTTTAAAACCATGGAAGTGGAGAGGTCGTCCTCAGAAGGCACTGTGCTGCCGCCCGTGCCTGTGCAGGCTACCAGCACTCCCAGACGGTGATGGCGCTAGTGAACCAGTCGGCCATTGACCTCTTCATGGCGGGCGGCTTCCAGGCCGGCTCTGATCTAGGCTTCTACTCTACCGACGGCGCTCTGACAGGTGTGCCCCCCACGTGCGCGCCTTGGCAAGCGTGCCCTCTGGTTGTGCTGACAGGTGCGCCCCCTACATGCGCGCCTTGGTGAGCGCGCCCTCTAGTTGCGCTGACAGTTACGCCCTCATCGCGCGTGCCTTGGTGCGGCTGCCCTGAGGCTGCTTGTCCAGCATGTGTCGTCATCCCTAATGAGGCTCACAACCTACCTCTGTCGCCACAGGCCTCTGTATCGATTGTGTGTGGCAAGCGTGCACACCACGTGGCCGGTGGAACTCGTGGCTGGCGCTCAAACTGTGAACATGCGCACTCAGCAGCGCAATTAGTCGGCGCTGGTACGCCTGCGGCATACACCCCATCTGCCCAATCGCGCATGACCTACTCAAGTTGATGTGCAACATTTGCATGCCTAAACATCAAAATTGCATGTTGTCAGCAACCTGCCTTGGAGCCTACGCCATCCTCTTGGCCAGGTCGCATCCGCTCTCGGTTGTGGAAGGCTTGTCCTCCGGGGGAGCCTGATGCGAGGAGCGGATAGTCAAGCATCCAGGATGCTGCTACCACACCTAGCAACAGCTTGTGCACGCGCGCGCATTGTTTGCGCAGGAATGGCTGCGGGCGTGCTGGGGTGGCGGCAGCAGCGGAGCCAGAAGGGCGGCTTCAGCTACAGCCAAGTGATGGGGGCGTACACGGAGTACGGCATGCATGGTAAGTCCTGGCCTAACCTGGCCTGGCCTGGCCTGGCTGCACACCCAAAATGCGCCGCACCTCACGTTGCGCCACCCAGCGCGCTGCCATAGAGACACCCCGGAGGCACAGAAACACATCCGACACGTAGTGGCCGTGGCGCCTGCAGACGGTGGGGGGCCAGCCAAAAGTGGATTGATGTGTGTGTGTTTGTGTGCCCGATGGCTGCCCGCCACGGGAGCAGCAAGCAACCTGCAGTATCACACGCGCGTCCAGCTCGCAGGTCCATGTGCATCCATACCTGGCAGGAGGCCAGCTTGTGTGGCAGTCTGCTTGCCACACTGCGCTCTTGCTTGCCCCTGTTGGGGCAGCTCCTGGCTGCCCCCGGCCGCCTTGGTAGGAACTGTCACATGGGATGGGCTTGGCCCCAGCACGCCACCGTGCGCGCGCCCTCTGTACGCTTAGTTTGTACGTACTTTCTGCGTGCATGTTTCCTATTAGCAATTGCGCACGCGGCCGGGCTGTGGGCAGGAGGGACTTGGCCAACCGGCTTGTGCACACTGCATGGGCTGAGGTCCATGGCAGCCGAGCCTCTGCGCGCCCTGCAAATGTGGCTCCTGCTGATCAACACAGGCTTGGTGCCTGCCGAGCAACTTTTGCTCTCCATGTTCCCAACGGGCCTCATGTCACCGCCACCCGGTGCCAGCCTCCATCCCCCCCCCCCTCTTCATGCCGCCATGCCTGTGCACGGCCTGCAGGCTCCCGCATTTCCGCGGACTGGAGCACCAACAGCAAGTTGTACGAGTACGTCAGCGGAGATGACGTGCTGAATGGGCTGGTCACACGGCAGTTCCCGGAGGTGAGGCCGCGGCGGCGGCAGTGGCAAGGCTCAGCGCGTACGCCACGCGTCGGCGCATGCGCAGCCATGCTGTGCTGTAAGTGAGGGGCGGCCAAGGCCGCATGTCATACACCACAAACTAACTTATACACCCAGGGCTGGGCGATTACGCCTGATGGTGTCAAATTACGTTACATCACCGTAAATTACGGTTTTCACCGTGATTTAGGAATTTTCAGGCGTAATTGACGGTAATTTTCATGCTGACGTCTGATGGTTGGGATTTTTCGTTAATTACGGTGCTGCACCGTCAGAAACTCGAAGGTCCTGTTCAGAGTGTCTGTCTCCTGTTCAATCCGTGAGCTGCTCCCATCTCCCCCACTCCCTCATCCTCATCAGTTCCTTCTCCCCCCCCCTGCTCATCCCCCTGTTGCTCCTCCTGCTGCTCAGCCTCCTGCTGCTCCACATCCATCGGCTTGGCTCCTCCTCATCTGCATCCTCTGCTGCATAGTGCACTGTGTCCAGCCATACTGCAAACTAAGCCTTCTGCTCCTCGCTGGCATCCATCAGCCCGTGCTCCATCTCCCCCTGCTTCCCCCCCCTCTCCTGCCTCTTCACAAACTGTGCCTGCACCCTCCATTTCTTATTCTTGCCTCCCTTAGGCTGCTGCCCCACTTGCAGGCCTGCATTGGGTGGTGCAGGAGGCACCAGCTGGCTGGGGTGAGCCAAGCTCGGCTGCCTCAGGGCCACGCGAGCCCTCTTGGTCTGCTGGGTATCGGGCATGATGCATCGCAAATGTTGTTTTGGGAGAATCGGGGAGACGTCGCGCGTGCCCCTTGAGCTTACTCTTGTGTGCTTATTTGCCCCGAGCGTGAGTTCACTCGGGGCGAATTGAGCCCCTGACGGTCAAAAAACCATCGTAACTTACGATTTCTCACCGTCAATCACAGATGCACCGTAATTTACCGGGTAATTTACAATGTGTGACGTCTGACGGCGTAATATGCACCATAAATTACGGTGCAAATCTTAATTATGCCGTAATCGCCCAGCCCTATTGAGCACACATGTATGCACTTATGCACGCGCGCTTGCCTGTGTGCTTGGAGCAAAGGGCCTCTTGACTCGGCTTGCAGCGCCTGATGCCCTTCTTGCCCTTTCGCTGTCCCCTCCATCCCCTGGCAGAAAGCATGCCCCTTCTTCCTTCCTGGCTGATTCCTACAGCATGCCCCCGGACTGTAGCCCCGGGAGCTATTGCTGCAGGCGCCTTGTGCCTCAATGCAACTTCACCTTCATCCAACCCAAGTCACCTCACTGCTCCTTACTCACGTCTCTTTAGACAGCCCTGATATGGCAGCTGAAGAAAACGATCTCTCATGCGTGCCTGTGATCGCCCACCCATGCCATGACATTCTCAGGTCGACTGCCTGTACACGGTCATCAACCGCTTGGGCAAGGAGGCTGCAGCAGAAGCCACGGCATCCCTGGCAGCTGGCTCCATCAGCCGCATCTCGAACCTGACGGATGTGACGGAGGCGGCCGCCCCTGTGCCCCAACTCACCCAGACAAATAACCAGACATATGCTGGCCAGGGGGAGGCCTGAGGTGAATGCTGAGAGATGCTGAGGTGCACGCTGAGGCACATGCCAAGGCATGTGCTTATGCCAAGTGCGGTTGCAGGCCCACCAAGGGCAGGCTTTTGAGCGCGGAGCAAGCGGTTGAAAATGGTGGCCCTAGGGCTCCTTTTGCAAACAGGCACCTACTTCGCTGCGCTGCAAACTTGCATTGAGGGGCAACGATGCTGCCCGACTGGGGTAGCGCCCAAGGGTGCAGCAGGCTGGTGGTACTGCATGCACTCAGGAAGAGAACAACAGGAGCGCTCCCTGCCCTGCCTCGACCAGTACTTGGTGCACACGTTATTCCTCAACACACTGGGATGCCTGCATTCCAACCCTTGCTGAATCCATCTGCAGCCAAGTCTGTAATGCTCTGCAGCAGTTATGTCTGTTGAGTCGTGCTGAGGGTGGCAGCGTGGAGTTTTGCACCTGCCAGTGTACTCTTTACCATACCCTTGAGGTCCTGTGTAGCATGGGCTAATGCATTTTGTTTCTCACCAAAAGGGGTGTGGGTTACGAGGACATAGTTGACTGCTAGCCAATTTGCCAGGCATCAGCATCATGATATTAGGCATCATGATATTAGGCAGCTATCCAATGTAGTTAGGAGGCTGTACATGGCTCTGTACTGGACTGAGCCTTCTTGGTCAGTGGCAGGAGATGACATTGAGAGGCCTTCCCTGCCAATCAGGAGCAGCTGAGCTAAGCTAGAGGCCTGCATCAACAGAGGTCCAGTCAAATAAATGACACAGAGGCGCGTCAGGAGGTGTGGGTGCGCTTGGTGCCTCTGAGGCATTGATGCAGGATTGAGAAACAAGGCCACTGCCTTAACCATCCTGTTTTTACGGTGTGAAACCCTGCACATATGAATGATAGAGCTGCAGTGGTGTATGCTTTCTTTCATTGTGTTTTGTGATCAGGTCAGAGTGTGACCTGTGAGTTTTTTGTACAGTGACAGCTGAGGGAGAATGAGTGCCTGCCAACACGACAGGGGCTGGCCCGCCTTGACTGCTCTCAAGTTATTAGGCACTTCTGACGCGTCTGTCCAAGAGCCTGCACTTATTATTTTGTCACTATCTTAGAAAGGTCTTGCAATGCAATTGGATCTCGTACTCTTGTCAAAAATGATTGCCTTCTTGTATGATTGGGGCTCATACTTGCCCAACATATTGTTTCGATTTTTGTATGAACTACACTATCTCTTTTCAAGTACTGGGCTTGGGGCTGATCGGGCTTGGGGCTGGTCACCAACAATGCATGTCTTGCTGCCAGCTTGAAAGGTGAAGGTTAAGTAGCTATACCTCCCATGAGTGCAGATGTCTGGCTAAAAACAGTTTTTTGTGATGCTGGGGTGATACAGATGGGGTCAACTTAGGGTTACAAGGTTTATAAGGATTAATAAGAAAAGGCCTTCAATCAAGAAGTGCAACTGCTAGCCTGCGCATCAAAAACAAGTTACAAGTAATGGTTAACCGCCGGCCAGGTCGTTAGGCTGATTGGTTTGTTGCTGGTCTTCGCCAGCCGAGAAATCCATAATGTCTGAAATGAAATGGCAGAGTTTGTTGTGCCGTTGAGAAAGAAGATTAAGAACAGCCTGAGTCTGACTTCGATCCTGCTCAAGACCAGATGCTATTTGCGTACTGCCAGTTGGAACGAAAATCGGCCATCAAAGAGACATACAGGCTATACACCCTTTGCGCTGGGATGTACACCTCATTGAAGTAAAATACTATTTTACTTCAATCAACAACAATATTGTGATGATACTCGACCAGAGGAAAAACTTGCAAGAGCAACTGAACAGCATATTGGATTGAAACACGCCCTTGCACAGCAATGCCACAAAGTAAGCCTACATACCATCCTGATTGGAGGGATGGGGATTATCTATAAATGTCTTACTGAACTATCCCTCAGTATGCTTGGACTAGACCGGTGTAGAGTAAGAAAACATACTCTCGATCTAAATACTCGTTATATTCCGAATATTGAGTCAATATGCAACAAAGATCGTAATTGCAAGTAAGAGGTTGAAAAACATCAAGGAAAGAACATATGGCTCTTTTCAGAACCCTCCCGACCCCGGGGGGGCCCCACTAATGATCTTCTTCCTAGTTTGATGGTAGAGGTTTGCCTGGTGCTTGCACCAGGTATAAACTTTTTCCTTAATTCACGCAGACAGGAGTTACCTTGTTGGCAAAGCCTTTCTTTCTTTCTTTCTTTCTTTCTTTCTTTCTTTCTTTCTTTCTTTCAGTCTGACCAGGCAAAGCATGTAAAATGTAAGGGGCCTCCATAGGAGAAGGATTGGCAGAAAGGGAAGAAAAGGAACGATAAAAACAATAAGTGCATGGAGGAAGAAATAAAGCTTGTTGTTGTTCTGGTTTATGCACATCAAAGGTGGCATGCATCTATGATGTGACGGGTAAATGCAAAGGCATGCTCACTCCAAAACGTTTTTTAAACATCATGAATACAAGTAGGAGGTTGAAAAAGTCCTCCTTTACAAAGCATTTCATGACACAAATATTGCTGGAACCCATGATACCATCATGCCTTCTTCAAACTCATCAGGAGAGGCCTGCTGGCTTGTCTGCCCGCAACCCTTCCCATGTGGCCCCTTATCCAAAAAGGAGGAGTCCTTAATTGATGTGAGGAGCCTTTTTGCTGCTTGCGTAGTTTTTCTTTCTTTTCTTTTCTTTTTCTTTCATGCCTCCCCCTAAGAGCTTTGCCTCTGAACTTTTAGGCCTCCTTTCCCGCTCTACCTTACACGACAACACCGTGTTGTGACAACATATCCTATTTACACGAAAAAATGGCCTCTCCTCTTGACCACAACCCTAAATATCTCAATTCCTGGAGTAAGGACCCTCGCGACAGAGTCTTTGGAGCCATTCCCAATGCCTTCTCATCCAAATTTCCTGGCTTCCCTGTCTGCCATCCTGTGTATGATGATCAACTCATGCACAGTGCCCTAAAACATTCTATATACTCTGCCATAGCAAACAACACTGAAGCAGCCACATTCATGTTCCTACCATGTTGGGGAGGGTTGATGAGTACCAACCTCTATTGCAAACTTCTCAACGCCTACCCCCCTATATGTTGCACTCTAGGGGCTATCTCCTCATCCAACCTCGACTTTGCCACCCCCTCCTTTTGGATCGGCAAAGAAATTCTACTCCCTTGCCACAACTGGAATATGCAAATAATTGCTGTTTGGAGTACAGCAGCACGACTGCGTCTAAATAATCACAATCCCACCTGGGTAAGGGACCTGGCCTGTGATAATTCAAAAGCAAACTGGAAACACAGAAACATCAGTAATGACCCAGCTCTCAATGCCTGCCACCCAAGGACTAAAACTGGTTTCAAGAAGTTAAAAAAACTTCCACTAGATTACCAATACATACATACTCTCAACCACAGTCACGAATTATTTTTCCCAACAGAATCCAGCCTACACTTAGCCAAAAAAGTTCCTGACTGGAAAGAGTGGGCACACACAGATGGTAGCTGCCAGATTCACCAAGGACAACAAGTGACAGGTGCAGGCACATACCCCCCTGCTACCTCTACTCCCAGCTTTGTTGTACCAAATGGTATGGGCGTTATAAACACCATCAACAGAGCTGAACTGGCTGCTATCACAGCCGCCATTCTTCATGGCCACTCACATATTGCCACTGACAGCCTCTCGTCTTTCCACCAAATCAGGAAACACTTGTTGTACCCTGAGCTTCACAGCCACCTCGTGCACGGGGATGTTTTGAAGATTCTCATGCAAATTATCCGCAACTCACCAAACCCTGTGCACCTTTTTAAAGTCAAATCTCACGCTGGAATTGCTGGTAATGAGTGTGCGGATGCTGTGGCCAAGTATCAAGCAACCCAAGTCGACACAAATCTTGCAGACACAGGGATGCCATGCGCTGGCATTAATGGCAACCCTTCTCATAACATAACCTGGCTTGCTTACAAAGAGGACATCCCCTCTGTTTCAACATCCTCAAGGCCCTCCAACCTACCTACCCCAAAGCTCACTTGTTTCTCAAATCTCTATGATGCTCTGAAGATACAAATGCACTGCAAACATAAACTTGGACACGCAAACCCTACAACTGGTTACTACTCATATTACAAAGGTTTACTTCCCTTAGCCCACAAAAACATCAGCAACGCTTTCTGGACAACGTTCAAGCTGCCCTTCAAGATGAAGAAAAACATTTTCCACTACCGCACAGGTACCCTTTTCAATCAGAAGCATGCTGTTCGATTTAAGACCTCAACCAGTCTGCTATGCCCACTCTGTCATCACTCAGACAGTGCCCTACACATTCTATCAGGTTGTCAACACCAGATTATTCCTGGTATGATTACTGAACGCCACAACATTGCATGTAGACTCATCATGAAAGCTATAGAAGCAGGCGCCTTGGGGGGATGTTTTGTTTAAATGGATATTGGCAGCGAAGTCCGCTTAGCCTTACAAAACCTACCAATCCCCGAAGGATCTACCAACAGAATCATCCCAGAACTGCTCTTCCCTCGCCGGTATCCTTCTAAGCAAAGACTTACTACTAGCTGCCCAGATGCTATACTAGTGACTGAGTTGCCTACTAAAAAAGCAAAACAATTACCATTTGCCCAACCTAGGTATGCATTAAGAAGTAGGACAGGGTGCAGAGAGGATAGGGGGCTCTCAGCACCAGCGCCACCCTGCCAGTCTCCGTCCAGAGTCCGGAACCCCAGTCAGCTCTCACCCAAGCAGCGGCACATCCATCTTGCGGAGGTCAAGTAATGTGAAGATACCATGCCTAGGAGCCAGCTTGAAGCAGCTCACCACCAGCACGGCGTGCTCTGTCAACACCTTTGCCGAGCTGCGGCCATTATTAGCCTCCACACTATCCTTTTGGGAGAGGGAGGTACCATCTACAGCCCTTATAGTTTAGAGCCTCTGAAACGTCTCGGTCTTGGTCCTCTGAAAGCCACCAAGCTTGCTGTGAAGCTTCATGCTCATTCGGTTCAGTTTGCTTATAAACTTGTTTGTACCAGACGCGCTCTTGAGAAAACTTTTTGCTACAAATCATCATCAAGACCAGGAATGGGGTACTGCTAGTCACCCCCTTGATCCCCACTGACTTCTTTTGTTTTCTTTGGTGGTGGAGGAGTCCTACTGTGCTTAGGCCCTAGGTGACTCTTTTTCCTTAATTGATGTAGGGAGTGCTTCACTGCCTACGTAGTTTTTCTTTTATTTTTGCAAATGAGGGCAGCTTGGCAGAAGTGTGGATGGAAAAGATTGCACAGTCTGGAAGCACAACATTCTGGATGGTGCAGCGACAAGAGCATTGGTCACATTTTGTGCATGAGAACTTATGGCACATGTTCTCAACATCCTCCTGTTAAACAAAATATCCTTCTGTTACAACCATAACATTCCACATAAAAATCATGCTCTAGGTACAGCAATAACGGCTTATCAATCAGTAAGATACCCAGCCGACTTTGAACGATCTTAAAAACAGCCTGAGAAAACTGTGTTGGGTGATGCATTGCAGCACACTTTTTGGCTGCACACTTATCTGGCGAGACACACAAGCAAAGGAGGAAGAGAAAGACGATACCCCCAGGATATCATTAGTTTCAAGCAAGAAGAAAGTTATAGAAGTCAATTCCTGTCACGCTGCGTTAGAAATCTCCTGGCACGGTTTAAGTGCGGTTGAAGCGGTCAATCTACCACATTTCATGAAATGCGCATGCGGTTAAAATCATTTTTCAAGGTGCCACATTGGAAAATTGCAAACCAGAAAAGACATTTGGATAGGAAACAACCTGAAAAGGTAGGACAATTCTTCAAGTTGATGAGTCTTGGTCTCTGGACCACTAAATTGCATATTACAAGCAAGATGGTGTAGCATGACGAGCTTCTTTGTCCCGATCGGTTCAAGCACAAGAGCTTCCGCGCTATATTAATCAAAGTTAAGCTTCTCTTGCAAGCCGCTTCATTGAAAAACAAGGCAAAGGGGAGTCCCCCTTTATAAAAAAAAAAAGGAGCTGGGTCAGGCACAACAATTGCACCTGCTGAGCAAACAGGCAGCTTTGCCACGATTGGTCAAGCCTTAGATAGAGACCTTGATAGCAGGCTGAGAAATTGCCGGACTCCTGAAGCCCCCTCAAAGACCTGCAATGATACTTATCTCGCATGCTTCTTTGCACTTTAACCTGATAAGCACTCGGTAAAACAGCAAACACACTCAAACCATCTGGGTGCATTGTGCAGAATACGTTTAACGCAGCACTACTAGCACTAGCAATTCAGGTTGTTGACCATTGTAGAGATTATGTATCAAAAAGGCAAGCAGTTCAAGTGGGACAAGATAATGCAAAAAGATGAAGAGCTGTTTTGCGCGAAAGAAGACGTTGAAGTACAGGTGACAGAAATGCGACATAGGTCTGCACGTGCCAAGCGAAGGCTGCGAGACAGAATGAAAGGAATAAATGTTTGTTCACTGGACACTCGGCTGAGGCGAATTTAGACAGCATGCAGGCTCAGGCAGCCCCTAGTGGAGACTGAAAGGCTTGGTGAGAGAGTAGCCAGGTCCCTCTGCACTTCTCTGTTCCCCAGAGTCAGACACCTTCAAGTGAGGGGCATGAGGCCTGTCATGCTATGCCATCTTTGACGTGACTTAGAATGTTACAAGTGCACACTGTCCACTTAACAGGGAGCACCGGAGCATCTGGGAAGACAGAAGATGGTGCAAGAGCACAAGAAATCCTCTTGTCAGCAACAGGAAAAGCTCAATTCCAAGCTTGCAATGCTTCTGAAGGGCAAAGCTGGAAAAGTTTTGGCAGGGATGGTTTGGGGGGAGGAAGGGCACTCCCTAACTACTCAATTGAGCAATTCTTAGGGCAGGGATATGGATCAGTCATGCACACCACACCTAGCTACTGCGTGAAGGTAGATGTGGTCAGTCTTCACCAAACTAGGTGAAGAAGTTATACCTCCGTACCGGCTCAAATGGATGGTTGAGGGAAGTGTGTGTGTGTGTGTGTGTGTGTGAAGCCTAAAGAACCCTCAGCTTTTGTAAGATGGTTAAGCATGGTTTCAAGAAGATACAAAGTGCGCACTCAAGAGCGCACTGATCCGAGTGAGAAGTTGAGAACGGGCATAGCTTGGATGCCATGATTCACAGGTGCAAATCTTCGGTCAATGATTTGGCAGCCTTGCAGGTAGATGATTTGGCCCTCTGGAGGACTGATTGCTCAATGCTAAGAAGAGCAGGTAGGCCTTGGAGCCCCGTGCACTTCGACCAACTGGCTGCATGAGTGCTGGCACATATGCCTGCATACACCGCAGGCACTTGCAATCCAGCATCAATCCCTTTAAAAGAATAATTTCAACCTTTATGGAAGCACCAGGCATATGAAAGTCAGAGAAACAGAACACTCTTCAAACCAGAAGCCTGAACGGCCGGTCTGAGGAAGCAACAATAAAAGAATTCCTAGTCCCCATTGTCCACTAAACATATCATGCTTGCTAAGCAAGCAACCTTCATGAGCTGCGCGTGTGATTGTGCCGTGATGCATAAGCATACATGCTGCCTAGGCCATGCTGTCCAAGCATGCTTGGATGCGCATGTATATGCCTAATCTCAGGCAGGCTCAGAGAGTCCCGACCTATGCCCTTTGAAGGCTTTCATGAAATTTGCACAAATCTGGAATAAGGTGTGCTATCTTAAAATAGGGGCCAGCTTGCTTCCAATTGGATTGTACATGTTGGAACATGTTGCAACAACCAGAAGCGCTTCTTTTAGCTTCCAGGTGGCCTGGCGACAGCAGTACGTACTAGCAGTATTAAATAGGTGTACTACATTGCCAGGCAACGTAAAAATAAGGAACGTTTACTGGCCACGTTTGAGCGCTACTTGGACTCTCAACTCGAATCTAAGAATTCTGAAAGCACAAATTCAAACAATTGTAGGTGCACCTTCGAAACATGCATTCGCAGAGTCATAACATGTTGTAAAACTTGGCTTCCAAGGTCAAAAAAGCTTGCGTTAATGTGGCAAGCGTGAAGGCTGCCACGTCGCGGGAGGTCAGCAAGTAATATATGCCTGTATAGTACATACCACTTTGTTATATATGCCTGTATAGTACATTCGACTTTTAGTTCCCCCTAGCCCATCGAATTATTCAATCGGGCGTGGACATCCAATTTGCGCTCAACTTCTGAAGGGCGTCTCTCTTTTTTTCATTTTCATTTTCCTTAGGAAAGAGAGGAGGAGCCATGGTGCGTATGAGCAGCCGCACTGCCCCGCAGCAGCCACGTCCCTGGGCTATGAAGCACCGCTGTTGAGCATGGGTTTCGCGCTGATTCTAACGATTTTGCTGCATCTCACATCCTTGGCGTGTTACGTGCATGTGCTTCGCTCGCAGCCCAGCGAGGAGAAGGCCAACAACCCCATGCGGGAAATCCGCGTGGCCAAGCTGGTGCTGAACATCTGCGTGGGCGAGTCTGGAGACAGGCTGCAGAAGGCAGCCAAGGAAAGTGGCGTTCCTAGCAGCTCGGCACCCAGGCACTGAATTGAAAGGGGGGACTTCTGCACCTCTGGGCCAGTAGGACGGAAGCACGCAGCAACGAGCCCGCAGCAAATGCTCTTCTCTGGATGAAGTCTTGACCGGCTGCTTTTCAGCACTGCTTGTGTGCCCAGATGTTTCACAAGCAGGCATTCCAATGAGGCCAGAGGGCAAGCGGGACTAGCTGCCCTTGGGTTAAGTGCACGCGCGCGGTCTCAGCAGTGCATGTCTGTTGCGGCCATGCACTTTCACTCATGGTGGACAGCACCCCTGACTGTGGTGCATTGCTTTGAACAAACACCTGCATGTGACTTGTGTGCGCATTGGACGCCCAACTTGCGTACAGAGGAGGTGGAGTTGGTGCCTGCCCAATCCTGCATGCACTGCATGGCCACAGAAGAGCCATCCTCACTTTTGCTCCAGCATGCCTGAGTCCCTATACTTCCATAATGCTTGTTTGGTACGCAGGTGCTGGAGCAGCTTACTGGGCAGGTGCCCGTGTTCGGTATCGCACGCTACACTGTGCGCTCCTTCTCCATCCGCCGTAACGAGAAGATCTCCTGCTACGTGACCGTCCGTGGCGAGAAGGCGATGCAGCTATTGGTGAGGGTCGAGTCGGGACGGCAAGCAGCCCCTGTTTGGCAAATCCACCACCCGGCCCGCATGCCGTGCTCGGTTGACACTTACGTACCCGTCGCGACCGTTTGAATATGCAGGAGGCAGGTCTGAAGGTCAAGGAGTACGAGCTGCTGCGCAGGAACTTCTCTGACTCCGGCAACTTTGGTGGGTTGCCCCGGCTGCTGCCTGGGCCCCTTTGCATGCAGTGTCTCCTGCGGGCATCAGGAGGATACTTAAACAGACAGCAATGATTAAGGATACTTGCAAGCCTTTGCCAATTTTGAAAGCCAGCACTCTCTTGCCGTGATTCAAGGTCGTCCTGCCAGGACCTGCATGCAACAGCTTGGCTCCTGACCTGTCCACTTCCACCTTCGTTCTGCAGGCTTTGGCATTGCCGAGCACATTGATTTGGGAATCAAGTACGACCCATCCACAGGCATTTACGGTAAGTGCCTGAATGTGCTAGTAAGCTTTGCGTTCAATGAAGGATGTTCAATGAAGGATCTGCGACGCCTTAAAAACTTGAACCACCACAAACGCGGAAGGAAGGTGAATGGAGAGGGTTGTGTATGCAGGGAAGGGGATGGGGTTGCTGAAATTTGAGTGAATCTCACCCATGTTTGTTTGGCAAGGACATGGAGACAGACCCTGGAAAACTGAACGCCACAGGGGGAAAACTGAACGCCACAGGGGGAAAACTAAACGCCATGTTTTTATGTCCATTGATGGTAACAGACCCATGGACACCCTGATCCTGTCCAAACTTACTGCGTATGGACAGTTTTTTACTGTTTTTAGCATCCCTTCTCATGAGCATTGTTTATGTACCAGGCAGGCAAGTGTACAGAGGTGTCAGGTATGAGTATGCTTCTGTGGTGTAAAAGGTGCTCAACGCCCACCTTCCCCCCCTGTCTACAGGCACTTGGCGCCAGCGAGGCCAGCCCTTGCCTTGCCTTTGCATGTGAACTCATCTTGCCAATTATCTGCAAATTTGCCAAAAGAGGTACTGGGTATGTAGACGGTTTTCAGGAACCCTACTTGATACATTGACAGTAAGAAGATGGCGCCTGTCACATACGACAGCAAATAAGAGGATGGGAGATGCAATGCATACATACTCATCTAAAGATGCACATGCACTGGGGCTGAATTAGCATTGCAGAGCAGGTTGTTCATGCAACTGCTGCCAGTAGATATTATTCTATCTTAAATAGATATTACTTTGTCTTTAAACATGTGTAATACTTCGCGCGTCAAGCCCGCTCAGGTGTGCCGAGGCGAGCTGCTGAGCAGGTCATGTTGGCTACAATGCAAGTAACTTTTTTTGTCTGATTCATGAGCCGCGCCTGCTGTGGCATGCAGGCATGGACTTTTACGTGAACCTTGAGCGACCTGGATACCGCGTGAGGACCCGCAGGGCACGCAAGACCCGTGTGGGTGTGCAGCACAAGGTCACCAAGGAGGATGCAATCAAGTGGTAAGTCTCATGGCCATTTGCAGCCAAGCAGCGTAAATGTCAGTCATCAATAACTGGGAAGCCTGTGGAGTTGTTGAGTAGGCTGTGTACAATCACAGGCTGGTTAGCGTGCCGGATATGGTTAACAGAGGAACTGTTACTAGTTCTAAACTCTTGCCCAGAGTTTTCAAATAACAGCCTGTCTGGCATGACGCATGGCCCTTGGCCCACAGTAATGTACATGAGTGTTGCTCCTTCTCCTCAGCTTTCTGTCATTTACCAATCAATGTAAAGAAGCTACTCGCCTTGATTGCATACGGCTTTGCTTGGCGTCCCCATTCATGCAGCATGCCTCCCAATCATCAGCACATGTGCTCAATCTTTGCTTGCAGGTTCCAGACGAAGTTCGAGGGTGTGGTGCTCAACAAGCAGGTTGCTTACTAGACCTGTTTTGTGTTAGGGAGTGGCCTTTTCTTGGCCAAAGAGGGCTCGAACAAACGTTTAACTTGATGTCGAAGTTTTGTTTGGAAGCTCATGCAACATAAAATGTTGCGCGACTTGCTGGCCCGGTGCCAGCGCGAGTGGGACGTTGCTTGATTTCTGCTGTCAGGGCAAGGCATGGTAACACGTGAAGGGCTGAAAAGAGCAGCTCAAGCAAATGAAATAACAAAAAAGTGGGTGTGTAAGAAGTTGGGAAAAGGAGGGTTGATGAGGTCACAAGGGCTTACAAGAAATAAGGCCTTCAATCAAGAAGTGCAACTGCTAGCCTGCTCAAAAACTGGCAGTGCATGAAGGAAGGTAAGGTAAGGTTTCAAGGCTGTATCCGCAGGGCAGCTTAGCCGGTTGAGACCTCCAGTGAGGTTCGAACCCCGAACCTACAGGTTGCGATGGTGGATAATCGACTTTCCATCTCGGGTGCCCCGCCGCCTGCTCGAGTATGCGGAGCAGTGCATGAAGGAAGTGAGGTCACATAGTTGTATGTGCCAAATCAGGGCAGCTTACAAGGTTTACAAGGATAAGGCCTTCAGTCAAGAATTGCGACTGCTAGCCTGCTCATAAAAAACGATTAATTCATGAAAAAGGAAAAAAAGGAAGTTTATGGTTGTTCTGGTTTAAAAAAGCGGACACATCATGAGATCCTGCCTGTGAGAACAAGGGAGCATACTTCCTGCGGAGAGAGACCACCTGGGGATGTGTGCAATGAAA
>LKMJ01001247.1_pt1 | contig 22102 bp, 26 predicted proteins | sample 643391 | NCBI WGS metagenome assembly LKMJ01 (sample SAMN04112250, study PRJNA286221) | soda lake metagenome | biome: soda lake; feature: Kulunda Steppe; material: water; isolation source: sample PL-Br10 brine of Picturesque Lake | place: Russia: Kulunda steppe | collected 2010-07
GGTAATGAAGAGCAAGACGAAGAAGAAGTCTCAAGCAACGCAGAGTCAGTGTACAACTTCATTTTGGAGAGACTTCCACAAGGAAACAACAACGTGAAATCAGTCCTTGTAAAAACAACAATGGGAAGCCCAGCAGAGGTGGATAACTGATGGTGCAGCCAAAACCTAAAAACATGACCCGCAGCCAGAAAGAGGCAAAGGTTGAAGAGTTCAAACAGAAGATCGAAGAAAACCCTGTGGTAGGTATCCTTGACATGAACAGCCTCCCGTCTCGGCAACTACAGCAGATAAAGAAAGAGATGAAGGACTTCGCAGACATCAAGATGAGCCGGAAGACATTGATGCAGCTATCAATAGACCAAGCTGAAAAAGAAGGCGTTGACTCACTGAAAGAAAACAATGCCACACAACCAGCATTCATCTTCTCAGAAAAAGATCCCTTCCAGCTCTACAGCTTGATAAAGAAAAACAAGACAAGCGCAGCAGCACAAGGAGGAGAAATAGCACCGAACGACATCGAAGTACCTGAAGGCGACACAGGAATAGGCCCAGGACCAATGCTTGGAAAACTCCAACAAACAGGAGCACAAGTACAAGTAGACGACGGAACAATCCACGTCCAGAAAGGCTCAGTAATGGTCAAAAAAGGAGAAACAATCACAAGAGACGACGCAGAAATACTCAACCAACTAGGCCTAGAACCACTACAGATAGGCCTAGACCTCGACATCGCCTACAACGACGGCGAAATCTTCACAGCCGAACAACTCAACATCGACGAAGAAGAATACCGTGCAGATGTAGAAACAGCAGCAAGCATGGCATTCAACCTTGCAGTCAACGCAGGAATCGTCAACGAAACAACCGCACCAACAATCGTGGGCGAAGCAGCAAGAAAGGCCAGAAATCTATCGATCAGCGAAGGAATTCCGACAGAAGACACAATCGAAGAAATCCTTGCCTACGCTTCAAGCAACGCAGAAGGAGTTGATTCCCAAGTCGATCTTGAGAGTGTAGAAGTTTCAGAAGACGAAGAAGAGGAAGATTCGGAAACTGAAGAATCAGAAAAAGAGGAGGAATAAATCAGGCCTGATCTAAGGCCTTCCTTATCTTTCCTTTTTCTTCCGACATTATCCTGGCTATTTCTTTTTTGTCCTCCCTAATCAACGCTAAGTCAAGTCTTTTACCTCGGTGATAAAGCTGACCCAATTCTTCAATATCAATTTCTCTATCTTCGACCACAGCCACATTTTCACAAATAACACCTTTCTCATCTACTAATGCCTCAACACTTGGCTCATAATCCATTTCTACTAGAATACTGTGAAGGTATTTCGGATAACGGAGCTCGTAAACCTTCCTACTGTAAACCTTAAACGGCACATCACCTAAAAGACCTAAAAGATCCGCAAATCTCTCCACCAAACCCATATCCGAGGCCTGATACACCGGAATACCTTTACTATTGACACTAACCGAGCACTCAACACGCGTCAACAATCCACTATCCTCAGGAATAGGGAACACCGGGTTCTCAACAGGCTTACTCCTACCTCTACCCTTGTAGGCCTCCACAAATCTAGGCTGATTTCCAAACACTTGCTTAACCAATTCAATAGGAAGAAAAGAATCCTTAGACTTCCAATTATACATCTTACTCGGTGAAATATCAAAGGCCTGCGAAAAATTCTTGACACCGCCAAACTCATCAATAACATGCCAAAACTCATCTTTCCCATCCTCATTCAGTTTTACTCTTACATCTTCAAGCTCAGAAAACTCCATCTATCATCAAATATGTGCTGCTTCTTTTTATTAGTAAGGCCTAAATCTTCGGTTAAGGTGTAACAAAAATGGAACTAATTTACGCAGCACTAACACTGCACGAAGCAGGAAAAGAAGTAAACGAAGACAACCTAGAATCAATCGTAGACGCAGCAGACCTAGACGTAGAAGACAGCGAGATCGCAGCACTAGTCGCAGCACTAGAAGACGTCGACATCGAAGAAGCAATGGAGACAGCAGTAGCAGCAGGCGGAGCAGCAGCCGCACCAGCAGACTCAGGAAGCGACGACTCAGAAGAAGACGACGAAGAGGAAGAAGAGGAAGACGACGACTCAGAAGAAGAAGCAGCTGCAGGCCTAGGAAGCATGTTCTAAAGGCCTCCAAAAAAATTTTTTCTTTCTTCTTTTTTCTCCGCCATTTATTTAAATTCTCAAACATAATTGTTACTCATGAGTAATGAAACTCTTGAGCATTTAGATGAATCTCTGAAATCAATCCGCTCAGAGATAAATATCTACCAGCTTGTTACGCCTACAAATCTGAACGCAGCGAGAGAAGATTTCGAAACACAGCTTACTAGAGACGCATCATCACTAGACCCAGACGAACTTCAAAACCCAGAGTTTGAGTATACAGATGCGGATTTCACCGATGATAGAGAAGAGCTAAAACAGTTAGAAGCCGATATAGATCAAATTGATGTAAATCCGATAATTGGAGGCCTATATCAGGACACGATAGATGAAGTATACGCTCTGATCGATATAGCTGAAAATCTAGGAGACTCCAAAATTGTAAGAGAGGCTTCAGAAAAAATTTACGGCAGGCCTTCCAAAGAAACCATAAAGTTAGCAGATGAAATATTGAGTGAAAGAACCGACGCAGTTGACGAACTCCAAAGATTCAGCTCCAGCCAAATGGAAACCATAATGGCTGAAACACTTGAAGCATCAGGCCTTAACGAGTGGCGCGTGGAGCTCGCAGATAGAGGATCAGTCTCAGTAAACGCGGCGAGCCAGTTAATCCAATTACCGCGAGACAGAGAATTCACTGAGAACGAGATCGCAAGGCTTCCAGTCCACGAGATCGGAGCGCACGCGATAAGAGGTGCAAACGGTTATGAACAGGACTATAAAATACTGGGATCTGGCGCAGGAGGATACCATGCGACAGATGAAGGCATAGCTCTCTTACTAGAAAAAATGACAGGCCTATCCGATCCTGAGCTGATGAAAAAATATGCTGGAAGAGTGAAAGCAGTACAATCTGCATTAAACGGCGATGATTTTTCAGAGACGTGCGCTTTAGCCAAAAAACATGGATTTGACGATGAACTAGCATGGGAGCTAAGTTATAGAGGAGCTCACAGAGCCGGAGGCTTTCTGAAAGACCACATATACCTAGAAGGCCTGACAAAAGTAACAGACTGGCTAGAGAACGAAGGAGAGTTAGAGGAATTAATGATAGGGAAAGTATCAACAGAACAGGCAGAACAGCTCATACAGCTTGAAAGTATCAGTAAACCACAGTACAGCCCTGTTGACATACTTTATAATGTAGAAGACTCAGAGGAACTTCTGAAGAACCGGTAAAAACATACTCGACCCCTTCGTCTCTAACCTGAAATCTTAAATCATTAATCCCTCCAATACCATCCATGCTTTCCACCATTCTACTGCTTGTAGGACTCGCTGTCGCAGGCCTATTATTTTTATCAACTTTTAAAATCGTGAGACCTGATCAAAGAGCGGTTATAGAACGTTTTGGAGAGTACAGACAGTACTGTGAGCCCGGAATACATTTCCTCGTTCCATGGATGGATAAAATGTACAAAAGAAACGTCACCGAACAGATGAAGAACGTTCAGCCCAGTGACATGATTACTCGGGAAAACTTGAACGCAAACGTAGATCTCGACGTGTACTACCAGGTAAGGCCTAACGAAGAAGATGTGAAAAAATCTTTCTACAACGTAGACGACTATGAAAAACAGATAACCCGTTTGGCGCAGACAACTGCAAGAAACGTGATTGGTACAAAGCAGTTCGAAGAGGTTAACAGCGAAAGGCAGAAAATCAACCAAACCCTGCACGAGGAACTAGAGGAAGATACAGACGCATGGGGAATAGACGTTGTAAGAGTGGAAATGAAGGAAATCACTCCTCCTAGCGACGTACAAGAATCAATGAACGAAATCTTAAAAGCTGAAAATCGTAAAGACGCAGCCCAAGACGACGCAAAGGCCACAGAGATAGAGGCCCGTGGAAAGAAAAAAGCGGCGATCGAAGAAGCAGAAGGAATGAAAAAAGCATCAGTCCTAGAAGCCGAAGGAGACGCAAAAGCAATCGAATTACGCGCAACAGCAGAAGCAAACGAAATACAGTTAGTCAACACAGCTCTACGAGAACACTTCAAAGGCGAAGCCCAAGAACACAAAAAACTGGAAACAGTCCAAAACTCTCTGCGCAACGGCTCCAAATACATCGTAGACGCCGAAAAAGACCTTACAACAGTCCTATCAGAAGTCGGAGGCATAACGCCTCTAAAAGACCAAGATTTTGAAGCTCCAGACAAAGACTTAGAACTAGGCATAGGAGATAAGATAAAAGAAGCAACCGAAAAAATAAGCCCAGAAAAAGAATAACCGATTTTTTTGATAAGGCCTATAACGCCGACTTATTACTCCATAAAATATTTATTTCACCTTCCAATAATAACATGTGTGTTTAAATACAAGTGTTAGGTTATAAATACAGCTCTCAACGCCCAAGAAAGTGGTTCAAAGCAGAAGAAAACCTAATTATAGGGAAAAAACTCAAAGAATTATCTAGAGAGTTAGACGAGGAGCTTTCAGAAGCTTTAGAACTTTTGCTACCCGATAACAACTTTAACTTATACAAAGTCCATTATTACGAATCTGGAGAAATCAGAGAAATGCCTTCAGAAGTAATACTGTCAACAGCAGATCCCGAAGACTACACTTTAGAAGCATACAGCCTTAGAGAGCCTAAAAAAACAACAAATAGAAACAAACGCATAGACGACAGAATAGATAATTTAGAAGTATTCTACCAAATAACACAGGGAGAAGGCGCAGGTTACGCCCACAGCACCACAGGAACAGAAAAACTAGAGCTTTCAAACATCAGAGAAGTTGTCAAAAAAATATTCAAAGGACAAGACGAATGTGATTGGAGCGTCCACAAAGATACACGGCCTTGGTGCTCCAAAACCAATCCAACACCAGTTGACTTCTATAGAGTCGCAGAATTGGAAGGATTAGCACCAGATCAGGCAGCAGAATATCCTGAATCAAGCTACATGGATCGGTATTGCGACAATATTGAGCTAATAACTAATTCAATAGGTCCTGAAGCCTGGGAGCTTCTCAACGAACGAGACTATTCCGCGCTAGCCCATGAACTGGAAGGAATCTCAGAACAAGGGTTAAAACAAGTATTAGAAGACGGATTTGAAACAAAAATGGATGAACTAACAGAAAGGTACTACAAATAAAGCTAGACGCTGATAAACCCCACAAAATCCCTTACCCACGAGAACATGTAGAACAATAAAAAAATTCGCCGCCCCAGCTAAAACTATGAGTCTAGAAAAGCTGAAACAAGAAATCAAAGAAGAGGCCTCTGACAACCCAGAAAAATTCTTCGCCACCGACGTACTGAAAGAAAAAGGATTCACACGCGGAAAATGCTCCAACTGCGGAATGCACTTCTGGAGCTTCAACAAAGACCGAGAAGTATGCGGCGAACCAGAATGCGGCGAAGGATACACATTCATCAATAACTCGCCGACAAAAGAAGAGTACAGCTATATTGAGGCCTGGAACTTGTTCAAAAATTTTATGACTTCTCGAGGTTACGAATCCATAGACAGATATCCTGTAGTAGCAAGGTGGAGAGACGACGTCGAGTTCGTTGGAGGCAGCATCTACAACTTCCAACCCTACGTAGTTTCAGGAGAGGCCGAGCCTCCAGCACCGGAACTGATAGTACCTCAGCCAAGCCTACGTTTCAATGACGTTGACAACGTCGGCATAACAGGAAGACACTACGTACTACACAACCACATCGGACAGACGTGTTTCAGGCCTCCAGAAAAATACGATCAGGACCGCTACTTCAAAGACATGTTCGAGTTCGCAATGGAGCTAGGAATACCAAAGGAAAAACTCATACTTCATGAAGATGCTTGGGGAGGCGGAGGAAACCTCGGAGCATGCATGGAGTTCTTCGTCGACGGCTTAGAACTATGGAACCAAGTCTACATGTTCTACAAACAAACACCTTCAGGCTACGAAGAACTAGACCTGAAAGTACTAGACATGGGCATGGGACACGAAAGAATAACATGGATCAGCCACGGAACAGAAACCAGCTACGAATGCGTAATGCCTGAAACAGTAAAGAAACTAAAAGAAATCACAGGCCTAAAAATCAACAGAGACGTATGGAAAAAATTCCTGCCACACTCCTCAGAACTGAACATCGACGAAGTAGAAGACATAGAACAAAAATGGCAGGAAATAGCAGAAAAAATAGACGTACCTGTAGAAAAACTGAAAAACGATATCAAGCCGGCAGCAGGCCTATACTCCATCGCAGAACATATGCGCGCCCTTATATTTGCGCTAGCTGATGGAAAAATACCTTCAAACACCGGAGGAGGCCACAACTTAAGACTCGTATACCGTAGAGCAAAAGATCTCTCCGAAAAATACGACTGGAACATAGACCTCGTTGAAGTAGCGAAATGGAACGCGGAAGAACTGGAGCCGCTCTTCCCAGAACTACTGGAATCAATGGACGAAATAGAGGAGATACTGAACGTAGAAGAAGATAAATATGAAAGAGCTCGTGAAAAAGCATTTGAAAAACTTGAAGGCCTCAAAGAACAACCCAGCACCAGCGAAATGCTCGAAATGTACGAAAGCCACGGCGTCAGCCCAGAAATGATGGAAGAGCACGGCATCAAAGTACCTGAAGACTTCTACTCAATGCTCGGACACGAAGAAGAAACAGTTCAACAAATAAAAGACGAATTCGACATTTCAGGCCTAGAACCAACTGAAAAACTTTACTACAGAGAAGAAGAGAGAGAACCATACGAGAAAAATGGCCAAACGATCGATCCATCATTTAAGGCCTCTGTTCAGGCCATAATAGAAGATGAATGGATAGTACTTGATAAGACGTTATTCTACCCTGAAGGCGGAGGACAGGCCTGCGACACTGGAGAAATATCGGGTTTTGAAGTAGTGGATGTGCAGAAACAGGGTGACGTAGTAGTCCATCGAGTCCCAGAACATGATCTTAGCGAAGGAGACTCTGTGACATGCGCCGTTGATGGTGATAGACGCCAGCAGTTGGCTCGGCATCACTCTGTGACTCACATGGTGAACGCTGCGACGCGAGAGGAACTCGGCGAACATATCTATCAGGCCGGAGCAAGCAAGACAATGGAGAAAGGCCGGTTGGATGTAACTCATTATGAAAAAATATCTGATACGGAAAGAGAAGATATTGAGAACAGAGTTCAAGAGATAATTAGCGGAGACCACAACATTAGAGTCCTCAACCTATCAAAGTCCGAGGCTGAGCAAAAGCACGGCTTCAGGATCTACCAGGGAGGCGCGCCTCCAGGGAACAACATTAGACTGATAGAGATAGGAGGCATCAAAGAAGTATCGCACAAAGAAATAGAGGCCTGCGGAGGAACACACCTCACAACTACAAGTCGCGCAGGAGAATTCTACATTACAGACGTCAAGAGGATTCAGGACGGCGTCATAAGATTAGAGTACAAGGCCGGAAGTAAAGCTGAAAAATATGCTGATGAAATCGGCCAAATCATTGATGAATTATGGGAGTTAGTGCCTAGAGCTAATAACGGTCTGAAAACTCTTGCCAGGTTAAAGAAAGACGATTCTACCATAATAAGCGTGCAGAAAGACACTGAATCTACAGATCAGAAAAGAAAAATTTTAGACAAAATAGCCGCTATTTACTCTGTAGAAATAGAGGATCTCCCTAGCACCATTGATAGATTTCTGAAAGAACGAGAGCAATTTAAAAAATCAGCAAAAGATATTACAGAAAAATTAGATGAGGACTTTAATGGTCGAGGCCCATTGAACGGAACTCTGCTGGAGAGATGCGACCAGCTCTTTAGAGACAGGAAAGCATACCAAAAACAGTCAGAAAAACTAAAAGGCAAAAGAGATGACCTCATTGAAAAAGAAATTAGGGAAAAGGCCTCTCAAGGCCGAGTAAATGAAACTGTGCCTACTGACAATGTAGGCCTGCTGATCCAGTTATCTAGGCAGTTATCGGCTGAGTTCGACACCACTGTTACATTGATTGGTGAGAAAGGCGCTGTTTCAAGCTCCGAGGAAGGCCTTGCCGTTAAAGAGTTGGAAAGAGAAGGTTTTGAAAGTGTTCAGGGCGATGAAAGTTTTGCTAAGGCCTTTAATTAGCCGAAACATACTGCTGCTGCGTCCCCGACTTCTGCCATTGAGCCACAGACAGCTTCTGTAACTGATTCTTGGTCTGGCTGAGCGTCAGTGACTGTGTAAGGCATTTGTTCAGTCGGCTGATCCCCTACTACTATGACTTCAGGAAAATCTGAGACCTGGTATTCTGAAGTCAGCTGTGTCGCCTCTTCAGATTCAACGACGTTTACATAAACTCTTCCATCAAAACGGTCTGCTATCTCATCAAAGTCTTCGAACGCTTCTGACTCGTTGCCTTCGTAGATGGCGTTAACAAAAACTACTTGGTTAACAGTAGATAAGTAGGCCTGTTCTATCGGAGATAAACCAAAGCTTCCTTCCTGGTACGTGTTCTCGGGCAGCTCTGCTTCTATCTCTTGGTCTCCTTCGCCGCCTTCAGGAGCGTCTGGAGCCATTCCTGCCAGGTTTACTGCGCCCATGAACATGAATCCTATCGCAACCATTAGGCCTGCTCCAACCATCATTATTTGTTCTCTGTTTACCATTGTTTACCTTGTGGAATGCTTAGAGTTAAAGAAGTTTCTCTTTCTAACTGTGTATATGATAGTAGGATTTAACATCGATTCAATGGAGGCCTCTAAAGAAGGAAGCGCTAGAGGCGATCTGAAAATTAACTACACTCCTAAAATCCTTAATGTTGAAGAAGTAACTGTAAGCGCGTTCGACGACAAAGTAGCACGCATAGAGTTTGATTTCACTGTTAATTACACAGCAAACAACGAGGACGCAGCCGAAATCTTGATGTCCGGTAATGTGCTCTGGAAAGGAAATCTAGAAGAAATCATGGATGCGTGGGAAGAAGATGAGTCCCTTCCTGAAGAGATGAGAGCGCCTTTAATGAACGAGCTTTACCGGAGGCTATTATCTGAGGCTGTAGGAGTGGCAAATACATTGAGCTTGCTGCCTCCAATCCCTACACCGCGAGTCAACAAGTAGATCAGCGTTTCAACGCCACCATGCGGAAGCGCTGACCCAGAACTTCTTTCTTATACGTTTCTAACTCCTTTTCTTTTTCCAAAACATTAAGACACCTGTGAACATCCTCTTGAGGCCATGAAAGCTCTTCAGCCAGCAGAGCTGCGCTAGGCCTCCGACCCGCCTCAATAATCTCCTTCAGACAGGCCTTGACTTTCTGTTTACGAGACATAACAATTTATCAACGAGAAGTGATTAAATTATTTACATGGGTGTCGAAGACGATCTAGACAGCGTCTTAGAAGAATTTGAGCATGCCGAACACGAATTTGAAGAGTTGAAAGATCCCGAGGCCTCGAAGACTGTTAGAGAAAAACAGGCTGAAGCCGAAGAACTTATATCCGAGATAAAGAGTCAGATAGAGTTTTTGAAGAAACAAGTTGATTGAACCAACAAATTTTTTAATGTTGTGCATAAAAAAGGTGTTTATGAGAAGGTTACGCAGACGCGACGATGTCGATGTGATGGATCAGATGCAGAAAATGTTCGAAGAAATGCAGCAAATAGGCCGCAATATAGTTCCTGGAGGCCACGTGCCTATTGATATCCGGGAAGAAGACGGCGAAATAGTAGTAAGCGCCGACATGCCAGGCATAGAAAAGGACGAGATCAGCCTGACAGCTGACGAAAAGAGGCTGAAAATCACTGCGGAAGGCAAAGAAGAAATCAAAGAAGAAAACGAGAAATATATCAGAAAAGAGAGAAACCGAAGAATGTACAGCAGAACTATAGAATGGCCCAGAAAAGTAAACGCCGACACAATCGAAGCAAGTTACGAAGACGGAGTCCTACAAATAAAGGCAGAAACAGAAGGTTCTGAAGGAAGAGATATAGAAATCAATTAGTAGAGAAACTCTTCTCTCCTCACTTCTTCTAACAGTTCCGTTCCATCAAGGCCTAGTTCATCGTTAGCCAAAAAGTGATTTCTCCAGGCCTGAAACTCTTGAGAATCTTCCAGAACCTCCTTTGATTCATCTGTATAATGAGCCAGGCCGAAATATTTATGCGGAACACCATGAGAGTCGCCCACTTGATCAAGCAACGTTGATACATCTGTCGGCAACATTTCTCTAGTCACAACTTCAAAGGATGCACCTGTCTCATAACTTACCCTTTCATGCATCTCAGATACTTCCTCCAACTGGTTAGAACGCAGCAAATCCTCCTCATGCGTCTTAACTTCGTAAACCTCAACTTTCAACTTATCATCTAAAACGCTCAACCTTGCGAAATCAAGATCTCCCTTCTTCAAAGGCTGATCATAATAAACATCATCCTTACCCGGATCAACAACCTCCGTATAATAATGGTTAATATCTCTAAGCAAAAGCTCGTACTCCGAGGCCTCAAAACCATCCAAATTCCACTGCACCAAGGCATCAATAACCCTATCATGCCATTTACGGCCATCCACATCTCTCAAGGCCTTCATATAAGTTCCAGTATCAACTTTAGTGTTCTGAACGAACTCTTCAGATTTATCAAAGAAATCTAGGCCTATCTTATCTCCGAGTCTAGCGACCACGGCGTCATGTGTTTGCTCTGTAAGACCCCATTCTTCCGGAAATTTGGATAGAGGCCTTGAACTCACTTGACGACAACCCCTGAAACATTGTTCTTACAGGAGATGCGTTTTTTAACCATAATTACATGAGATGATACAGGATTTATAACTCTGAGCACTGGGCCTCATCTATTCTCTCAAGCTCTTCAACAGGATTGTAACCGAAGACCGCATCAATCATTTCCTGAGAAGCTGGACTAGAGATTTTTTCCGCGTCCTCAGACGAGTAATATACGGACCCATCTATATCACCGATATATCTGAACTTTCTTGGAATATCCCACGTATTAATGTGTGCAGAAACGTATAGCAAGTCCTCATTCTCTTCGACAGCACGCGAAAGCCTATCAAAACTTCTGCCAACACCAGAAACTACATCCAGTTCTACAACGTACCGATCCAGATCCATCACAAGTAAATCATAAACACCGTCTACCGAATCGTTTTCATCCAAGTAGCAAGCACTCTTTGCAAGTAAGTCCCAGTTAGATTTGTCCCAAGACTCTATTTTTTGGCATGCCAAACCATTCCTCACACTTCTAGTCAACGCATCTCCTGCCACTAACACCCACGTCCTAAAAAATTACTGTTGGAAAACTCATAAACCATTAACCATTCAACCACAAAAAACACCCCCCCCAAGAAAAAATATTCTCTCCAGAAAAATACAGGAAAAAGCGTTTAACAGTAGATAGGCCTCTAAGAAAATACAGTGATAGAAGAACACATAAACAGCTTTTACAAAGACCTTGATTTCCAAAGATCAAGGCAAAAACCCTCAAAAAACGATATTAATCAAATTATCGACACCCTCGAAGCACCCATAGGAACGGAAGAAACAGTATGCTTTGAGCTCTGGCGATACTCTGACAAACACCTAGACACAAACTTCAGAGACTTAGACTACCAGAATCCCGAGGAACTTATTTCATCTCTAAAAAACATAAGACAGAACCCTGAAGCACGCAGATCTTACCACGAACTCCAAGGCCTGAACTATATCTCAGAAAAACTGGTTGAAACACTATGAAATCATTCACACAGAACAGGAGCCAGCTTGAAGAGCTACTCGAACTGCTAGAAAAAGACTCTGAAAACATTAAACGAGTTCTAAACACGACAAAAAGCCTTGAAGCCGAGTTCGAGATCCACGCTAAAGCAGAGACAGTAAATGACTCCGTGAAGCACTCTCCTCTAGAGAAGAACAGGATTATAAAGACTTTACTGTTTAAATGTGGAGAGAATTTCGCAGCAGTGATGTGTCCCGGAGACAAAAGAGTTGATGAAGAAAAGCTTTCGGAATTAACAGGCGAGGAGGTCAGAATGGCATACCCAAGAGAAGTTAAGAAGCGGACAGGATACGTTGTAGGTGGCGTCTCGCCGTTTGATCTGGAAGTCAAGCTTTACGCTTGCAAATCTATTCCCCAAGGCGAAATAAGGCCTGCAGCAGGAAGCCGAGTAATAGGAATAAAGACAAGCAGAGAAAAACTGTTCAACCTCCTGGAACCCGAAATAGTCGAGTTAGCCAAGTAATGAATCTCAAAATCTGCTCAGAAACAGTGACTATCGAAACAGAATTGCTCTCGGAGAAAGAATCCGAGATCAGAAGCCAGATCAAAGAGTATTTACACGGAGAAAGAGAGAATTTTGATCTCCAGAAAACTTTTCCGAAAAACTTTACAGGCCTGACAATGAAAGAAATAGACAAGATACCTTACGGAAAAACCAAGACATATGGAGAGATAGCAGAAAAACTAGATTCATCAGCTGTAGCGGTAGGACAGGCCTGCGGGAAAAATCCTATACCTCTTATCGTGCCATGTCACCGAGTCACATCCAAAAATGGGATGGGCGGATACGCATACGGCCAAGACATGAAAAGAAAACTGCTTAACTTAGAAAAATCCAAGGCAGATAACAGGCTTGAAGCCGAATTCCCTGCCAAAATATAAGTAAAAGCAACAGATTAAATTTAGTTAGGAGAGGTCTTAAACCAAATATGGATACGAAGCTTCACGAAGGCGAAGAAGTTGTCAAACAGTTCAGTCCTGCAAGAACCTCCGTGCTCCTAATCGATTACCTGACCTCTCTACTGATAATAATCGTAGCAGTAGCAATCTCCGGAGGCCTCATCACCTTCTTCGAACAAATACCGGTAATAGGCGGGCTAGTAGGCTCCAGCCTCATAATAGGGATAGGCCTGATCTTAGCGCTTCCCAGCGCAGTAAGAGCTGAAATACTCGTGCGCGGAAACACTTACTACATAACCAATATGAGGATAATTCACGAGTACAAATTCATAAGGTACGACTCTAAAATCATAAAGTTCGATCGAATTACCCATATCAACACGTCAAGAACCCTTGTGGACCGAATATTTAGAACCGGAAAACTAGAAGTAAAAACCGCTGGAACCAACAAAGCCGAAATGACCATAAAAAAGATTAAAAACCACAGTGATATCGAAAGAGAAATATCGAACAGGCTCCAAAAACACGTCAGCCGAATAGGCACCGGCGGAGACCAGCCAACAGAAAATCCTCATGAAAACAACACCGAAAAATAGCTCCTAGGCCCGATTAAAAGTTTCATAGTCACAATATTTTCTGGCAAAAAATATTCACACGAGTTTCTCCACAAAAAATTACGTGTTAAAATTAAAGTGTTGAGTTACAAAGTATTCTCCATGAACGGAAAACTGGGATCTCCTGATTATGCGGAAACCGAGGCGAGAACTAAATGATTGGAATAGAAGTCTTCCGAAACAGACCTGAAGCCATAAAGAAATCAGAAGAACGGAGAGGTAAAGACCCTAAAAAAGTAGATGAAGTCATAGAACTCGACAAAAAATGGAGAGAAAAACTCCAACGGCTCGAAGGCCTAAGATCCGAAAGAAACGATGTCGGAGATGAAATAGCAGAACTAAAAAAAGAAGGCGAAGACGCCTCAGAGAAAATCAGGAGGATGTCCGAAGTAAAAGAAAACATTTCAGATCTAGAAGACCAAGTCAAGCAACTGAAAAAAGATAGAGATGGAAAAAGATACGAAATCGGAAATATCCTGCACGAAACAGTTCCAAAAGGAGAAGACGAGGAAGACAACAAAGAAACAACTACCTGGGAACCAGAAAACGGGCGAAAAAAAGACGCCGAACTAGCCGCAGACATAATACAAGACAACGAACTAGCCGAAACAGAAAAAGCAGCTGACCTGTCAGGAGAACGCGCATACTACCTCAAAAATGACTTGGTAAAACTCAATCAGGCCTTGATAAATTTTTCAATGGACCTCCTTGAGGAAAAAGGATTCACATTGATGCAGACGCCTTTTTATCTGAAATACAGGCCTATGGAGGCTGCTGCCGAGCTTGAAGACTTTGAAGAACAACTCTACAAAATCGAGGACGAAGACAAATACTTGATAGCCACGTCAGAGCAGACTCTAGCCTCATTCCACATGGACGATATAATGTTGCCTGACGAGTTCCCAAAAAAATATGCAGGACTCTCAACAAACTTCCGGCAGGAAGCAGGCAAACACGGCCAACAGACACGAGGAATATGGAGAGTCCACCAGTTCGAAAAAGTAGAGCAGTACGTCTTCTGCAAGCCTGAAAACTCTTGGGATCTCCACGAAGAACTCTTGGCTAACGCCGAAGAACTATTCCAAAAGCTAGAACTCCCTTACCGAGTAGTAAACGTCTGCACAGGCGATATGAACGACAACGCAGCTAAAAAATATGACATAGAGGTCTGGAGGCCTCCGCTGGACAGCTACGGAGAAGTAGTGTCTTGCAGCAACTGTACAGACTACCAAGCCCGAAAGCTGAACGTCAGGATACGTGGAGGAGACGAGAACACCGTAGCGCACACCTTAAACGCAACCGCTTGCGCAACAACACGAACAATGACTGCTATAATCGAGAACCATCAGACCGAAAACGGGATTAAAATACCTGAAGCGCTTAGGCCTTACATGAATGGACAGAAGTTCATAGAAATTGACTAAAAAAACTCATCCAGTAAAAAATACTTACAGGTGAAAAAATAGATGTCAGACTTAATGAACGTGCTTGGAGGCCTTGTAAGCAACGTAGTGGCCTTTCTAGTCATGCTTGTGCTGGCTGTAGCAACATTCTTCCTGACAGTATTCGTAGTCGATATAGGCGCAGGCCTAGCAGGTTACGAAGCTTCAGGCGACTTTGTAGTGCTTTCAGCCACAATTCTAGTTGCTTCAACAATCTTAGCAGGTATTATGAACAATGAGGCCTAAATTTTCTTCCCTTTTCTTTTTTACCATTCGACCTTATCCATTTCTTCAGGGAATAGGTCAGGATCCCACTGCATAGGAACATTTTCAGGTATTAACTGGATTATTTCCTCGTCTCCGACTTTTTGGTCTATCTCCCGCATTTTTTCAATTCTAGCATCTTTCATTACTTCAGGTAGCTCTCGTCTCGCCTCGTAAACCGAGTCTTCAGAAGCTGTATCTCTTATCGCTCTGTCAAGCTGATGGGTTAAATCATTGACGTCTAAATGGTTAATCCTCCTCATGTTATCAGTGTACATCGCAAACTCTAGATCCTTCTGCTGAACCTCATACTTCTCGGGACCTACCTCTATGAAGAATTCCTCAGGCTTTCTGTCAGGATAAGTCATAAGCCCTAAAGAGTTAAGAACTGCAGCATGATGCCCTAACTTAACCGCTTCAACCTCCTGAATACCGTTATTCAAAATCGGCTCTGCCCATTCATAAAAAAGGCCTACTTCAAACTCTGAATCATGGTAGTCAGGGCTTTCATTCTGATCGACATAGGCCTGACTTCTTTCAGTCAGTCTTGGAGCTTCTAAATCTGCTAGCTGGTCGTGAACCCCTTCTTCTGAGTCTAATGCCGCTCTCAGAAATGGTTCTTGAATCCATCCATACTCATCATCCATTTCTCTTTCGCTCCACCTCATCTTTGCTGTCAGTTCTGGATTGAAGCTGTTTCTGCCTTTGATCGGGCATTCTTTTGCGACATCTGAGTCATAGAGCCTGCATACTCTGAATCCCATGTTGTATCCTTCTTCAGACCTCATTGGCACCATGCTGAAAGGTGTTCCTACAGAAGAAGGGCTCGTCTCTTTCCTGAAAAGCCAGTCAAAGACGTATGTATTTCCGTCAATATCTGTTATCTCTGTTTTAACAAATTTTTCGCCTTCAACGCCTCTAGTGTTATCTTTCCACCGCTCTAAGGCCTCTTCTTCTGCTGGCGTAATCTCTTCAGGCGTCTTTATGCCGGACCCATACATTCCTCCAGAGTAGGAAACACTAGTATCTCTCGAATTATAAGACTCTAAGAAATCATATACCGGGCCGTGCATTTCATCGAAAGCATCTAAAGGCGTAGTAGGAGCCCTATGAACATCTCCTGACGAATCTCTCTCATAAAGAAACGTCTCATGGTCATCTATCCTTGTAGGATCGAAAGCAGCCATAGTATCTTTATTACTGTTAAGTGGCATAATTCTTTTATCACTTCCTCTTTTCATCATACCAAAATATATTCATTAGACCACAGTAAACTTTGAATACAGTTCTAGAATTTAAAACATAGGAGCCCACATCAATAACTATAATGACGACGACAGTCATGGTCGGAGAAAAACCCAAAGTGGCCTCCAAACTAGCACAGGCCTTGGGAGACTACTCCATAGAGACAAATAGAGGCGTGAAAAACTATGTTCTGAGAAAAGGCGACAATGAGATAATTATAGCTCCTGCAGTAGGCCACATATTCAACCTGAACGATAGAAGCGGCTCCTGGGACTATCCCGTATTCGATGTAGAATGGGTTCCAACGTTCGAGACCTCAGATTCTGCAGACTACATGAAAAAATACTACAACAACCTAAGAGACCAACTGGAAAAAGCGGACGAATACATAAACGCGTGCGACTACGACCTAGAAGGCTCGGTCATAGGATCTAACGTCATCAAACATTTAACAGGCGCTTCAAACGAACGCATAAAGAGAATGAAATTCTCAACATTGACAGCAGGAGACCTGCAACAAGCCTTCGAAGAATTAGAAGAGTTTGACGAAGGAATGACTGAAGCAGGCCTGACAAGACACGTACTAGACTTTTATTACGGTATCAACGTTTCCAGAGCGTTGATGAAGGCCGTAAGAGCTAATAACCGTTATAAAACGCTGTCGACCGGACGCGTTCAAGGCCCTGCATTGGCAATGCTTGCGGAAAAGGAACGGGAAATAAAGGCCTTTGATCCGGATCCTTACTGGGAGATCTTTTTACGCAACTCCGAATTCGACGCAAAGCTAGAGGAAGACGGAGAAGACAGGCTGTGGGAAGAAGAACAGGCCGAAGAAATATTTGAGACAGTCAAAGACGAAAAAGAGACAGAGGTAGTCGACGTAAGCACTCGTAACTACAAACATAAAGTACCGACGCCTTTCAACTTAACCGATCTGCAGAGCGAGGCCTCATCACAGTTCAGAATCAATCCTAAACAGACCCAGGCAATTGCGCAGACACTTTACGAGAACGGTCTAATATCTTATCCTCGAACAGAGTCGCAAAAACTGCCGGCAAAGATAGGGCACAAAAATATCTTGAAAAAACTGAAGAACCAGGAAAAATATGAAGGCCTGGCGGCAAAAGTTCTGTCGAAAAAAGAGATTTCACCTAAACAGGGTAAGAAAAAGGATGATGCTCACCCTGCGATCTATCCTACAGGAGAACCGCCGGGAGGCCTTTCGAAGAAAGAGCGGAAAGTCTACGATTTGATTGTGAAAAGATTCTTTGCAGTGTTCGGGAAGGCGGCTAAAAGACAGAGCGTGACAATGACCTTAGAGGTTGAAGGCCACGAGTTTAAGGCCAAGTCCAAGATTACAAAAGAGCGGAACTGGTTCAACCTATACGATCCTTACGTCAGAGTCGAAGAGGCCGAGCTACCCGATCTTAAGCAGGGACAAGTACTAGATGTAGAAGAGTTTGAATTAATGGAGAAAGAGACAAAGCCTCCAAGACGTTATTCCCAGTCCGGCATCGTTTCAGAGCTTGAAAAAAGAAATCTAGGTACTAAAGCGACACGAGCGCAGATAGTTGACAGGCTCTACAACCGCGATTATATTGAAAACGATCCTATAGAGGTAACGGAGTTAGGCCTTTCAATTGTTGACACGTTAGAGAAGTACTGTCCTGAAGTAGTTTCTCAAGACTTGACAAGAAGTTTTGAGGAGAAAATGCAGGAAATACGAGAACAGAAGAACTCTAGAGTCGAAGTCTTGAACGAAGCAGAGAAAAATCTTACTGACGTATTGACAGAGTTCAAAGAGCAGCAGAAACAGATTGGCGCAGAGCTAGTGGAGACTATAGATTCTGAGAGAAACAGGAAGCGAAAGCTAGGGCCTTGCGATGCATGCGAGGATGAAGGCCGAGAGAACGGGATAATGCAGATTATTAAGACTAAGAAGGGTCGTTTCGTTGGATGCACCAACTATCCTGACTGTGAAAACACTTATCCATTACCGAGGAACGGGGAAATCAATTCTACAGATAAAGAATGTGAGGAATGCGGAAAACCTACAATCTACGTTGAGAGAAAGAAAGGCCGAGACTACTCAATGTGTATAGACCCTGACTGCCCCTCAAAAGACGATTGGTAAAAAATATGATTGATATGGTTTAGAGGCCTTCTAGTCTTTTCTGCCTAGAAGATCCCTTTCTAGATCGACCGCCGTGTCGATCAGCAACCTACCTAGTTGCCGGCCTCTTTCTCTGGGAAGTTCTTTTTCTTCAAACCTGTCAGCGAACTGTTTCATCACTTCTTCCTCTCGTGCCTCATCTTTTACCGGCATATTGTTCTCTTCCTTGTATTTAACGATTCTCAGTACCTCCGACATCCGCTCATCGACTTTGTCAACTATTTCTTCATTGATCTCATCTATATTCTGCCTTGCTCCTTCTAAAGAACTATCGACCATAAATGAGGAATTAAAAACAATCTTTAACTATCTGACCTCTCCAGACAAAAACTCGATCACCTTATCAGTCCTGCGCTGAGCTCCCTCCAAGTCAAACTCCTTCCCAAGTTGCTCAAACTTTTCATCAAAGGCCTCAACATCACCAATCAAACCTTTAATCTCTTCAGCCGACTCAATAAAAGACGCCCTAATCTTCTCATTTTCAGGGTTCTCAGCCTGAATACTGCCGTAAAGCCCAGGCTTCTGATTCAACATCCTAGCCGTCAAATCCGTTATTAACTGGTATACTGGAGAAGAATACTCCTCCATGTCAGTCCCTGACATATCAGCCTTCCTAATCGTCTCAGCTACAACAAGCTCCGAGAAATGCATCAGTCCCTGCACAATACTCATGGCCTTATCATGACTAGTAGGATCCGTGACGTGAACATCCGCACCATGCTCAACCCAGAACTCCTCCATTTCAGTCCACTTCTTACCTTTCTCTGGACACAAAACAATTTTCTGACCCTTAATCGAATTCGAGGGAGCATACATCGGATGCATACCCAAAACCTCGCTAGAATAACTTTTCATAGCCTCTACAGGCCTTTTCTTCACACTGGTAACATCGCAAAACAGTGCATCGTCAGCCACGTGAGGGCCTACATCATGAATAACGTCAACAGTTACAGCTATGGGCACAGATACTATAACAACGTCAGCACCCTCTACAATCTCTTTACTGCTCCCAAAATCCCAGCCATATTTTTCCGCAACTTTCGAGGCCTTCTCCTCGCTACTACCAGAGATAAGGATCTCGTTGTTCTCTTCTAGGCGCTCCCCCATGTGCTGTCCGAACTTTCCTGTCCCTCCTATTATCGCTATTTTCTGATCAATCATTTGAAAACCACCAGATATTTTCTGCTAAAACAAGTTTTTCGATCAGAAGTCATTAAACCTCCTCCTCTAATATGTCAAAGGCCTCGTTGATTTCTTCTTTATTCGTTGAGCCGAAGCATAACCTGACTTTTTGATCGCTTTCAGGCCCCATCGGCTCGCCAGGCACCATCGCAATACCTTTCTCAATCATATCCATGCAGAAGCTCCAAGAATCTTCTCCTACCTCAGGGAATGCGTATATAGCGCCCTCAGGCGCAACAAAATCCCAATCCAAGTTTTGCATTCTCTTGACTAGCAAATCCCTTCTCTCATGGTAGGCTCTCCTCATTTCCTTGACGTGAGAATCATGTTTTAAGGCCTCTACTGCGGCGTATTGCGATATTCTTGGCGGGCAGGCCGTGGAAGCTCTTGAGACTTTAGCATACTGTTCCAAATTTTCAGGCCTATCTGCCACCCAGCCGGTTCTCCACCCGGTCATTGCATGGTTCTTAGACATTGAGCCAATTATGCAGCTATCTGCGGTGTAGGCTGCTGGAGAATAATGTTCGACTCCGAAAGTCAGTCTATGATATACTTCATCGGAAACCAGGAATGTATCATGTTTATCTGCGAACTCTCCGATTTCTCGGGCTTGATGTTCTGTTAAAACGTAGCCTGTCGGGTTTCCCGGCGTATTGACTACTGCCAGATCCGCATCTCTTATTTCTTCTTTTGCTTCAGGCCTTAAATTCCTGTCACTGTCCCAGTACTGGACCTGGCTCCACCGGTTTTCTGAAACCTCGCTAATCATTTTGTAAGGCCCCCAGCAAGGATCGTTAAACACCGCCTTATCCTCCTCCTCTAACCTTGCCGAGAAAACAGCGTATAAGGCTCCCATACCCCCAGTCGTAATCATAACCTCCTCTGAACCAATATCGATACCTTTTTTCGTTGATTCTTCTCGTGCAGCCTCTTCTCTTAGTTTTTCCAGGCCTAGCATCGGAGAGTAGCCTTGTTTGTTTTCAAGGCCTTTTTTGGCTGCTTTTTTTACGTGTTGAGGCGTATCAAAGCTTGGTTGGCCTATGTCGAATCTTATGCAGTTTTCTTGTTTTGAGGCCTTTTCCGATATTTTTCTGATTGACAGGCTGATATTTTGGACTCTCTCCCTGAACATAACTATTTTTTAGGGTTTAACTGGTTTAAAACATCCGTTAACGAGTTTGCTGTAAAAGATTCGTCGACCAGTTCTTTGTCGACAGCGTAGAATTCTTCTACATCATTCGGGAATTTTAGGCCTTCATCGTTTTCATTTATTCTGAGGCAGCTGTGCCCATTTTCGTCAAGGACTCCGTCTCCCAGGTATATGTCGTATGAACCCTGTCTCCACACATAACTCTCGAACTCGTCGACATATGCTCTATCTTTAGTTACTGCCAAGATATAGTCTCCTGATTGAAGCTGTGAGAGCTCTTCCCGCCCTAAGGCCTGAACTTTTTCAATATCCATTAGTTTTTCACCTGTTCGAAAGCTTTGACGGCTGTTTCAAAGGTTTTTGATATTTTGATACCGGTTTAGTGGTTTTTTGTTTCATTTTTTGAGTTATCACCTTGAGAGTAAAGATTTGGAACTCTAAGCAGTTTTTTTACCTAATAATAGTCGAGATGATAGCAATAGCTGATGGCACAAATCTACTGTTAGAAAGATTCTGAGGCCTAGCTCCGGTTAGGACTTTGCATATCGATAAAGCGTCCACCCTTTATTGTTGCTAGGCTCATAGGCAAAGTAAGAAAAAAGAAAGTTTAAGAAAGGAGAGGTTAGTAAGGGAATTCGTTCATTGAAGTCTCATCGTTCTGTAAATTCCCGACGTACGTTTCACTTCCTCCGTAAGGCATCGCTTTCTCTCTACCTCCGTCAGTCCTTACTTTCCGGTCTCTTTCAAGATCTTCTTGATCATCGAAAAGCTCTGAAAAAGCGTCAACAGCCCGATCAACCGGATTAAATATTCCAAAGTTGCCGTGACTGTAATCTCTTTCTCTAATCCCATAACCAGTTGTGTCCCTTGCTTCCTCTCGTGAAAAGCCTGAGTCTTGAAGGCCTACTTCTACTTCTGGAGAGTCTTCGTATCCTCCTACAACATCGTGGATAGCTTTCCCTTTGTCAGAGTTCACCATTCTTTATTTCACCTCCTTAGGCCTGTTTTCATGGTTTTCCGCGTTGTGCATAGTGTTGTGTGTAGTTTTGTTTGTCATTTGAGCAATTTTCACCTCAAAAAGATTGAGTTTTTTTTGAAAAGAGAATCGCTGCCTTGCTTTTTTACAGCAGAAGCAGCAGCGATAGCAGCGCCAGCAGTAGAGAGATATCTAACCGGCTGTTTGAACAGAATGTGTTAACTGAGTAAAAC
>LKMJ01001248.1_pt1 | contig 22095 bp, 20 predicted proteins | sample 643391 | NCBI WGS metagenome assembly LKMJ01 (sample SAMN04112250, study PRJNA286221) | soda lake metagenome | biome: soda lake; feature: Kulunda Steppe; material: water; isolation source: sample PL-Br10 brine of Picturesque Lake | place: Russia: Kulunda steppe | collected 2010-07
AGTGGGACCGCCGAGATTCGAACTCAGGTCCGACGCACCCCATGCGCCGAGGATACCGCTACCCCACGGTCCCGCATTTCGACTGACGATGCTTTCGGGATTAAGGCCTTCGATTCAGACCCTCGGCCGGCAAGCGAAATCGGTATGACGGTCTCCACAGACACTCAAGTCGTGAACAGACCCTACGTCGCGCTCGCGATTGCGATCTGTGCGATCAGTACGGGCGCGATTCTGGTCAGACTCAGCGACGCACCGGCCTCGGTCGCTGCCTTCTATCGGGTGCTTTTCACCACCCTCCCGCTGCTCCCGATCGCAGTATATCGATACCGTGAACAGTTCAGACAGATCCGCCGCCGGGATTTTGCGTTTGCAGTGCTCTCCGGGTTTGCACTCGCAGTCCACTTCGCTGCGTGGTTCGAGAGTCTGGAGTGGACGAGCGTGGCAGCGAGCGTTACCTTCGTCCAGTCTCAGCCGGTGTTCGTCGCAATCGGCGCATGGGCGCTGCTCTCCGAACGGATCACTCGCCGGATGACCGCCGGGATCCTGATCGGCGTCGGTGGGATGATCGTCATGTCACTCGGCGATTTGCTCGGTGGTGTGCTCGTCGGCCCGAACCCACTTCTAGGCAACAGCCTAGCACTCATCGGTGCGGTGATGGCGGCAGGGTACGTCCTCGCCGGCCGGTCACTCCGACAGCGTATCCAGCTTATCCCCTACGTCGTGGTCGTCTACAGCGTCTGTACACTCTGTCTGCTGGGATTCGTCTTGCTACAGGGCAACGCACTGGGTGGGTACTCCTCTCGCGAGTGGCTAATCTTTGCCGGGCTCGCAGTCGGGCCAGGACTGCTCGGTCATACGGTCATCAACTGGACGCTTGAACATCTCGAATCGAGTGTTGTCTCTGTCTCACTGCTCGGCGAACCTGTTGGTGCAACCCTGCTTGCAATGCTGTTGTTGGCGGAGATGCCGACGATCTACACTGTCCTCGGTGGTGTGGTCGTCTTGTCTGGTATCTATCTGACTGCCCTGGAACGTGAGCGCTCGAACCCGCAGTGAGTTGATCGGATCTGGCAAGTCGGGCCACAGAACTAAGACAACAGCCACCCACATTCCAGTATGGGACTGTCGAATACGATCACCCACCCTGCCTTCCTTACAGGTGTCGGGACGATTCTTGGATACGCGATCATGCTCCTCGTTCTGACGATCGTCGTCTTCGGAATTCCCTTCCTTTTATTCTCGTTTCTCTGACCGGTCAGTGAGTCTGCAGCCAGAGAAACCGTGCAGTGGTCTTTTTTGTCTCGTAACCGCTACAGTACGTATGGCAGATCAGCGATACGTGTATACAACACACGCGACAGAGGCTCGCGGACGAAAGATGGGCAATATCGAGTCAGTGATCAACGAGTACGCGAGCGAGGGCTGGCGGCTGACGGAAACGTTCGAACGCGATGGCACCACGATCGGAATGGTGTTCGAACGCGAGGTCTGATTACATCCCCATATCGGCCGCATCCTCGGGGATTGGCAGCTCGTGTGGTGACCGCCCGAGCAGTTCGCCGGCGTGATCGAGCGCCATATCGAAGCCGTAGTACCGCTCCAGTTCGTCACCGTCCGGTCCGTTGCGAACTTTCAGCATCGCATACCCCTCGATATTTTGGGCGATTACTGCCTCGCCGCCCTGACCCGAGAATACCAGCACGCGTTCCGTCTCTGTCTCGTGATACGATGCCGTCAGCTCCCCTGCAGTCGCGGTGTCTTCTCCCATGCACTCGGGTTGGCGTCGAGACAGGCAAACGTGTCGGTTTCACTGTCGACAGTCGAACCCAATCGTAACAACCACTACGAGTCGGTGACTGACTTCTGCTAATGTCGAAGTTTCTCCAGAGCGGTCGACGACGTGATATCTGTGTCCTCCTCGCAGGCGAGTCCATGCAGGCACAGGCGCTGAAGTCACGGCTCGAATCACACTACGACACACGGATCGAACCGAAGTCGTTCTACGGCGCACTCGATGCGCTTGAACAGTCCGGCTTCCTCCAGACACGGACCGAGGGCATTCATGACGTGTACGAGCTCACCGATGCTGGCAGGAAGCGGCTTGACGACCACCTCGACTGGGTACAGACAGAGCTCGACGGCGAAATGACCGAGCCGTAGCCAGGTGTTGGTTTCATCGCTAGTAATCAAGACCGTTGTGCCGGAACCCATCTCTTCACGCAGCGCAACGGCCCTGTGGGTTTTTCACACATTAATGTCTTTTGACACCGGTAGTGGCGTTACGTTCATTGTATCGCACAACGTAGATGCAGATACTGGATGAGGCGTGACCACTTCACAGTCGTGACAGAAAGTCTGGACCCAGCAGACGCTACCAACCCGACGGTAGATATCAACTACGACGGCCCGAAAGAAACACTCACTGGACAGCTCACGACAGAGGCGGGGGAGCTAACACCGGAATCGGAGATTGACGCAGCCTTTCGGTTTCAGGACAGTCCGGAGGAGGATGAACCGATCGGTGTGTTCAGTCTCACACACCGGATTACTGGCGAGTATCTCCTTGAGTTCAACGCCGATGGAAACGATATCATCGATCTCGCCACCGCTGCCCGTGAGGGGACCGAAGACGACGCGAGCTATCGGATCCGCATCAACCGTGAGGACGGTCAGCCAATCGTCTACAAACTCGACTCACTGCTTACCTACGATCCGGATGGCAATCTGCTCCGGAAACACAGTCTGATCCCGAGTGGCGTCGAGCTGTAATCTCTTCTCACCTGGTGAGGACGACCCGAACCACATAAACCTGATAGGGGCAAACCACGACTGTGGGGCTGTACGATCGATATCTTGCAACGAGAATTCGGCTTGCCGAGCAGTCGCTTCCAGCGGTTGTCGCACTCGTTATCACGGAGCGTGACCTGCTTGCAGATGGTGCCTACGCAACTGTCGAACAGTTACTCACGTGGGCATTTGAGTTCGGCGCATCCCGGGTGGTAATCTACGTCAGTGTGGCTGATGAGTCGACGATTCCGGCGATCAGTCGCGGATTCGAGCAAGTCGAGTGCACTCGACCACTGGCAGTCCGGACACGGGAGGACGAATCCCGAATTACCACCCCAGTACAGGTAAGTATCGGGCTCGGCGGGAAACACGAGTTCGCAACCGCAGTCCGCGGAATCGCGGAGTCAGTCGACCGCGGGGAACTCGCTGCCGATGCGATCACCGAAGAAGATATCGAAAACCAGCTCGTCTTTCCGGCCGATCCGGATCTGGTCATCAAAACCGGTGCAGAGCGACTCTCCGATTTCATGATCTGGCAGTCCGTGTACTCGGAACTGTACTTTACTGACGTGAACTGGCAAAACTTCCGTCGGCGGGATTACCTGCGCGCACTCCGTGATTTCCAGAAACGGCAGCGACGATTCGGTGAGTGAACGGCCAAACTACTATACTATTGCTGAACATACCAGCTGTATGCCAGCAGTCAAAGGTCCGTGGTCGCGTTCGGAGCTCGCCTCGTTTCTCGAAGCCGCGCTGGTACCGATCAGGCTGGGCTGTCACCACACGAACGGCGGGCTCTGGATGCTCTCACTCTGGTACGAGTACGACGACGACACCATCCGCTGTGCCACGAGCGAGAAATCTGACATTGCCCGCTTTCTGCGTGAAGATCCGTCGGTCTGTTTCGAGATTTCGACGAACCGGCCACCATATATGGGTGTCAGAGGTGCCGGGACAGCGACACTGACAGCAGATGGTGGGAAAGCACAGCTCCGATCGTTGCTCGAGCGCTATCTCGGTGGTACGGAGTCCGAACTCGCGTCGATGCTGCTTGCAGAGGACCGGGAAGAACTGCTGATCACCGTCGAACCAGACCGGCTGTACACGTGGGACTTTACGGACCGAATGGAATCAATCCTGGTGGATTGCCCCGCGGCGGATGCACCTGAGCCTGATTCGCCAAAATACAGCTAATCTGCTGAATCGACTGTACTGTCTGCCCGCTCCTCATCATTGGTTTCACTCCCAGTGGCTCGGTTCAGGATCGCTTTTGCACTCTTCCCAGTCGAATGGGCGAGCACGGTCGTGAGCGCTCGACCCCGTCGCAGCCGTGTCTGGTGCCAGGATTCATCACGGTGGCCGTAGGTCCGCAACCCGCGCAAGAAATCGATCTTTCGAAACTCCGGCCAGTAGGGTGCAGAAAAGTACACTGCCGCTTCGTTTCCGTTGGCCTGCCAGGGGAGAAAGTTTGAGGTTCGCTCGTTGCCACCGCTTCGAATGATCAGATCGACACTCTGTGTCGGCCCGTCTGGCAGTGCCGCTTCGATCGTTTCTATATCGACCGCTTCCGGCTTGAGCTTTCCCTGTTCGACACGTTCGGCAATCTCCTGGGCCGCCCCAAGCAGTTCAGCTCGACCGCCGTATGCCAGTGCAACATTCAGATAGAGCCGATCGTAGCCACCAGTTCGACTGTCTGCGTATTCGATTGCTTCCTGAACACGCTCTGGCAGTCGGTCTGTCTCACCGATTGCACGGATGCGTACCTCGTTTTCGTGGATGTCTTCGGCGTCGGCAAACTCACGAAGCTTCTCGGTGACGAGATCGAAAATTGCTTCGCGCTCGTTTGCCGGCCGGTCGAAGTTCTCGGTCGAAAACGTATACAGCGTCACCTCCTGAATGCCAATCTCCTGACACCACTCTAGCATCGATTCGGTTGTTTCGACACCTTCTCGGTGACCAGCCGTCTTTTCGAGACCCTGGTTGTCTGCGTATCGACGATTTCCGTCCTGGATGACCGCCACATGGTTTGGCACTTCGCCAAGCTCATGCTCGAGCACCTGTGCGTACAGCTGCTCAAGTGGGTTCCGAAGGCGGTCGATCATCGTAGCTGGTATTCAGTGTATCTCACTCAAGTAGCTTGCGCCACAATCGTCGCTCGCTACTAGTGGGGGAAAATGGGACAGTTTACCATAGCCTTTTAATACAGAGCCTTCGTATCGATAACTGCAATGGCGAAAGGTACGGTTGATTTCTTCAACGACACAGGCGGATACGGTTTCATCGAGACTGAGGATTCGGACGAAGACGTTTTCTTCCATATGGAAGACGTTGGCGGCCCTGACCTAGAAGAAGGTCAAGAGGTCGAATTCGAAATCGTCGAAGCGGACAAGGGCCCACGAGCCAAAAACCTGGAGCGGCTGTAAGCAGGCTCTCTGGCTGGTGTGCAACAGCAACAGTGCTGGGTATATCGATACCCGGAATTTTTATACAACCACGGAAACCGTGAGGGGTAAATCGGTACAGTGGAAACACCGAGTATGACCACAGTCATCGACGAGGAACTGCGGCGACGAACCTGGGATCTGTTACAGCCTGGCGATATCGAGCTGGATGGGCTCGTCATCCACAGCGAGTTCGACGGAAGTCAGGAGCCAGCGATGCATCAGGCAACTGTTGAGATCGGCGAACTGATCGCAGAATACGCTGGATTCGATCCGAGAGATACCTTCGTCTACTCCGGGACGAACGATTCGGAGTTCGCCTCGAACCAGCACCAGGGGCTGACACTCGACGACGAATCGTTCGTCTGGGAGTGTCAACAGCTCCTTCGCGACGGTTCGTTCGATATCGTCTTCTACTACGAGGCATCGGCGGATTCGACCGGACTGCTCTCGGCAGTCCGCGAGGCAGGGTACGATGGGACAGTCATCCGCGGCGATGCGGACTCACCGTCCGAGGCCGTTCTCGAACAGTGATCAGCGTTACCGGACTCTGCCTCCTATTTCCCGGGAAATGCCGAGTAATTTAAATCGGCAGATAACTGAACGTGAGTAAAACTGGATGATTCCGCTACTGCACGATTTTGATGGCGAACGTGTGCTGGTTTTCGGTGGTGGGCCCGTCGGTGCTCGAAAGGCGAGGCGTTTCGCCGAGGAAGCTGACGTTGTCGTCGTGAGTCCGACGTTCGACGCCGACGAGTACCGCGGTGCAGAACTCATTCGGGCCTGTCCATCTCCAGAGACCGTCGAGGAGTGGCTCGACCGGTTCGATCCCGCACTGGTCGTTGCTGCGACTGATGACGGGACACTGAACGCAGCGATCGACGAACAGGCTAAACAGCGGGGGATCCTTCGGAATAGAGCGGACAGATCCGGCGAGCGTGATGTCGGCAGTGTTGTCGTTCCTGCAACGGTTCGTGACGACCCTGTCGTCGTTTCGATCTCGACTGGTGCAACGAGCCCGGCCCTGAGCAGATATCTTCGGCAGGAGCTCGAATCGACGATCGAGAACGCGGGAGAGATGGCTGAACTGACTGGACAGATCCGGGAGGAGCTGACGGGGCCTGACAGACGGGAGTCCCTTCGGGCAGTTGTCAGTAGCGAGGAGGTATGGAAGGCTTTAGATACCGAGAGTTCAAACCCTCGGCAGGTAGCTACAGACGTGATCGCAAAGACGGGTGATCGGCCATGACGACCGATGCCGGAATTATTACGGGTGTGAGTATTTCACACAAGAATGCGACGCTGGATCAGCTCGAAGCAGCCACTGGCGAGAGTCAGCAGGAACTGGTTGCCGACCTGTGTGCACACCCAGCGGTCACGGAAAGTTTCGTGTTACAGACCTGCAACCGTGCCGAAGCGTACGTCGTGACCGCAGACGCAGGCGCTGGCAGACACGTTTTGAGCGAGTTCGTCGCCGACAGCCCTGACGATATAGTTGACGAACTCGGACACGAGGAGAGTCTGCGACACCTGTTGCGTGTGGGTGCGGGGCTCGAGTCGCTCGTACTCGGCGAAGATCAGATCATCGGCCAGATTAGCGAGGCCTACGAGGATGCCCAGCAGGCAGGCACACTCGGGCCGTTGCTCGACGATGCTGTCACGAAGGCGATCCGTGTCGGCGAACGAGCCCGGACCGAGACGGCAATCAACGAGGGTGTCGTCTCGCTTGCGAGCGCAGCAGTCAGGCTGGCCCGTGAGAAACGCGGCCTTGCCGATGCAACAGCGGTCGTCATCGGCGCTGGCGAGATGGGACAGCTCGCTGCGAAGCGGCTTGCTCCCCACGTCGGCGAACTGGTGCTGGCAAATCGGACTGTCTCCCGAGCGGAACGAATCGCCGCTGAAATCGAGGAGACGCCTGTCGAGACGGAAGATATCGTCGATCTCCGCGACACGTTTGATCAGGGCGATATCGTCATTACTGCAACAGGCAGTCCCGATTGGATCGTCGACCCAGAGCCACTCAAGTGGGTCGGCGAGACGTTTGTCGTCGATATTGCCCGCCCGCGAGATATTCCTCCTGCTGCCCACGAGTTTGCCAATCTCACTGTGTACGATCTCGACAGACTAGAGGCAGTAACGGAGAAGACTCGACAGATGCGACGAAACGCCGCCAACAAGGTCGAGGATATCGTCGACGAGGAGTTCGAGCGGCTGTTGACCCAGTACAAGCGAAAACGTGCGGATCAGGTCATCTCGGCGATGTACGAGGGCGCCGAGCGAATCAAAGCACGCGAACTCGAGGAAACCTTCGAGAAACTGGATCTTGATGACGAGAGTGAGGCCGTCGTCGAATCGATGGCGGATACGCTCGTTTCGCAGCTGCTCGCACCACCGACGAACAGTCTCCGAGATGCGGCGGAAGACGACGACTGGACGACGATCCACACGGCACTCCAGCTTTTCAACCCGAATCTTGACGACCAACCCGAACAAAGCAAACCGCCGTTTGCCGATATGTCTCCGGAGGATATCCAGGACCCCGAGATGATTCCCGATCACGTCCGAGAACAACTACCCGCGGGTGTGCTCGAGCAGATCGACAACTGATCGTTTTTTTGCCTTCGAACAGCGTGTATTCTCAGTAGCACGTCGTATACGAACGGAGCGACAGTTCTTGACGGGACGCCAACCATTTTGTTCGTTCGCTCCGAATCAGTTGCTATGGCAGAGTTGCTCTCAGACAGCGAGATCGAAGAACAGATTCCGGACGGATGGAGCCGCGAGGACGACGAGATCGTCAGGACGTTCGAGTTCGACTCCTATCTCGACGGTGTTGGCTTCGCTTCAGGTGCCGGTGGCGTCGCGGAGGACGCCTGGCACCACCCAGAGATGATCATCAACTGGGGAGAAGTCGAGGTACGGTTTACGACACACGACGCTGGTGGCATCACGGAGAAAGATATCAACCTCGCCGAACGACTCAACGAAATCTACGAGTAAACTGTTTCTCGCTCCGAGAGTAACCAAAGCTAATTTGGACACTCTCTGAGTCTGTACTGGTGAATGGACGACAGTTCCCGCACGGCGGAGACACCAGCCATCGCGACTCAGGGGTTGACGAAACGGTTCGGTGACACCGTTGCAGTTGACTCGCTTGATCTCCAGATTCCGCAGGGGACAGTGTACGGGTTTTTGGGGCCGAATGGGGCCGGAAAGACGACGACGATCGAGATGCTGACAACACTTTCACCCCCAACCGCTGGCTCGGCACAGATCATGGGCGTCTCCGTCGAGGATCGCGATCAGGTGAAAGAGCAGATCGGCTACCTTCCCCACGAACCACCTGTTTACGAGTCCCACACGGCGAGAGAACAGCTCGCATACGCCGCCGATATCCGGCAGCTTCCTGCCGATACGACGGATCGACGGATCGAGCAGTTGCTCGAACGCGTTGATCTGCAGGGGGATGCACACAAACGAATTGGAACGTACTCCGAGGGGATGCGCCGGAAAGTCGGGTTGATTCAGGCGATCTTGCACGACCCGCCAGTCGTCTTTTTGGATGAGCCGACCAGCGGGCTCGATCCACGAGCCTCCCGGAGCGTGATCGAACTGATTCACGAACAGGTCGACACCGGCACCACCGTCTTTCTCTCCTCACATATTCTCCCCGTTGTCGAAGAGCTTGCAGACACTGTCGGCGTGCTCTACCGTGGCCAGCTTGTCGCCGAGGATCAGCCCAGTCGGCTCGTCGAACGGACAGAAGACGGTCCAAAAACACTCGAAGAGGCGTTTTTGCGTATCACGACTGAACCCGGATCAGGATGACGATGGGCTGGAACACACTCCGAGACGATCTGGCTGTTGGCCTCACAATCGCTCGCGCCGAGACCAGAGACCGCTTTCGTCGTAATGCCGGCACGCGCAGACGGAAGGCGTTTTTTGTCCTGATCGCACTCTTCGCGACGCCGAGTGTCATCCTGTTTGTCCAGCAAGCCTACGGGCTCGGTGTGGCGACAAGAGGGGGTGTCAATGCTCCGGTCGTCGAGGTTGCCCGGAATCTGCTCGTTCCGACGATGCTTGCCCTCGCCGCCGTTGCCGGGCTCGAAGCGATCCAGCAACTCGGCACTGAGAGTGTGCGACCGCTGTTGCTCACCTCCGCGTCGACCCGTGCCATCGTGATTGGCAAGATCGGCTCACTGCTCGTCTCGTGGCTGGTTCTGGTCGCCTTCGGGTTCGGTATCGTGATTGCGTACGCAATTGGCGCGCGGACGCCGCTTTTTATATTCGCTGTCGTCGTTGCGGGACTGCCGCTTTTTATCTTGCTGTTGCTCGTCGGCCTCACCATCGGCTATTCGCTCTGGCTCGGGATCGAACGGTTAGGGCTCTCTGAACAGAATCGACAGCTGCTGACAGCGGCACTGTATCTCGTCGTCCTTGTCGGCATGTTCGCGGCTGGCTCGCTTCTCGGTGGCGGGGCTGCAGACGGTCCGTCGAGTGGTCTGCTCCCGACAGGTGATCCGATCGTCCCGATTGGATGGTACGCGGATCTGCTCTTTGTTGGTTCGCCGATGGAGCCAGCGATCGGCCTCCAGACCGTGATCGCTGCGCTCACCGTCGTGCTCGCTATTCCAGCGGGGTTTGCTGTCGTCGTTCGACTTGCGCCGCAGTTCTGGTACGCAACCCCGACTGAATCCGGGGATGAGACAGACCGGACTGCGCCAGAACAAACGCAGGCACCGAGTGAGAGCATTGGGCGAACTGACTCCCACTTTGGGCGTTCGCGCACGCTGCGAGCGATGCTCGGGTACGTCCGGAGTGGTCTCCGTAATCCCGGCCAGTACGTCTACCTGTTTTATTATCTGTTTCCGATCGCTCCTGTGCTTGCCCAGCAGGCGATCAGCAGTCCGGGCCTGATTCCGCTCACTATTGGTGCGAGCCTAACCGTCCTTGGTGTCTGGCTTGCGGGTGGCGTGTTCTGTCTCAATCCGCTTGGCTCCGAGGGGACGATGCTCTCCCAGCTGGTGCTTGCAACGGCACCCGCAGCGACGTTCGTTCACGCCCGCCTGCTCGCCGGGACAGCGCTCGGTCTCGCACTCTCCCTCTCGGGGCTCGGGATTCTCACCGCTTTCAGCACCACTGTGACACCGACACTGGCACTGGTCGGGCTGTTGTTCCTGCTCGCAACGGTGCCGGCGAGTGCTGCGTTCGCACTCGGAATCGGATCTGTCCTCCCAAAATTCGAGGCAGTCGAGATTTTCGAGAGTGTCGAAACGCTCGCCCCGTCGATCTTTGCTGCAATCATCCACGGCGTGGTTGCGACAGTGCTCCTCCTGCTCGCAGTCGCGTCCACTATCGCAGTCGGCTTGCCAGCGAGTCCGCTTTCGCTCCTCGAACGTTTCGGTCTCGGTCTGTTGTTTGCCGCGGTGAGCCTCGTCGTCACTGATGGCTCCAGACGGTACGCGATTGCTCGTCTCAGGGACTACGGCTACTCCGTCGCCCGGACAGACCGCCCCTTCGCCGTGTATATGTCGCTTGGGATTGCCCTGCTTGCCTTTCTGCTCGGACAGGCGGTTTCGATTGCGGCGATTTTCCTCTTTGGATTCGATCTACCGGTCGAGATCATGTTCCCACTTATTTTTGTCGTCCAGTATCTCGGCTACGCCGCAGTTGGGCTTGGCTTTCTGTACGTCACTCGCCGTGGCTGGTCGTATCTGGATCTGTCGAGGCCCACCCTTGGTGAGTTGGGTTACACAGCAGGTGGCTACCTCGCCTCGATCGGCATCTGGCTCGCCGCCTCGGCAGTGATTACCGGCCTCGGACTCCCTGCGGCGGATCACGCAGCCATCGACGTGGAAGGCGATGCGACCGAGACACTGCTTTTGTTGCTCATTCCGCTGGTCCTTTTTGTCAATGGGCCAGTCGAGGAACTCCTGTTCAGAAACGTCATCCAGAAGTATCTCGCAGAACGCTTCTCGGTGGTTGCCGCGGTGGTGATTGCAAGCGTCGTCTTTGCCCTAATACACGTTCCAGCGTATCTCACTGCCGGACTTGGGCCGCTTTTTGTGACCTTGTCACTCCTATTTTTGCTCTCCGTGTTCTGGGGGGTCATCTACGTCCGAACCGAGAGTTTGTTCGTCCTCTCGGCGATCCATGGGCTCTATAATGCGACGCTCGTCGGTGTGCTGTATTTCACGCTCGTTCTGTAGCTGCCCATGAATGCACAGCCGTCAGTATAAATACCAGTATCGCAAACGATCTGCTGTGATCGTCGTCGCGACCGAGGATTTCGAACTGTACCACGACGTGGTCGCAGAGCTGCGCGACCGCGGCGTTACCTTCACCACGATTCAGCCGGGTGAGCAGCTCCCCGCGGAAACTGGCGTTCTCCTGACGGGCACAGCGGATGATGTCCCTGCTCCAGCAGACGTGACAGTTGTCGAGGGGACTGCCGAAGCACCGCGCAACGCTGTCGAAGAAGCAATTGCAACACTCCGAGGGGAGGGTGGACGGACGGTCGTCGGCATCGACCCGGGCGAACAGCCCGGAATCGCGGTACTTGCTGGCGATATGATCGTCGCAACCTTTCACGTCTCACCCGACGCGGTCGCCGAGGTGGTTCGTGAGGAGACAGCCGACGCCTCGAACCCGCTGGTGCGCATCGGCGACGGTGCGCGACTGATCGGTGCACGGATCGTCGACGAACTCGACGATATCCCGGTGGAGCTGGTGGATGAAACCGGGACAACACCCTATCTCGGAACCGGTGTCCGTGGGATCGCCGACATTCTCGCCGCGGTCAACATCGCCCGCATGGAGGGCGAACCGATTGATTCACGCGATATCGAGCCGACCGAGGGTGAGATCAAACGCATTCAGGAACGGTCGCGTGAACTGAGCGAGGAAAACCGGACGATCGACGGCGAACTCGCCAGGAACGTCGCCCTCGGTGAGCTGACGATCCGAGAAGCACTCGAAAAACACCAGGAGTGATCGCTCCTACGTTGATTCTGCAACCTCCGTCCTGACCTGTTCTTCTGCCCGTCTCATCAGCTCACGCACCGAGAGATCACTCTGCTGGCTGGCGGTCTGTGCGTCGTCGAACTCCGCGCTCACGTCGAACACTTCTTCACCGATGCTTGCGACTTTCACACCGATCTCGACAGTCTCTCCAGCAACTTCGACCGTCGCGGTGTGATACTCCCGGTCGGCGATCAGCCGGTGACCGCGGCCGTGTTCACGTACACCGAGTGTCCCGGTTTCGACGGCGAGTTTCCGGGCCACTCTGTCTGCGTCTTCGGGTTTGACGATCACTTTCACGAGGTGGCCTGGTCGTGACTTTTTCATCGTCGCTGGCAGGATCGACACGTCAAGCGCGCCGACAGCCGCTAGTGACTCCTGTAGTCCGCCGAGTTCTTCCGGTGTCGCGTCGTCGAGGTTCGTTTCCAGTACCGTGACCGGATCACGCGAGAGTCCGGCTGTCGATTCGCCGATGATTGCCCGAAGCACATTTGGATACGTCTCGAAAGATTTGTTGCCTGCACCGTAGCCCGACGCGTCGAGGTTGAGTGTTGGTAACTGGTCGACGCCCGCTGCAATATGGGCGAGGATTGCCGCGCCCGTCGGTGTCAGCAGCTCCGTCTCGATCGGGCCACCGCGCAACTCCCAGTCTGCTTGCTCTGCTAGTTCGACGACGGCTGGTGTTGGAATAGGGTAGATTCCATGGCTCATTCCAACCTCGCCACCGCCGGTTGCGAGTGGTGTCGTCACAACATGATCCGGGTCCAGATCATCGAGTAGCAAGACCGCTCCGAGGGTATCCGCAATAGCGTCATCAGCCCCGACTTCGTGAAAGTGGATCGACTCAAGATCTGTCCCGTGGACGTTCGCCTCGGCCTCGCCGAGCAGTTCGAAGATCGCTTTCCCGTCGGCTTCGACCGACGGCGGGAGATTCATCGACTCGACGATCTCGATCACTTCAAGATAGGAGCGGTGTGGGCCTTCTCCCTCTGCGTGCGTGTGGTCATGTTCAGGTTCGTGTGTATGGTCGTGGTTGTGGTCGGTGTCGTGGCTATGGCTTTCGTCGTGGCTGTGGTCGTGATCGTCACTGTGGCTGTGGTCGTGATCGTCACTGTGGCTGTGTTCGTGGTCGTCGCTGTGCGTGTGTTCTGTACCGTGGTCGCGATCACTCCCGTTACTGTCGTGTGTCGAGAGTACCTGTACGTCGGTCGCCGCGATGCCTGCCCGGCTCTTTTCGCCGACCTCGAAAACAACATCGAGCTGTGTTTCGATGGGATCGAGAACAGCCGGATCTGCCCCGGCTCCAATAAGTGCGCCGAGGATCATATCGCCGCTTGCGCCCATCCGGCCATCGAAAGCGAGTGTGTTCATACACTGTTCTCTGGCCGGTCGAACCAATAGCGTAACGAAGACCCAGAGCTATCTGTGTTTGTGAGGGGCATTCTTTTTAAAATAGAATAACAATTATCTTGATGATGGATAGCCGAGATCAGAAGTTCGATGGGGTAGAAACTGGTCTATCGGAACGAGAGTTACGGCGTTTCGTTAGCTCCATCGGCGATCTTTTGCTGGTCATAAACGACGACGCAGTTATAACGAGTGCGGTGAAGACTGCTATTCTTGGATACTCGCCTGCTGAACTCGTCGGGAGGGAGATGACTACCCTCGTTTCCGAGGAGAGAGAATCGGTGTTCGATTTCGATATCACGACACCGGATCAGCTTCGAACTGCTGTACTGGAGACCGGGGGAACCGATCTCACCGTTCCCTTCGAGACGGCTGATGGCACCACGCTGCCGATGACGATATCGCTGCAGCCACGTCAGGAGGCCGGCGAGACTGTCTGTGTCTGTCAAGATCTCAGTGGAGTAGTCCAGACCACAGATGAGGACTCGTTTGCGTTTGTCAACACAGTCCCAGATCCTATCTACGAGCTCGACGCCGAAAATCGCTTTGTCCGGGTCAACGACGCGATGATCGACTTTTTGGGATACGATCAAAGCGAGCTTCTCGGACGTAAGATCAGCGAAATCGTTCCAGCAGGGACAGAACAGTCGGTAACACAGCCCATTCCAGATACTCTCACCAACGATAGCCAGCAGACCGAGACAGTGGAGATGGCATTTGTGACCAATTCAGGCGGGCTGATTTTGACGGAGACGAACATCAGTTTCAGGCGTACCGAGGATGGGCGGTACAGCGGCGCAGTAGGAGTTGTTCGGAATATTCGCGAACGAAAGCGCCGCGAACGGAATCTCGACCACCTCAAGCAAGTTTTGACACGCGTCTTTCGACACAACGTCCGTAACGAACTGATGGTCGTAGAGGCACACGCAGAGGCTCTGGAAGCGCATCTCGATCGGGAACTCCAGAGCCACACCGACGAGATACTGACAGCAACCAACAGATTGCTCGCCCACAGTGAGAAAGCACGACTCATCGAAGAGGTCGTCGACACCACAACACAGCAGTCTATCAACCTGGGACCGGTGGTGCGGGAGATTATCAGGACAGCCCGAAAGAAACACCCCGAGGCGACGCTAACACTCGATATTCCTGCGTCGTGGTCTGTAACTGCACACCCATATATCGACAGGGCAATCGAAGAACTGATCGAAAATGCGGTCCGACACGCCGGCGAGGATGATGCTGTCACGGTCGACATCTGGGTCGATCAGGAAGGGAACAGCCAGACGTTATTCATCGAAGACAGATCCGGTGGACTAGACAAAGAAGAACTGCGCATTCTGCGGAAAGGTACCGAACAAAAACTGGCGCATGGTAGCGGTGTGGGGCTCTGGTTGGTCCGCTGGCTCGTCGAGTACTCGGCGGCCCAACTTATTGTACACAGAACCGATGCCGGGACGATCGTCGGCATCCGGTTTCACGAGCAAGATCCGCAGTACACCCTGACAGACGCCGACAACTCCCCGTTCGCTCATGCGCCGGCACAGATCCGTGACTACTCACCGGAACGGTTCCACGGCGAGACGGTGATTGGTCGCGTCGAAACAGTTGAAGCGCTCGAAGAGATCTACGATGGACTGGAGCGGACGGGTGGACAGACAGTACTGATCACTGGCGAGGCTGGCGTCGGGAAAACGACACTTGTTAAACAGTTCTCGGACCGACTCTCCGAGTCACAGGCTGGAGACCCGCTCGTGGTGGAGGGCGTCTGCAAACCTGGGCAACAACCCACTTATTATGCATTTCGAGAGATACTCGACAGCCTTCCCACAGAGCCAACCATCTCACAGCTACGACCGGATTCTGAATCAACTGCAGCGGCGAGTACAGCCGAACTCCAGCAGCGTCGTGAGTCGTTATTTGCAGATATTGCAGATCAGTTTCGGTCGGTCGCAGCGGATCGGCCGGTCGTCGTCGTGATCGAGGACCTCCACAATGCGGATCGGGGCACGGTGGATCTTTTCGAGCATCTCATCGAAGAAGTCGGCCGGTGGAGCCACCCAATGATGTTCGTCGGCACTTACAGAACAGGAACTGCCGAAAACAACCCTCGCGTGCCAGAAATAACCGAGAAGATTGCCGACACTGGCCGAGGAACTATCCTGGAACTGGAGTCACTCGACGCGGCTGACGTGAAAACGCTGCTGACAGCTCTGCTCGATATCGACCAGATACCGGACTCGTTCGTTCAGGAGTTTTATGACCACACTGGTGGGACGCCACTTTTTGTTACCGAACTCGCTCATCACCTCCTCGAGGAAGCCGGCCCTATCCAGAGTGCCGAAGACCTCCCGGCGGATCTTCGGGAACTGTCGGTTCCCGAGACAGTCGAACAAGCAGTGGCTGATCGAATTACAGCGTTGCCAGATGACGTTCAGGACGTTCTTTCTACTGGCGCGATACTCGGTATCGAGTTCAGCTTCGACGTGCTCCGTGAGGCGATCGATCGATCAGTCGATTCGCTCATTGCGTGTGTGAACACACTGGTTGATCGGAAGATTTGGACACGCTCTGCTGGGCAGATCGAATTTCTACACGGTGTCGTTCGCGAGGAAACACTGGCGGCGATCGAACAGAGAGAACGCGAACGAATCCACCGTCGTGTCGCCGATGCAATCGAAACCGTGTATGCCGATAACACTACCGAGCACGCCGGGGAGCTTGCGTATCACTACGAACAGATCGGTGCCCACACCACCGCAGTAGCGTTGTATCAACAGGCTGCGGAGCGTGCTGCAAACGCCTACGCCAATCAGGATGCGATCGATCAGTACGAACGGGCAATTTCACTCGCTCGCACTCACGATGCACCGTCAGAGAGCCTTATCGAGCTGTGCGCCGCGGCTGGCGATACGCTCCGACTACTCGGAAAGTACGATCGTGCACGGGAGCACTATCAGACCGCTCTCGACCACTCACGAACTACGGGGGACTGTCCGGACGAGGCAGCGATCCTCAACAACATTGGACACACGTATTTTTATATAGGAGAGTTCGACGAAGCACGTGAGTATTATCAGCGAAGTCTCGAAACCGCGGCGCAACTGGGTGAGGAGACACAGAAGATTGACCGTCTCACTAACCTCGGAGTCATCGCTGCAAGAAAGGGTGCATACGACAGCGCTCGAGCACACTATGAGGAGGCGCTCGAAGCGTTAGAGGAAATAAACGACCCAGAGACAGTGGCAAAAACGTACACAAATCTTGGCACTGTCACTTACAAACAACGTGATTACGAGAACGCTCGGGAGTACCTCCGTCAGGCAACCGAGATCTATCGCTCGCTCGATCGTCAAAAAGAGACGGCTATCAGCTTACACAATTACGGGATGGTCGAGATAGAACGCGACGCTCTCGACCATGCTAACGAACTGCTCACAGAAAGCCTCGAAATCAAACGAGAGATCGGGGATATCCACGAGAAGGCAAAGAGTATGAACGGCCTTGGAAAGCTCTCAATCCGTCGAGGCGAGTCTTATCGGGCCAGGGAGTATCTCGAGAATGCGCTCGAACTCTTTCAAGAGGTCGGCGCTCCGCTTGGTGAGGCAGAGACAGTATCCCTTCTCGGTGAACTATCTGTTGAACAAGACGAATACGAGCAGGCACGAACACAGTTCGAACGGGGGCTTGAACTTTTCTCCGAGATCGATGACCACTCCCAGCAGCTAGATACTCTCAAGTCGCTCGTCGATATCTGCCGTGAGACTGATGACGAGGAGCGCGGCCATCAGTACTACGAACAGGCGACGGCAGTCTTTGAGGATGCTCCAGAGCCTGTCAAAAAGCAGTATGAAGGCTGGTTAACTGACCTTTCGGAGACACTCGACTAATACGCTCGCACGAGATGTACGTCGTACGCTCCCTCTGGTGAGATCGATCCAAACGGTGTCGTCAACTCCTCCTCGCTCTCACTGGTTCCGACATACAGCACGGACGCCTCGACATCGTCGGCGACCTGCTTGATCCGGTCGGCGACTCCATCTGTCGGTGCAGAGGCTGCTTCCTCCGAGAACATCCGTTCGGCGTCGTCGGTCGATTCCTCGATCTTTCGTTCGAGCGTCGACTGGGCCGAGTCGGCAGCGAAATCTTCACTGGGATCGATCCACTTTCGCCGCTCGGCGTACTCTGCACCTGTCGGCACGAAACTGACAGCCACAACTTCCTCATCGAGCGCTTCCCCGTGTGCCACGGCGCGGTCGAGCGCTGTCCGGGCAACACGTGATCCGTCGTACGGGACCAGAAACACCATGCGAGTGTATACCAAGACGAAGTATAAGAAACTACGGTCATCTCTCATAGCAGAGACGTTTCTAGCAGCTTACGGTTCCCACGAACGACCGCCGGGAGCAAAAAGCATATCTCCCGGGATAACTGAAAGACACCAAGGCCACACTCTACTATGAATGAAGTGCAACTCGAGGTTGCAAAGGCGTACCCGAACGATTCGGGGCGGGGAATCGCCCGTCTGGATCCGGATACGCTGTTGCACCTCAAACTTTCGCCAGGAGATATCATCGAAATCGAAGGGGCAGACACCACAGCGGCCAAGGTCTGGCGCGCGGACCGTCAGGACTGGAACACTGACACTGTCCGGATCGATGGATTCACGAGACAGAACGCTGATGTCGGCATCGGAGAGCGTGTCGAGATCCGGAAAGCCGATGCAGAGAAGGCAGAGACACTCGTCCTCGCCCCGCCAGAGGAAGCGAGTGTGCAGTTTGGCAGCGACGCGGCAGGGATGGTCAAACGCCAGATCCTGAAACGGCCAGTCGTCGAACGTGACATCGTCCCAGTGATGTCCTCGACGAACCATCCGTTCATGCGCTCGCCGGGTCAGGCAATCCCACTGATCGCCGTGGAGACCGAGCCCGAGGGAGTGGTGCTCATCACCGAGGATACGGAAGTCGAACTCCGCGAGGAGCCGATCTCCGGCTTCGAGAAGACCGGAGGAGGGATCACCTACGAGGATATCGGTGGTCTCCAGAAGGAGATTCAGCGTGTCCGGGAGATGGTCGAACTCCCGATGAAACACCCACAGATCTTCAAAAAGCTGGGGATCGAGCCGCCACAGGGTGTGCTGTTACATGGCCCACCCGGGACAGGGAAGACGCTGCTGGCGAAGGCAGTGGCAAACGAGACATCTGCGAGTTTCTTCTCTATTGCAGGCCCCGAGATCATCTCCAAATACTACGGCGAGTCCGAACAACAGCTCCGGGAAATCTTCGAGGATGCAAGTGAGGAAGCCCCGAGTATCATCTTCATCGACGAACTGGACTCGATCGCGCCAAAGCGTGAGGACGTGACCGGCGAGGTCGAACGGCGAGTGGTTGCCCAGCTGTTGACGATGATGGACGGGCTCGAATCCCGTGGACAGGTCATCGTTATTGCCGCGACGAACCGTGTCGACAGCGTCGATCCTGCACTTCGTCGACCCGGCCGGTTCGACCGCGAGATCGAGATTGGTGTGCCAGACGAGACCGGTCGTCAGGAGATCCTCCAGATCCACACTCGCGGAATGCCCCTCTCTGACGATGTGAATCTGGGCCGACTCGCCGAGGAGACACACGGCTTTGTCGGTGCAGACATCGAGAGCCTAACCAAGGAGGCTGCGATGAAGGCCCTCCGACGGTATCTCCCCGAGATCGATCTCGACGAAGAGGATATCCCACCGAGCTTGATCGATCGGATGATAATCAAACGGGATGACTTCCGCGGTGCGCTCAACGAGGTGTCGCCGAGTGCGATGCGGGAGGTGTTGGTGGAGCTGCCGAAGATCACGTGGGACGATGTCGGAGGGCTCCCCGATCCAAAAAAGGAGGTCCGCGAGAGCGTCGAGTGGCCGATGAACCAGCCCGAGAAGTTCGACCGGATGGGGATCCAGCCACCGTCCGGTGTGCTCCTGTACGGGCCGCCGGGCACCGGGAAGACGCTGATGGCGAAGGCAGTGGCAAACGAAACAGATGCAAACTTCATCAGCGTCCGCGGGCCACAGCTACTCTCGAAGTGGGTCGGCGAAAGTGAGAAGGCGATCCGCCAGACGTTCCGCAAGGCTCGACAGGTCGCCCCGACGATCATCTTCTTCGACGAGCTCGACTCCCTCGCACCGGGTCGGGGCGGCGACGTTGGTTCGAACGTCTCCGAACGAGTGGTCAACCAGCTGTTGACCGAACTCGACGGGCTCGAAGAGATGGAAGAGGTGATGGTCATCGGCGCGACCAACCGGCCAGATATGATCGATCCCGCACTCATCCGCTCGGGTCGGTTCGACCGTCTGGTGATGATCGGCGAGCCGGATATCGAGGGGCGAGAGCAGATCCTGAAGATCCACACCGAAGATATGCCGATTGGTGCCGACGTGAGTCTGCGCGAACTCGCCGAGATCAGTGGCGGCTACGTCGGCTCCGATCTGGAGTCTATCTCCCGTGAGGCCGCGATCGAGGCGCTCCGTCAGGACGAGGATGCCGACACTGTCGAGATGCGCCACTTCCGGCAGGCGATGGAGAACGTCAGACCAACGATTACGGACGACATCCGTGAGTACTACGAGAAGATGGAAGAGGAGTTCCGCGGCGGCGGACGAGACCCCAACCAGCGAACGGGCGGCCGGATCGGCTTCCAGTAGACGGCCGTTTTTTCGATTATATCGGCATGGGTTCGTTTTCGAATTTGTCGGCTTGTGTTCTCTACTTGCACAGTTGGGTCACGTAATATACAGCTGATTGTGTGGTCGTTGCATACCATCCGGGTGGACCGCAACGCCTTTGCTACCGCCGACCCCCCAATCGCACATGAAACTCGCCGGTATGGCAAGCAACCGCGGCCGGAACCTGATGAACATCGCAGACAGGGCTCCAGGCGGCGTTAGTTTAGATGTTGTACTGACAAACAGCAAAGATGCGCCAGTTCTCGACAAGGCAGCGAAACGGTCAATTGCGACCGAGACGGTCGTTCGTGAGGAGGGGGAGTCACGGAAAGCCCACGAAGAGCGTGTCCTCGACGCGTTGGAGGGCTACGAGTTCGATCTCGTCTGTCTGGATGGCTATATGCGGATTCTTTCAGACACCTTCCTCGATGAGATGCCGACAACGCTGAACGTCCACCCCTCGCTTCTTCCCTCGTTCCCGGGGATGGATGCCTGGGGCGACGCACTCGATGCTGGTGTCTCAGTTACCGGCTGTACAGTCCACGTCGTCACCGATGCGACTGACGAGGACGGTAACGTCGTCGAGTCGAAAGTCGACGCTGGTCCAGTTGTCACGCAGGAACCGGTCCCAGTCTACGAGGGCGATACGGCCGACGATCTCAAAGACCGCGTCCTCTATAAGGGTGAGTTCGCTGCCTACCCTCGCGCTGTCAAGTGGTTTGCAAACGATCAGGTAGATGTCGATCGTGAGACAGAGACAGTGGCTGTCGAGAGTGATTCCGATGAGACACTCCCACAGCGACGACTCTGGACGGCCGATCGGGCAGCTGATCTTCGCTACGGAGAGAATCCCCACCAAGATGCTGCGCTGTATACCGATTATACGGCTGACGAGGCGAGTGTCGTCCATGCCGACCAGCTCAACGAGGGCGCAAAAGCACTTTCGTACAACAACTACAACGACGCCGACGGCGCGCTCAACCTGATCAAGGAGTTCGACGAGCCCGCAGCGGCAGTGATCAAACACACGAATCCGGCTGGCTGTGCAACCGCAGACAGTCTGGCAGAGGCCTACGATCGCGCGCTCTCGACGGATCCGATGAGTGCCTTCGGTGGGATCGTCTCGCTCAACCGAACCTGTGATGAGGAGACCGCGACGAAGATCATCGACTCCTTCAAGGAGGTCGTCGTCGCACCCGGCTACACAGAGGATGCACTCGACGTTCTCACGGAGAAACAGAACCTTCGCGTGCTGGATGTGGGTGAGCTGGGCGAGATTACCGAGCCCCTCACGGAGAAGCCACTCGTCGGGGGGCGACTCGTTCAGGAGCGCGATCTCCAGTCGCTTTCCGAAGACGATCTGGAGATTGTCACCGAACGAGAGCCAACCGAGGAACAGATCGAGTCGATGCTGTTTGCCTGGCAGACGCTGAAACACGTCAAATCAAACGGCATCCTTTTCGCGAAAGGGACCGAGACGGTCGGGATCGGTATGGGGCAGGTCTCCCGTGTGGATGCAGTTCGTCTTGCTGCGATGAAAGCCGACGAACACGCCGAAGGGAAGGATGCGACGGGTGCGGTGATGGCATCCGATGCCTTCTTTCCGTTCCCGGACGGGATCGAACACGCAGCAGAGGCTGGTATCGAGGCAGTGATCCAGCCGGGTGGGTCGAAAAACGACGACAAAGTGATTGCCGCTGCCGACGAACACGACATCGCGATGGTCTTTACTGGTAG
>LKMJ01001249.1_pt1 | contig 22087 bp, 24 predicted proteins | sample 643391 | NCBI WGS metagenome assembly LKMJ01 (sample SAMN04112250, study PRJNA286221) | soda lake metagenome | biome: soda lake; feature: Kulunda Steppe; material: water; isolation source: sample PL-Br10 brine of Picturesque Lake | place: Russia: Kulunda steppe | collected 2010-07
CACTCATGCACACCACCACACCTGCCGCGCACCCATGCACACCACCACACCTGACGCGCACTCATGCACACCACCACACCTGAAGTGCACCCATGCACTGAGCGCCAGCGCCAGCGGCTCAGAGATGCCCAGCGCAGGCCACACCGTGCCCTCCAAAAACGCTAGCAAGGACATCGCCTCGTCCACATAAGCGCTGCTGTCCAAAGAGGTGAACACAGCTGCGCAGAAGGCACACGCGGAGATGGGTGGGTCAAGCCGCGGCTGGTGCTGTTGAAGCCTCGTGCAACAGCATGCAGCCAGGCTGCCTTTGGGATTGAGGCAGCAAGATGAAGCAGGGAAGAACTACGTTTGGTGGTGGTAGACTCGCAGTAGCAGGTCCAGGAGGAGCGCACAAACTCACTCTGTGCAGTCTGTGTCACCACAGGCAAAAGCGCGAAAGGCAAGCGCGCATGGGCGAGCACACCCAAGCATGCACACACACTCTTACAGCCCACACGCCAGAAGAGACCCACCAAACAGCAGGCGCTCAGCAACTCTGGCGCGCAATGCCCAAGGCAGCATCCACCCAACACGTGCGGGCCTGCCCTCTCTGGCCGCGACGTCATGATGAGGTACAGGCAGCTGGCTGAGGCTGTCTGCTGCGCCGGCGGCGGCTGCGGCCGCCTCTGCATACTCTTCATCATCCATCTCATCCTCGGATGGCACATCCATGCGCCGTAGGGCACCACACAGCCTGCGCACGCACGGCATATGGCAGCACTTTGACCACCCCATGGCCCCATTCTGCATCCGAGCCAGCGGGGTCTCTGTGGGAAGGTTATGCAAAAGCTCGTCCATCTAGCCATCACGGGTCTGTCCTATGACAACCGCTTTGCAGATCACCAGTGAAACAGGACGGAGGTGCTGCCACAGAAAACTTTCTGCAGGATGCAAGCCACTGGATGCACAAGCACTATCCCGGGCAGCACCCTGCATGTGCTGGTGGGCACACATAAACATGTACACACAACACACACAAGTGCGCGTGCTCCCACGAGCGAGTGCACCCAGACTCGCATAGTGCATACACGCACGCGCGCACGCGCACCTATCATTGCATTGTACTGCGCACCTGGCCAGCACCTTGCGCGCAGCCTGTGCCTGATGTGGCGCTTTTGCGCTGTCCATGCTCTCCTGCTGCTGCGCACCAATGTCCCATGGCGCCACGGCAGCATGCACAGCCGCGTGCATCGCAGCCCCCATGGACCGCCGCCACCGCACAAACGCCTGAAAGGGCTTTGAGCATGGAGTCTGCCTGCTGGGATCACACACAGGGGCAGGACCTGCAAGGCATGACAAGTGAGCGAAATGGTCTGGCTTGCTCCTTCCAGGGCCTGGCTTCCTTCTTCCAGGTCTGCTCACTTGTCCAGGCATGCCTTTAGCACCACGCCCAAGGATGACATGGAGAGCAGGAGGATGTGTGGCCAGGGTCATGTGGCCACCGTCCGGTCGTGCATGGCCCTCTGTGCTTCCTTGCAGGGAACACCCATTCTAATCATGCCCTGTGCACCTTCGTCGCGGGAATGCAGGCTCTTTCTCCAACAGGAAGGAAGCCTCACCACCAGCTTTACCGCTCCCCGAGCGTGTGGGTGCTGCACTCCCAGAGGATAGGGCGGCTTGGAAGTGGGCGGGCCGAGCCAGGCTAATCAAGGACGACAGGCCCTCCATGCTGCACAGCCGAGCAGGCGTCCACTCGTTTGCACCTGGCGCAGTGCACAGAACATAGTGAGACAAGGTGCCACAGTGGCACACTTCACACTGCACAGCCTGCCACAGCAATATGCATGGCAGGGAATGGTGTTGTTTTTGCTGAGTGGGTGGCCTAGGCCTCTGTTTGACGCCTGGAATGTCCATGTAGCCGCGAGCCGGGGTCCCTGGGCTTGCTTGCCAGAGCCTGGCACCATATCCACGTGCGCCTCTTGTTTTTTGAGCCTTTATTATGAGGCTTGACGTTGGAAAGTCTCCATAGACTCAGTCGGCTCGAGAGACATTGCCAGAGCGTTTACCACTTGTGTTTTGGTTTTTGGTCATTTGATTGTGCCCTTGTCACCACATGCGTGACATTATGAATGAGGGGGAAGGGCCAAGCAGCTGGTTTTCTTTTCGAACCTCCGCGCAAAACCAAACCCTCGGTGCAAGCACGTCAATAGAAGGCAGGCGCCTTTTCACACGAGGCAATCAAGGTTACTGCAGCCATTCTAGCACCAGGACCAGGAGCCTTGCCCTGCAATTTGTGTGGGAAAGCTGCCCCATTTTTCTAGACCAGGTGCTCGGTCCACCTCAGGTTGCCCAAGGCTCATAGCAATGTACTGTAAGAAGTCACAACCTGTGCTAAGCTAAGACTCCAGCTCAAGTCACAGGGATCACTTAGTCAGCCTGGTCATATGGTGCTGACATGGAAGTGTGATTAAGAGGGACATGCTCAAGTTCAGGCCAACACAGTCCTGCTTGTAAACAGAGAGTGTTGCATTTTGACAAGGTTTACTTATGCCAGCTACATATTTAACAATGCCAAGTGCGCCACTACACAATTTGGCTTTCAAGACGCACCACCAGCGATCACATGGAGCTGGGGATACATGCTCATGTCATGCTGCTGGGCGACCATATACACACAGTGCAGCATCAGGAGCACCGCCTCACGCGCACAAGGTCGCATTGCGAGCGAGGCATGCTCAGGGCAGGCGCTACAGGACAACTGGCATCCCTCCAGCGTCCCATCACTCACCAGATGCCGTGAGAAGAGGCAGAAGTAAGGAGAGGCCTTGGGCTGTGCTGTCAGGGACCCCCAGCTGCTCACGCATAGTATTTGCGAGGGCCTGCCTCTGCAAGCGCACGCGCACAAGGTCCAGGGGCGCACACGAGTCAGGGACTGCACTGGTGGCTGCAGGGCATCAACAAAAAAAACTCAGCCGCAGTAGGGATCCTTACAGCTTGGCCACAGGAGGGATCCTTAAGCTTTGGCCCACCTGCTGGTGCTGGTGCGCTGACAGCCCGTACTGCGGCGTGCCTGGTGTTACCCCTCCTGCCGGCTGGCCGAGGCAGGCCATGAATATGTAGTATGCCAGGTCGCTGAGCACGTCGTCCTCAAGCCCTGTGGTTGTGCAAATGCAAGGCAATGCGCAGAGTGGCTGAGTGGGCGGAAACAGCCAGCACAACACAATGCGGTGATACATGCAGTAATGCCGGGCAAATCCTGCGTGTTGCGCGCTGCAGTACTGCGAGCAACAGCTGTGGGCCCTTGCAGCTTGACGTTCCCTTGCATGGCCCATGATGCCTGCAGCGTAAGTTTGGCTATCAACAGGCACCTGCAATTGTTGTACAGTGGAGCCCTCAGCGCAGACCACAGGAGCCAAGCACACCTGTTTTTAGCACAGGCAAGTCCAGCCTAGGCGGCAAGTCGACCGGAGGCTGCGCTGTTGCGGGTTTTGTGCCATCGCCTGGAGCCACCTCTTCAGGCCCATTGAGGAGGCCTGCTCCAAAGCCGGGCGGGCGAGGTGCAGGTGTGGAAGGATGAGGGAGGTGGGGCACTGGGGGCGGCGCGCGCTTGCTCTGCTTCTTGCCAAAGTCTGCATGGCTGCCGTTGCTCATGGGATTGGAGTTGGCTTTCTCCGCAAGGAATGGGTTTTGGGGAGGGGGATCCGCGGGAGAGAGGAAAGGGTTGGGGGGAGGGGCGGCAGCGACCATGAACGGGTTGTGCGGGGGACCCGTAGATGGAGGAGGGGAGATGAATGGATTTGGTGGCGGAGGGGGAGGGGCAAAAGGGTTTGAGGCTGCAGGGCACGTACGAGAAGGATGGCAAAGAGAGGTGTTTAAAAAATTCAGATGTGGCTGCTTTTTCTGATACTTTGTTGTAGACAGGTTGCCTAACACTTGAGCTAGTTTATTAATCAATTAGTCAAGACAGATTCATGCAAGTCCTAGACGACCCCTTAACATGTGGCCTGTTGCCTTTTTTAAAGCTGAACCCGGTCAACACCATCGCTTCATTATGAAATTCCCAGACCAATTACCTGAGGAAGACAGGTTGTCTTGCCCTGGAGCCGGAGCATAGGAGAGGTTACTGCCGGTGTAGGCCGGCGCATTCATGGGTGACCCTGCGCGCGAGGTTCATGAGGGGAAGTTCTTAACCGAGTACTTGCAAGCCCACACATTGTTGCATTTCTCCAACTTGGACAGCATCCATCAGCACTATTTTGAAGCACATTATCTGTCACAATCTATTCAAGCTAGCCAGCTTGCTCAGGAGGCATGAAGCTGGGCGAATGTGCAGATATCCGTCAGGGGTCAGACTATCTCCGTCCGACATCTTGCAGTTGGGCAACGAGCTCATCACGGCAAATACCATCCTACCAGACCTTGCATCATTTGTCAAGTTGGAGCTAGAGATTCAAATGGCACATCATGAGGCATATGTGCTTGTAAATCATACACGTAAGATTAAAATTTATTTCAAATCTAAATCAAATAGGTCAAATCCCTAGCATCAGAGCCAAAAAGCGGCTGGCCTTCTTTTGCATGCTGGAATTTTAAGGAGCACATCCAAGAGCGCGTCAAGTGCCACAGCATGATGATGCAGGCACATAGGAGAGTCCTTGTCCCAGGTAGGTGTCTGAGCTGCCGGCACAGCTGTGCATGTTTGGATGCTAGGCCATTTAATGCATAGCCATACACATAGCACAGTAGCAGTTGGAATGACTGATGCATAGAGTCAGTGATACACGAGGTACAGGTGACATACAATGTAGGGATGCACAGTACTGTGTATGCCGTAGCACATAAGTGACGTCAAACACACACATGCACACACGCACGCACACACACATGCACATGCACATGCACATGCACAGACATGTGGAGACGCGCGCGAATGCACACACACGCGCGCACACACACACACACACACACACACAACACACACACACGTACACACATGTACACATACAATGCGTGCATGCACTCACTAGCATGCTTTATTCATAAACGCACTGCATGATGAAGGCACAACTTGTGCTCACTTGACGTGCAGTTTGTTTGTTTTCATGGTAGTTGCTGGTTTATGATTTGTCACTTAAATGGATGACTAGGACAAAGTTTCTGCTCGTGAAGGTGGTCCTTATACACGCCTCCACAGAACCGTTGTAATTGTGCTGCAATCGCAATCAGGCCGCAAAATGGTACTTCCAAGGAGAAAGGCCAAGCCATCCCATCCTCATTGACTGCTGTGCAAAGAAGGAAAGCAGGGCTGCTCAAGGGTGTCTGCTGTTCCTTGGCCCCATTGCACCCCATTTCATCAGCCCTGCGCAGCCTGCCGCACCCCTCTTCTGCTGCTTACACTGCATGCTTGACTTCAGTGCGCAGTGAGCATTCAGCTGCCGCCTGCCAATCCAGCCCATTTCTCCTCGCTCTGGCTCCTTCCTTTACTCCAACACCGCAGGCGCCTGCCCCCTGTCTGTCCGGCACCTCAACCTCGCCCTGGCAGCTCCCAGCCCCGGATCCAGTCGTAGCTCCCCGCTGCCCTCCATGGGCAGCAGTGCCGCCTGCTCAAGTGCTGCGGCAACCCCCATGCCCAGCACCAGCAGCGGCCCGGCCTCCTCTGCAGCCGCGTCGCAGCGCATCACCATCACAGCCCCTGACGACTGGCACCTGCACGTACGCGACGGGAAGGCCATGGCCAGTGTGGTGCCCCACACGGCGCAGCACTACCGGCGTGCCATCATCATGCCTAACCTCACGCCGCCGGTGACCACGGCGCACGCGGTGCGCGCCTTTTTCCTCTGTGGGAAACGCTGGGGCAGAGGGTGGTGTTGGCCTTGAATTGGCGAAAGAACAGAGCTGTGCCCTGGAAGCTGCAGGGCACGCACCTGGGACTGCCTGCTCAAAAGGGGCGGTGCTGGAAACTGCAACGGGGTTGTTGGGTGCATGCTTCTCCCTGCTCGCAGCGCTGCAACCCTCCGTGACAGTGCATCCATTTCGCGAGACGGTGCAGCCCTGATGATGTCATCAGCTGTCCTCTCCCAAACCCCGTCTGTGCTCCACTCCCGCCAGCCGAATGCATGTGCACACCTCCCCCTTCTGCGCTTGTCTGCAGGCGGTGGAGTACCGCCAGCGCATCCTTGCATGCCTGCCGCCCAGCCGCGCCCATCTGTTCCAGCCCCTCATGACATGCTACCTCACTGACCGAACCAGCCCTGAGGAGGTTGAGGCAGCCAAGGAAGCGGGCGTGGTGGCCTACAAGCTGTACCCAGCGGGTGCGCCTCTGACCCTCGTGTGCTAACCCCTGTCGGTGACACACAATGCCTACAGCACACACATTTTTTGGTCGGTGACACATTGCGTGTCAGTGACGCGCCAGCCTGTCAGTGACACACAGTGCCGGCTTGCCTGTCAGTGAACACACGATGCCTACCACACACGCTTGAAAACCTGGAAGCATGAGGAGGTGCATGTGGAGCGAGGCGCCGCCATGGTCTCCAGCCAAGATATGCTCTTGCTCTAGAATGCAAGGGAAAATTGAGGAGCAGGTGCTGCCATGGGACACAAATGCTCTCAGTGTCCCTCCAGGAAATTGTCACAGCTGCGCCCAGCTACTGCTGGGACAATCATCATGCATGGGCCACAGAGGACAGGCGAGCTTGCACTCTCACTCTCGTGCAGAGTCTTGCGCGGTTGGCATTCATGCAACCAAGCCTGCTCTAAGGTGGTCAAAGCGATGTGGGCGATCGCGCTCAAGCAATCAACTGTCGGTGTCAGCCTTGTGGGGACTGCAGTATGGACCAGCTCGCTAGAATTTGGTGTACTAGGTTGCTGCTGCTGCTGCTGCTGCTGCTGCTGCCTTGACTCTAATACCATCCCCAGCAAGATGGCTGCACAGGAATAGGTCAGGTTATGTCTTCAATATCTCCACTCAAAAAAGCCTGTGTGTGTGCGTGTGTGCGTGTGCATGCAATTATGCAGGTGCAACCACCAACAGTGACAGCGGTGTGACCGATATCCTGAAGGTGGTGCCCACCCTGAAGCACATGGCACACATGGGCATGCCCTTGCTGGTGCATGGCGAAGTCACAGACCCGAGCGTGGACATGTTTGACAGGGAGGCTGTGTTTATCCAAACTAAGCTGGTGCGTGGTCCGCGTGCCATTTCATGCACGCACCCCAGGGGAAAGGAAGAGATGCTCATTGCCAGATTACTTGCCCACCACCTCTGACTGATCGGACATGTTTTGTGCCATCCCTTAGATTGGACAAGGTAAGAGCCTCGCATTGTCTGAGGTCTCACTCGTGACCCTAGGCTGGACACAAAGATGCAACTTAGTTTCATCTCGCCATTTACTTCCTGGCATTGTGCTCGCAGGTCCCTCTTCTTGACCAAGTGCCTACCTTAAAGGTGGTCATGGAGCACATCACAACCAAGGTGAATGCTATTTGCATGATTGCAGCACCTTGACAGAGAATTAAAAGAAGATTGCATTTGGGGACTGTCAAGCTATTTTATGGCTATTCAAGCACTAGCTATATTACAAAGCTGAGGACCTTCCATGAACTCGAACACAGACACGTGGCTCACAACATTCGCTTTCATGTTTCAATGGTATTTGGTCATTCTGTCCCTTGCTGTCTTAAGGATGTCAATCATATGTGTGTTCTGTTTCGTTTGAGCAGGACGCTGCAGATTTTGTGGCTTCTGCTCCCCCAAATATTGCTGCCACGGTGACGCCCCAACACATGCTGCTCAACCGCAACTCATTATTTACCAAGGGGCTGCGGCCTCACTACTTCTGCCTTCCCATCTTGAAAAGAGAGAAGCACCGTGAGTTAGCTATTTCGTCATTCTTGACGGCCTCCATGTGCGCTCAATGTTCTGGGCCTTATGCCATCAAAGGTTACCAGCACTGTATGCTCTACTAATATCTTCTGGGCAGCCAGTCTCATTTTGGGTGCTTGCTGTAAACCTTGCCTAAAACCTCTTAACTTGATTGAGCTTCAACTCGATGAACTTGATCATGACAGGCTGGTAATCTAGCCTGCAGGTCTAAGGGTAATCCATACAACTTTATTTGCATACATGTGATGGACATGGAATAATGGTTTTGCAATGCCTCTTTACTTATCGTTTATATCTGCCACAGATCAATGTGCCTGACGTGCTGATGCTGTAGGAGAAGCTGTTGCTGACAGAGCCACCAGTGGCAGTCCGAAATTTTTTTTAGGCACAGACAGCGCGCCTCACCCCAAAGGAGCAAAGGTAGCCTGTTTTTTTCTAGCACTCCTGCTTCTTGAAGGATCGTTGCTTGTTATCTCTAGTGTGCGCCACCTTGTCGTGGTCGCTTGAGCCCATGCCTCATGGCATGAAATACATTGCAAGCTGAGATGCCAGCAAGCAGATAAGCAGGCGTACCACAGCCAATGTGCCACTCAGGAGCGTCACATCATGAGGTCTGCAAGCACTCAACAAAGTCACTCTTGAACATGCATGCCTGACATTGAGCAATGGTAGAGCCCACGCTGCTTGTTGGTTTTCCTCTCTCCAGGGTCTGTTTGTGGCTGCATGCCGCGAGATGTTTGTTATAGCCTATACCGTTCTAACTTTGGAGTATTGCGAGTAAATGAAGCAATAATTGAATAGATATGGAGGGTGGCCGCAAAAATTAAATTTGATTTAAGTTTAGACAGGGCCTCGCAAAAGCCCACACGTTCTAAAATGCCCCTTATTAATCCCCGACCTCCTCCGGGGCAGTTGAGTTTGGGCCACTATGGGTTTTCAAACAAACCCGCACTGAGGAGGACGGCCCACTCCTCAGGGTGGCCCGTACACGGTTCAACCCTGATTTTGAGGCAGGGATGAGGGAGTAGGAGGCTCAGGCACAGCAGCAAGCAGCACTGCAGGCAGAGCTGTCCTCAGCTGTCAAGGGCCAGTGGGCAGGCCACGCATGGACCCAGCAAGCAAGCCTCCCCCGCCCCCTAAAAGGCCAGTCAGTGGGCAGGCTGCGCGCAAGCGCGATCCTGCAAGCTTCCCTGGCAGAGCAGGAAGAGCAAGCTGTCTTGAGGATTGTCCCCAATAGACTGGCATGGAGGGGGCAGCTGCCAGAGGAGGCACCAGTGGACCCTGCCCCAGCTCCAGCTCGCAGGGGCAGGGGCAGCAGGGGCACAGCGAATTCACCTGGAGGGAGGGGCAGCAGGGGCGGGCGGGGTAGCAGGGGCGGGCAGGGAAGCAAGGGTGGAAAGAGCAGGGGCGGGAGGGGTGTCAGAGGTGGTGTGCGCAAGCAGTGCTGGAGGGGAAATAGGCTGGTGGTGGATGAGACCTTGGAGGAGAGCTGTGAGGCGGAGGGGCAGCTGAGGAATGAGGGGGAGGATGATGCTTTTAAGGCTGCAAATGACGTTTGCTAAGATAGTGACTGAACTGCTGTGAAAACAGGCCCGAAAACAGCAACTTTAGCAAATTTCAGATTGTCTTGGGTTTGCTCGTTAACATCAAAGTTAGCTTTAAATTTTAATAAAATAATTATGAATTTTTGGAGGACCTTGCGAAATTCAGGGGCGCGAAAAAGAAAGGTTAGTACAGTAACTAAGAAATAGCCCTATAACCTTAGGGCTAATGTTTTTTGCGCAAGGCAGGGATTGTTCTCTGGGAGCTTTCCTGCTTGCCTTAAATGCGGTGCGGTAAGAATTCAACATCATCACCATCACCACCATCACCAGCACTACTAACCCTAACCCTAAACCTCCCTGTTTTCTTCTGCTGCTGCTTGGCCCAGGAATCTGCATGCGGATGCGCTGGCATATACTCTGCACCAATCTCTTTGGGGCTGTATGCCACAGCCTTTGAGGCTGCTGGCAGGCTCCAGAACCTGGAAGCTTTTGCATCCTTTAACGGTCCCAGGTTCTATGGTTTCCCATGCAATGAGGTGAGCACACCTGATGTTGGCAAGGAGCAGCAGCACAGGGGTGCACCAGCCATCTGATCTGTGTGTAAGCTGCTTGTAAAGTACAATTATGCCCAACACTAAGCATGCCATGCACAGAGAAGGATTTGGTTCCAAGGCAGACAGACGCGTTGAGCCGAGCATTAAATCATCAAGCACTGGAACTTGATGCGAGACCACAACTTTTTTTCACATGAGGCCTTGCTACTTACTTTGCAGGGCAGCATAACACTGGTCAAGAAGCCTCTTTTAGTCCCTGATCACTACAGCCTTGGTGAAAATGTGGTGGTGCCCATGTGGGCTGGGGAGGAAATGCAATGGCAAGTTGAAGAAAGTAGCAATGCGTTATGATTGTTCGTTGTGTTTTACGGATGTATTAAAAACTGAAATGCAAGTATCTGGCGGAACTTTCTGTACACAGGCTAAGCATGTGCGCCAAATGATTTGATGAGCGTTGCTGTTTATGGTTTGTTATTTTTATTCTGGCTCTGGCTCTGCAGGCCATGCATGTGGGCGGCATTAGGGTATTTTACCAAAGTTGGATTACATAGCTGTACGTGCCAAATGAGGGCAGCTTAGCTGCATTTAAGAATACAAGGGAGTGGGTATGCTCTCTTTGTCATTGTGCATCCGCACATTTTCAGACTGGATCGAGGTGTGCTCATATGGCTCCAAGTATGGCAGTTTCATTATGACATGATCCTCGTAAACCATACAATTGTCCTCCTAGGGATCTTGCGACTTAATAGTTAATTCCAGCACATCTTGGAAGCCGCCAGAATTTAGAAGTTAGATAAGTTACTTTTTTTAAGGCTCACAATGGTTGTTTGGCCACTGCCCCACCACATGGACTTCCACGCCCCTAGCGAGCGAAGGACACCTTTCGATGTTGACTGTACAAACGAGAGGTGCACAGAGGGCGACAGGTAGCCTGGGGAGCTACGTACCCTTACTCCTTCACTACCCGGGCGGGGCAGCAACAAAGGCAGAGAAGGCAGCTGAGTGTATGGGCTAAAATCCAGGCCTGATGATATCACTGCCGTGCCTGGTATTCAAAAACCAGCTCAGCTAAAGCCACCACCAGACCTACTGGGCCTCAAACCATGATTAAACCTTAAAATTCCAATAGAGTTCCAATAGAGCCAGAAATCGCCTTTTGTGACAGCGCGCATATGCCCAGTGGGACTAGCACAGTGTTCTAAATAATAACAAGGAGAGTTGCTTGAATATCCATGCTTTACAACCGAGCTCCGTCGTTGAATTTGAGACAGGCAAGACGAGCAATAAGGACTATTTTCCCCTGCCCAGATTTTCTCTAATGTAGACATGGACGAGTTCTACACTGTCCCGAATGCGATCATCTTCAGGAACACACAGACACTGGGCAACAATCAGTTCAGGACTCTTCTCCTCCAGAACAGGTCCAACAAGGAGCTTCCTGTCTTTGTTTCTCTGCCATTCACCCAATACTTCACGTTGGAATGCCATGCCCCAAGCCAAGAGCAAACATCCCCAGCTTGTATCGTTTCCAAAATTCCTCCAAATGGGTCAGTAAAGGTAAGTTTGCGGGATTGCAGGCGGCACTGTTGCCTTACTGGTTGATCACATCATGGTAGTTGGAGTCTGAGTTCTGCGCGAGCAGTGACATCAGTGTAGGTTCCATTAAAGGCACACAGTAGGCAGGAAGTGGAAAAGAACAAGGCAACAGGTGTCCATTACTGTTAGCTCGCAAGCATGTGCTCCAATGGGAATTGTTCTAACTGTTACAGTGCACTTAGTGTCATGCAGGTGGTTGTGAAGCTACACTTGCCACCGGCAGAGGAAGTCAACAATCTCCATGGTCAGCTTCTCCAGGCTCTTCTTTACTGTTGTACTCCTGGGTGCTAGCCTAGAATCAGGGTCATTTTCTTGCTGATTTCTGTGAGCATGGAAGTTAGCGCAAACAACCATTTCTGGTGCTTGAATCGGTAAAGACCCCTGCTTGCTGTGTTGTAAGCGTCTTGATCTTTTTGCTTTTTTCAATCATCATTAGAGGGTCTGCCTTGCCCCTGTCAGCAACACCCTCATTTGCTCATGTGCCAGCTTCAGCGTCAATGTACTTCTCGCAGACATGCTGGTGGCTGTGTTTGGAACAGAAGCATTGCCGGTGCCTGTGAGGGCAGTCAGGCAGCAGATGGATCCAATTGCAGCTGGGGAAGGTCTCCAGGTTTGTGTGTGTCTGCAATATTTTCAGATGGTTTTGATTGTTTGAAGAGGACAGGAGTGCTGTCCTTGCTGTCAAGCTGTGAGAGTGCTGCACCTTGAGTGCCGTCATGGCAGCAGACAGGATGACGTTGTGAGCTGTCCTCACCACCCGTGATTTGGTGCCCGCATAGTACATGTCAATGTCCTGCCTGACCTCCTGCTCCTTTTCCCTTCAGGCACTGCTCTCCCAATTGCCATTTATTCCACCCCATGAGCAGCTGGATGCTAGCTGCAACGCTTTCGTGGTGGAGCTAGCTTCCCAACTGCAGCTTGAGCTCAGCCTGCGCGCATTGACCTCATCATCCTCACTTCCAACAGCCATCCCTCAAGGGAGCAGCATCAGCCTCCCTCGTGATGGTTCCAGAGCGCCATGCTTGCATGGCAGCAGAGCAGGTGAGTAGGGCCAAGTCTGTGAGCACATTCCAGGCCCCTGGCAGCTGCCATGAGGTTTTCTAGAGACAGCAATGACCAAGGCTGGTCATTTTCTGTGATTTACTTCGCTTCAGAGGCGGTCAAAAATTCTCTGCTTTTTCGCTGCTTGGCATTCTGGAGCGGAATCTGGTTGCAGAGAAGTATTCTGATGACAGGGGATGCTTGGCCTGAACAGTTTGGATAAGGCACACAAAGGGTTTGTTGCTATCAGCCGACGCTACAGCCAACATCGCTGCTAGCTAACGCAGTGTTCTGCATTCCGAACCTAGCTCATGCAATCTATCTTACACCTGCTTCTCTGTGCCTTGAAACCAGGGTTGGGTCATTCGCCTGTTTTGGATTTGCAGTGCGCAGATGATTCATAAAATTCAACATGCGCCAAAGAATGATTTGATGGAATGTTTGCCTGAGCTCCGAGAGGAGGGGGTGAAGGGGGAGGCACTGACTGACGCCAACTGACCCTTCCCCCCTTTCCCCCCACTCCCTTATTCCACATACATACATTTAACCACAATGCTTAAGGCAAGGTGGTTAACATGGGGCCATCCTAAGGTGCAAAAGGGAGCAAAACAGGTGCATCACAGGGCCTATTTGGGGGAGGGTCTTTAGAATCCGCGAATTGATGTTTTTCAATTGGCAAATGAAACTTTGAATTTGCGAACGAATTGAAATGCGCGAATGACTCATCTCTGCTTGAAATCCTGAGCCTCTTGCTGAGCATGGTGTTCACATATATAAGCATTTGACTTTCTGAGCGGACTCCTGAGACTCTGAATTAATGGTGTGGGCATCAAGAAATTGTGAAGTTGACTACACAATAAAAGGGTAAAGTCCCAGTTGATCAATTTGCTATTGGAAAAGTCCCAGTTGATCAATTTGCTATTGGAAAAGTCCAGTTGATCAATTTGCTATTGGTCATGCTTTATTATGCCTGGTGCTGGCCTAGGGCTCGCACTTCACGTGACTGGGGACTGCTGTCTCCGGAACAGGTCTGATTTGAGCAGCTCGTGTGCGTGTTTCCTTGAAGGCAATGCTGGCATCCAACCACCTGATATAAACGAGGTTGCAAGCTGCAAGGCTGGATTACCACTACCCCCCGAGACTTTTTCAAAGGTGGTGATCAGGCTCATGCGGGAGATGAGGGTTTATGCATAATCTGTTGCAGTCTGCGCTTGGGCAATCTTCTCCTTCTTTGCATGTTGGAGTGAGCCAAGATTAAAGGATTCACCTTTGTAATTCCCAACCTCTTTGCATGTTGCGCGTGGCTGATGCAGGGCAGGGACAGTTGTGCATGTGCGTGCAGGACGGCTCAGCCTTTCTAAGTCAACTGTGCCCTTTGACCTGCAATAGTACTCAAGGCATGCCTTCTTCATTTCATTCAGGTGTGACCTGGATCAGATGGTGACCATCCTTATCTGCACTCTCTTCCCGCTGGTGCAGCCCATGTCCAGTAGCAGCAGTGAAGATGAGAGCCCATCGAGGAGCAGCTCCCCTGGCAACGTGCCTTTAGCTCCAGTCCCACAGCTTGAGCACCAAGTCATCGTCAAAGGGAGAAGCGCTGTTGCTACCTGCATTATCCCAGGTGTGTCAGCTGCAGGCGTACCTGTCCAGCTGGCTCTCTACCTCCTGTCCTATTTTGTGCGCCGCTTAAAGCTGGAACGCGCAGGCTCACGCTGCACATGCACTTGGCTCGGTGTGTGGTCCCCGGGTGTGTGCAGGTGTGGTCCCCGGGTGTGTGCAGGTGTGGTACCTGGCACATGCGCTTGGCTCGGTGTGTGGTCCCCGGGTGTGTGCCGGCCCTGTGCTTGCTTGCTTGCTGCCGTGCTTGCACCGCCTCCTAAACACGGGAAAGCAGACATTTTCACGACTTGCCCGACAGAGTGCAGCTCCAATCTAAACAACCAACTACTTGTTTTGGTTATGTGCATGTGCTCACAGTCATACCCACGCACAGCCTAACCTCTGTCTAAGAAGACTAGCAAACACCTTGTCTCCTGCGTACAGCTCTCCACCCTTTCCCCTGACCGTGAGAGGTGCAACAGGTAGCATAGAGCATCAGACAAAGCATGCTTTCTGCTCCATTCTCATCGTCTTCTTGCACGCTAGGCAAAAGAGAGGCGTGCGCAGGTTGCCTGCGCCTCCTGCATGGCCTGCTCAAACCAAACCTAAGCCTGCCGTCCCATGACAGTTCCCCACCTGCAAAATCATGCTGCAGCCCCGACTGTGCACCCACCACCAGGACATCAGCTCTCTGCTGGGTCTGCTCAAGAGCCTGAACCGACTCCCTCCAAGCCAAGCATGGCTCCCTTGCTAGCAGTGCCACGTGCACTCAGCCAATCAGCCATCCAGCAGGCAGCTGCGCATGCTGAGGCCTCAGTGGGCCTGCAAAGCAGCAGGAGTTGCTTCAGCGATAGCCAGGGCAGCGATAGCAGCAGCCCACACATGGGCGGCTTGAGCAGCACATCTTGCGGGGATGCAGGAGGGGCGCAGGCATGCGCACTTACAGGGCCCGTCTTTCTGCTGGGCAGCAGGTACTACAACGCACGAGGCGAAGAGGTGGAGCTGCCATCGGTGCAAAGGTGAGCCCTTGAGGAAGGATGCGTAGTGCTAATCGTTGCTCCAGGAGCAGGTCAAGTGGTACAGGAGGAGGTCTTAGTAATTTCTAGCACTCCGTGCATGTCTGTATGTTTGCAGACTTATGCTGCCAATTGACGCCAATTCATAGGCTGGATAGCTTGCACATTCATCCAACGCTCACACAGCGCGCGCAACCCCCCCCGCCCCCCTCCAAGATTTAGAACATGCAGCTTACGCATGGGCTGCACTCCTCAAGCCTTGCATGCCTGTGGTCATGCCCTGCTTTTTCCGTCATTTGCCACCTCTGTTTGTGGCGCAGATCCTCGTCATTGCATGAGCCCCGACCAGCTGGGCATGTGTCTGCTTTGGGGCTGGCAAAGCGGAGCACGAGCGCACACGACCCACCACCTGTTGCATCCAGAGCCCTTGCCTCAGCAGCTGCACCATCCCCCAGCAGCGCCATCTGCCCAACTGCTCGGGCGTCTATCCAGCATGAGTTATCTGGGTGCCTGACTCAGCTTGAGCTCCCCCACCTGCCCAACCAAGTCACGCCCCGTCCGCCCATCTATGGCGCTTGCACTCTCACCAGTACGAGCAGCATGCCCACCCGTGTGGCGCCCCCACGCAACCCCCTGGGCAGTCAAGACCGGTTCGCAGCTGCAGGGGGCAGCCCACGGCATTTTGCTGCAGGCAGCGGCAAGCGGCAGCAGGCAGCACCAGCTAGGCCAGCAGCAGCTGCACAGCTGGTGCCTGCTCGGTTGCAAGAGTTAGACAGGTGGGGGGGTGGAGGTGGGCCAGGGACGCCACGGAGCATGAAGGAGGATGTGGAGGGCAGCCTGGTGTGTGCCTTGGAATCTCACATCGCACAGCACCTTGCAGGTGATACCCCTTCAGCCACCCACGCTAGCCCCTGTTCCGCCAGTCGCGGCAGCTCCTGCGGTCATGCCGATGCTCGAGGGCTCCGTGGCGCCTCTGGCGGAGGTGTGGCCACAACCTGCAGGGGCAGGGAGCCCGTGAGCAGGCTGGCAGGGCATCAGCCTGATCTGAGGAGGCCGCATCCAGCTGCGGGGACTTCCTCTGTCCGACTGAGCGGCAGAGGAGGAGCGAAAACGAGGCAGCGTTCAGGCAAGAATGGTGCCTCAACAGATGGCATTGCCCATCAGAAAGTGCCACACACCTGCAGACAGCCAGAGCAGCGGCAGCAGCTGCAGCAGCCGCAGCAGCAGCAGCAAGGATCTGCATCTAGCAGTCTTAGGCTTTGTGACAACAGCGCAAATAGTGCCAATGACTCAAGCAAGGAGGGAAGGGGGCAACAGATGTCAAGGAAAGGAGGGAAACCAGACAGTGAGAGCGACGGAGAGGAGTATGCTGAAGAGCTGGCGCGCATGATCGAGAGGCAGGCATGTGCAGCAGACGACGGCGATAGGGCTGCAGGGAAGCATACTTGCAGGCGCGCTGATTTACAGGGGCAGCAAGTACCCTCATCCTCCTGCCCACAGCTGCCTGCTCCTCGCCATGCGGCAGCTGCTGCGGCCATGCAGAGAGTACGTAATGCTCAAGCTCGCTAGGTCATAGATACATGCTTCTGAGGTCATCCCAGGTCCTGCTCTGCAGCCCTGGCATGTATTTGCAGAGTTCTTGGTATTCCTTTCTGTTAGGTTGAACCTTCAGCAAAGGTGCAAGAAGCGTCAGAGAATCGTTGGTGCCTGCTGTTCAGTGGGTTAATGGATCATTCTCCTCCTCTTTTCCATGCTCTAATTTTTCACCGAATTCCGCGTGACATTGTTCATTTGGGCTGATCATGGGCCTCGCATTTGTTTGGCTTTATTTCAGACTCCCTACCTGGAAAGATGTCGCCAGAGTAGAGCTGTGTACTGATGAAGATTACTACAAGCTACGACCAAGTTACAGGTACTGGCTTTACAGGTACTGGCTGAAGAACATTAGCATATTCAAAGGTGGGGAAGGAGCTGAATAGCTACTTCTGCCGCCAAAACAACTTGGCTTTCATACATCTGTAACCCCATATCAGTGAAGGGCAAAATCAGCTGAAGCCTATTGTGTCTGCAAGCAAACTAAGATATACATCAACCTTGCAGGAGACCATCTTCATGGTATTCTCTTTAGGTGTAGGGGGTGTTGTTTACATTCCTCACACTTTGGTTCCTCTGGGGAGTCTCGGCCTTGACTCACAAAGAGTCAAGAAACTTGCTCTCAAGCTCCATGCTCATTCTGTATGCTATGCTCATAAGCTTGTTCAGACCAGACGCTCTCTTGAGCATTCTCATCACCTTCAAACCAATCAGGAGAGGTCGGCTGGCTTGTTTGCCCGCAACCCTCCTGATCCTCACTGGCAGCCCTTTTCTTCTCTGTTGAAGGGGCTTTTCTTCCTAAATGGCCCCTTTGCCTTAATTGATGTGAGGAGCTTTTTACTGCTTGCGTAGTTTTCTTTCTTTCCTTTCTAGCTGACTAGTTCCTAGAGGTTCTCACATGTACAGGTGAGAGTCAGAGCGAGTGTGTAGGATCAGTGCATACATTCAAAAGAAATGAGAGCACTCTCTTTCCTCGTGCCGCAAATGGTCCAATTCCTGTGACTTACCTATCATAGTATGATTCATATCTGCTTCTGAATGATTCTGAGGTTGTATGTCATGACTGCTGGGCTTGTAGGCCAATCGCACCTAGTTTGAAACAAACCTATGATATCTGAAATGAAAGTGGGACCTACTTCTTCAGCACTGTTACCAGCATGGTAAAATTCATGTTGTGCGTGAGCAGAAATCCCAGGTTGCTGCAAGTCAGCAAGTTGGCCTTGCAAGAAAAATAACACCCTCAGCAAATTATTTACGGATAAGGGCCACCTAGGGCCAAGGCACCAGGAGACCTTCCATCAGATCTGTCTCTAGAGACGGAAGACACACACATCCCGTACATTTGCAGAACGTCTGTCATAGCATTTAATGTGCTACTGCCTCCGAATGCTAGCCTCAAAACGCAAAGCATGGGCACGTTACCCAATTAATCGCAACACATGTACATTTCACACCACATGCAAGCTGCTTTATTGCACACGCGCGCATATTGCTATTCTAAAGATCCCTTCGCCATGCTAATGGCGCCAGCTAGCTTGATGAATAATAGAGCGAGTTAAGGAGCGCGTGTTAAGGAATAGCATACAACAGGTATAGTAGATACTGATATATATTCATATATCAGATTTCATGTAATGATAATCCATGTCACCAAGGAGGAATAATAATAAGCCTGATCCGGCTGCTAATAAAAATAGCAATTAGCAAATAAAGAATTAAGTCAACTTCAGATTCTCAAATTTGAAACCTTCCTTGCTGACAGAACAGCTGGGACTAACAAACCAAATGTAGCCGACAAAGGATTCCAGCTATTGCAGCAGGCCACTCATGCGGCTTGATCAGGCTACCAAAGCTGCGTTAACATGCCTGAGGAAAATATTGTCAGCTATTCCCGCTCAGACAGCACTGGGAGAGGCCTGGGGGCTGGTGCAAAGGCATAAAGCCCCAAGACAACAACCACGCATGCAATTGCGTGTGGCCAGGGCACAGTTGGCCCAAGCTAAGGCTCAGCTTGAGCAGCTTAGGCAGCATGCAAACAGAGCAGCAGGTGCAGGCAGTGTTGCGCACTTGAATCAAGAGACAGAAGAGGGAGTCTCGCGTGCAGAGGATCAATTGCTGGCTACTGACAGGCTGAGCCAAATGCGCGCCATCGCATTTGCCCTTGAGCGCATCATTCCAGAGCTCGAAGACATCGTTGAGGAAGCAGGTAAAGAGAGTCAGTTGTGTGTGACAGGAACACGCTGCCGATGGTGTGAGGTGTATGAGAGGTGCTAGTGTGGGGTATGTGAGAGATGTTGGGGGGGTAAGCGATGAATGTGCACTAAGGAGGGCAATCAATAAATCTTCCCGCTTTGCGCGTTCCCTGCAGACCTCCAAACCAGCATCCAGAAGACAGGAGAGCCGCTCCTATTCACCTCTCAGACTTTCTTTACATGTGAGGGGGTTTAGAAAAGGCAACATGGGAAACCTAGGTTCTCACTCTGGGCTTCAGCTCAAACAACTTTTTTTATGTTCCTATGTGCTCCATTTGCCCACCCCCTCCTTATTTTGCAAAGAGGCCATTGCTTGCCCTGGGTTGTCCAATGGCGATAGGTTGGCTAACCATGGGCTCATTTTGATCACAGGCAGGGCACCTGAAAGGCCTCCACACACACCCCTGAACTGTAAGCGCAATGTACATGAATAACTACAAATGCAGGCCCTGTATGCTTTGATGACGAGGTGTCTGTACAAGACGCTTTTGTTGTCAGTGCTTGCGGGCATCCAGTCTGCCGCCCATGTGCAGTGCGATCTGTGGATTACAACATAAAGCAGCTCCAACCCCAAGTGCGTGCTTGCGCATGAATTGCCTCCGCGCTGATGTGTGTTTTCATGCTTAGCCACGAAGAGACGCCGCAAAGTTGGTGATGTATGGCTAAGTTGCACAGTAGATGACTGTGTTGTGTTTGAGGATGACCGACAAGACCTCAACATATTTGTGTCAACTGCTGCTTGAGCTGCCCTTGCTTCGAAACTACCTATTTGGTACTTGCTGTGCTCTCTCCCCGTGCTTTGGCTCTCGCACACTTTGATGTTGCATGGCATGCATTGCTTGACTGCTGCAATAATGTTGAGCTTGAAATTGTTCTAAGGATTAGCCTGAATGTTTATCAAAAACGTATTCCTATCGAGATATAATGCCATTCAGCAATGTCTGTGCTTGCTTGGGTTCAGGTTTGCCCCACCTGCATGGGCACACCATGCCCGTGCTGCCCAATCACTGTCTGGCAGCGCACACGCGACCTGCACAGCCGCCGCAGTCAACGGCATGCACAGCGGCGGGCAGAGCTGCACCTACCCCGCAGGAACAGGCGCGCGTGCACTGTACTTTTGCACACGCATCATCTTGCCCGTTGTAGCCTTTTTAGATTTGAGGTAGGCCACAGGTAGAGATGGGGGCATATGTGCAGCCGTGCAGAACTGCACGTGGCCTTTGACAATGACCTCATGTTGGCCAGCAGGCAGCATCGCAGCTGGGCGCTGAGGTCCTTCACTTGTTATGAGCACATGCTGGCTGATGATTGCTAATTGCTTTCTGTATGTGAGCAGGATGTCGGATGCCGCTGGTAGTAGGCCTCTTGGGCAAGGGTGGGGTGTCCATGGACTCACTTTGATGATGTCTTTTATCAATGTGGTTATTAGAGGCCCATACAGGGTGTGTGCAACTTGTCTCATTCCCTGACTAGCTCCTCCCTTTCGCAGCCATGCCCACTGTTCTGCGTGCTTTGGCTGGGCCATGCCGAATCATTGCTCAGGAGTCCCGCACCGCGTCCTCTCACTATGGGGGTGCTGTGAGCACTGTGATGGCTGCAGGTCTAGGATCAGAAGGGATCGGGATGAATGCCAATTGCATGGAGACGCAGGAGCAGCAGAAGCAGCAGCAGACGATGATGGTACGCAGAGGCACCCTTCCAGCTCCAGGCGTGTCGACGGTGGGTGAGCTCATTGCGCTGGGCACAGCTTTGTATGTGTGTGTGTGCGCATCGCAATTACAAAAGCAGGGTATTGTTTGACCCTGATGCGCTGCCCTGGATTGCTCAGGTTCTAGCACAATGAGTACCTCATGCCTCAAATGGGCTTGCATGCGGTGCTGGTGCCTCCTTGCAGCTTTGACTAAGAACTACTTTTGGTGCAGCGCAGGTAGTTTGGATTGCAGGCTGGGTTCTGATAGAACCTAACCAGCTCATACGCGATGAAAGAGATGAGTTCACATGTGTGGAAGTTGCTCGTAGGTAGGGAAAGGAGCATGTGATAGTCGTAAGTCAAGGCTGGGCATGCATGACCCTGAGACGCAGGAGGAGAGCTTGGTGTAGGAGGTCACGGTAACGGGGCTGCGCTTCAACAAAGGGCAGAGGAAACTGATGCCCCACCTCAGGTGCGCACAATGAACTCAGACACAGGAAACTGGTAGGGAATGCAAGAGAGTTCTGGAGTCCAGGCCCTCTCCCACACAAACTTGGAACACAGCGTAGCATGCCTCTTCTTTTGCATAGCCTTACTTCCTGGAGTTGTCAACGCCCTGGATTGCTTAAGCTCTTCACTCTTGACCAAAAGCAGAAGATCAGCAGCCTAGGTAGGGGACTCGGCTGTAATGCAAGCTGTACGCTGGCTGATTGATATACGCCTGCACTACCAAGGGAAGAGAGAGGGAGAGAGAGAGAGAGAGAGAGAGAGAGAGAGAGAGAGAGATGTGCCAGCTCAATCTCCCCCATTGTGCTCCCCTTCACCGCTTTTCGCCTTTCCTTGCCTCAGATCAAGTTCTGCTGCATGAGCCAGGTGGACATGCGGCTGCTGCTGCAGCCTGAAGAATTACAGAGGCAGCAGCAGGAAGCAATTGCGCAGCGCAAGCGAGCTCGGGAGCAGCGGCGTCTGGAGCAGCAGCAGCAGCAGCAGCAACAGCAAGGCCGCAAAGGGAGGGGGCGGAAGAGGCGGCGTGGTGTGACAGAAAATGCATCCTTTTTGGCTGGCCAGCCTGGACCTTCGGGGCTGCATGCGCAGCTAAGCATAGTGCCGGCGTCAGATTCTGAGGAGGAGCGCGCAGGCACTGCCCATGGGCTTTGCGCGAGACCGAAGGGCCACAGCAGTGCAACAGCAGCAGCAACGGCGGCGGCAACAAAAGGGAGAGGAAGGAACAATGCGGTGCCTGGATCGTCATCGTCTGCAGCTGAAGCTGAAGCCTTAAGGACAGCGGTGCCTGTGGCATTGACAGGCTGGGAGGAGGAGGAGGAGGAGGAGGAGGAG
>LKMJ01001250.1_pt1 | contig 22082 bp, 22 predicted proteins | sample 643391 | NCBI WGS metagenome assembly LKMJ01 (sample SAMN04112250, study PRJNA286221) | soda lake metagenome | biome: soda lake; feature: Kulunda Steppe; material: water; isolation source: sample PL-Br10 brine of Picturesque Lake | place: Russia: Kulunda steppe | collected 2010-07
GGCGTTGTCACCCAGTGGGATGGTGTTGGTCACCACAAGTTCATCAAGTTGTGAGGCACTGATATTCTCAACGGCCGGACCGGAGAGCACTGGATGCACAATGTAGGAGACAACGCGATCGGCGCCACGTTCCTTCAGGGCGTTGGCGGCTTTGCAGAGGGTGCCTGCAGTGTCGACGATGTCGTCCACCAGGATGCAGGTCTTGCCCTGGACGTCGCCGATGATGTTCATGACCTGGGAGTCGTTGGCTCTGGGGCGGCGTTTGTCGATGATGGCCAGATCCGCGTCCATGAGCTTGGCGATGGCTCGGGCCCGCACAACGCCGCCCACATCCGGGGAGACTACAACGAATTCGCCGAGCCGCTGGCGCTCAATATCTTCCATGAGCACAGGAGTGGCGTAGATGTTGTCCACTGGAATGTCGAAAAAGCCCTGGATCTGGTCGGCGTGCAGGTCCACGGTCAGGACCCGGTCAATGCCGGCGCTGGTCATCATGTCAGCGACCAGCTTGGCGCTGATGGCAACCCGGCTGGAACGCGGGCGGCGATCCTGGCGGGCGTAGCCGTAATAGGGCACCACGGCGGTAATGCGGGCCGCAGAGGCGCGGCGCAGCGCGTCCACCATGATGACCAGTTCCATCAGGTTATCGTTGGTCGGCTCGCAGGTGGACTGCAGAATGAAGACGTCCCGCCCACGCACATTCTCGTTGAGTTCGACGGTGGTTTCGCCGTCACTGAACTTGGCCACCGTGGCGTCTCCCAGTGGAATGTTCAGCTTTCTGGCGACATTCTGGGCGAGTTTCGGGTTGGCGTTGCCCGAGAAAACCATGAGGTTGGACACGTCGAAATCCCTCTGTGTTTCGTCTTGGAAGTGGTGCGATTCAGAAGAAGGAAGGTGGCTGGGGTGGCAGGATTCGAACCTGCGCGTGACGGGATCAAAACCCGCTGCCTTACCACTTGGCGACACCCCATTTGAACTCTTGCCTGGCATCAATCCAGCCCACCCAGTTGCGTAAAAAGTGGCGATTGGTTTTTACCCTGGGCGATAAACCCTTTGATGCCTGAGGGCCTTTTCGCGAATGCTTCAATGGCTGCGGATTGTGTCTCGAAAGAACAGAAAACGCAAGCCCCGGTTCCGGTCAGTCGTGCGTTTCCGTAATTCTTCAGCCAATCAATGGCTTCAGCCACTTTCGGGTACAGCAATCGCACGGCAGGCTCACAGTCGTTGCGAAGGTGAGTGCCTTTCCCCTCAAAAGCGTGAGGTATTCTCCTTTTCGGAGTATCCCGTGTCAAGTGGGGGTGGGTAAAAACCTCTCGGGTGCTGATTGCGCAATCCGGGTGAAGGACGACAAACCAGTGTTCCGGTGCGGGAATGGGGGTGAGCTGCTCGCCCACACCTTCTCCCCAGGCTGAGCGCCCGTGGACGAAGACAGGCACATCGGCGCCGAGTTCGAGGCCCAGGGTTGCAAGGCGCTGCTGGTCGAGCTCGAGTTCCCAGAGCCGGTTCAGCGCGATCAGTGTCGTGGCGGCGTCGGAACTGCCACCCCCGAGTCCGCCGCCCATGGGCAGGCGTTTGTCGATGCGGATGTCGGCGCCGGCTGCAGGACCGGGTATTTCGCCCTGCAGCCGTCGCGCGGCGCGAACGATCAGGTTGTCTTCGCCGCTGTCAGTCATGCCGGTGAGCGTGATCGCGCCGTCCCGGCGATGGCTGAAGCTGAGCCAGTCGCAGATGTCCAGGATCTGGAAATAGGTCTGCAGCTCGTGGTAGCCGTCGCTCCGGCGCCCTGTAATATGCAGAAACAGGTTGAGCTTGGCCGGTGCCGGCAGAGTCAGTGCATCAGCCATGGAAGCGGGTCATGATCCGGTGTTCTCCCACTGTGTGATGACCAGCCGCACCCGGGCGTCGTCATGGGTGGCGGTCATGCGCCGGGGGAGTTCGGGCAGTTCGCCAAGCGGTTCGTGGCCTTCGTAGTGGACTTCCCAGTTGTGCTGGCGCAGGTAGCTGATCTGTCCCTCCGGGTTGAAAAACAGTTCGTACTCAGCGCTGGGGTCAGGGAGGCCCCGAACCCAGTAGGCCAGCGCTTCCATGGGCAGCTCCCAGCGCAGGGTCTCGTGGATGAGCGCGTTAGGGTCTTCAGACATGTACTGCTCGCCACTGGGATCGGTGACCACCAGAAAGTGGGGCGAGCCTTCAAGCCGAGTGGTTCCCATCCCCATGAACGAGGAGGAGACTTCCATGCTGAACTGGGAGCCGGCCTGGTCCCAGTGGCGGATCAGGCCCGAGTCGGTTCCATCCTCATGGCGTACGGCGATCTTGCCCTGGAGTGACCAGGTATCAAACGCTTCCAGCTCGGCACGGCGCTGCTGCCAGTCAGCGGGCGGCTCGTGCGTGTAGCTGTCATCCGGGGGTGGCGCCGGTGGTGCGCTCATGCAGCCCTGAAGCGCCAGTGCGGCGAGGGTGCATCCGATCCAGCCAACACGGCATGTTGCCATTACAGATCCTCCGGGGTGAGATCCAATCCTTCCAGTGTTTCCAGAATCGGTGAGATGTCGTCGTCTTCGTCGGCCTCATCCAGGGCGCGGCGGAGGATGGTGCGGGCATCTTCCTGTCGGTCCTTTTCCCATAGAACCTGGCCCAGGTGTGCTGCAATCTCCGGGTCGGGCAGCGCTTCATAGGCCTCATTCAGGTAGGTCAGCGCCTTCTCCAGATCGCCCTTTTTGTAATAGATCCAACCGACGCTGTCGATGATGGCGGGGTTGTCCGGTGCCAGCTCGTAAGCGCGCATGACATAGTCATAGGCTTCATCATAGCGTTCAGTATGAACGGTCAGGGTGTAACCCAGTGCATTGAGGGCGATGGCGTTGTCCGGCTCCTTTTCGAGGATGGTCCGCAGGTCCTCTTCCATCTCCTCGAGGCGTTCCTCGCGCTCGTAGAGCATGGCTCGGGTGTAGCGGATGTTGGAGTTGTCCGGATAGTCGTCCAGAGCTTTTTCGGAGACCTCAAGGGCCTGGTCATGCTCGTCCACGTCCAGAAGCAGATTGATCTCAATCAGCCAGAGCCGTTCCTGCTGATCCGGCATCTGCGCGCGCAGCCGTTCAAGATTGTCGCGGGCGGACACCAGATCACCCATGTCGGCGCGGATGTAGCTGGCCCGGGATAGAGCGGAGAAGAAATGCGCGCCGGAGTCCACCTGCTGGTAATGCTCCAGGGCGCGCTGGTTTTCGCCGCGTTCATCGGCAATGCGGCCCAGATAGAAGTGTGCGTCGCTCGTGTGGGCGCCCTGGTCCACCAGCTCCTCAAGAAGCGGTTCGGCCACATCGATGTTGTTGTTTTCCAGAGCGACCAGCGCGCGTGAGAGTTTCAGTCCGGTGGCCTGGGGAAAGCGATCCATAAGGGTGGCAAATTCATCCTCGGCCGCCTGGAGCTGGCCCTGATCCACCAGAATCCGTGCGTAGAGTGTGCCGAGCCGACGGTTCTCGGGAAAGCGGCGCGTTTGGGTGCGCAGGTGGCTGATGGCTTCCTCGGGGCGGCCCAGGTCGTAAAGAAGCTTGCCCTTGAGCGTCAGCGCGGGCTGGAAGTTGTCGTGTTCCTCAAGAATGGGTGTGATCAGATCCAGTGCCTGCTGGCTCCGCCCGAAGGAGTCTTTCATCAGAGCCAGACTGTAGCCGATGGTTGGCTCATCCGGGTGGCGTTCGTACATGTCCTGATAGAGCCTGAGGAGCTCTTCCTGCTCGTCGGGCGTGAGCGTCCGCGCATAATTGGCCAGGGTCTCGAAATCCGCTTCCTCGCCCTGCTCGAAAAGCCGCTCCATGTAGGTCAGGGCTGCCTCAAAGTTCTGCTGGCGGACAGCCTGCAGTGCGGCAATGCGCAGGGCCTGCGGCGCACTGGGGTCGACGTCAAGCCAGAGCTCGGCAAGCTGCTGCTGGGCGTTGTCGGCATCCAGGGCCCGGGCGATCTGCATGGCCCTTTCGATCACCCCCAGGTCGCGCGTGTCAGCGGCCGCCTGGGCGTAGTTGGCCAGGGTTACGTCGAAGCGGCCCCGCTGGGCAGCGACTTCAGCGCTGAGCAGGGCAAAGAGTACATCCGGCGGGAAATCCCGGTACTCGATCTCGTCCTCTTCGAGCATGGCCTGGTGCACGGCCTCTTCTTCCTCGGGGGGCTCGGCTTCGGCGGCCTCGGCTTCATCCGGAGCCTCGGGCGCTGGTTTCAAGCCTGAGCAGCCGGAAAGAGTAAGGCCCAGCAGTGTGATTGCGAGGAAGTTCAGGTGTCTGTGCATGATCCATCCATTACCGTCGATTCAGGGACCCGCCTGCTTGCGGGAGCTGCCTGTCGAAACCGTGTGAATGCCTTATAATGGCACAGCCTCAGTACCTTGCCCAACCTTGGCCCCCTGAGTCGAAGTAGCACCATGGTGTTGTGAACGTTAAACTAGTGGCTTGAGCGGTCGGGGGTTCCGAAACGAATATGGCGTTGTTGGTTGTTGGTATCAATCACCGTACGGCGGGTGTTGAGCGGCGTGAGCGGGTTTCCTTTCCGGAGGCCAGCCAGAAGGAGGCGCTCAGCAGTGCGCTGTGCCTGCCCCGGGTGTCGGAAATCGGGCTGCTGTCGACGTGCAACCGGACCGAGCTCTATGTGGCCCATGAGGGCGCCAGCGTTGACGATCTTGTTGAGTGGTGGGGCGCCTGGGTGGATGTGGATACCGAGGATTTTTCCGATTCGCTCTACAGCCTGCGCGATCAGGAAGCGGTGCGCCATGTGATGCGCGTGGCCAGTGGGCTGGATTCGATGGTTCTGGGTGAACCCCAGGTGCTCGGGCAGCTCAAGGATGCCTATCACCAGGCTCGGGACGCCGGCACCACCGGCTCGGTGCTCTCCCGTCTTTTTGAGCATTCCTTTTCCGTGGCCAAGCGGGTGCGCACCGATACGGCTATTGGTGAGAACCCGGTGTCTGTGGCCTATGCAGCGGTTTCCATGGCGCGACACATCTTTGCCGACATGAGCGAAAACCGGGCTCTGCTGGTCGGTGCCGGACAGACGGTGGAGCTGGTGGCGCAGCACCTGATGGAGGCCGGTGTGCGGGATATCGTTGTGGCGAACCGGTCCCTGGAGCGTGCCGAGGCGGTGGCGGGCCGTTTTGAGGGGCGAGCCATCTCACTGGCGGCCATTCCGGATGAATTGCCGCGCGCGGACATTGTGATCACCTCCACGGGAAGCCAGCTTCCCATCCTGGGCAAGGGCGCCGTTGAGAAAGCGATCCGCAAGCGCAAACACAAGCCGGTGTTTATGGTGGATATTGCGGTGCCCCGGGATATTGAATCCGAAGTGGGCGATCTGGACGACGTCTTTCTGTACACGGTCGATGATCTGCGCGATGTGATTGAGGAAAACCGCCGCTCCCGGGAAGGGGCGGCTGAAGAGGCGGAGCACCTGATCCAGAGTGGCGCCTCGGATTTCATGTATCAACTCCGGGCTCTGGATGCCGTGTCCATACTCAAGCAGTTCCGGGGCGAAGCGGAGGCGATGCGGGATGCCGAAGTGGAGAAGGCGCTGAAGTCGCTCGCCTCGGGAGCGGATCCCGAGACACTGCTGCGCAGCATGGCGCGGAGTCTGACCAACAAGTTTCTGCACCACCCCACCGTCCAGGTGCGCAAGGCCACCGCCGAGGGGCGCGTGGAAGTCACTGACTGGCTGCGCGAATTGCATGGCGTGACAGGCCCGGGCGAGTCAGGCCAGCGCAGTGCTGCCGCAGCGGACGTTGAGCGCAAGCCGGCCACTCGGGCCGACCATTCGAAAACTTAGCTGTTTTTCAGGAGATCCATGAAAGCGTCCATTGCGCAACGGCTGGACCAGCTCGTTGATCGTCATGAGGAAATCAGCGCCCTGCTGTCTGATCCCGAAACCATGAGTGACCAGAACTGGTTCCGGTCACTGTCCCAGGAATACGCTGAAATCGAGCCGGTAGTGGAGAGCTATCGTGAATATCGGCGCGTTCTTGAACAGGTGGCCGAGGCCGAGGCCATGATGCGGGATGATTCCGATGCGGATATGCGGGAAATGGCCCAGGAGGAATATGACTCGGGCAACAGGCGCCTTGAGGAGCTTGAGACCGAGCTGCAGCAGCTGATGCTGCCCAGGGATCCCGATGACCGTAACAACGCCTATCTGGAAATCCGCGCCGGTACCGGCGGTGATGAGGCGGCCCTTTTTGCCGGTGATCTGTTCCGGATGTACAGCCGCTATGCTGAGAGCCAGGGCTGGCAGGTGAGTGTGATCAGCCAGAGTGAGGGAGAGCACGGCGGCTTCAAGGAGATCATCGCCCGGGTATCCGGCGCCGGTGTCTATGGTCGGCTCAAGTTTGAATCCGGCGCCCACCGGGTGCAGCGTGTTCCGGAGACTGAATCCCAGGGTCGTATCCACACCTCGGCGTGCACCGTGGCGGTCATGCCGGAGGTGGAAGCGTCGGCAGAGGTGGAAGTGGATAAGAACGACCTGCGTGTGGACACGTTCCGCTCCTCCGGGGCTGGTGGTCAGCACGTCAACACCACGGATTCGGCCATCCGCATTACCCATCTGCCCACCGGGATTGTGGTGGAATGCCAGGAGGAGCGCTCCCAGCACAAGAACCGGGCCAAGGCCATGGCGTATCTGCAGTCGAGACTTCAGCGTGAGGAGCAGGAGCGTCAGGCAAAGGAGCAGGCCGATACGCGCAAAAGCCTGGTCGGGGGTGGGGATCGCTCCGAGCGCATCCGTACCTACAACTTCCCCCAGGGCCGGGTGACCGATCATCGCATCAACCTGACGCTCTACAAGCTCGATGAGATCATCCAGGGCAAGCTGGATGAGGTGATCCAGGCGCTGGTTCAGGAGCATCAGGCCGAGCAGCTTGCCGCCATAGGCGATGAGCAGTAATCATGGCCCGGGTTGAGGAGGTGCTTGCCGATGCCCAGGTGCGGCTGGCCACCCGGGCGGGCGAGCCGGACAACCCCCGTCAGGAGGCTGAGCTGCTGCTGCTTCATGTTCTGGAAAAACCCCGTTCCTGGCTGTTCACCTGGCCGGACGCGGAATTGAGTGACGGGATCCTCACTGTTTTTCATGCGCTGCTGGAAAAACGCCTTACCGGGACGCCAATAGCCCACCTCCTGGGTCAGGCGGAGTTCTGGTCGCTGCCGCTGGAAGTCACGCCGGAGACGCTGATCCCCCGTCCCGATACGGAAACCCTGGTTGAACAGGTACTGCAGTTGCCGTTGCCTGAGCAGGCCAGCGTTCTGGATCTGGGAACGGGAACCGGCGCCATTGCCCTGGCGCTGGCCTCGGAGCGGCCGGCCTGGCGGGTCAGCGCGAGTGATTCAGTTCCGGAGGCGGTGGCACTGGCACAGCGCAACGCCCATTCACTGGGACTGGAGCAGGTGCGTTTCTTCCGCAGTGACTGGTTCAGGGATCTGGAGACGGTGGGCTGGGATCTGATTGTCAGCAATCCTCCTTACGTGGCGGAGCAGGACCCGCACCTGTCCATGGGCGATGTGCGCCATGAGCCGCGCTCGGCTCTGACCAGCGGTGCCGATGGTCTGGATGCCATCCGCCATCTGGTGCATACGGCTCCGCAGTGGCTGAATGAGGAAGGCTGGCTGGCTCTGGAGCACGGCTATGATCAGGGCGGGGCAGTTGCGCAGCTGATGCGGGATGCGGGCTATGAGTCGGTGACCGGGGTGAGCGATCTGGCGGGGCAGCCGCGTGTTACGCTGGGCCGCACAGGCAGGAGACAGAGCAGGTGAGTCTATGACGGAACTGACCGACGACGATCTGATGCGCTACAGCCGGCAGCTTCTGATGCCGGGGTTTGATGTGGCAGGGCAGCAGGCGCTTGGCAGCAGCCGGGTGCTGGTCGTCGGCGCCGGGGGGCTGGGTTGCCCTGTGGTGCTCTATCTGGCCGCCGCCGGCGTGGGCAGCATCCATGTCGTGGACGACGACCGGGTCGAGCTGGCGAACCTCCAGCGCCAGATTGCCTTCTCCATGGACGACATCGGTGCGCCCAAGGCGGAGGCGCTGGCCGAGCGTGCCCGGGCCACCAACCCCCACATCACAGTGACCTGGGAGGCGTTGCGTCTGACTCCGGCGAATCTGGCCGATCATCTGACCCATGTGGATCTGGTTCTGGACGCCACGGATAACTTCGACATCCGCTTTGCCCTGAATCAGGCCTGTATCCGGGCGCGGGTGCCGCTGGTCTCCGGAGCCGCTATCCGGGCGGAAGGGCAGGTATCGCTGTTTGACACCACCCATGCTCAATCCCCCTGCTACCAGTGCCTGTACGCGGATGTGGGCGAGGCCACCCTGAGCTGCTCTGAAGCCGGTGTGCTTGGCCCGCTGGTGGGCATGATCGGCACCACCCAGGCCATGGAGGCGATCAAGTATCTGGCCGGGGTGGGGCGTTCGCTGGTGGGGCGGCTGTTGATTCTGGATGCCTGGACCATGGAGTGGCGGGAAATGCGCATTCCCCGGGATCCGGCCTGCGCCGCCTGCGCTCAACGCCCCGAGACTACTCCTTGAGCGCCTGAAAGGCCTCAATGGCGGCCTTGCGGCTGCTCTTGAGATCCACAATGGGCGCTGGGTACCCGGCCACCGAACCCGCTGGGTTAAACAGCGTCTTGCCCTGCAGGTGGGCAATTTCCGGTACCCAGCGACGGATGAAGGCCCCGTCCGGATCAAACCGCTCGCTCTGGGTGACGGGATTGAAGATCCGGAAATAGGGTGCGGCGTCCGTGCCGGTGGAGGCACTCCACTGCCAGCCGCCGTTGTTGGAGGGCAGATAGCCATCCACGAGCTTCTGCATGAAGTAACGCTCCCCCTCACGCCAGTCGATGAACAGGTTCTTGCTCAGAAACATGGCCGTGATCATGCGCAGGCGGTTGTGCATCCAGCCGGTGGCGTTGAGCTGGCGCATGGCGGCATCCACGATGGGAACCCCGGTGCGCCCCTCTTTCCAGGCCTCAAAGGCCTCGCCCGGCGGGTTCCAGCTCAGCCTTTCGGTTTCCGGCTTGAAGGCCCGATGTTTTGACAGGCGCGGGTAGTGGTACATCAGCTGGATGTAGAAATCGCGCCAGGCGATTTCATTGAGCCAGGTGCGTGCCGAGCTGGCATCGCTCTGGCCGGCCAGTGCCTCAGTGGCTTTCACCAGGCACTGTCGTGGTGACAGGATACCTAGGGCCAGATAGGGAGAGATCACGCTGGTTGCCGGTTTCGCTGGAAAGTCACGGTTTTCCCGGTACTGATCGATGCGCTGCTCGATGAAGGTGTCCAGTGCTTTGTGGGCGCCGTCTTCCCCGGCGTCCACCCAGTGGGCCACTGTGGATCGCCAGTCGGGAAGGGCCGGCACTTCGTCCACCGTCACTGGTTCGCCCTGCGCTTTCGGCACCGGATGGAGCTGGGGCGGGTTCTGTTCAACCCAGCGCCACCAGCTGCGCGAGAAGGGCGTGAAGACCGTGTAGGGCGTGCCGCTGCCGGTGAGCAGTTCGCTGACTGGCACCACCGTCTGGTCGCGGTAGATGGCCAGGGTGATGCCTGCCTCACCGAGGGCTTGTTTCAGGTGGCGATCGCGCTCGCGTTCGTTGAACGCGTACTCCTCATTGGCGTGAATACGCTCAATTGCGTGTTCCCGGCAGAGCGCCAGCAGTGTTTCAGTACTGTCTTCAAAACGCGCCAGGGTGCGAATGTGCAGGCGAATGCCCCGTTGCCCCAGATCACGGCCCAGCGGCTGAAGGCTTCGAAGCAGCAGGTCGGTGCGCGCGGGTGACCAGTCGTGCTCGTGCCACTGCTCCGGGGTGAGCAGCAGGCAGGCATGGCGCAGCTCGCCGGAGCCTGTTGCAGCCGTCAGTGCTGGGTTGTCGGCCAGGCGCAGGTCATTGCGAAACCAGATCAGTTGTGTCACGAGGGCTCCGGGGTTGGGGATATTGTCCTTTTTGTTCGATGAACGCGGTTCATTGGATTATAGTCTCACTGCTTGCAATGGTTGTGGGAAGGGTATGTCGAACGGTTCTGTTACAGCACAGGGAGACGGGATGGAGCAGACAGGCATCTGGGAGGCCGAAGTGGCCATGGAATCCGGCCAGACGCTGCATAACGAGCTGGGTGGGCTGCGCCTGTGGGTCACCATGCTCAATGCCGAATGGCAGGTGAGAATCGAGCGGTACGAGCGGGTTGGCGAGGATACCGTCTGGCACCAGGGGCTGAGCCATGTAGTGCCCGGTCAGGAGAAGACGCTGCAGCGCTTCATCCGTGATGAGCATGAAACGAGTATCCGATTCCGGCCGGCGCTGGCCAGCCTGCCGGTTGTGATCCGCCCCTATAACCCGCTTCACATTCCCGGGGAGCATACAACAACCATTTATCTGAGTACGGTGGTCTGGATGCAGCTGATGGTCGGCAAGGATCGCATGCTGATGGAGCTGCCGGTCATGGAGCCTTCCTGGACCTGGCTTGGGCGGACCACCATGGAGGGAGAGCTGTGCTATGCCAGTCAGACGTACGCACGGCTCAATGACAGGGCGTTGCCCCGTCGACCCTGGCGCGCCAATTCAGCCGTAACCATTCACAATCGCGGCCGGAAACCGCTGGTGGTGGAGCGGCTCAGCCTGCCGACACCGATGCTGGCATTGTACCAGCAGCAGGTGCGGGGGGACTGGCTGTGGACGCCGGGGGTGCGGATTGAATGTGAGAAGAATCTGGAATCGGCCTCGCTCAGCCTGGATGATGAGCCACCGTTGGTGGCTGGGGCCTGCCAGCGGGTCAATGAGCCACGCCAGGCGTCGGACAAAGGGCACTGGGTGAAAGCCATGGACCGTATCTTTGGGTGACACGGACCGGCGCAAGAGGGAGTGGAAGGACTGATGAACTGGGAATCCCTGCTGACATGGAGCAACCTGCTGCTGTGGCTGCGACCGCTTTTCTGGATCGTGGCCGGGGTGGTTCTCGCAGGGATGCTCTCCCGAGCCACGGAGCGCTTTGCAGTTGAGCGCCTGTCACGTCACCAGCTTGTATTGCTGCGCCGGCTGGTGTTCTACACAGTGGTTGTGCTGTTTGCGGTTGCTGCACTGCGTGAGTCCGGCTTCGAGATTGGCGTGCTGCTGGGCGCGGCGGGTATTCTCACGGTGGCACTGGGCTTTGCTTCCCAGACCTCGGCCAGCAACATCATCAGCGGGCTCTTTCTGCTGACGGAGCGCCCCTTTGAGTTGGGTAATTTCATTGAGGTGGCTGGTGTGCGTGGGGAAGTGGTCAGTATTGATCTGCTCAGCGTCAAGCTGCGTACGCTGGACAACCTGTACATGCGGATTCCCAATGAGACCCTGATCAAGTCAACGGTCACCAACTTCAGTCGCTTTCCCATCCGCCGTGTGGACCTGCCCGTGAGTGTGGCCTATGGTGAGGAGCTCAGCCGGGTGACCAAGGTGCTGGTGGATGAGGTCACCCGTAACACACGATGCATGGAAGAGCCGGCTCCCTATGTACTTATGCAGCAGTTCGGCGCGTCCTCGATCGATCTGCAGCTGTCCTTCTGGGTTCGCCGTGAGGACGTGCGGGAAGTGCGAAGTGAGGTGCTTCTGGCGGTCAAGGCGGCGTTTGACCGCGAGAATATTGAAATTCCATTCCCTCACATGAGTCTTTATGCTGGCAAGCACTCAGGGCCCATTCCGGTGACCCTGAACCATGCCGACGTACCGCATCAGGATGCTGAATGACGCAGGATAACGAGTACAGTACCGAATGCCACCTTGGGTGGCGGGAGTGGGTGGCATTGCCCGAGCTGGGCATTGACCGGCTCAAGGCGAAAGTTGATACCGGGGCGCGAACGTCCTGTCTGCACACCTTCGATCTGGAGTCCTACGAGCGGGCTGGACAGCGACGTGTGTGCTTCCGGGTGCACCCGAACCGGAAGGATCTGAGCTATGTAATTGACTGCGATGCGCCGCTTCTGGATGAACGCATTGTGACCGACTCCGGCGGCCATCGCGAAATGCGTTTTGTGATTGAGACCCGGGTGTGGATTGGCGCACGCCAGTGGCCCATCGAAATGACGCTGACCAATCGGGACACAATGCGGTTCCGGATGCTTCTGGGGCGCACTGCCATGGGCCCCAATAGCAGAGTTCACCCTACGGCCTCCTATCTGGCAGGCAAACCGCGCGAGGAGTAAATGCCCATGAGAGTTGCGATCATGTCGCGTAACAAAAACCTCTACTCCACCCGGCGACTGGTGGAGGAGGCGAAGAAGCGCGGCCACGACGTTCAGGTGCTGGACTTTCTGCACTGTTACATGAACATCACGCCGGCCAGCCCGACGATGCACTACCGGGGTGAAACCCTGCCGGACTTTGACGTGGTGATTCCGCGCATTGGTGCCTCTGTCACCTTCTACGGTACGGCCGTGCTTCGCCAGTTTGAGATGATGGGCGTGTTCCCCGCCAATGAGTCCGTGTCCATTTCCCGGTCCCGGGACAAGCTGCGTTCATTGCAGCTGCTCGGGCGCAAAGGGCTGGGGCTGCCCATAACCGGCTTTGCGAGCAAGCCCGATGATGTCCCTGATCTGATCCGAATGGTCGGTGGCACGCCGGTGGTGATCAAGCTGCTTGAAGGCACTCAGGGCATCGGTGTGGTTCTGGCTGAAACGCGCAAGGCTGCGGAGAGCGTCATTGAGGCCTTCATGGGGCTTAAGGCCGACATCCTGGTGCAGGAGTACATCAAGGAGGCGGCGGGTGCGGACATCCGCTGCTTTGTGATCGGGGATAAAGTGATTGCAGCCATGAAACGCCAGGCGGGTGAGGGCGAGTTCCGGTCCAATCTGCACCGTGGCGGTCAGGCCTCTCTGGTGCGCATCACGCCCACCGAGCGTAAAACCGCCGTCATGGCCGCCAAGGCCATGGGGCTGAATGTTGCGGGCGTGGATCTGCTGCGCTCCAGCCGGGGGCCACTGATCATGGAGGTGAACTCATCTCCCGGGCTCCAGGGCATTGAGAAGGCAACCAACAAAAACGTGGCGGCGATGATCATGGAATTCATTGAGAAGCGGGCCCGCCCCTGGCGCACCGCGACCAAGGGCGCACGGGGCTGAGTATGGCACGCAGGGCAGCTTTCAGGTTGGGCGGGGAGCGCGTCCCCGCCGGTGAACGGATGCAGATCGAGGTGCCCATAGCCCGGCTCTATACCCAGACTCCGCTGCACATTCCGGTGGAGGTAATCCACGGACGTCGTTCCGGGCCGGTTCTTTTGGTGTGTGGTGCCATCCACGGCGATGAGATCAACGGTGTGGAAATCGTCAGGCGGCTGCTTCGCAGTGCCGGGTTGAAGCGGCTGCGGGGTACGCTGCTGGCTGTGCCCATCGTCAATGTTTTCGGGTTCCTGCACCAGTCGCGCTACATGCCGGACCGCAGGGATCTGAACCGGTGTTTCCCGGGCTCTGAGAAGGGCTCGCTGGCAGGGCGGATCGCCTATCTGTTCCGAACGGAGGTATTGGACAAGGCGAGTCATGTGATCGACCTGCACACGGGGGCCAGCCACCGCTTCAACCTCCCACAGGTCCGTGCGGAGCTGCGCAACCCGGACACCGCCGATATGGCGGAAGCCTTCGGTGCGCCCATTGTCATCAATGCCAACCTGCGTGAGGGCAGTCTGCGCGCCTGTGCTGATTCAGCCGGTACGCCAGTGATTACCTATGAGGCGGGTGAGGCCCTGCGCTTTGATGAAGTAGCCATCAACACCGGCGTGCGCGGCATCATCCGGGTCATGCGCAGTCTGGATATGCTGCCTGATACGCGCAAGCGTCGCCGCAAGCCACGCAAACGCTCGGAAGTGGCCTCGAATTCCACCTGGATGCGGGCTGAAACGGACGGCATCATGCGGCCGATCGCCGGGATCGGGCATCGGGTTCAGGAAGGGCAGCGTCTGGCGGTGGTGGCGGATCCCTTCGGGCGGCTGGAATCGCCGGTCATCAGTTCGGTATCCGGCATCATCATCGGGATGAATAACCTGCCCATGGTCAACGAAGGTGAGGCCCTCTATCACGTTGCCCGGTTCAATGAGCTTGATGAAGCCATGAAGACCATGGATGCGTTCCGGGATCGCTATAAACCGCTTCAGGGGGAGGAGCCCATGGCCGATCACCCCTGGGATAATGATCTCGGGCAGGAAAGTAACAATGTGGACGCCGAGCCCGGCGCTGGCCCCGAGCCGGCACCCTCGGATGATGGGGACAACTGACCGGGGTCAGAGGTGTTCTTCGGCGTATTCCGCCAGTGGTGAGCGCGGCACGCCCTGCAGGTGAATGTGGCCGCCGTGGCGGAAGCCCTTGAAACGCTCCGTCATGTAGGTCAGTCCGGAGCTGAGGGGGTTCAGGTAGGCCGTGTCGATCTGCGACAGGTTACCCAGGCACACCACCTTGCTGCCTGTGCCGGCCCGCGTGATGATGGTCTTGAGCTGATGGGGGGTGAGGTTCTGGCTTTCATCAATGATGATCAGACTGTGCTGGAAACTCCGGCCCCGGATGTAGTTCAGTGACTTGAAGTGCAGCGGCACCTTGCTGAGGATGTAGTCCACGCTGCTGTGCATGTGTTCGTCGTCCTCATGCAGCGCCTCCAGATTATCGACAATGGCACCCAGCCAGGGTTCCATCTTTTCCGCCTCAGTGCCGGGCAGAAAGCCAATGTCTTCATCCAGGCCCTGGGTGCTTCGGGTGGCAATGATGCGTTTGTACTGCTTGCTCGCCACGGTCAGTTCAATCGCCGCAGCCAGCGCCAGTATGGTCTTGCCTGAGCCGGCGGAGCCGGTCAGGTTCACCAGGTGGACGTCGGGATCCAGCAGCAGGTTCAGTGCCAGGGCCTGATAGATGTCTCTTGGGTTCAGGCCCCAGACTTCCTGCATCATCAGGTCATCCCGGTGCAGATCCTCGATCACCAGCCTTTCCGGTTCCACCTCCGTGACGCGGCCAATAAAGCCGTGTTCGTCCAGAAGGAACTCATTGATGTTGTAGTCCTCCAGCTCTTCGGTTCGCGGGATCAGGTGCTCAGTGATCCCGGAGCGCTGGATGGTTTCGACTTTTTCAATGCGGTCCCAGAACGAGCCCTCGAATTCGTGGTAACCGGTGGGCAGGTAACGGACATCGTCCACCAGCTGGTCGGTCTGGTAATCCTCCGCCTGGACACCAAAGCCGCGCGCCTTGAGGCGCATGTTGATGTCCTTGCTGACCAGAATGATGGGCCTTTCCGGATGGCGGATCTGCAGATCCGCCAGCATATTGATGATGCGATTGTCGTTCAGGTGATCCGGAAGCTGGTAATGGGTCTCCTTGCTTTCAGACAACACAATGGCCAGCGTGCCCAGCGCCTCGGACTTGTCGCCTCTGTGGATGGGAACCCCGGTTTCTATGGCGCTGGGGTGAGCGCTGCCCAGAATCCGGTCGATGGTGCGTATGGCCTGGCGGCAGTCGGCGGCCACGGCCTGCTTGCCGTTTTTGAGCGCGTCCAGCTCCTCGAGAACCGTCATGGGAATCACCACATCGTGTTCCTCGAAATTGAGGACCGCGCTGGGGTCGTGAATCATGACGTTGGTGTCGAGGACGAACATCTTGGTCTGTGACGGCTTTTCCTGCGCCATAGCTCGTGAGCACCTCTGTGTAGTCAGTCTGGGATCATTCCGGACAGTCAGTGTATCAGTCGTTGACCTGCCTCAGACTACCCATAATAGATGAAACAGACGTGAATCACTCGAGACAGCGGCGGGTAAGATCAGGCTGGGCGATCAGTTTGAGCATGTCGTAGGTGGTGATGATGCCGGTAATGGTCCCCTCGCGTGTGACGAAGATCCGATGGAGGTGCTCCTCCATCATGGTCTCCGCAATGTCCTGGACGAAGGTCTGTTCATCCACGGACATGACAATGGGAGTCATGATGTCGCGTACTTCAACCGGCATCTGAGCCAGCCCTTCCATGAACAGCTGGCGCAGGCGTCTCGCCTCACGGCGTTCCTCATCGGTGAGCTGCTGTTCCGTGCTGGAATCGGTCTGGTTCCAGCTGAACTCGGCAATGTCCTTGAGTGTGACAATGCCGATGATGCGCTCCTGCTCATCGCACACGGGGCTGCCGCTGATCTCGTTGTCCGTGAGGAAGCGGGCGAGCTCCTGCATGGTCCAGTCCTGGGCCACGGCTTTGATGCTGGGAGTCATGATGTCGCGGGCGATAACGCTCATTGGCGGATTACTCCTGCTGCTCCTGGCCGGCTTCCCTGGCTTCCACGGACGCCGGGTTGTCATCGGGGTCCGGTGGTATGACATCCGTGATCTGGTCGTCGTCATCGAATACCAGCTCATGGTCCTGATAGCTGTCCTGCTGAAGCAGCTCGTTGAGCTTTTCCAGGGATTTGACGGGTAGATCGGTGAGCAGGCGGTTGACCAGCCAGTTGGGGATGGAGCCTCCGGGCTCAGCATGCTGATACCACGTCATCCGTGTCCGTCCATCATCGGCACGCTCAAACTCATAGATGGTGTAGGAGGTGTTGATCCGGATGTAACCGTTCTGTTCGGGTTTCATGTCCTCGACGGCTTCCATGTTCATGATGATGCGGTCACCACCGGCTTCGGATTCCGTCTCGATGCGCAGAACATAGTCGCGGTCATTGACGGGCCAGGGCATGTCGTTGACCGAGTAGGCGTAACGTTCGTTGAACTCCCCGTCGGGCAGGCCATAGGATTCCGCACACTGGTGAACCCACTCCACGCAGGAGCCGGGTTCGGACATGATGGCCATGACGCTTTCCAGGGAGCCATCAAGTACCACCTCCGCCCGGAATGCCCTGATGCTTGAATGGTCCAGATCACGGGTGTACACGCGGATGCCATTGGTTTCATCGCTCAGCTCCCAGTCCCGGTCGTCCGTGGGGACGCCACTGTGTGAAGCCTGGCTCAGAAAAACAAGAAGGATCAGGCCAATGAAGGCTTTTGGGAAACAACTCTGCATGAAGTGCCTTGTGCGCCTGTTTGCGATGGATGTCCCCGGCGTCGGGCCATGCAGTCTAGCATGGCCGGGTTCAGGGAAATGATAAGCCTTAGTCATAATGGCATCTGAGCCAATCATTCGGCTTACTGGTGTTCCGGAAGTGTGACATTGAGTTCGAGGACGGAGCAGCTGTCGTTCTTGTCGAGCTGGACCTGAACCTGATCGTCCTCAATGGCCACGTACTTGCGGATCACCTCAAGCAGCTCCTGCTGCAGCTGGGGCAGGTAGTCGGGCTGATCGCGGGTATTGCGTTCATGCGCGACAATGATCTGCAGGCGCTCCTTGGCAATGGATGCTGAGTTTTTCTTCTTGCTCTTGAAATAATCAAAGAAACTCATGATGTTTAACCCCCGAACATCCGCTTGAAAAGTCCCTTTTTCTGCGTGTCCAGAAAGCGCAGCTCGCGCTCCTCACCAAGCAGGCGCGCGACGGCGTCCTCATAGGCCTGTCCGGCTTCCGTTTCGCTGTCCAGAATGACCGGTGAGCCCTGGTTGGAGGCATTGAGCACGGCCTGGGACTCCGGGATGACCCCAAGCAGAGGGATGCTGAGAATGTCGTTGATGTCCTCAATGGACAGCATCTCGCCCCGCTCGACCCGTTCGCTGTTGTAGCGGGTCAGAAGCAGGTGTTCCTTGACCGGCTCCTTGCCCTGTTCAGCGCGACGGGACTTGCTCTGGAGAATGCCCAGAATCCGGTCCGAGTCGCGCACGGAAGACACTTCCGGGTTGGTGACGACAATGGCCTCATCGGCAAAGTAGAGCGACATCAGCGCGCCATGTTCGATGCCTGCCGGCGAGTCACACACCAGGTAGTCAAAGGTTTCGCCGAGTTCGTTGAGGACTTTTTCAACCCCTTCATGGGTGAGGGCTTCCTTGTCGCGCGTCTGGGACGCCGGGAGAATGAAGAGGTTCTCGACCCGCTTGTCCCGGATCAGGGCCTGGTTGAGTGTTGCTTCGCCCTGGATGACATTTACAAAATCGTAAACCACACGACGTTCGCAGTTCATGATCAGATCGAGGTTGCGAAGCCCCACGTCGAAGTCGATCACGGCCGTCTTATAGCCGCGCTGAGCCAGCCCGGTGCTGATGGAGGCGCTGGTGGTGGTCTTGCCCACCCCTCCTTTTCCTGATGTTACAACAATGATTCGTGCCAAGGTCGTGATCCTTTTAGCCTGTGGTGTAGCGTCTGTCGTTGTATTGGGGTATCAACCGCGTCCGAGCGGACCCACGGTCAATACCTCGTCCCTGAGTGCCACCTGTGCCGGTTCCCGCCAGCAGTTGTTCTGCAGATCTTCCGAGATTTTATAGTGCCCTGCTATGGACACAAGCTCCGCCTCGAGTGACTGGCAGAAAATGCTGGCACTGGTGTCGCCGTGAACACCGGCCAGGGCCCGCCCGCGCAGCGGCCCGTAGATGTGTACATGTCCGGCGGCCAGTACTTCGGCTCCGGCACTGACTGGTGCCATGATAATGAGATCGCCTTCCGGGGCATAGACCTGTTGGCCGGAGCGTACGGGCAGTGTGACCAATCGCCCGGAGCGGCCTTCCGCCGGCTCACTGGCCAGCTCGCCAGTCCCGGATTCGCCGTCTTCGGTGTTCCCCTCCTGAGTGGCCTCACTGCGGCCGCGGCGGGCGCTTTCCGGGGGCAGCCAGGCAAGGGAGGCATTTCGGGCCAGGCGGCGCATGTCCTCTCCGCCGCCTTTCACCCCAAGTACCTGAATGGAATGGGTGCGGCAGCTGCCAATGAGCTGGAAAAAATCCAGATCCGCTGGATTGCCCTCAAAGCGGTCAAGACCAATGACCAGGGGCAGGTCCCGGAAAAAGCCCGGAGCCTGCCTTATCTTTTCCCGTAGAGTGGCTTCAAAGGCTTCGATATCAAAGTACCGCAACTCCAGTACGGTGAGGGTAAGCATGGCGCCCTTGAATTCAAAACAGGCTTCGCTGGTTCCGGCCACGGCGGCGGAGTCGGTCATGAAGGCTTCCTTAATCCGGTGTCTTTGTTGCTGGAATTGGCGGACACTGACATTCTCTTCGTGTTGCATTAAGATACAAGGCTGTATTTGCGTACAGCTCCCGAGAACTGCGAGACGGTCTTGACCCGCAAGATTATCCACTGTGACGCGGATTGTTTCTATGCCGCCGTCGAAATTCGTGACAAGCCGGAGCTGGCCGGCCGTCCCATTGCCATTGGCGGCACCCGGGGGCGCGGGGTTGTGGCCACCTGCAGCTATGAGGCACGCGCCTTCGGGGTGCATTCCGCGATGCCGGTGAGTGAGGCGCTGAGACTGTGCCCCGGCCTGGAGCTGCTGCCCACCGACATGCCGCGTTACCGGGTCGTTTCCCGCCAGGTGATGGACATTTTCCGTGAATACACGCCGCTGGTCGAACCCCTGTCCCTGGATGAGGCTTACCTGGATGTAACTGACAGCGGGCACTGCCAGGGCAGCGCGACACTGATTGCCCGTGAAATCCGCCGAAGGGTGGCGGAGGAGGTTGGCATAACGATCTCGGCCGGGGTGGCGCCGAACAAGTTTCTCGCCAAGATTGCCAGCGACTGGGAAAAGCCGGATGGCCTGCATGTCATCGCTCCGGAGCAGGTGGACGGCTTTGTCCGTGAACTGCCGGTTGAAAAGCTGTTCGGGGTTGGCGGGAAAACCGCGGAAAAACTGCACGGGCTTGGCATCGAAACCTGCAATGATCTGCGGCAGTGGTCCGAGCTGGCTCTGCGTGAACGTTTCGGGCGCTACGGGGCGCGGCTTCTTGAGATGGCGCATGGACGGGATGAGCGGCGCGTTGTGGTGAGCCGGGTACGCAAATCCGTCAGCGTGGAGAATACCTACAGCCAGGACCTGGCGTCGCTGGCCCAGTGTCGCCGGGCGCTGAGGGATCTGGTGGATGATCTGCACCGCCGCCTGGAGCGCAAGGGCCAGGGCGGAAGTGATCGTGCCCCCATTGCCAAGCTTTTTGTGAAGCTGCGCTTCTCGGACTTCAGCACCCACACCCGGGAGTCAGGGCGTCAGAACCAGAGTCTGCCTTTGCCAGAGGATTTTCAGCCACTGCTTGAGCATCTTTACGGTGATCAGCCCCGTGCCGTGCGCCTGATTGGTCTGGGCGTGCGTTTTGCTGAAGTCGATCCTGCCACCGACCGCCAGCTCCCCCTTTTTGAGAATCTGTGAGTCCGGCGTTATTTCAGCGGAATCATGTCCCGGATTACGGATTATTGTTGCCTTATTTGATCTACGTCAAAAACACTTGATTGATGGATGATTTATTGTGACATTATCAGAACCCGGGGGGCAGACCCATCGGTCCAGGAACAGCAAGGCACAATCAAGGAGCAGCACCATGTCCCAGGAAGGTCAGGCACGAGTCGCATTGGTTACAGGTGGTATCGGAGGGATAGGTACAGCCATATGCCGGGAACTTGCCGGCGATGGGTATCAGGTAATTTCCACCTATCGGGCCCCCGAGCGTGAAGCTCGCGCCCGTGAGTGGCAGAGGGAGTTGGCACAGGATGGCCTTGAGGCGGAGCTGGTCTGCATGGACGTTTCCGATCCCGAGTCCTGCGAGAAGGGGGCAAAGGAGGTGCTCGAACGTTTTGGCCGTTTGGATGTGCTGGTCAATAACGCAGGCATTACCCGTGACACCACCATGAAGAAGATGAGTCATGAGCAGTGGAGTGAGGTGATCCATACCAATCTGGATGGGGTGTTCAACGCGACCCACGGTTTCCTCAACAGCATGCTCGAGCGCGGCACCGGGCGTATCATCAACATCTCCTCGGTTAATGGTCAGAAGGGCCAGATTGGCCAGGTGAACTATTCCGCTGCCAAGGCTGGCATTCATGGATTCACCAAGGCACTGGCCCAGGAAGTAGCGCGCAAAGGCATTACCGTCAACACGGTGTCTCCGGGCTATACAGCGACCGATATGGTAATGGCGGTACCCGAGGAAGTCCGTGAGAAAATCATTGCTCAGATTCCGGTGGGGCGGCTCGGCGAACCGGAAGAGATTGCCCGCATGGTGGCGTTTCTGGCGGAGGAGCGCTCCGGGTTTATTACCGGTGCGGACTTTTCTGTCAACGGCGGCATGCACATGTATTGAAATTCCCTGTTATCGGGGCCATCTCATTAGTACTCCCTGGTTTGGTGCTGTATCGGCGAATCCAGGGACTTAAAGGAAAGGCACTCAGGGTGCGTTTGTTCAGATTCAAAAAGGAGAATCGTCATGATTACGGATACCCTCAAGAAAAGCACGGAACCAGTTACCCGTTTCAACAAGCTGCTCATGGACACGGTGAGTCGTGTCGGTGAGATGCAGATGGCCAGCATCAAGGATTATATGAGCATGGCTGGCGATCAGGCCCGTCAGGCGACCCAGATTCGTGATTATGAAGATCTGCAGAAGTACCTGAGCAATCAGGCGGAGACCTTCAGCACCATCATGGAAAAGGCCAACGATGATCTGCAGGAAATGCAGCGCATGGCCGAGGAATTCCGTCAGGAGGCGACTGAGGTCTTCCAGAGCGCGACGGCCGTCAACGACGACGATCAGAGCGAGCAGAGCTCAGAGGCCGCACCGAAACCGGCAAAAGCCGCCAGCAGTAAGAGCCAGACCAAGTCTTCAGGTTCCGGCAGCAAGGCTGCCAGCTGAAGCATGGAGCGCACCCCAGTTCTGTGGTGCGCTCTCTACCGTCCCGGCTATCCGCACCCCGGCCAGCGATATTAAGGTCTGTTCCCAATGAAATCACTGACGCGTCTGCCCCGTGACTATGTCCGGCATCTTCGTGGTCTGGCCAAACTGTCAGTGGACACGACAAAACGCCATCTTGATCCGCGTAATGTGCCGACCACTGATTCGTCATTCATTCTCGATGTCTCAACCAGCCTGGCGGATGCCTGGCGGGATGCGGCTCTGAATCCACATAAGGTGCTGCATGACAGCGTCGAACTGGCTCAGGGCTATTGGCAGCTGGGCCGGAATGTTGTGGGTAAGGCGATAGGGCATGAGGTTGAGCCGGTCATTGAGCCTGAGCCCAGCGACCACC
>LKMJ01001251.1_pt1 | contig 22081 bp, 18 predicted proteins | sample 643391 | NCBI WGS metagenome assembly LKMJ01 (sample SAMN04112250, study PRJNA286221) | soda lake metagenome | biome: soda lake; feature: Kulunda Steppe; material: water; isolation source: sample PL-Br10 brine of Picturesque Lake | place: Russia: Kulunda steppe | collected 2010-07
CCTCATCCCCCTCAATGGTCGCCGTCGCCGCCATGTTGGTCGCATCCGAAGAGGCCACATCCGGCTCCGTCATACAGAACGCCGAGCGGATCTCCCCGGCCAGCAGCGGCTTCAGCCACCGCTCCTGCTGCTCCTCGGAGCCGTAGTAATAAAGCACCTCCATATTGCCGGTATCCGGCGCATTGCAGTTGAAGATCTCCGGCGCAATAAAACTGCGCCCCGTCTCCTCGGCAATGGCCGCATAATCGGCGTTACTCAGCCCCGCCCCAAGCTCACTCTTGGGCAGAAACATATTCCAAAGCCCCTGACTCTTCGCCTTGGCCTTGAGCTCCTCAATAACCGGCAGCACCACCCAGGGATTGTCCAGACCGCGCAGCTCGCGCAGATACTCCGGCTCCACCGGCGCAATTTCCTCTTTCATGAACTGGCGGACCCGCTTGAGATAATCCGCGCCTTTCTCTGACAGCTCAAAATCCATGACAGTCCCCTTATTGGTCGTTGTGGCCCTGATCTATCCGCAGTCTAGTCGTCACAGGCAGAATTAGGCGACTGAATTTTTCTTATGCCGCGTTATGCGATATTTTTATGCGAACACCCCGGTGTATACATAACGTCAGTGGGGAGGTGTTTCCGGGATGCTCTTTGGCCAGGGATGGCCAAAGCGCAGCGTACAGGGGTTTGCGCGGATAAGCGCAAACGGGCTTACATGGAAGTAAGCCCTGGACCTGTAAGCGGAGCAGGACAGCGTAGCTTACAGGTATTCACAGCGTATCCCGGAAACACCTCCCCACTGGCGTTCTCCACGGAACCATCAGTCTCCTGAACGGATAAAACACAATGAACCCAGCCAACCGCATCGACCTCAACCTGCTGAGCCTGTTCCTCACCATCTACAGAGAAGGCAGCCTCACAAGAGCCAGCCAGATCCTCCACCTCACCCAACCCGCCGTCAGCCACTCCCTAGCCCGCCTGCGCGAACAGTTCGACGACCCCCTGTTCCGCCGCCAGGGCAACCGCATGGTCCCGACCCCCCTGGCCCAGCGCCTCGCCAGCGCCATCCACCCCGGCCTGAGCGACATCCACGCCGCCCTGAACGGCTTTCAGGAATTCACACCCGAACACCAGCCCCGGGTATTCAACCTGGCACTGCGCGATGTTCTGGAAGCCACCTTCCTGCCCGGACTCATGCAGGAAATGACCCACTACCCCGGCATCGAGATCGTCAGTCAAAGGGTGCCAAGACGGGAAATGGAACAGCAGCTGGCATCAGGACGGCTGGATTTCGCCGTGGACGTACTGCTGCCGGTGAGTGAGCAGACGGCGCACGAACAACTGCACGAGGATCATCTGGTGGTGGTGGCACGGCCCGATCACCCGCTGGCACAGCAGGGGCTGACCATGGACGGTTACCTGAAGTGGCCGCATATTCTGGTGTCATCCCGCTCCGAGGGACAGGGCATTGAAGACTTTGCGCTGAGTGCCCACGGGCAGCGCCGACGGATCGCACTGCGCTGCCAGCACTATTTCGCCGCCTGTCGCACCGCCGCCGCCACCGACCTGCTGGTGACCATGCCCGCCGCCTATGCCCACATCATCAGTCAGTACCTCAGCGTGGCCATTCTGCCGGCGCCGGAAGGCATGCCCAATGTGGACGTGCACCTGTACTGGCACCGCCAGTATGAACGCGAACCCGCACTGATCTGGTTTCGGGAGAAACTGCACCGGATGGGCTATGAGGGGAAAGCCAACCCCTGATCCTGACAGAGTCCGGGGGAGCCGTCTTCCGGGCTCCTGCACTCCGGCCTCAGGGCGCGCCCACCAGAAACAGAGTACCGAAAAGAATGAAGGCGGCCAGAGCGCTGCTGAGCACCACGATCCCCAGCCCCCAGAGCAGGATGGTGGCATCACTGACTTCCGGCATCACGCCCCGGGCACTGCGGAAAAACGCAAAAGTACCCAGCACAGGCCCACCAAAGCCCATGAACAGCAGGCCAACGCCGAAACCTGCAAAGGTCCAGACCGCTATGATGCGCGAGCGCTCCATCAGCCTTTCCACATGCCCCATCTGGCGCATGAACAGTGCAGCACCGCCCCAGATCAGGCCGAAGACCATGCCAATGAGCAGGATCCCAATGGTGAAAATAATAGCCCGATAGAACATCAGCGCTCGTCCGGAAACCAGGGTTCCGGCAGGGTTTCAAAGCCCGGCCTGGCATGCAGGTAGCCCTGCACATAACGGATGCCCGCCGCCCGACACCAGCGGTACTCCTCTTCGGTTTCAATGCCCTCCGCAATGATATCTATGCCCAGGCGGTACATGGTCAGCACCACCCCTTCAATCACGGCCTGCTTCTTGGGGAATCTGTGCACGTCCCGGATCAGCGACATATCCAGCTTGAGCAATTCCGGGCTGGTGTCCGTAAGCAGATTCATGCGTGAATAGCCCGAGCCGTAATCATCCAGGGCAATGGCGAAGCCCATCTCTTCGTAGGCATCAATGATGGAAATCAGGTGCGCCGTGTCAGTGAGGTTCTCAACTTCGGTGAATTCGAAGATGAGCTTGCTGGTATCGAAATCATAGGCTTTCGCTGCGGCCAGCGTTGTCCGGATACAGGTCTCCGCCTGATAGACCGCATTGGGCATGAAGTTGATCGCCAGGCGTGACTGCATGCCCAACTCGGAGGCAAGTTTCACCGCCTTGACCCGGCAGCTCTGGTCGAAACGGTACATATTCCTGGGAGTCACCTGACTGAGAATGGCGCCAGCCCCTTCACCGTTGAGGCCCCGGACCAGCGCCTCGTAAGCCATGACCTCGCCCGTTTCGCAGTCAGCGATGGGCTGGAACGCAAAGGTGAAATCGAAATCCAGTCCCGCGCCACACACGCAGTGCTCGCATTGGGATTCATCGAACAGTTGCTGATCCATATTCATACCAGGGCTGCCATCCGCTCATTTCCAGACACAGTTTTCAGGTTCACTGTTGGGCACATTACCACAGGAATCGCTCTCAACGCCTCGGGCAAGCAGCCTGCCGACGCGGTCAATACCGGAGAATACAGCTCGGCAGGCCACACTGCCACATATGCCGCCTGTCCGCCCGGACAGCGGACCGCTCAGCGATTGGGTACGTAACCCGAGGCCTTATCGACCACATTGAACAGCGCCCAGCCCTTGCGCCAATTCTCGAAGTTGGCCATGAACTGATCCGTCAGAGCGGCCTTCCAGCCGATGAAATCGCCCGCCATATGGGCGGTGATGATGACGTTCTCCATGGCCCAGAGCGGGTGATCCGAAGGCAACGGCTCCTCCTCGAACACATCGAGACCAGCTCCGGCAATCTGCCCATCCTGAAGGGCCTTGACCAGCGCATTGGTATCCACGATGGGACCGCGTCCGATGTTGATCAGTCGCGCACTGGACTTCATGGCCTCAAAGGCATCCGCGTTGAACATCCCCTGGGTCGCTCCTGTCAGTGGCGCGGCAATCACCACGTAGTCGGCTTTTCCAAGCTGCTCATACAGGGTGTCGTTGCCATGGACCTCGGCAAAATCCGGATCGTCACTGCGCGGTTTACGGGCAATACCATGCACATCCAGGCCAATGGCGCTGGTCAGCCGGGCGATCTGACGGCCGATGGAGCCGGCACCGACCACCAGCACACGCTGGCCCTCCGCCCGTTCCGTATCACGGTGTTTCCACTGATGGGCCTGCTGCAGCCGGAAGGAGCCCAGAAAATCCTTGGCGAACATCAGAATGGTGCACACCACGTATTCGGCAATGGTACGGTCAAAAATGCCCTGGGCGTTGGTGACGGTGACATCACTGTTGACCAGCTCCGGAAACATGAGCGCATCCACTCCGGCGCTGGTTGCGTGGATCCATTTCAGCTGATCCGCAGCCGGCCAGGCCTCACGCAGTGCTTCCGTGCGAAAGTCCGTGACCATCATCAGCGTTGTACCCGGCAGCGTCTGTCGCAGTGTCTCCGCGTCCCAGGCAAAGCGCACTTCAGCGTGTTCGTGCAGAGACTCAAGCCCTGGCGGACGCTGCTCGTCCGGTGCCGTCAGCACGGTCACGACAACTTTCTGGTTACGCTCAGTCATAACGCCTCCTGTCCATTTGCAATTTCCCCAGCGTAGAGCCTATTCCACTGCTTTACCATGCACCTCTGCGCGGAATACGCAACATCCCTGATGCCCGGAGCACCGCCGCCGCTTGCTTTCGCTTCTTTTCTTGGCCATTGTTTGGGGGATATTGGCGGCCATCCGGTCGTATGGCAATTTCTGGAGGTGCAATCCATGGCTACATCAGACGGTAAGGCAGTCGCTGAAAGCGCGCCGAAGCGGAAAATCACCTACCGCAAAACCAAGGCCCGCTGGCATCCCTCGATGCAGGCGATCCCCGTCCCGGGAATCCGTCGGATGGTCAATATGGCCGCCGAGATGGACGATGTCATCCATCTGTCCATCGGTCAGCCGGATCTGCCAACGCCCAAGCACGTCAGTGACGCCATGATCGACGCCATCCAGGCGGGGCAGACCGGCTATACCATGGATGCCGGCCTTCCGGAGCTGCTGGTGGCGCTGCGCGATTATTATGGCAACCGCTATAACCGCAAACTGTCCACCGAGAACATCCTGGTCACCAGCGGTGCGACCGAGGCCATGTATCTGGCCCTGTCCGCCACGGCCGCACCCGGTCGCCAGTTCCTGGTGGTGGATCCCTCGTTCCTGCTCTATGCCCCGCTGATCCGCATGAACGGAGGTGAGGTGAAGTTCATCCCGACCCGCGCCGAAAACGGCCACCAGCTGGATCCGGATGACATCATCAAGAACATCACCATGCGCACCTTTGCGGTGGTGCTGAACTCCCCCAACAACCCAACCGGTGCGGTCTATCCGAAGTCCACCATTGAGGCCATTGTTGAGGAGTGTGCCTTCCGGGGCATCCAGGTCTTCAGTGATGAGGTCTATGACCACCTGATTCTGGACGATGAGGAGTACTCCAGTGTACTGAGCTGTGGCACGGATCTGGATCACCTGATGTGCATTTCCAGTTTCTCCAAGACCTACAGCATGGCCGGTCTCCGGGTGGGCTGGGTCATATCGAGCCAGGGCGCGATCAAGAAACTCAGGCGCTACCACATGTTCACCACGTCAGTGGCCAACACACCGGCCCAGTTTGCCGGCGTGGCAGCCCTGCAGGGCGATCAGCAGTGCGTCCGGGACATGATCGACATCTACCGGGAACGGCGCGACCTGACCACTGAACTGGTCAATCAGACGCCCTACATGACCGGCTATAAACCCGGCGGAGGTTTCTTCATTTTCCCGGATCTGCCTGACCATGTGGATGCCTCGGATGTATGCCTGCGCATGCTCAAGGAAACCGGTGTCTGTACCGTTCCCGGGGATGCATTCGGCGAACACTGCACCAACTCCATCCGGATATCCTTCTCCGCTTCCAGCGAAAAGATTCAGGAGGCCTTTGAGCGCATCATCCCCTGGATGAAGCAACAGAAGTTCTAGCACAATCCAAGGGAGGAACCCTGATTGAAACGACTTTTTCCGGCTGTCCTGCTGCCACTGACCCTGCTCAGTGGCTGCGCTACTTTCACTCCCTACAGCATCGACGAAGCCACCATCGAATCGGAGATCCAGCAGCGTGTGGCCCGTTTTGGCGAGCAGCAGCGCGCCAACGGGTCACCGCTGACCCTGAAGTTGGAGCGTGCCCATGTGACGCTGGGCCCGGACGATCGGCAGGTCGCCGTTGTCGACCTCGCCGGCACAGCCTCCGTGGAGGCATTCATGGCCACCATTCCAGTGGGCGTGGAATTCACGGTGGAAGGCACGCCTGTCTATGATGGGGGTGAAAAGGCCGTATTCATCCGTAACCTCAAGCTGCTCAGCAGCCGCGTGGACACACAGATGGGATCGCTGGATCTCACCCCCTATGGTGGAATGCTGACTGATATCGCCTCCCAGCTTCTGGACGAACATCCCGTCTACCGCCTCAACGAAGAGGACATGGGGCAACGTCTGTTCGGCATGATGAACCTGGGGATTGAGGTGCGTCCGGGCCGAATCGCCCTGGTCCCCGCCGGAGGGGACGAAGACGAGGTGCGCGGCCCGGTCCGCTGAGCTCAGGACTGATCCCGTCTCTCAATCAGGTCCTCCACCACATCCGGATCGGCCAGGGTCGACGTGTCCCCCAGGTTTCCATCTTCACGCGCAGCGATCTTGCGCAGAATCCGCCGCATGATCTTACCGGAACGGGTCTTGGGAAGCCCGGGCGCCCACTGGATCACATCCGGAGACGCAATCGGACCAATACGCTTGCGCACCCAGTCGCTGAGCTCCTTGCGCAGCTCTTCACTGGGTTCCTCCCCCTGCATGAGAGTCACATACACGTAGATACCCTCACCTTTCACCTCATGGGGGTAACCAACCACGGCCGCTTCCGCCACCTTTGGATGACCCACCAGAGCGCTCTCCACCTCCGCCGTGCCAAGGCGGTGGCCTGAGACGTTCAGCACATCGTCCACACGTCCGGTAATCCAGTAAAACCCATCCTCATCCCGGCGCGCACCATCACCTGTGAAATAGACACCATCGTAGGCACTGAAGTAGGTTTTCATGAAGCGCTCATGGTCGCCGAAGACCGTACGCATCTGCCCGGGCCAGCTGTCCTTGATCACCAGGTTGCCATTATCGGCTCCCTCAAGCTCATTGCCCTCGTTGTCATAGAGGGCGGGCTCAATCCCAAAGAATGGCAGGGTGGCAGAACCGGGTTTGAGGTCTGTGACGCCAGGCAATGGCGAAATAAGGATGCCACCGGTCTCCGTCTGCCACCAGGTGTCCATGATCGGGCAACGCTCGTCCCCAATGACCCGGTAATACCACTCCCAGGCCTCGGGATTGATCGGCTCGCCCACGGAGCCAAGCAGCCTCAGACTGCTCCGCCTGGTGCCGTCCATCACCGAATCGCCGCCGGCCATCAGGGCCCGGATGGCGGTTGGTGCGGTGTAGAGGGTGCTGACCTGGTGCTTGTCGACGATCTGCCCGATTCGGGAGGTATCCGGATAACTGGGTACGCCCTCAAAGATCAGCGTGGTCGCCCCATTGGCCAGAGGCCCATAGAGAATGTAGCTGTGGCCGGTAATCCAACCGAAATCGGCCGTGCACCAGAAAACCTCGCCACGACGGTAATCAAAAACGTATTCATGGGTCATGCTGGTGTACACCATGTAACCGCCCGTGGTGTGCAACACTCCCTTGGGTGCACCCGTGGAACCGGAGGTATAGAGCATGAACAGCGGATCCTCCGCGTTCATTTCCTCCGGCTCGCACCAGGGTTCCGCCTCGGCCATGAGTTGCGCAAAGTCCACATCGCGGTCGTCGTCCCAGGGTACATCGGCGCCTGTGTAGCGCAGCACGATCACCCGTTTCACGCCACCGCCTCTCGGATCGGCCAGCGCCTGATCCACATTCTCCTTAAGCGGAATGGTGCGGCCACCACGCACTGCCTGATCCGCCGTGATCACAAACTCGGAATTTCCATTATCGATCCGCGCCGCCAATGCTTCCGGTGAAAACCCTCCGAACACGACCGAGTGGATGGCCCCGATACGGGCACAGGCAAGCATAGCCACCGCCGTTTCCACGATCATGGGCATGTAGAGGGTGACCACATCCCCCTTGCGTACACCCAGCCCCTTCAGGACATTGGCAAACCGGCAGGTTTTTTCATGCAGTTCACGGTAGGTGACATGACGGGAAACGCCCGGCTCATCGCCTTCAAACACAATGGCCGTGTCGTCACCATGCTTATCCAGGTGCCGATCCAGGCAGTTGACGGATGCATTGAGCGTGCCGTCCTCAAACCAGCGTATATCGACCTTGCCGCGCTCGAATGTGGCGTTTTTCACCTTCGAGTAGGGCTTCATCCAGTCAATGCGCTGCCCGTGCCTGCGCCAGAAACCGTCCGGATCCTCAATGGACTCACGATACATCTGTTCATACTGCGCCTTGTCGATCAGAGCGTCCTTCATGGACTCCTTGACCGGATAGAGGGATTTCGCCGTCATGGGAATTCTCCTTATTGTTCCACCATGTTCCCTGACTGTATGACAGCTCAGCAGCAACTGCCAGTACTGGATTCATGATGACAGACAGCGTCTCCTGCTCTGTATCAGGCCACGCGCCGACGACCTCCCCGGGAGCGCAGCCGGTACAGGCGCCTTTCCTGCAGCGCGTAATCGTTCAGTCCAGCCAGATGGACCCTGCGGACATACTTTGACCAGTTGATTCGGCGGGCATCCACGGGGAAGCGCCTGCGGTCCTCAGCACCCATGCGCGCCGCCATATCAAGCAGCTTTTCATTGTGGAAGACGTAGTTCGGGCACCCATAGAAGCCAAAAATCTCTGCCAGCTTCATGGTGGTCTGGAAACTTTCCACAGAGTGAAGCTCCCTGCTCTGACCCAGGGCACGCAGCGCCTGCTCGAGCAGCCCCAGCGGCAGACGCGCCCCCTGACTCAGCGCCCGGAACAGCCTTCGGTTGACGGGAATGAACGGAAGGCGGGGTTTTTCACGGAAAAGGTATTCATGGGCCTGATGGTTTTCCTGGGCCTCTGCAACCACATGATCAGCGAACTCGCCCAGCGTGATTGGGTTGCTGGAGCCGCTGCAGCACTGGTAGATGCGCTGTCGGCCAGGTTCACGCAGCTGTTCAGCCAGCGAGAGTATGACACTGTTGGCAACCAGATCAGCAGGGATGACATCAAGCACACCTTCGCGTCGTCCGGGGAAGAACACAACCTTACCCCGGGCATAGGCCATGATGATGGCGTCCGCCACCTTGACCCCCTCGATCCAGCCCGGTACAGGCTCATCCAGAGTGCTTTCTATGATCGACGGACGCAGAATGGTCAGTGACCCCCCGCGCAGCTCCCGGGCCAACAGCTGCTCCCCGATCCACTTGGTCAACGTATAGGTGTCGTTCCAGCCAAGCCGGTTGGCCTCCCGAATACCCAGCTCAACCAGCTTGGCGCTGAGCTCATCGCCACTGTAGCGGCTTTTAACATCGGCAATGCGATCCTGGAGCGTGAGCAGCAACTCCTCGACCCGGTAGGTGCCATCGCTGTCACGGGGAATCCTCCCGGAGCTGGGACGCACCAGCTCCTCATGCATCTGCCCTTCATTGAATCCATTGACGTAGCAGGTCGATACCTGGACCAACGGTATATCGCCCGCCTCCCGCACCAGTTCGGTGAGATTGCGCAGACAGAGGGCATTGATGGACAGCGCCTTATCGAGCTCTTCGCGGAAATCCACGCTGGCGGCACAGTTGATGACCGCATCCAGCTGCGATGCAAGCTCGCTGAATCCACGCGGTGTAAGACCGAAACACGGCTCGGTGACCTCCCCGGTCACGCAGTGGACTTTTTCCTCACAGAAGCGGTCAAAACGTTCCGGTTCGTTGAGCTTCAGATGCTCGAATACCGAAGCGCAGGCGATCTCGTTGTGGAAACGTTCACGCGCCGCCCCCTTGCTACTGCCCCGAATCAGCAGGGTCACCCCCGCGATATCCGGAACAGCACGCATGATCTTCTCCAGAACAACCTTGCCCAGAAAGCCGGTTGTGCCGGTCAGAAGCACCTGGCGGCCACTCAGCTGCTGCAGCACCGTAGACTCGGTGTATTCGTGTCTGGCTGTCATCACTGCTCTCCCCACTGCCCGGAACCGTAGTGATCAATATCATGTTACAGCCGTACGCTCTGAGCAATAGTTATACAGCCCGGGACGATCAGCGAATGTGCAGAATCGAGAACCATCCCTCACCGGCGAACTCAGGAACCGGCACTGTTACGCAGATAGCGCAGACTGCCCGGATTCCCATCCTGCTCTCGTTCTTCGCGGATACTGTCCAGAAGCCGATCCAGTGAGCCGCCACCACTGTCATCGGCCGCCGGGCCGCGCAGCGCTTTTGCCTCCTCCGGACTGGTACCGGCCGGTGGCTTCACATAGTGGGCCAGCTGCTGGAAATGAGCCGCAGCGCTGTGGCGCACAGCGGGAGAGGCATCTTCCCAGGCCATGGCAGCCAGACCAGTCTGCAGCGCCTCCACCGTGTCTTCGTTCACCTGTTCGCCGAGCACTTCCAGAACACCCGTGATCGCACGATACCGGGCCAGGGAATCATCCCCAGCTCCAGACAGTACCTGCCGAAAATCCTTGATCCACTGATTCAGCTCACCACGACTTCTGCGTTGCTGCTGAGCGGCTGCATCACGGCGCTTCTCATCCCGGCGCACAAGCAGTCTGGCCCAGTAGCGGGAAAAGCCGTTGGCCGAGGGCACACCCTGGGACCAGCGCACCGAGAGCATGTCCGCGAGCGTCCAGAACTGACGGCATGATGGATCCTCGGGCGCCATCATCGCCACTGGACGCTGGGTGGTGATGGACTGCGCGATGGTCTCGTCGCGCCAGATGGCGCCGAGATAATGGGTCTGCATACCGATGTAGCGCGAAACCGCCGCTGCAAAGCGTCGATAGATCGCCTGGGCCTGGGTCGCGCCCTGCGCCATATTGACGATAACACTCGGCGTTCGCCGGTAGCCCTTGCGCTCGAGCACCTTGAGCAGCGAGAACGCATCGGTCAGCGAGGTGGGATCCGGTGTCAGCACCACTGCCGTAAGGTGTGAGGCGGCCACCATGTGCAGACTGGTGCTGCTCAGACCCGCCGCCGTATCAATGATGACCCTGTCGTACTGCTGCTCAAGCCCCATGAGCTGCTGAAGAAAAGCGTCACGGGCGGAGTCACGCAGCTCCAGGCAATTGGGGACACCGGAAGCACCGGGCAAAAGGTCCAGATTCTCCGCCACCGGCACCACGACCTCATCAAGGGTACGCTCGCCCAGCACCACATGCTCAAGGGTAACACCGGGGTAGAGACCCAGCATGACGTTGACGTTGGCGAGCTCGACATCGCCATCGAGCAACAGGGTGCGGTAACCCTGACGCGCCAGAACCAGGGCCAGGTTGAGTGCCACCTGGGTTTTACCAACCCCTCCCTTGCCGCCGGTTACCGCCAGAGTCAGCGGAGCTCCCCGTCCTGACTCTGGCGTATTGTTATTCTGTGCTTCTGCTCGGTCCATCGGTCCACCACTGCCTTTGACGCCCGTTCCGTGCATGTGGACGGTAAGCGGTTGCCCGGATTGTACCCCCGCGAAAGGCTCAGCGACACCGGCCTGCGCACAAAAAAGGTTACTTTTTAACCGTACTGAAATCGCGCCCTTCAACTTCCTCTTTGGACCAGTTTCTAAAAGATTCCCACCAACTCTTTCATTCTCTGGGATTCTTAGCTATGTTCTGGAAGATAAAAAATGAGACAGGCGTCAAATCTTTTCATCGGAATCGATTGCCACCCTATTTTATTGACTAGAATGATGGCTGAATCGGACGTGGTAGTGATGGCCGGATGACGCTAAAGCCCGGCGAATCCAGAGCACAAGAAACCATGAGCCTCAACCATAACGAAAACGATAAAGAAGAAGGCCCCGATTCCAACCCCGTCCTGGTGGTGGATGACGACCCCGGTGTTCTGGAGAGCATCAGTGCGCTTCTGCACGAGCACGGGTATGGCGTGAGTACGGCCAATAACGGCCACGAAGCCTGTCAGCGGATGGCTCACACCGATTACAGCCTGATTCTGCTTGATCTGCGCATGCCCGACATCAGCGGGCATGAGGTCATGCTGCACATGGACCGCAAAGGCATCACCAGCCCGGTGATCGTGATCAGCGGCGACACCACCTTCAGTACCATCAGCCGCGCCCTTCGCCGCGGCGCCTATGATTACCTGAAAAAGCCCTATGATGCCGAGGAGCTGGTCGCCACCATCAACAGCGTTCTGGAGACCCGACGCCTCGAGCGCAGTCATGAGTGGGCCCGGTCACGACTGCGTCAGTCCGAACAGCTGCACCGCTATATCGTGAACAGCTCCCCGGATATCGTCTTCATGCTCGACCCGAAGGGCCACTTCCGCTTCCTGAACAGCAAGGTGGAAAACCTGCTGGGCTATCACAGCGAGGACCTGATCGGCCGGCACATGCGCTGCCTGATTGACGAGCAGGACGTGAACCGGGCTTCCTGGGCCTTCCAGGATCCGGCCGTCAGCGTCGACAACCCCAGAACCATGGAACTGCGCCTGAAAACCAGAGGCAGTGTCCGGGGTAATCGCCACTTTGAGGTCACGGCCTTCCCTGTGGAAACCACCCGCGAGGGTAACGGTGTTGTACGGGAGATCTACGGCACGGCCCGCGATATTACCGAACGCAAGGAGGCGGAAGCGTTCATCAACTTCCAGGCCTATCACGACCTGCTTACCCGGCTGCCCAATCGGGCCCTTTTCAAGGACCGGCTTGGACTGAGCATTTCCCAGGCGGAACGCAACAGCCAGAAACTGGCCGTCATGTTCATTGATCTGGACCGCTTCAAGGTCATCAACGATACACTCGGCCATGCCATGGGCGATCGTCTGCTGCAGGCGGTGACCCAGCGCCTTGAAGGCTGCCTGCGCCAGGGCGATACCCTCTCGCGGTTCGGCGGTGATGAGTTCACACTGCTGCTACCGGAAATCCGCAACGAAGAAGACGCACGCAAGATCGCACGCAAACTCATGGAGACGCTCAAAACCCCCTTCAAACTGGGTGATCATGAGGTGTTTGTTGGCGTCAGCATTGGGATTGCCATCTACCCGGAGTCCGGAACCGGCCTGGATGAGCTGATACAGCAGGCGGACATCGCGATGTACCACGTCAAGGGGCGTGGCAAGGATGGCTACCAGTTCTACACCCATTCAATGGGGGTTAACTCCGCCCATCGCCTGGGCATGGAGCGGGACCTGCGCCGGGCGCTGCAGTCCGGTGAACTGCGCGTGCACTACCAGCCACAGATCTGCTCCAGCACAGGTCAATGCCGGGGTGTGGAGGCGCTGGTGCGCTGGGAACACCCGACCCGAGGCCTGATCTACCCCGGGGAATTCCTGCCCCTGGCCGAGGAAACACGGCTGATTGGTGACCTGAGCGAATGGGTGCTGGCCACTGCCTGTCGCGAGATGGGCTCCTGGCTGAAAAGGGACGATACACCCGGACGACTGTCCGTGAACTTCTCACCCATGCAGGTGGAGCATCCACAGTTTGTGAACCTGCTGCTGCAGAAACTGAACCATTACGATTTCCCGCCGGAGCGGCTGGAAATCGAGATCACCGAGAACATGATCATCAGTGACCTGGAGCAGATCAGCCGCAAACTCGATCAGCTTTCCAGCTATGGCATCCACATCGCCATTGACGATTTCGGCACCGGCTATTCCTCGCTGAACTACCTCCACCGGCTGCCCATTCACACCCTGAAGGTGGACCAGACCTTTGTCCGCGACATCCGCGAGGGCAATGAAGGCGCCTGCATCGTCAACGCCATTGTGGCCATGGCCCAGGGACTGCAGCTGAACATCATCGCCGAGGGCGTGGAAACGGAAGGCCAGCTCAATTACCTGCGCGATCTCGGCTGTCACAGCATCCAGGGCCACTATTACGGACACCCCCTCCCCGCAGAAGAGCTCCACGCCCAGTCGAGCATCTATCCGACAGACCAGACCCGTTACCGGGTTGTTTGAGGTCGCAGGTCGCAGGTCGCAGGTCGCAGGTCGCAGGTCGCAGGTCGCAGGTCGCAGGTCGCAGGTCGCAGGTCGCAGGAAAAGTCTTGTTCTGAAACCTGAAACCTGCAACCTGTAACCTGCAACCCGCACCTAACACCATTGTCCTACAATACCCTTATAATTGTAGGACAATCTCAATAATTCCCTGATCAATTTGAACTTTTTTTGCTGTTTCGTTAACTCGTGCAACATAAAAGTGCGGTCTGTTGCACAGCACCTGTGTCTTCCGGTCTTTAGCATGGATCCCAAGCCTGAACGCAAATGTTCACCGGCATTCCAGAAACAACAAAAGGCTGGCAGTACGGATCATGCAGGACAAATACAGATACATCGGCCCGATCTACGACTTCCTGAGCAACCTCTACAGCGGGAAGAACATCCAGAGCTGCAAGAACGCCATGCTCGACCGGGAGCATGTCCAGCCCGGTGACCGGGTCCTGATTGCCGGCGTGGGTCATGGCCGCGACGCCCTTCAGGCCGCGCAGCTCGGTGCCGACGTCACTGTCGTGGACCTGTCGGAAACCATGCTGCGCAAGTTCCGGGAGCTGCTTGAATCCGAAGCCCCGGATCTGGAGGTGCGCACGCTTCACTGCGACATCATGAAGCTCGAGGAATACGAATCCTACGACATGGTCGTGGCCAACTTCTTTCTGAATGTGTTTGACGAACACACCATGCAGGACGTGCTCCGCCATCTGATCCATCTTGGCAAACCACAGGCCAAGGTGGTTGTAGGGGATTTCATCTACCCCACCGGCAACATTTTCGCCCGCACCTTCAAGAAAGCCTACTGGTACATCGCTGTATTCACTTTCTGGCTGTTCACGAAGAACGCTTTCCATCAGGTCTATAACTATCCCGAATACATGGAAGAGCTCGGACTCAAGGTGCGTGACAAGAAGCGCTTCACGCTTCTGAACATCAATTGCTACTGGTCGATACTCGCGGAAAAACGCGGCTGACCCCATCGCCCAGGCATAACGACAACAAAGACACCGGCGCGAAGGAGAGAATGGATGTCACAGGAAACTCTGGTACTTGATGGTGTTCGCGGTCTCAGGGAAGGCCCGCTTTCCTTCCCCGAGCGTGTGGACCTGCTGAAAAAACACGGCACCCATTCGCAGTCGTTCTCCACACTGCAGCCGGAGATGCGCTATTTCGACATCCCGGGCATGGGCTATATCGGTTACATGAAAAAGTGGGGCATGAACTTTGTTCTGGCCGATCCGGTCTGCGCTCCGGAGCACCGCGAAATCATGCTCGAACGCTTTGAGCGCAGTGTCTCCAATTGCTGTTATGTGCAGGTCTCCAAGCCGGTGGTCGACATTCTCTGCGACCGTTTCGGTTATTACGGGACCCAATTCGGGAGTGAGTCGCGGATAGACCTGAGCAGGTGGTCGCTCAAGGGTAAGAAGAAACAGGTCATCCGCACGGCACTGAACCAGGCCGAAAAAGCAGGCATCACAGTACAGGAGCGCTTCAGCGATGATCACACAAAACAGATCTCGGACGCCTGGATCAAGACCCGGAAGGTGAAAAGCACCGAAATCCGTTTTCTGATCCGTCCCATGGAAATGAACTACCGCGAGAATGAGCGCCATTTCTACGCGTATCAGAATGGCAAAGCGGTGGGCTTTGTCTATTTCGACCCCATTTACGACCGTAACCAGATCATCAGTTATGTTCCCAATATCTCGCGGGCCAATGCCGATTTCCGCCAGGGCATCTTCTACACCCTGCTGGCCCACGCCATGGAGGTCTTCCAGGCCGAGGGCGTACCCTATCTGGATCTCGGGCTTATCCCGCTGAGTCTCCACGATGACAACGAACCCCAGGAAAGCCGTCTGCTCAAGAGCCTTTTCAGAAAGGTCTACCGCCACGGCAACGGCCTCTATAACTTCCAGGGTCTGGAATTCACGAAGACAAGGTTCCGGGGAGACATCAAGAAAACCTATTGCTGTCACAAACCGGCACTGCCACTGCTCGAATTTCTGGCCGCCTTCAAGCTCACGCGGCTGATCTGAGCGGCGTCAGGAAAAGGCATCACCGACCTGGTACGAAACCAGACCGTTGCGTGATGCCCAGGCCTCGATGCCTTTGGGCCGGCTGCCAGTGAACAGCAACTGGTGCTGCGCCACCCCAGCCTCCTGTACCTGGCCGGTTGCCCCCTCCAACAGGCTGGCAACCCGGCGGGCTATGGCCTCGCCTGAGTCCACCCAGGTCACCTGTGGGCCCATAATCTGCTCCAGCGCGGGGCGCAGCAGTGGAAAGTGGGTACAGCCAAGAACCACTGTATCCACATCCGCCTCGATCAGTGGCGTCAGAATGGGCTCCAGTGCAGACGAGGGGACCGGGGCATCCCCCAGGGCGTTCTCCGCCATGCGGACCAGCTCGGAGCTGCCCACACGGGTCAGCTCACAGTCTGGCGCATAGTCCGCAATCAACTGCTCGAGATAGGGCCGGCTAACGGTCGCCGGCGTGGCCAGCAGTCCAATGCGCCCGGAGACAGTGGCCCGCGCTGCAGGCTTGATCGCAGGCACCACACCAACCACCGGCACATCGACAGCGGCACGCAGCGCCGGAAGTACAATGGTGCTGGCGGTGTTGCAGGCGATGACCACCACATCCACCGGATGGCGCGCCAGTGCGCTGGTGATCAGCTCGACACAGCGTTGTTCGACACGCTCGGCGGACTGATCCCCATAGGGAAAGCAGGCATTGTCAGCCAGATAGAGCAGCGATGCGTCCGGCAGCCGGGTCCTGATGGCCTCTGCGATGCTTAGCCCACCCACCCCACTGTCAAAGACAAGCACCCGGGGACTGTTCATGGAGTCACTCCATTTTCCTGTGCCACCGCACGTATCAGACGCCCGGCAATGGTCCACTTCCCCGGCACCCAGGGCAGGTCCTGCGCACTGAACCAATCAAGTGCGGCCAGCTCATCCTCCTGCCGACAGAGCTCACCCGCTTCGTAGTCCGCCACAAATCCCAGCATCAACTGATGCGGGAAGGGCCAGCTTTCCGACTCACGGTATTCAACCCGACCCAGCGTCACCCCGGTCTCCTCCATGACCTCCCGGCGCACAGCCTGCTCTGCCGATTCACCGGGCTCAATGAATCCCGCTATCAGCGTCCACAGCCCCGGCGGATGACGATGGCTGTGGCCAAGCAGAAGTTCCCGGCCGCGTCGCACAGCAACAATGACACAGGGCGAGAGACGCGGATAGTAGCGGTGGTCGCAGGCCGCACAGTAAAGCGCGTATTCGCGTTCATGCCACCCCGTGAGACCACCGCAGCGCCCGCAGAAACGGTTATCCTCCAGCCAGTGCAGACGCTGTTTGGCAGCGCCAACCGCTGCCAGCTCCCCGACACTGAGTTCACCCAGCAGTGAGCGCAGACTCACCGCCTGACCGTCGGTCTGCGACTTACGCAGAGTATGGATGTCGCAGCTTCCGAGCCGACCCACGATGATGGAGGCGCAGGCACCTTCCAAAGAGGACGGATGCCAGATACTGCCTTCAGGGGTCAGGCAGAGGCTGAATCCGGAGTCAAAGACCAGAATCCGTGCGTCATGCTCTGGGTCGCTGGAGACAACCCCCGTCTGGAACTGCTGTGATTCTGCCATGGAACAGACTCCACGCCGGATACGGCTCCGGCTTTTCTGAATGCAGGCCCCACAATGGCCGCTTAACGGCTGATCAATATAGTGAAGGCCAGTGTAGACTGGCAAGTGAAGAAACTCTTGCCGGGCGGCTTTGCGCACAGAGAGTGAACCAGTAAACTTGAGCCACTTCGCAGCTTCATAACGAACAATCATGGACAAGGTCCCGCTGCAGCTTCTGGAGAAGGCATGCTTCGTCTAACCGCTCTGAGTTCACTGTTCTTCACGCTCCTGCGCAAGATCCTCTATCTGTGGGTACGCAGCAATGTCCTGGGTGCCAGCCGCGAGGAGCTCGGGCTCGATCCGAACAAACCCGTCTGTTACGTACTGCAGTACAGTTCCCTGTCCAGCCGCCTGGTGCTGGAGCAGGAAGTGCAGCGGGCGGGGCTGCCCTCTTCCCAGCAGCCTCTGCCGGTCCATAAAGGGCCCCGGCGCTCCTTCCTGTTTCTGTATCAGCGCCAGGGGCGACGGTTCCGCCGGCGCCACACACCAGCGCTGACCAATCGGCTCAAGGAACTGGTGCGCACGGGAGCCAATGACCCGACGCTGGATGTCCAGGTGGTTCCGGTGTCGCTGTTCTGGGGACGGGCCCCGGACAAGGAACGCTCACTGCTGAAGATCATACTCTCGGACAGCTGGTCGGTGGCCGGACGCCTGCAGAAGCTGTTCACCATCCTGATTCACGGCCGCAATCTCTTTGTGCAGTTCAGCCGTCCGCTGTCACTGCGTGAAATCGTCGATGAATCCGACAGCGAGGAGCTGGCCCGCCGCAAGCTGGCGCGCATCCTGCGGGTCCATTTCCGCCGCACCCGCCAGGCCGTGATCGGACCGGACCTGTCACACCGCCGCACTCTGGTGAACTCGCTGGTACGCAGCCATCCTGTCAAGGAGGCCATTCGCGAGACTGCCGCCCATGAGGAGATTCCGCCGGAGAAGGCGCGCGACAGGGCTCTGAAATACGCCCATGAGATCGCCTCCAACTTTTCCATGGTCACCATCCGGTTTCTGGAGGTGGTACTTGGCTGGCTCTGGAACCGTCTCTATGACGGCATCCGTGTCCATGGCGTAGAGACTGCCCAGAAGGCCGCCCAGGACAACGCCGTGGTCTATGTGCCAAGCCATCGCTCCCACATCGATTACCTGCTGCTGTCCTACGTACTCTACAAGAACGGCCTGATGCCGCCCCATATCGCCGCCGGCATCAACCTCAACATGCCTGTGGTCGGCCCACTGCTGCGCCGCGGCGGTGCCTTTTTCATGCGCCGCAGCTTCCGGGACAACCCGCTGTATGCAACCGTGTTCAACGAATACATGCACGTGATGTTCACCCGGGGCTATCCCGTGGAGTACTTCGTCGAGGGCGGGCGCAGCCGTACCGGACGCACGCTGCAGCCCCGCCCCGGCATGCTGTCCATGACGGTACGCAGCTTCCTGCGCAACTCCCAGAAAAACATCGTGTTTGTACCCATCTATTTCGGCTACGAGAAAGTGCTTGAGGGCGGCTCCTACCTGGGCGAGCTTCAGGGCACGGCCAAGAAAAAGGAAGGCATTGGGGGGCTGTTCCGGTCACTGAAGAATCTGCGCAAGTCCTTCGGGCAGGTATCGGTGAACTTCGGCCACCCCATTGATCTGTCCGCTGTTCTGGATGATGCCCGTCCGACCTGGCGCCATGAGGCCTACGACGAGGACTACCGGCCCCAGTGGCTGCCTGAGGTGGTGAACCAGCTTTCCACTCAGGTAGTGACCCGGATCAACGAGGCCGCGGCACTGAACCCGGTCAACCTGCTGGCGACCGTGCTGCTGGCTACTGACCGGCTGGCCATGGATGAGAAGCTGCTGGCCAGCCAGATGGAGGATCTGCAGCGGCTTCTGCGCAACCAACCCTACAGCGACCGGATCACCTTCCGCGAGGGTTCCGGTGCCGACTGGATTGCCTACAACGAAAAAATGGGCCTGATCGTGCGCCGCAAACAGCAGCTGGGCGACATCATCATGCTCGAGGGCCGACATGCCGTGCTGATGACCTACTACCGCAACAACGTCCAGCACCTGTTCGCCATCCCGGCTCTGATTGCCAGCCTTTTCCAGAACAACAGCTCTCTGGAGCGTGAGCGTCTGGTCTTTCTGGCCCGTTCCATCTATCCCTACATCCGTTCGGAGCTGTTCCTACGCTGGAGCCGGGAGGAAGTGGAACAGGTCATCCACGACTGGATTGATCAACTGGTTGAGGAAGGCATGCTTGAGGCCCGGGGCAGCGTCCTCTATCGGCCCGGCCCCGGGACGGCAGATGCTGTGCGTCTGACCATTCTCTCGCACGGGATCATTCAGACGCTGCAGCGGTATTATCTGAGCATTGCCATTCTGCGCAAATTCGGTTCGGGGGCGATCACGGCTGAGGAGCTGGAAGAGCAATCCAGTCTGCTGGCCGAGCGTGTATCAGTGCTGTTCGGGCTCAACGCACCGGAATTCTTCGACAAAACCCTGTTCCGCAACTTCATCGCCAACCTCAAGGCCAACGACATCCTTCGCACGGATGACAACGGCAAGCTCACCTATCGCACCGGACTGGAAGAAGTGGCCGAAGAGGCCCGACTGGTACTGAGCTCAGAGTTGCGCCAGTCCATCCTGCAGGTGACCAACGTGGCGGTGTGACCGCTCAGGGCAGTGCCCGCCAGGTGTACAGATCAAACCGGCTGCTGCGCCCCTCAAGCTGTGTCGCGGGTTCCCGCCCTGAAACCCGCGGCGCCTTGCGGGGGCGCTTGACCACCACGCGACAGGCCGCGGCCCCCAGAGCAGCCTCAAGAAGCTGATCAGCATCCGGGTCATCTCCGACCACACCCCGGCACACGCGCATTTCCTTCTTCACCAGCGCGGATTTGCCACGCGCGGGAAACATGGGATCAAGATAGACCACATCGGCCCATTCCCGGTGCTCAACCAGCCACTCAGTGGCCGACGCCTCCACCAGTGTCATGCGGGCCACTATGGGCGCCAGTTCGGGGTCAGCCTCAGCACGGGCCATACCATCAGCCAGCAGCGCGGCCATCACCGGCGAGCGCTCCAGCAGGGTTACTTCCGCTCCAAGTGTGGCCATCACGAAGGCGTCCTCGCCCAGACCAGCCGTGGCGTCCACAACCCGCAGTGGCCTGGATGCCCTGGCGATGCCCACCGCTTTTGCCACCAGCTGGCCGTTCCCGCCCCCCTGGCGGCGCCGGTGATCGGACTTGCCACTGCGCCAGTCCACATAGACCGGTCCCGGCGCATCGCGGCCGGTCTGCTGCAGGTACAGTCCTTCGGGTGAACACACCAGTAACAGCGTGGCCTCGCGGTAACGCTTTGGCTCGCTCAGGGGCGTCTCAATGAGAGGAAGCGACAGACGGTGCGCCCATTCACGCGCCTGCGTCAGGCCATCCTCAGTGGTGGCGGCAGCAGCCAGCATCACACGCGCAGATCCAGTCCGACCAGCTCACCGCCCTCGTCATCCCCGACGGCCTCTACGCTACTGTAGGTCGCCAGTGCCTGTTGGTTCTGGAAGGAAGCAGGGGGCTGATCCATGGATTGGAGGCGGATGGGTTCCGCCTCACCGGCTCCGGCAACCCGCCTTGCCCTTGCAGCATTTTCCAGCTGCTCGGCGGTCTGCGCCTCAAAAGCAGGCTGAACAGGTGTATCCCGACGTGGCGCTTCCGCCTGGGAGGGGCGCGCCTGGTCACGGTTCTGGTTACTCCGTTCCGGCTGCAGCGGAATCGGTGTGTTACCGGATACACCACCAATCATGATGAACGGGTCCTGATGTACTTACGGGGTCGTCAGCACTGAGTATAGCCTGAATTGACCCTGACAGGGAGCGGGCGGCGAACTCAGCGTCCTGGCAGTTTCTGCCAGCTCACCTCATCGCGCACATAGACTGGCTGAGCCTCTATGGGGGGCTGCCCACCATCACGCTCAAAACGGGGTACGGCCAGGCGGGCGATATCTTCAGCGCTGGGAGCAAGGGCCTCGTCAGTCACCGCCATGGCGTTGGTTACAGCAGCGGGCATGCGATGCCGGTACGACCAGCCCGACCCAACGGCGGCCCAACCGGCCTCAGCACCGGCCGCCGGCAGGGCAACCTGCTCGGGTGGACACACCTGTTCCCGACCCAGAGCACTCACCTGAGCCTCCGAGACCGCAAAGCAACCCCAGTAGACCTCCTCCATCCGGGCATCGAACGCCACGGCCAGATGCCTGCCAGGAAACTGCCGGGCGCCCTGAAAAGCCACGGCTTCCAGGGACGAAACCGGAACCACGGGTCTGTCCAGCCCCCAGGCCAGTCCCTGTACCAGACCTGCTGTAATACGCAGCCCGGTGAAGGAGCCAGGGCCACGCCCGAAAGCAATGGCATCAAGCTGACTGACCCTGAGGCCCGCCTGCGCCATCAGCTCACGGATCATGGGCTTGAGCAGGCGTGTGTGCGCTCTCGGCTCGGATACCGATGACCCGGCGACTGCGCCCTTGTGCCAGAGAGCAACGGAGCAGGCCGGCGTAGAGGTATCCAGAGCAAGCAGTGTGGTCATCGGCGCTGGGATTCCGGATCAGCGCAGCGAGGAGAGGATCCGGTCCCGGATGTCTTCCATGGAACCGATACCCTCAACACGCACGAACTTCGGTGCTTTCTCCGGTTCAGTCTTCTCCAGATCCTGATAGTAGCGTACCAGCGGTGCCGTTTC
>LKMJ01001252.1_pt1 | contig 22078 bp, 23 predicted proteins | sample 643391 | NCBI WGS metagenome assembly LKMJ01 (sample SAMN04112250, study PRJNA286221) | soda lake metagenome | biome: soda lake; feature: Kulunda Steppe; material: water; isolation source: sample PL-Br10 brine of Picturesque Lake | place: Russia: Kulunda steppe | collected 2010-07
GGTTGAAGTCTCCAACTAAGGCTCCTCCGTACCGAAGTTTGTACTGTTCTGAAATCTTGTTCTCAAGTTTACGGAAGTCTTCTGTCCAGTTCTTGTTACCTCCAAAACCATAGATCTTCGGTTCAGGAAGCTCTAAATCTTCTGAAGCCAAGTGGATCTCTATATCACTGTCTTTCTTTCCTTCAACTACATACTCGTTGACTTCTCCGTCTTCAGCTCTAACTATGCTTATTACAGGTCCGAAAACCACGTAGAAGGCTGAAACCAGGTTTCTTCCTTTGCACGGAAGTTCTTCATCGTAAACCGCGACTATTGTTCCTACTATATTGTTGGTTGGTATGTTTGAAGATCCGTCTAAAGGGTCTACAGCTACGGATAAGCCTTCCCCACAGTCGGTTACGTCATGTTCTTCTTCCGAGGCGTACTCTCCTACTCCATCTATACCAGTTATTTTTTCTTTTAGTAGTTCGTTGGCCCATATATCTGCTTCTAACTGGTCCTCTGCACTAGGGTTTTCGGTTTGTACATACTCTCTTCTGTGTAGAAGACCGGAGTATATGTGCGGCGCGGTCTCTGCGACTGCTTCAAAGATTTTTTCTATAGTCTCTTCAGACATTTTCCTTATTCGAAGATTACGTCTTCTAACTTGTTTAAAACTTCTTCAGGATCTTCTCTCTGGAAGATGTTTCTTCCTACAGCTAGACCGTTTGCTCCAGCATCTATAGTGTTCTGTACATCGCTAAGGAATGCTTCGTCGCTTCTTTTTGATCCTCCGCTCATAACTACTTTTATTTCACCTGTTACATTGACAACATGCTCCATATCTTCTTTTGAACCCGGATATTTGACTTTTACCATGTCTGCTCCAAGTTCTAGTCCTAGTCTTGCTGCGTAAGCGATTACATCTGGGTCTGTTGATCCTCCGTAGTCTGAGTTACCTTCTATACCGTTCCCTCTAGGATAAGCCCACATCACTACAGGTATATCGTATTCACGGGCTTTTTCTTGTACTTGTCGGAACTCTTGCCACATCTGGTCTTCATAGTCGCTTCCTGCATACATTGTGTATCCTATTGCATCAGCTCCAAGCTCTTCTACTGCATACTTTACTGTACACTGTTTAGGACTGTAATAATCATCTTGTCTATGCAAGTCTGAATTTCCGTTTAGTTTTACAAGTAGATTGACTTCGTCTTCGTACTCCGGATAGTATGTTTCCGCAATTCCTTTCTGTACGGCTAAACATGTTACAGCCTCGTGTTTAGCGACTTCAAAGACGTGTCTTGGGTCTGTGCTTGCAGGGTTAGGTTCGAAGTCTACAGGTCCGTGTTCGGTTCCGTGGTCGTAGGCTAGTATTAGTGAGTTTCCGTTTCTTAGGATCGGTGAGTCAGAAAAATCCTTCATAATACAAAGTATTACTTCCTGCGTTGATTTTAAATTAACGGTTCAAAGACTCTAAGAACCAACAGAATAATCCAGATAAAGTACCACCATACTCAAGAAAAGTAAAGCGCCTAAAGCCAAAACAAGTTCCTCCATAACTAAAAACCACTTCTAATCAGTTATATAACTGGTCGCTATCATAACCGTTCCTCTAGACTTCAAAAAGAATTATTAAGACATTGCTAGAAACCTTTAGTAATGGGTATTGAACCTGAGGACGGCTTACAAGAAAATGAAGAAGTCAAGAAGTTTTTCCGACCAAGTCCTTGGCACTACACCACACAGTACGTTCTAGGTCTGCTTTTAATTCCTTTAACACTCCTAGCATGGCACTTAATAGGCTATACCGCATTTACAATGCTTGCTTTATTTATAGGCATCATATCTCTCACTGAAACATATAGAAGAGGCCATAAATTTTTCGTAACCAACGAGAGAGTTGTAAGACAGTTCAAGTTCTTCAAGAAAAAATTTACTCAAGGAACATTCGATCTAGTTACAGATATTTCTGTCAACCAAAACATACTACAGAGAGTACTCAGAGTCGGCACAATAAAAGTAAATACTGCCTCAGGAGAAAACATAGAATTCAGAGGAGTAAAACATCCTAGAGAGATAAAAAACTCTATAACCGAAGCGAAACACGACAAACATCAAGAAGAACCGAAAACAGAGAAATGCGAAAACTGTGAGGCCGAAAACCTCGGCTCCTCCAACTACTGTTCCGACTGCGGCGAAGAACTTGACTCCTAAATAAAAAGTGCTTCTAACAAAAAGATAGTTTATGGCGTTGAAAAGTTCAGACCCAAAACTATCTCAAGGCGAAACCGCTCCAAACTTTGAATTAGAAGACTATAAAGGTCAGAAAGTCTCTTTAACCGATCTAGACAACTTTGACGGCGTACTAGTCATTTTCATGTGCAACCACTGCCCTTATGTTAAAACACAGGTAGAAGAGATCAAAGAACTGGCGGAAGAGTTCTCAAGTATTGCTGTAGTTGGGATAAATCCTAACGTAGAGACTCATGAAGAGGATACAGTAGAGAAGATGGAACAGTTTGTTGAAGAAAACAGTCTGGGCTCCAGTAACTTCTACTACCTAGCTGATCCAGAACAGGACGTTTCTGAAGCCTATGGTGCTAAATGTACTCCAGACCCATTCCTACTTGACTGGAGGCACCGGCTACACTATCAAGGACGTTTAAACGATAAAACAGGCCCTGAAGAAGAGGTTACAGAAAGAGAGATGAGAGAAATAATTAACAGCATGTTGAAACGTAAAGATGCACCGACTGAACAGGAACCGAGTCAAGGCTGCTCCATAAAGTGGAAAGACTAAAACATTTTATCCCTCTTATCTTGCTCTATGGACCCAAAAACCAGAGAAGAGCTTTACGAGATAAAATCCATTCTGGACGACATAGAGTCTCATAAAGAGCTTTACGAGAATACAGAAAACTACTCCATAGACGGTGATAAAGGGCCTGTAACCTGTAGCCTGATAAAATATAATCTTGGTCCTCTAGACGACTTACTCCGGCTTTGGAACAATCTAGGTGATTCTCATAGGGAAAACCGGGTTCCGCCTTCAGAAAACCGTTTATACAAGGACCGATATTTTGCGGAAGAATACAAACAAGTTCAGAAAAGAATAGAAAACTCTAAAAACTTTTTAGAAGAAATTTACAGCCTTGAAAAACCTTTAGACCGTTTGAAGGTTGAAAATAGGTATAGAATGTACCCCTAAACACATCGGTGTTATTAAAGCTGGAAACCGGTTTTCTATAACATGTCCTACGCTGTCAGACCTACAACAAGCGAACTCAAGAAGGCTAGACGCCTTATAGACCAAGCAGTAGAAACCTATACCTATTCGGTCGATGTAGACAATTTTGAAATCCATCTATCCTGGCAGATCTTTGATAGAACAGCAACACTGATATCGACGGATGATAAAACTGCTTTAATAGGCTTGAATCCTGATGAAGAGTACGGCGAGGAGATTAGTGACGTGGTTTTAATGGCTTTACTGGATATGGAGTTCATGTCTAAAGCCGAGTATAAAGAAGTCAATTTTTACTGGCAAGAGATCGCTAAATTTGCTTATATCAAGATACGGATGCATGAGCTAGCAGATGCCGAACTAACTCTTTCACAAGATCTTAAGGAGAAAGAAAAACAGATTTTAGAGGGTCTTTCGGAAGATATTGAAGAGTACAACGAACTCTTATACACTCATAAGAGCGAAATAAGTGAAGCTTTTGCAAAGACAATGATAGATGAAATTGAGGCCGATAAAGTTCCTCAGTTAAAGATGTCTGATATTAAAAAATTCGGAGAGAAACTGTTTTAGTAGAAAGCCAAATGAAAACTGTTTTTCTAGGACGTTTCCAGCCTCTGCATAACGGCCATCATCAAGCAATAGAGCAGCTGAAAGAAGATTACAGTGATTTAGCTATTGTTATCGGCAGTGCTGACAAGTCTAGAACAGAGGATAATCCTTTAACCGCTGATGAAAGGGAACGTGTTATCAAGTCATGTTTTCCTGATGTCGAAGTTCTTCAGTTAGAAGACAATGAGAGCGACAAAGTTTGGGCCAAGAAACTTGAAGAATTTGAACCAGACTTAGTAGTCTCCGGCAATAAGAATGTCAGAAATATTCTTGAAGAGTTTACTAGTTTAGAGGTTGAAAAGCCTGAAATGTTCCATCCTGATATTTATTCAGGCAGTGAGGTACGTAGAAGAATTAAATCTGATGAAGAGTGGCGATATTTAATCCCTGCTTGTTCTAAACAAAAGATAGAAGAGTATAAAGAAGCTATAAAGAAATCCGGTGTTCAGTATGAGTTTGAGCCAGGCTGGAAGAGAGAGCATTCTAGTTATGGAAAGACCAAGTAATCTCAGAAAATAATTCGTGAAGTTTTTATTCAAGCTCGTTGAACCTTTTTCTGTAAAAATGGTAAAAGTTGTTGTAAACGGAGTAGGAACAATCGGCAAAAGAGTCGCAGAAGCCGTCAAAAAACAGGAAGACATGGAGCTTTACGGTATCTCTGATGTCTCACAGAACGGCGGTCTCAGAACTGTTCTAAAACCTGAAGGACCGCTCCACGGCACCGATTTATATGCTTCAAACCCTGATGGAAAAGAAAACTTGGAAAGTCAGGGATTTCACGTTAACGCGCTTCTAGAAGATGTGGCGCACGAAATAGATGTTGTCGTTGACTGTACCCCTCCAGGAATAGACGAAAAGAACAAGGAAAATCTCTACGAACCTAACGATATCAAGGCAATCTTCCAGGGCGGAGCTCCTAAAGATATTGCACCAGTAGCCTTTAACGCAGATGCTAACTACGAAGATGCGAAAGGCGAGGACTACGTAAAAGTGGTTTCCTGTAACACAACCAGCCTTTCAAGAACTCTAAGTGCAGTGGACGAAAATTTCGATGTAGACAGCGTTGTAGCTAACCTTGTTAGACGTGGAGGAGATATTCCTCAAGATGGAAGAGGTCCTATAAACTCGACAGTACCTGTAACTGACGTACCTAGCCATCACGGACCTGACGTTCAAGCAGTTCTACCAGATCTAGATATCAAGACTTTAGCGGTGAAAGTACCTGTAACATACGGACACGTGCATATGGTGAACGCTGAACTAGAAACAGATGTGGACGAAGAAGACGTTAAGCAAGCCTTTAGAGAACAGCCTCGAGTAAACCTCGTGAAAGCAGGACATGGCTATGACTCAACCGGTAAAATCCATGAGATGATGAGAGACCTGGAAAGACCTCGAAGTGATATGCCTGAAGCTGCAGTATGGGAAGAAACAATCACTGTAGAAGACGGCACCCTGTATTGGATTCACATGGTGCACCAAGAGTCGATTGTCGTACCTGACAACGTCGATGCTATCCGTTCAATGTTCGAGATGGAAGATAAAGAAAGCTCTATCTCAAAGACCGACGAAGCATTAAACCTTCGGTAGTAACGGTAGACAAGCCTTCCTCCTCTTTTTTCTTCTTAATTAAATAAACCTCGGAGATAATACTTTCTAACATGAACTCTCAAAATCCTGAAGTACTGCTTGTAGGCTGGGGTTTCCCTCCTAAGATAGATGGTGGTCTGGATATCCATGTCTACCACCTATTTGAGGAGTTACAGAAAAACGATGTCAACGTTAGTTTAGCATTACCTGAGAGTCGAGCACCTGTTAGAGACGATATAATACCGGTTGAAACCGGAGAAGGTGACATGATGGAAAAATCAAGGAGAATGAGTCAAGAAGTAGCTAAAATAGCTGAAAACTTTGATATTGTCCACACTCACGACTGGTTTGGCGCAGAATCAGGTTACAAGTCTAAGAAATACAGCGACACCGTATGGATATCAACAGTTCATTCATTAGCCTCGGATAGAACACGTAATCCTGATGAAAGATTAGAGAAGCTTGAGAAAGTGGCTACTACTCAGCCGGATATTCTTATCTCGGTTAGCAAGAAACTTAGAGATAGTATAAAGAAGAAATACAGCGCAGAGTCAAAAGTTATTTACAACGGTTTTTCCAAACCTAAGTCTTCCGGAGTGAACGTAAGAGAGCGTCATGGTATCAAGGGTGACATGGTTTTCTATGTCGGCAGACATGCAGAGCAGAAAGGGATCGAACATCTTCTATACGGATTTAAAAAAGCTTTGGAGGAGTATAGCGATCTCAACCTTGTTTTAGGAGGTAAGGGACATATGTCCGGCTCCTTGAGAGAGTTTGTTGAGATACTAAGTATCGATGATAAAGTTGTTTTCACGGATTTTATTCCTCGTGAAGAGCTTGGCGACTATTATGAAGCCGCAGATGTTTTTGTATCTCCTTCTTTAAATGAGCCTTTTGGCTTAACGATTACAGAGGCCTTAGAGTCCTGTACACCCGTAGTAGCAACTGAAAACGGAGTTGAAGAAATTTCGAGCGACTTAATAATTTCTATTAAGCCAGAGTCTTCTTCTATAAAAGATGGTATTTTGAAGGCTTTGGATAAAGAAGTTTTGGAGTATGAAGAGTTTAGAAGCTGGAGCGATATGGCTGAAGAAACTTTAGAAATCTACAACAACGTTTATGATAATATTTCGAAGTCCTGTAAGTCTCCTTGATGCAGAACCGCGTAACCTTCTGCTGTTTTCTGTAGTCCTGTAGTATTTTCGACATAATAGGTTTCATCATTTCCTAGAGTATTAGGAAGATATATTCTTTCTTCTTCAGAGGTCTGTACTACTAGAGCTACTTTTTTAGAAGTTCTAATTCTTATTTCTACTCCGTTTCCTGTTTTATGGGTTTCTACGTCCACTATTTTGTTTTGGTTTTGAGAAGTTTTTAATGACCGTGGTCGATTTAAACCAGTCTTGTACAAGTTTTTCTATGCTTCCAATAACTCTCTCTTTCGAAGTTCACCAGCCACACAGGCTAAGAGTGGACGGAGTCAATGAAGACGCATCCAACCTCTATGACCGGTACTTCGACGACGATATGAACGAACATTTCTTCAAGGACGTGGCTGAAAACTGTTACTTCCCTGCTACAGAGAGACTGTTACGGGAGGCCAAAAAGTTTGAAGGAAAAGACAGAGAGTTCAAAGTCAACTTCTCAGTTTCAAGCTCCTGGATAGACCAAGCCAAACAGTACCATCCTGAGCTGATAGATATGTTCAACCGTTTCCCTGACTCAAGCGTAGACTTTATAGGACAGGCACACTACCACTCTTTAGCAGGACTATTCAACGACAAGAAAGAGTTTCGGTGGCAGCTAGAGAAACACCGGAACATAATCGAAGATACTTTCGGTGTACGGCCCCAAGTCATGACCAACACAGAACTAATCTATCATAACGAAGTCGGTAAGATTGCAGCTGAAGAAGGATACAAAGGAATATTTACAGAAGGAGCCGACAGAATACTAGGCTGGAGAAGCCCTAACCACGCCTACACACAGCCAGACTTCGTAACAGAAAACGGTACAAACATACTACTAAGAAACCGTAAACTTACAGACGATGTCGGATACCGGTTCTCCGCAGAATGGTGGGACGAATACCCTCTAAGCGCAGAAAAATACGCTAGATGGCTAAACCAGGCTCAAGGCGACATGCTAAACCTGTTTATGGACTACGAAACATTCGGAGAACACCACTGGGAAGGTACAGGAATCCTCTGGTTCCTAGAAGACCTTCCAACACAGACACTAAAACACGACAAACTTACTTTTGCCAAAGTCCGTGAAGTAGCTACAGACAACGAACCGGTAGGAACATTCGACGCATTTGAATACAACACTGTTTCCTGGGCAGACCAGGAGATGGATGCCTCAGCTTGGTTAGGAAATCCTATGCAGAAGATGCTTTTCCAGAAAATACAGGAACTAGAATCCAAGGTTAAACAGTTGGACGATCCTGAGGTACTTGAGGTCTGGAGAAAGTTCATAACCAGCGATCATCTCCACCATATAGCAACTAAAAACATGGAGGATGGAAACGTACACAACTACTTCTCATACTTCGACCATCCGCACCAAGGCTTCGCAGTAATAACTGATCATGTGATGGACTTCCAAAAACAAGTTGAAAAGCGGCTGAAACAATAACGGTTGTAACAGTACACAGATTTAGTTAAGTTAACTCAGACACCTTAATAGTGGTATGACTCTTGGTAAGCTGCTTCTTGGTTACTGGCTGGGAAAAAACGCAGAAAGTAGGAAAGAGAAACGTAGACGAAAGATAAGAATTCTCTCTAAAATGTTCAGCGTACCACTAGTATACATTTTCTCGCGACTGAAAAGCAAAGAATAAAGACCGGATAACAGAGTTTAAAACAGCTACACGACAATCTAACCCTAATGATTGAGAAAAACTCTATCGAAGTTAGAAAAAGCGAAAAAGTATCTGCGGTACACCACAAAACAAGTTCAGATAAATGGATTTTCTTCTGTCACGGCTTCGGATCTAACAAGAAAGGAAGTTATGAAGAAAGATGTGAGGCTGCTGTAGAAAACGGTTGGAACGCTGTACGTTTCGATTTCAGAGGTAACGGCGAAAGCAGCGGAGAGTTTATCAACCAGAACCTTACTAAGAAAATAGAAGATCTTGAAGCTGTTATAGAGTTTTTTGAACCAGAGAAATATGTTTTGTTCGGCAACAGTTTTGGAGGTAAGACTGTTTTACACTCTACCCCGGATCTACGTCCTGAGAAAGTTGTTTTGAAAGCTCCAGTAACTTTTAACGACATAATGGATAAATACCGTGCCGCAGTAGAAAACAAAGGTGTTTTTGAACATATAAGTGGTAAGCCAATTGATTCTAGTTTCTTTGAGGACCTTGATAAGTATAGTTTTGAGGAAGCCGCTGAAGAAATCGATGTACCTGTACTTTTATTCCATGGATCAGCAGACACAACAGTACATCCTGAACAGAGCTTGGAAGCAGCCAAACTACTGGATGAAATAGTTGTATGGAAGCTTAAAGATGAGAAACACTCTTTCTCTGAGAAAGGAGAGAACAAGATGAGAGAGCAGATGTTCAACTGGTTAGACTAAAAAACATTATTCTCCACACTAGTGAACACATGAACATCTTGGAGATTATAGCCAAGGATATCTTTACCGATGCCCTAGAAGTTGAGGAGTTCACAGTAACCGAGATAGAAGAGGGAGACATCTCAGACACATTTCTTTTTGAAACAAGTAATGACGACTATATAGTCCAGATATCTGAGAAGAACAAAGACAACTTGAGAACTAGTACAGCAGCCTACATGGCGTTAGAGGAAGAGCAAGAGATACCAACACCCTCTTTAAAAGACTCTAGACTTATCAAAGATCCTTACAGCATAACAGAGCTGCTAGAAGGTGAAAACCTAAAACATATAACTCCTGAAAGAGCTACTTCCCGAAAACTTTCATACCAAGCAGGAGAATACCTTGCAGAGATACACAACCGATTCCCGAGAGACACATCAGGATATATTCTTCCTAGACCTCTGTTGAAGCCTCTGAGATCTAAGGACTGGAAAGACTTTGTTGAGGAAAGATTTTTCAATACAGATGTGGGTGATAGGTTCCCAGAAACCCTTATCTCTGAAGCTGAAAGCTATATCGAACAAAATATGTCGCATGTACCTGAAAACCCTGAGACTTCTGTCTTACATAACGATTATGATCCTTCAAATCTTCTTTCAGACGGAGAGAACATAACAGGTGTTCTTGACTTTGGTTCAGCCATTATTGGAGACTCTGATTACGACCTTGTAAAGGCTAAAGTAAATTTTGACAGAAATCAGAAATACTGTGCTGAGGAACTGGAAAAAGGCTATAGAAATAGAAGAGAAGTTGGAAAAGATTTTAGAGATAAAGAAGAGTTCTATACTGTTGAAACATCTTTAAGACATCTTTATGCTCTCGACTTCCTTGATAAAAACATGCGCGATATAACTGACAGAGAACTTCGTGAAGCAGAAAAGTATCTTGAAGAAGTACTTTACTCATCTAAAGCGTTAGTGTAGACCCCGTTAGTCCAGGCCGCGATCTGTTCCCAGCGGAAGTTGTCCTCTACTCTGTTACGTGCTTTGTCTCCCATCCAGTCTGTCCAGCCAGGATCACTTAACGCCCGGTTAACTTGGTAGGCTATTGAGTCAGGATCTTCAGGATATGAATGGAGTCCTGTGTACTCGTGTACGATAGTATCCTTCATCCCTCCCGTATAGCTTCCTACAGTCATTGTTTCACATGCTGCAGCTTCCAAGGGAACAATACCGAAAGGTTCATAGACTGATGGTGCAACCGTCATCTCTGCAGACTTCATAAGCGATAGAAGTTCTTGGTCAGATACATATCCCGGGAAGTGTACCTTGTTTCCAACCCGTGATTTAGCTATTCCTTTGTAGTGTTCTGTTGCTCCGCTTCCCACCATTATAAACTTGGCTTCGGGAGAATCATTTAATATAGAAGGCATTGCGTTAATTAGATGTCCTGGACCTTTCTGTGGATACATACGTCCTACAAATAATACTATTTTTTCCCAGTCAAGCGCATACTCATTATAATTTAAACTATGGTTATGTGCATCGAATTTTTCTAGATCAACACCGTTTGGAATATAGTTTACTTTTTCGTTCGGTACGTTGAAAGAATGTTTTACTTCTTCGGAGAAGTCTTTGCCCACGGTTATTACTTCAGATGCTTCATAAGTACCGTACCACTCTAAGTTGTGTATTGTCCTCTGATAGTCCGAACCGATGCCATCTCTGCCTTTCTGAGTTGAATGTACTGTGAAAACCATAGGTAGATCAAGAGTCTTCTTCAGACCTACTGCGCCGGGAACAGCCATCCAGTCGTGAGCATGTACTAAGTCGAAGCCTTGAGAACGGTATATATCTATAGCTTTCTTCTCCATCTGATGGCCTAAATGCATCGCCCATGAAAGCGTGTTGTTCGCTGACTCTGTTGACGTTACTCTGTGTATTTCAACACCGTCTCTATGTTCTACGCCTTCTTCTTCACCATAAGAGATTACGATAGGCTCATGTCCTTGTGAAGCTAATGTAGTGGCCAGGTCTTCACAGTGTGCCGCTATACCTCCTGCTTTGAAAGGTGGGTACTCCCAGGTCAGAAATAGCGGCTTCATTTTTTAGGCTTTAACCTCTTTCTCTTGTTTAACAAGTTCTTTATAGCATTTTAAAACTGTTTCCTGCCAGTTATCGCTGTAAGGGTTTACTAACTCTAGTTTTTCATCAGGAACATCTAGATCAAATAACAAGGAGTTCTTCGTGTCTTCTCCTGTCGCAAAAACTTTATCAGATTCATATGCTCCCTGCCATTCGAGTTCTGATATTACTCCGGACTGTTCTCCACCAAAACCTCTCTCATTCTCTGTAGATTGGAATGTTATAGCTAAGGGTTTCTCCAAATGTTTGGAAAGCGTGACACCTCCAGGTATGGCCGTCCAGTCAATCACATGTATTACATCGAATCCTTTGTCTTCAAACTGTTGTCTGGCCTCTCTTTTAAGCTCATTATTAAGCATCATTGACCAGGTATACAGATTGTCGGCTTCGAACGGAAGATGAACTCTTTTTACATCTACTCTATCGTCTACCTCATAGTAAGAGCCGTCGTCAAAAGATACAATTATTGCTTCATGACCTCTATCAACCAAATAATCTGCTAACCTGCTTACATGTTCTGTTGCTGCCTCTCCTGCCTCAAGCTTCCGGGTTATAAATGCTATTTTCACTTTTTAAATCTCTCCTCAAAACCTAGCTGTTTGCTTTTCTCAACATCAGGCTGGTTGAACGGATTTACATCTCTCAACCAAGCTGAGTAAACAGCAGTGTACTGTATGAAAGCCATAAGTTTCCCTATGTTTTTATGAGACACGTCTCCAATATTCAAAGTTATATTAGGCTTTTCTTTCTCATCTAAAGCGTTTTTAACTCCCTGATACTCTGATTTTAAAGATTCAGAGTACGTTAAGGACTCTAAATGGCTTAGATCTTCTCCTCTAATTTTTACGTCACTAAGTTCGTCAGGAATATTTACTCTATGTCTCTCGTGAGCTTCACATCTAAAGAACAGCGGAATAACGTTCTGTTTTCCTCCGAAAAGCCTTTGGTTAGTATGGTGTTGGTATTCCGGTCCCAGGTCGCCGTAAACTGTCTGTCCTTTTCCTTCTTTACATACTGTTTCATGCATTAGCTGTACAAAGAGAGGGTAGAAACCGAATAGGCGTGTGGAGTAGAAAGGTGTTAGGACTTCATTGAATCCTTTCTGTTCTGCATCGTAAAGCGCTGATGCCAGATTAAGTGCAGGGTTGTACTGGTTCTGCGGAGAAAGTTTTTCATACATCTCCTCGGCCCCCTCTCTGATTTCTCGGACATCTATTCCTGCGAAAGCTGCAGGTAGTAAAGCTGTTTCTGTTAGACCTGAGAACCTTCCTCCGATCTCGGGATGTTGTATCCAGTCGAGATCTCTTCTTTCAACTATCTGTTTTAATGCACCGTCATTGTCTGATGTTACTGCGAACGTAGGATAATCTCTTTCCAGAAAATACATCAGAGACTCTATAACCCCTACAGTATCTCCTGACTTACTTATAGGCATTACGAGAGTTTCTTCAGGCTTTAGCTCTCGAGAAAGTCTTCCTAAGTAGTCAGGATCCATAGTAGTTACGATTCTGACATCTACATCCGCTTCATCAATAAAGGCGTACAGGAATGCTCTAAGACTTGTAACAGATCCTCCATTACCTATTACAATTATATTTTTGTAGTCATGCTGTTCTGCTTTACTCTCAATCTTATCTATATCAGGTTCGTATTCTGCGAAACCCGGCTTCTTCTGTTTAGGAATCTGTTGTATAGAACGGTTTTTCTCGTTTACGTGATCTATTTCAAGTTTTATTGTCATTTTTAATCACTTATAGCCATTTTATGCGCTTCTAAATAGTTTTTAGAGAGTTTTTCCCATGATGTTAGCTGTGCTAACTTTCTTGCATTGTGTTTCCGTTCAGTAATCTCTGTTTTAGAGTACGACAGGAACTCTTCAAGAACCTCTGAAAGCTGTTCTGCAGCCTTTTCCTCAGTCTCATCTTCTCTTTCCAAGACCTTTATCCCTTTTCTGCTCTCTTCGTTAGTATTTTCTAACAAGAACTTTCCAAAACCAGCCATATCTGTTGTTACAGCTAGTGCGCCGTTAGCTGCAGTTTCTACAGGCGTATAACCCCATGGCTCATAGTAGCTTGGGAATATGCCTGCGCTTGAAGCTACTAAGAAGTCGTTGTAGCTCATTGATAGCAGTCTGTCTCCAACAGATAGATATGTTGGATAGAAGACTACTTTGACCCTGTCTTCTTCTCTGTTCCTTAATCCGTTTTGGTATAGAGCGGTTAGTATCTCATCTTCAGGATAGTTAAGGTCGAATGCTGATATTGGAGGCTTATCGCCTTGCTTAGCTCTAAAGTTTTTTTGCAGAGACTTTAACTCTCTCTCACCTTTTTCTACTAAGTCTAGACTCTTTTCTCCCGCATCTTTTCCAGAAGTTATCTCGTTTAGAAGTCTTTTCTTTATATCCGGCATTATGGAGTCTATATACGACTCTAGCTCGTTATAAAGTGATATATTCTCTACTACCTCCATTTTCTGTTGTTTTATATCGCTCGGTACAAGTATGAATACGAAAACATCTTCTCCATCTCTTTCATTCATTTTGGATAGTGCTTCTACAAAAACATCTAATCCTTTGTTATGGTACTCGTATCTGCCTGATGTGAAAAGTATTCTAGGATCGTTATCTAGATCTACATCGTAGTATGGTTTGAAGTATGCTCTTAGGAATTTTTTGACAGTTTCCTTCTTCTCTTTATGTTGGTAGGAAAGCTCTTCTAGACTCGGAAAGTCTTCGACATTAAAGCCGTTAGGCAGTATCTTGTCCGGTTTTACGTTTAGAACTGCTTCTGCTTCTTGACCCGTGTTTTTGCTTACTGTGGTAAACACGTCGGCTTGTTCTGCTGATGCTTTTTCTACCTGGTGTTTGGCTTCTACTTCTTTTTTTTCGGCAAGTTCTTGGCTTATTTCGTTTTTCTCCACTGCTTCTACCAGGTCGTAGTCTGAGCTTGACAGCGTTCTTCCTAGTACTGTTGCGTGTGTTGTGAATACTGAAGGAAGATCTGAGTTGAGTATTGCAGGTCCAGAAAGCCATTCATGTGCTTGTAGAACTGTTTCTCCCTCCATATTCTTTTCTAGTTCCTTGACTAGTTCTGCTACTGCATAGCTCCATTTAACAGGTTCGTCAAAGTCATGACCTGCGTTCATCGAGTTTATACCGTGTTCTTCCCAGAGCTGTTTCTTTATTTCGTCTACTGGTTTCTCTATCTCCGAGGCATCGACTAGTATACATTTAGGGTCTTCTGGGATGCTCCATACCCCATAATAGCATTTTATTCCTTTTTCCTCGAGCTTTTCGAATACTGGTTTTAGGTCATGGTCTTCTCGGGGTGCAAACTCTTCTGTCGCTTTTTCTTCGTTATAGAACCCTACTGTGATATAGTTGTCTCCGTACTGTTTTTGCATCTCCCCGGCTTTCGATTTGAGGACTTGGTGTATTCCACCTACTTTGTTTGCTACCTCGAAAGATACTTCTATGAAGTTTTCTGGAGCCATGTTTGAAGTCTGCGTTCTGCCTGTATAAAAACTTCTTCAACAGCCATTTGCCACTGAGAAGTCAAAATACGTGTTTTATAGTATATTTGAGTTAAGATACTGATTATGAAATACACTCTCCATGAAAATCTCTCAGAGAAAAACGCAGTAATCTCGAATCTTCACGGCTTCATTAACCGTAACCTGGACACAGGATTTAAAACAAAGTGGAGCGGATACTGGTCGCCACCTTACAAGTTTCTAGACTACTATGCAATAAAAATAAACGGTATCTGGCTCAATGAATCAACACTGAAAGGAGTAGAGTATGGAGAAACAGTAACCTACTACCACGAAACCGATACGCTCGAGATAAAAGAAGAGGTTAAGACTCCTGAAGGATTTCCCGGGTTTAAAATTGATATTCAGCTGAAAAACACTACAGGCGATAAAAAAGCTGTTCAAACAGTTATAGAAAGCGGTATAGATATAAGAAAACGTACAGAAGACTTGGGATCTAAAAACTATGATTTTAATATTGAAGAAGGATTATTAACAGTTTCAAACAGTTCAGGACAGCTCTACATACAAAGCAATGATGATCCAGAATTCCAAGGAAAAAAATATACTAGAACACACTTCCCTGACGGAGAAAAACAGACATGTTTCCTTCCCGGAGAGATAGCGTTCAGAAAAGAGGTCGGCTCCGGAGAAACCCAGGACATAAGCCTAGAGTTCAGAACTTCGGAGAAAGATGTGGAAAAACTGGAGAAGATAGACCAGCGGCTTGAGAAGAAGTTCAGCAGAACATTCAACTCCAGCATCGAAAGCATGACCAATCTTGCCTACTCCAAAGAAAGCACCGGCATAATTGCAGGACATCCCTGGTTTCAAAACTACTGGGCCAGAGACAGCTTCTGGACTGCTTTAGGACTTATAGATGCCGGATATTTCGAGTTAGCAGAAGATGTTCTTGAAACATTTGCAGAAAATGATCTTGCAGGCAAAGTAAAAACAGACGGATCTGCAGAACACGTTAAACGAGCTGATACAGAGCCTTTATTCATAATTGCATCGGATAAGCTTCAGAGACACTACAGACTAAGCAAAAAGCTTGAACAAGCTCAAGAAAAAGCTATAAATCAATTAGAACTTGAAGAAAATATTGTAAAACATCAAAAAGATGGCACATGGATGGATACGCTTGAAAGAGGGCCTGCTGTCGACATACAAAGCTTGTGGCTGGAAGCAGCCAAAATTATGGATGATGAAAGAATAGAAAAACTTGAAAAAGGTCTTAAAGAGTTTCAAGATGGAGAAACACTTAAAGATGAGCTCGGAGACGGTGCTGACGCAGTTAATACTGTTATACCCCTAATGTTTAAACAGGTGGGAACAGATACTGCAGAAAGCCAGCTTCAGAAAATTAATGGAGAGTTTAGTTCTCGTTACGGAGCACGGACACGTTCAGCAACCGACTTAGGCTATGACTCGGAAGGCTACCATACAGGAAGCTGCTGGGGTCTAACCACGTGCTGGGCTGCAATGGCAAACCTTTCCTACGGGAACCACAGCCACGGCATCAGTTTCTTAGAGAAACTCGAACAGTTTCTAGACAAAGATCAGCCCGGGGCCCTACCCGAAGTTGTCAATGCTGAAACAGGAGAATTATTAGGATGTTCTGAGCAAGCCTGGAGCGCAGGGTTATTTGTACATACTGTGGACAGCTATTTGCTAGGTATAAAAGTCGAAGAAAATTACGTGAAGATTGATCCCGCTCCAAAGCTGAACATGGTTAGAAAAGGCAAGAAAATTAGAGGAGAAACTTTAGATCTTAAAGTTGAGGACGGCGAAGCAACTGTATTAAACAATCCTGATCTTGAGCTGAGGCTATAAATACAGGGACAAAGTAAAACTCTTTTAGAAAGACAAATGATAGTGATCAACTTCAAGACCTATGAACAGTCAACAGGAGAGAACTCTGTGAAAGTTGCTGAAGCCTGTGAAGAAGCTATGAAAGAAACAGGTATCGATATTGTTGTGGCTCCACAGCCTCAGGATATCTTACGTGTCAAAGGTCTTGAAACACCTGTCTTTTCTCAGCATCTAGATCCTGTAAATCCAGGAAGTCATACGGGAAGTATATTAGCGGAGAGCATCGAAGAGGCTGGAGCTACAGGGACGCTTATCAACCACTCTGAGAGAAGGTTGGACTCCGAAACAGTTGAGAAAACTGTCGAGAAGGCGCGCGAACATAATTTAACCTCTATAGTATGCGCTCAAAGCCCCGAAGAATGCGGAAAGCTTTCAGAGTTTGAACCAGATTATATTGCTTTTGAGCCTCCGGAACTGATTGGAGGGGACGTATCTGTTTCTAGCGCCAAGCCTGAGGTTATTGAAGAGGCTGTAGAAAGATCTGGAGACGTTCCTACTTTGACGGGTGCAGGGATAAAAGATTCTGAAGATGTACGTAAAAGCCTAGAGTTAGGCTGCGAAGGAGTTTTGGTTGCTTCAGGAGTCATTAAATCTGATAGCTGTTCAGAAGCTGTAAAGGAGTTGTGTAAAGGATATGAAGAATAATAGTTGGATAAGAAAATATAAGAAAAGTATAGAGCTTGTTGAAAACACTGCAGATGTTCTAACAGGATTTAATGCAAATATAGACTGTGTTCATAATGTTTCTGAACTTGATATTAACTTAGAAAATGCTGAACCCAAGTTTAAAGATAAGGCCTCTTCCTTATCAGATCTCAGATCGTGTCTCGCCTACTGCATACAGGAAGGTGAGAACCACGAAATCAAGCTAGATACCGATATCAGTTTTGAAGGAGAAAAGTTTATTGGAGGTCAAGGAGGTATAATGTCGAACTACCTTGCTAAAACCGGGAACAGTGTTATATTTTACACTCCTTTCCTCTCACAAGAACTAGCAGACAAACTAGAAGATAAAATACTCTATCCTGTTATAGAAGGAGAGTTCAGGCTTAAAAACGTTAGAGACAGCTCAAACACCGACAGAACTAAGACAAACCATATCTTTGAGTTTGATCAAGAAAAATCCGGACGACTAATAGTCTCAGACAGTCTGAAAGGATTTGGGCCATACTTCCGCAAGGGTATAGAAGACAAACTAGGCGTTATACAAGATAATATAGACTGTGCTTTGTTGTCAGGATTCCATAATGTGGAAGGAAATAAAGAGGCAAAACTGAAGAAATCAGCGCTTCAACTGGCTAAAATTGAAGTACCATTACACTTAGAGTACGCTCATAAAGATGGAGAAACTGCCTCAAACATCTTGAAACATATAGCTCCTGAAGTAGACAGTATCGGCATGGATGAAACCGAGTTCAAGAAAATGATAGAACTCTTATACAACGAGGGACTGGAGGAAAACGTTAGCCTCGGTGAAGCATTCCATTACAGCAAGAAAATTGTTGAAGACTTAGAGATATCCCGCCTTCATCTTCACACTTATAGATACCATATAACCGTAACAGGTAAGAACTATCCTAGAGAGCCTGAAAAGATACGTAACTCTATGCTTTATGGAGAAATATCTGCAATACAGAAGGCTGAAACAGGAGTTATACCTGATTTAACAGATATAGAAGACTTTAATATGGATAATAAAGAGCTGAACGGTTTAAAAGAGCTTGAACACTTTGAAGACTTTTTTAACTTAGAATCATTCTCCAAAACCGGTATTGCAAGACTTGATGAACACCAAGTTGTAGCAATACCAACCATGATCCATCAGGAACCTGAAAGAACGGTTGGTATGGGAGACATTATCTCCTCGGGAGCGTTCGTATCCGAAATCAGTAGAAACTAACTGGTTTCTATCAGCCGCTCCACATCTTCTCTTACTTGTTTCAAAAGCCTGTCAACATCTTCCTGAGTATCCGCTTCACATCTTACCGACATCTTCTCCTCGGTGTTTGAAGGCCTTATTAGAGCCCAGCCCTTATCAAAATGGATCTTTACACCGTCCACAGTTGATAGTTTATGGTCGCTATACTCCTGTTTAAGTCTATCTATAACGGTTTGTTTAGCGCTGTGCGGGCATTCAAGTCTTAACTCTGGTGAAACAGGATAGTCTTCGAAGCTGTTTAACAGTTCAGCGAGATCCTGTTCTGAAACTATCTGACACATAAGTGCTGCTGCAAATAGACCGTCATCCCATGGAACGTTGAAGCCAGGGAAGTAGTAATGTCCTGATAGCTCTCCTGCAAAAACTATAGACGGGTCGGAATGTATCTCCTCAGAGATGAACGTGTGGCCTACTCTGGCGGTTGATGGTTTACCTCCGTATTTTTCAATTATTTCCGGCACGAGTTTTGAAGCTCTTAAATCGTAGATAACGGTTCCCTCAGAGCTTTCTAGACATTCTTTTGAGAAGACTGCAAGAACTTCGTCTTCAGATATGTATCCATATCCCGGAAGTATGAATCCTGCTCGGTCTCCATCTCCGTCAAAGATTATTCCGAGATCTTCTTCAGCCATTTCAGCCTCTAACTGTTTCTGTGCTTCTTGGTTTCCTGGGGCGGGTAAGTGGTTCGGGAAGTTCCCGTCCAGCTCTTCATTCACTGTTTTAACGTTGCAGCCTAGTTCTTCAAACAATTCTTCACCTAAAACTGTTGCAACACCGTTTCCAAAGTTTATTACAATATCAAGATCTTTTTGTAGATTTATATTATCTTTTACGAACTCAATATAGCTTTGTTTCAGATCAATGTTCTCTGTTTTTCCTTCACCGGTTTCGAAGTTTTCTTCAGTGTAGATTTCTTCTATATCCTTCATTCCTCCTGCTCTAGACATTGCTAAAGCGTTTTCTTTACAGAACTTAAATCCTGTATACTCTGAAGGATTATGGGACGCTGTTACTACTGCAGCAGATTTTATATTGTTTTCAACCATTCCAAAGTATACTACTGGAGAAGGCGCCACGCCAGCATCAACTACATCAGTTCCTGTAGAAGTTATACCTTCTATAAATGATTCCGTAATTTTCTTAGCATGTTTTCTACCGTCTCTACCTACTAAAACTTTTTCCGCATCTGTAAATGTGCCGTAAGCCTTTCCCACGTTTTTGGCTTCTTTTTCACTTATCTGTTCCGGATACTTTCCTCTTAGATCGTAGGCATGAAAGAAACCTGTCATATACTATAATGAAAATACGTTGGTTTAAGTTATTGTACGTTAACACCAGTAGTCTTCGAGTATCTCGGTGTGTTCTTGGTACTCTTGACACATATCTTCGAGCGTCTTCTTCATCACTTTTGTATCTAAAGCCGTCTCCATAAATCCTCTACCTCCATAGCTCATAGGAACTAGATGTACATGCATATGAAGTATTGACTCTCCTGCGGCCTCTCCTAGATTCATTCCTATATCGATTCCTTCAGGTTCAACCACTTCTCTCTGAAGCTGCTCAACCTTTGAAACCATTTTGAAAAGCCTGTTTCTTTCCTCGTTTTCTAAATCAGTGATCGAGTTCACATGTCTCTTTGGTATAACCATTAAGTGTCCTGTGCTATACGGATAGATATTCATTTCAACTGTGAGAAACTCATCTTCGAAAACAGTCAGTTTTGTTACTCTATCATCTCCTTCAACTAATGCGCAGAAAACACATTCTATATCTTGAGGAACCTGTTTTTTCTCATATTCCTCTCTTTTAGTACTCCAAAGATATTTCTCGTAAGGTTTCAGATCCGTCATCTATGTTAAAAACATAGTTGTTTTCGTTTTTAAGCTGTTAGAAAGGTGATAAATCCTCAATCTTTGACTGTAGCTTGCCTTTTATGCCTCTTTTAGGCGGTTCTTCGCCTCTGACCCTGTGAGCAACATCGTGTAAAGCTGTAGATGCTTCAGACTTAGGTTTGTAATCTACCACAGGTTTCCTCAGTGCTATTCCCTCTCTAACATGTTTATGGTCAGGAACCCTTCCTATTATCTCAGTTTCTACAAGCTCTTTGATATCTTCTCTGTCGACCTCTGACTTCTCGTTTCTTACACTGTTAAGAACTAGGCCTAGTACTTCTCTATCCAACTGTTCTGCCAGTTTTTTGGCGCCTAGACAGTTGGTTAGGGCCGGAAGCTCCGGATGTGCTACAAGCAGTACTTCATCTGATGCTTCTATTGCTGCCTGAACTTCTTCATCTGTACCTGCAGCTGCATCGATTAGTACGTAGTCTTTCTGTCCTAAAAACTCTACAAGAGAATGTTTTAAGCTGTCTGCATTTGCGTTGAACTCTAGAATTGATGCAGGAAGCAGTGATACTCCTGCCGGATGTTTAGCTACTGCTTGTGTTATATAGGCTTCTCCTTCTAGAACATCGTTTAGTGATACGTCTTGGAAGCCTATACCGAAATGCTGTGCTATGTTTGCTCCGGAAAAGTTACCGTCGATAATTAGTACGTCTTCTCCTTGCTGGGAAAGCGCTACACCGATATTTGATGTTACAGTGGTCTTTCCTACTCCTCCTTTACCGGAAACAACCGAGATTACACGGGTCATCAGTAAACGTTTTCGTAACCCTTAATAAAAACTTGATCATTTATCCAAGTTACAATAAACGGTAATATAGAATCTTCTAGCTTCAAAGTAACTTTAAGGAGACTAGTTTGGCGGAGAAAAGTTTATACTACTTTTATTTGAATCTATCCATGAATTTAGCGAAGAATCCTTTTTCCTGTAGATCTGGTTCGTACTCTATGTTTGCTACCTCTGCTGCTACCGCCTTGAACCGTTCTGATACATGATGATCTGGTTCATGGTGTACAACCGGTTTCTTAACAGATAATGCTTCTTGAACCTTGTTATGTTCTGGTACATCCATTATTACTTGGTACCCAAGCATTGATTCAACCTCTTCTGCATCCAATTCTGCTTCATGCCCGTTAACCCTGTTTAATACTACTCCTAGTACGTCCGTACCTGCTTCTTCAGCTATGTTTACTGTTTTTAATGCGTCAGTTACTGCTGGAAGGTTCGGATTTGTTACTACAATTACTTCATCTGATGCTTCTATTGCGTTTATTGATTCGTTTCCTAGTCCTGCTGCAGAGTCTACAAGTACAAAGTCAGGTTCTCCTACAGTGTCTAGAAGCACGTCAGAAAGATTTTCCGGAGAAGTGTCAACTAAATCTTCGATTGATAGTCCGGCTGGTACAACTCTTAGTCCTGAGTTGTGGATATACATTGCTTCAGTGATATGTGCGTCGCCCTTCAAAACGTCGTGTAAGGTCTTCGGATACAGCGGGATACCTAGATGGAATCCTAGATTTGGATTGGTCAGATTTGCGTCCAGCACAATAGTATCTGATCCGAAATGTGTTAGTGCTGCACCAAGGTTGGAGGTTGTTGTTGTCTTTCCTGTTCCTCCTTTTCCACTACTTACACATATCAGCCGGGTCATCGTATCATAGAATTTGATTCCCTTCCTTTAAATTACCTAGTGGAGAA
>LKMJ01001253.1_pt1 | contig 22066 bp, 29 predicted proteins | sample 643391 | NCBI WGS metagenome assembly LKMJ01 (sample SAMN04112250, study PRJNA286221) | soda lake metagenome | biome: soda lake; feature: Kulunda Steppe; material: water; isolation source: sample PL-Br10 brine of Picturesque Lake | place: Russia: Kulunda steppe | collected 2010-07
CGCATCTAGGATATAGTGAATCTTGTATACAGATTCCGGAAACATATTCCTGTTTAGACTTATCCCTAAGAATATCGTTAGGCACATAAAACGCTTGTATAGCTGCCTCTTTCATGTATTCCTCGACTACCTCTTCCCAAAGACTATCTTCATCTCCTAGAATATCTAGAAAATAGTCACTTCCGCTATTGTCATATTTTTCTTTAGAAATATCTTTTTTACGTTCTAAAACCATTAGATTAATATCTAAATCATTATAAAATTCTTCGATGTTTCTTTTAGATTCATCTGGCTTTTTTTCTAAGCCTTCAATATATCTTAAATCAATTAAAACGTTTGAAGATTCGTAATCGAAAGTAAAAGAGTCATAATAATTGCTATTAAGATTTTGATTAAATTCATTGTTTTTTATATAGTCTTCAGGAATCTCAAAAGATTTATCTTTGTAAAGGTTCGTTAGCTTTCCTGTAGAAACTGCCCCTACTCCAAAAGCAGCTAGACCAATTATATTTCGTCTATATGTACCCACTAGGAGTTACTAAGATTGATAAAAGATTTAAATACATTTTAATGTAATCAAAAACATAGATATAATAACTAACAATATTCAGTAAGAAAAGAAAACGGATTTATAATTTAATCTATTGTTATATCGTCCGTTCTATCTAACTCATCAGCTAAAACATTTACAGACGTTCTCAATTTACTTAATTCCTTATCTATCTTCTTATTTCTGTTTTCAAAGCTTTGTTTTTCTACTTTTCTCTGTAAATGATTTTCTTGAGTATCAAACTCAATCTCAGTATCCTCTTTCAACTCATTTAACTTTGATCTTAGTCCTTGAACTTTTTGCTCCAAGTTAGATATCCTCTTCCTTAAACCACCTACTTCATCCTCTAAACCATCAAATCTTTTACCTATTCTATCTCGGAATTCTGCTTTATTTTTTTCTAAGTCTCTTATACGTTCAGAATTTTTTCTGTTTAATTTGCTTATCTTTGTCGAAGCCTCTTCCAATCCAACGATTCTTTGATGGGCTTCTTGTGACTGGTTTTGAGCGTTTTCTAGTTGTTCTATCTTATTATATATTTGAGAAAGATTGTCGTCATATTGGTTTAAGTTCTGCTCAAAGGACTTTACATTATCCTGTAATTTTCTTAATTCCTGTCCTAAACTGCTTACTTGTTGAGCTGCTTTTTCTCCCTTTTTACCAGTAATATCCATTACAACTAATTTTTGGTATTTGCTCTTATTTGAAACCAACGGGCACATAGTCAATAGTTAAAATAGTTTAACCACTATTTTTGTTACATGGTTGAAGAACAAAATAGGAGATCCCCTGCTATCAGAAAAGATATAACTAATATTAATCCTCAAAATGACATTAGAGTCAGAGTATTAGGTACAGTGCTATCTAAAGACGAAGATTCTGTTACCATTGACGATAGCACCGGCACAGTAGAAGTTTTCTTAGAAGAAGATGTTTTAGAAAACATAGAGGAAAATAATCGTATAAGAGTACTTGGCCGTGTTTTACCTACTCCAGACAGTTTTGAAATACAGGGAGAAATCGTTCAAGACTTTAGCGATGTCGATTCTGATCTTCTCGACAGAGTTAAAAAAGTTGTTAACACTACTGAATAAGTACAAGGTGAGCGGGAGTTGTTCAAAGCACAAACACAAGACGTAGGACTATTACAAGATTCAATGAAAACCATTTCAGATCTAATAAGTGAAGGTCTATTTCAATTTACAGAAGATGGAATAAAACTAATTGCAGCAGATCCAGCAATGGTTGGACTTGTAGACTTTAAAATAGAAGAAGAAGTTTTCGAAAACTATGAACTAGACGAAGAAACCAAAGTAGGATTAAATCTAGAAAACCTATACTCAATATTAAGAAGAGCCAACAAAGATGACACGATAACATTCGAACTAGATGACGAAAACAGCAAATTCCACATAACAATGGAAAACTCATCAACAAGAAATTTCTCTCTACCAATACTAAACCTTTCAGAAGACGACATCCCAAGCACAGACCAACTAGACTTCACCGTTACAGGCGAACTAGAAACAGACTTACTAGAGAGCGCAATTAAAGACGCAATGGTAGTCAGTGACTCAGTAACTATAACAGCTTCAAACTCAGAAATTGAAATCTCCGCAGAAGGAGATCAAAGTAATGCAAAATTCACAGCAACCGATGAAAGCGAAGACGTAATCGAATTAGAAGGAACAAACGCCAAATCAATGTTCAGCTTAGACTATCTTTCCAAAATGATTGGAGGGAAGAAAGTAGCAGACACAGTAACAGTAAATCTTGGAGAAGACTTTCCAATGAGATTAGAATTTATTAAACCAGATACAGCGAACTTAAGCTTTGTTCTAGCACCAAGAATAGAAGAAGAATAACTCTTCTCCTAATATTTTTCCTTTCTAAATTAACAGGTAAATGCTTTTAGCTTTTCTGTAAAACTTAATTATTATGGGAGTGGACGGGGAAAAACCACAAGACTGGAAAATAAGACAGTACTACGAACAAGAAGAAGTAATAGAAAAAATACTAGAAATATGCCAGTATAGAGAAGTAGCTCCTACATATCCTCAAGGTTACGGGAAACGACCAGATGCAATTAACTTTAGAGGAGACTTAGAACACTTTACAGAAAAAGGAGCTGTAGCACTACATGCCTCCGTAGAAAGATGGAAGAACCCCTTACTCATAGACAACATCTCAGACTTAGATAAGCTAAGAACTAACTGGGATCTTGTAATAGATATAGACTGTGACGAAAGCTTTGAAGTATCGAAAAAAGCAGCCAAATTAGTAATCCAGGAATTAGAAAGTCATGGTATCGAAAATATATCAGTAAAATTCTCAGGTAATCGCGGATTCCATATAGGCGTCAGAGGAGAATCATTCCCTGAAGAAATAGAAGGTAAAAAACTAGAAAAATTCTACCCAGAACTTCCACGTGCAATAATAGACTACCTTAGAAGTAATCTAAGAAAGCATCTAATTGAAATTGTCAGAGAACACGGATACGAAGACGTGATGAAAACTGACAGCGGCTTAGATCCATTTCAAGTAGCAGACATAGAAAACGATTGGGGTCAGAGACATCTTTTTAGAGTCCCATACTCTCTTCACGATGGAAGCTGGTTGGTATCTAAACCAATACGTAAAGAAAATATTGAAGATTTCGAAAAGGAACAAGCACAAATAGATAACGTGGACTTTGAAGTAGGTTTTTTAGAAGATTACACGGAAAAAGAAAGCATTAATTTAGCAGTCCAAGCTCTGGACTTTAAAGAGGAACGAAGGGAAGAACGAAAAAAAGAAAGAATAGAACAAAGCAAGAACCAAGACTTTGATAGACCTGATGAAGCCATACCAGAACAATACTTTCCTCCTACAATCAAAAATATACTGGATGGTTTAGAAGACGGGAGGAAAAGAGGCTTATTTATACTAATAAACTTTTACAGAGTAGTTGGTTACAGCTGGAACGAAATAGAAACAAAGATTTGGGAATGGAACGAGGAAAATAAAGAGCCGTTACGAGAAAGCTATGTCAAGGGACAATTAAGATGGCATGAAAACAGAGGAGAAGATGTACCGCCACCTAACTATGACTCAAACGGCTACTATAAAGACATGAACGTATATGAAGGAGATAATTTGGAAGAAAAAGTATCAAATCCCGTAAGTTATGCATTCAGAAAAGCTAAGAAGCGAAATACAGATAACAATTCTAACCAAGACAATAAAGGACCAGTAGAATGTCCAGTATGTGGAAAGGAATACAAAAGCGAAAACAAGTACTACAAAAAACACGTACAACAATGTTTCGAATAAGTAAAAAAGAATTAACAAACTGAAACCTTTGTGAGTAAAATGACCGAAGAACCACTGACATTTAGCGAACTTAGAAAAATACAGAAAAAAGAAAGAAGGAATAACGAATTGACAGAGCTAGATCAGAACTTTATACTAGATGCAGCAGAATACCTACAAAGAAAAGAAGACCTAGGAGAAAATAACAGAGAATATAACAATGCTAAGAGAGTAATAGACAAAATAATATCTATTAGAGAAGAGAAAATATTTAAACAAGCAAAAATTGCGGTAAAAACAGACGTAAACCCTCAAAACCTAAATCTTCTTCCTAGAGAAGAAAAACTTTTCAGAAACTTGAAAAATAACTTTACAGAGCATAGAAAGGAAATACAAGACTTTTTGAAAAAGCAAACACCTGCCAACACCAAACAAAACGAAGAAGAAAAAACAAATCAAGAAGAAACCAATAATCAAGAAACACAAAATGAACGGGAAGAAGTAGAAACAAATAAAACAGAGACTAAGGATGTTAAAGAAGGTTATGCGAGGGTAAAAATAACAAACCAGGTACCAGAATTTATGGGCACTGATTTAAACTCTTATGGCCCCTTTGAAGAGGGAGAAAATGCAGAAATACCTGAAGAAAATGCAGAGATTCTGATAAATCGTGGAAATGCTGAGGAGATAGAACAATGAAAGAAGTATATGCAATCGGCGGTTCAATCTTAACTGAAAACCTTGAAAAAGTTGAAGAATACGGTAAAGCAATCAACAATAAAGATTTTCAAACCGCAACAATAACCGGAGCAGGAAAACTCAAGAAATACATAAACAGCGTACCCGAAGAAATTAATCAAGGGAAAAAAGATCTTATAGGAATAAAAGCTACTAGACTAAATGCTGAAACTCTTAAAGCTGTAACAGAGTGTCATCCAAAAACTCCTAAAACACCTGAAGAAATCCTTGAAGTAAAATCAACCGGTAAAAATATTATTATGGGCGGGTTAACACCCGGATATTCTACAGATGCCGTAGCCGCCATTACAGCAGAAATTACAAATGCTGATAAGCTCTACATTGCCTCAAACATAGACGGAATCTATGATAAAAATCCAGAAAACCCAGAGGCCAGAAAATTAGAACAAATAGAGGTTAAAGAAATCCGCAAAATGATTCAAGGAAACAGTAAAGCTGGACGATACGACCTTATAGACTCTACCGCATTAGAAATAATAGAAAGATCAAACATAGAAACAGAAGTAATAATTGGAACACCTGAAAACATAGAAAAACCTAAAAATGCAGAAGGCACAGAAATCATAACTAAGTAGGGATTCCCTTTTAAAGTTTAACAACACGAGTTGATAATATGGTTAAGATTCCAAAAGAACAGAAAAGATATTGTCCGAATTGTAATTCACATACCGAGCAGACAATCAAGGAAGTAACTAAAAGACCAGCCGGTGCGATGAAAAAGAAGGACAGAAAAAGGCAAAGAAAAGTAGACAAAGGATACGGATCATTCCCATACGAGAACCCAGCTAACAGAAGTAGAGGTCGAAAGAACCCAACATCCAAGAAAAGAGATACACAGTTTGAATGTAAAGAATGTGGGAAAAGCTGGAAACCGAAAAACCCGATAAGAGCAGCAAAATTCGAAATTGAAAGATAGGTGAACAACAAGAAAATGGCAAGAAATTTTTTCAGAGTAAAATGCAATGAATGTGGCAATCAACAAATAGTATTCTCAAGAGCTGCAACCGAAGTTAATTGCATGGTTTGTAACGAAACAATTGCAAGACCAAGCGGCGGAAAACCAGAATTGAACGCAGAAGTAGTAGAACAACTAGAAGTTGAATAATTATTATCTTCTTAATTTTTCTATCTTAAGCCTGATAAATATTCAAAAAGTTCTCTATCCATTTCAGTTAAGTGATTTTTGTCCCCATCCAAATAGGGCATTTTAATCTCATCTTTAGTTATTTCGACATCTAACGCATATCCTCTAACTTCTAGACTAACGTATTCTCTACTTTCAGTATTTATACCATAATCACGACGGCTTCTCGTTTCTACTATACGTTCCTCCATAATCCATTCAAAATTATTCTCATACCCCTGCTCTATATCTTCAATTTCTGCTATTATTTCCTCGAAATCAAATTCTGTACTCATACAATATCTTGTCAAGAGGGAACCGACTTTTAAAAATCACTTTCAATTTCAATAGTATGAAGTGGTACAAAGAACTTCCAGAAGTAGGAGATTATGTAGTAGTAAACATAACAGACGTGGATAAAAACTCAGCATATGCACAACTAGAAGAATACAATGATTTAACAGGTCTTATACACATCTCAGAAGTATCACGTAGCTGGGTACAGGATGCTAGAAAAGAACTAAGCGAGGGAGAAAAAACAGTAGCACAAGTACTAGAAATCGAAGATAAAGACAATATCAATCTCTCAATTAAAAGAGTTAATGACCGTCAAAAGAGAGAGGCACTAAGTCGACTAAACAAAGAACAAAAAGCACAAACCTTCTTAGAACAGTTAGGAGACAATCTAGGCAAAGATTTAGATCAAACATACGAAGAAATAGGCTTCAAGTTACAAGAAGAATTCGGTTCATCATTCAAAGGATTCGAGATAAGCGTAGGAGAAGAAGGAAAACTACGAGAAATGTTTAACAAAGAAATAGTAGATGCAATTCAAGAAATTGCTAGAAATAACATCGACTTGAAGAAAGAAAAACTAGAAGGAGAAATAAAAATAGAATTTAAGCAAGGAAACGGTTTAGAAAGAATAAAAGACACGCTCAAAGAAGCCAATGATGAAACAGGCATAGAAATAAAATACGTCTCAGCACCGAAATACTCGGTAAAGACATGGGGTAGAACAAAAGACATAACTAAAAAGAAAATGGATTCAACCGTGGAAACAATAAAGAAGAAAACCCAAGAAAATAATGGAAGCTTCGAATTCAGTCGTATATGACAATTAAAAAATGTGTTAAATGCGGAGAATATACTTTAACAGATAAGCATTGTGAAAAAGATACTATAAGTGCTAAACCCCCGAAATTCTCATTTCCTGATAAATACGGGAAATACAGGCGTAAAACTAAAAAACAAGCATAAACACCAAATCAAAGTGAACGTAAAACTATGAAAGATGCACGAACAGAATTTACCAAAGATTTAGAAGTTGAAAATCCGGTTCTAATCGAAGGTCTAGCAGGAATTGGACACATAGGTAGGAACGTAGTAAGCTACCTTGCAGAACATTTAGAAGCAGAAAAAATAGGAGAAATTCATTCTAAACACTTCCCTCCTTACACAATAGTAACAGAAGAAAAGACCGTTGAGCTGATCAAAAATAATATCTACCAGTACAAAAGAGATAACAAATCCGACCTAGTATTAGTAGAAGGTAATGCACAAGCGTCAACAAGCCAAGGACATTACGAAATAGCAAACGAAATACTGAAAATTGGTAAAAAGGCAGAAGCTTCCGAAATAATGACAATAGGCGGTTACGGAACAGGAGACGTAGTAGAAGAACCTGAAGTCTTTGGAGCAACAACTAAAGAAGAACTAAGAGAAAAATACGAAAACACGTCCCTGACATTCGACCACGATATAGGTCAAATAGTCGGAGTATCTGGACTACTATTAGGTCTAGCACGTAAAGAAGATATGGAAGGTGTAGGTATTCTTGGAGAAACACCAGGATTCTTACTAAGCGATCCAAAAAGTACCGAAAAAGTGCTAGAAACTGTAGAGGATATACTTGAACTAGATCTAGATTATTCGGATTTAGACACAAAAGTAGAAGAATCACAGGAAGTTTTGAAGAAATTAAAGAAACTGCAACAAGGACAAAATCCTGAAAAAGAAAAAGCAAAGCAAGGCGGAAGCGACCTAGGCTACATAGGATAAAAAAATTACCCTCCAAGTGAGTAAATATATGACCGATTATACAAGATATGAAAGAGCAAGAATTCTAGGAGCAAGAAGCCTACAAATCGCAATGGGCGCACCAATATTTGTAGAGACTCAAGGAAATGAAAGACCTTTAGAAATAGCCAAGAAAGAAATGGATAGTCAAAAACTACCAATAACTGTGGAAAAGTAATTAACATCTTTTATCTTCATTTTTCTAACTAAATAACTCTTCCTTTGTAAGGAAAATTTATAATAAGAAGCAAATACTACTTTCCCAATATGAAAGTAGAGTCAATAGAACTAATAGAAATAATAGATTCAAGAACAAAACCGACTATTCAAACATTAATAAACAGTTCTTCCGGTAAAGCTCCTTCTGGAGCATCAACAGGAACACATGAAGCCAAATGCTTCGTACCCAAGCATCTAGAAGACTTAGAAGAAAAAATAAAGACAAAAATAGAAGGAAGAAACTTTACACAAGAAAAGTTCGATAAAGAGCTACAAGAACTAGATGGAACAGACGACTTTTCCCGTTTAGGCGCCATAGGTATAGCCTCAAGCCTAGCATTCAAAAACGCAAACGGATTTAAACATACTGAGAACTTCCCTTACCCTCTAAGCAACGTTATTGGTGGAGGAGAACATGGAGGAAATACCAGCATACAAGAATTTCTTGTAATTCCCGTGAATGCAAAATCCTTTCCTGAAGCAGTTAAAACCAATACAAAGATATATCAAGAACTTAAAGACAGATATAAGAGTAAAATACGAGGTATTAATGATGAAGGAGCACTAATAACAAGTATGGATGATGAAAAAACTCTTAAGGCACTTAAAAAGGTAGCCGACAAACATGATGCACGAATAGGATTAGACATGGCCGCAAGCGAATTCTATAAAGATGGAAAGTATCGTTATGCAAAAATGAATCAAACCTTATCTCCCAACGAACAGCTAGATTTTGTTGAAAAGCTAATTGAAGAATTCGACTTATTATATGTGGAAGATCCATTTGATCAAGAAGACTTCGAAATGCATGCCAGACTAACCAAAAAACAACCTGACGTGCTAATAAACGGTGACGACCTCTTCACCACCAATAGCGAAAGATTAGAAAAAGGGATTGCAAAAAAATCATGTAACTCTTTAATCATCAAGCCTAACCAAATTGGAACTGTTACACAGACTAAAGAAACAGTATCACTAGCTCAGAGAAACGATTATACCCCAGTGATATCTCACAGGTCAGGAGAAACCTGCGACTCAACAATAAGTGATTTAGCATTAGAGTGGAATATACCGATTATCAAAGCCGGAATTGCAGACATTAGAATAGCAAAGTTAAACAAGTTGATCAAATTATGGAATCAAATGGAGAATCCGAAAATGAATCCCGAGATATAAGAGAAAGATACGAATTCATAGTTGCAGGAATTTTAGGAGCCTCAATCGCCTTATTCCTTATTTATTTCGTTGAATCTCTTATACTAGGACGCAACCCCAATATAACAACGTTAGTTTATGTTTTCACAGGCATAGCTATAGGTTTAATAATAGGCAGATACATAATACGAAGAAAATCTCTTTAAGCTCTGAAAAATCCTTCTAAAATATTATAGTAAAGAATAGTTTAAACGATATAACCCTCTTTAATCGAGTCCTATTTAATACTTATTTTTCTAAATTCTAGTATATGACCGAAGAACAAGAAGATCTTTTAATAGACCGAGAAGACTACCTAGCCAACGGCGTCCACATCGGTACAAGATCACAACACAAAGACATGGACCCATATATATTCCACGTCAAGAAAAACCAGTTAGCAGTACTAGATGTAGAACAATCAGACAAACAGATAAGAGAAATCGCAAAAGAAATTGCAAGATACAATTTAGAAGAAGTTCTGGTAATCGGAAGAAAGCCTGAAAGCCATAAACCACTCAAAATGTTCTCAAAAAGCACAGGCACCGATGTAATAATGGGACGTTTCATGCCAGGAACATTAACTAATCCAGAAAACGATGATTTCACAGAACCAGAAATGGTTATTGTAACTGATCCTGAAGAAGATCAACAGGCAGTAAAAGAAGCAGCACAATCAAATATACCTGTAGTTGCAATAGCAGACAGTGAAAACAGTTTAGAAAATATAGATCATGTTATAGCAGCAAATAACAAGGCAGAAAGTTCAATTGGAACAGTTTACTATTTATTAGCACAACAAATTCACGAAGAGAAAGGAATTGACTTCAGCTATGAATTAGAAGATTTCAAAACTGAAACAGAACAAGAAGAAGACGAAGAAGAATAAATAAAGGAAATGTCAGACTTACTAATACTGCTAGGATCATCTAGAAAAGGTAGAAAAACTGGAAGAGTTGCAAAAGCAACCAAAAACAAGTTAGACGATAGGGATCTAGAAACAGAAATTTTTGACCTAAAAGAGAAACCTATACCACAACTCGAAGAAAGAAGGCACAAGACAGATGATCCTCATCCTAATGTTGAGGAACTAGGATCAAAAATTGATGAAGCACAAATCCTCTTGATAATTAGTCCAGAATACAATCATTCTTATCCTGGTGTACTGAAGAATGCGCTTGACCATTTCTTTCCAGAGTACCAGAATAAATTATTCGCATATATCACCACCTCCGCAGGTGGTTTTGGCGGAGTAAGACAACAAAGCCATCTACACGATTTCACTCTTGCAGTAGGAGGTATTCCAGGTCCATCACTACCAATCTCAAACATAGGTGATAACTTTAGCGAGGAAGGAGAAGTTACCTCAGAAAACTATGATTCGAGAATTGATGATTTCTTAGAAAAACTAACAGAAAAATTAGACTAATCCCTCTCACTTCCCACCAACGAAAACAAACCATTATATTTAAACGACAGCTTGAACAAGTCTTGTATTGTAACCATGTTCAACGTCGGATCAAAAGATAAAGAGAAGCTAAAGAAAAACATGAAAGAAATTAAGAATATGATAGACAGCGGGGACCAAGAAAACATGCCGCAGAAAGAACAACAAACAAAATCCTCAACACACCTAGATAAAGCGCCTTCTAAACCGACCTCAGGGTTAAGTAAAGGAAGCAGTTTTCCAAAAGAGAAGGAATCAAAAAGACAACAAGGATTAAACAGTACGGATAAAGAAGATGTTCTCCAGAAAACAAATAGTAGCACTTCAAAACAACCTTTAGAAAAGAATAATTTCCCAGAGGATAAGAACACTTCTAACCCAATGAATACTACAACATCCGACTCTCTAAGAAAAGAAGAACAAACAGAATTTGATAAGCAGCCATCAACTCGAGAGACACCAAAAAACCAAGCAGAATCACAGAAACCTTCAGAAAACAGACACAGAGAAGTAGGTGCAGAAGAGCGAAACGGAACCCTATTCCTAAAGGTGAAGAGATTCGAAAAGGTGAAAGAGACTATTCAAGAAATGAAAAAACTTTCAAACCAGATCGAAGGTACGATGGACAATCTGGAAACAGGATTAGAACAAGATAAGAAGACGGAAGAAGATACTCAAAGCATTCTAAATGAGTTCAAGAACCGTCAGAAGACAGTTAAAGATTTAATAGATACGGAAGAAGAAAACTAGTAAAGGCACATGAAGGAGTTAGAAGAAGCAAGAGAACTAAAGAAAAAGCTAGTTGAGAAACTGGAAAGGCTTGAAGTTAATAATAGTAAAAATAGGCACGACCTAGATGTTTTTCTACAAGAACTTGAAGAAAAAATTCATCATATAGAAGCTGATAAACTCTCTGAACATACTGCTGAAAGATTAAAGGAAAGCTGATAAGACAATTGTGTATAAAAAAGTTTCATCACTTCTTTATTATTACAACCTTGATGAAAAATTCAATTTGAAAGGTGTTAAAATAAAAAATGGCATACCAAAAATTCGAAGTAAACGATTCACTAGCAGAAAAAACCTATAATACAGTAGAAAAAGCAAGAGACACAGGAAAAGTCAGAGTAGGAACAAACGAAGTAACAAAAAGTATTGAAAGAAACGAAGCAGACCTGATAGTAATTGCAGCAGATGTCTCACCAGCAGAAGTAGTAATGCATCTACCAAGCCTAGCAGAAGAACGAGACATAAACTACACTTTTGTCCCAGATAAAGAAGAACTAGGACTAGCAGCTGGACTAAATGTACAAAGCGCAACAATAGCAATAACTAATCCTGGCAATGCAGAAGATCAAGTAGAAGAAATCCAAGCAAAAGCACAAGAACTACTTGAAAAAGAACAAGAAGAATAAAAATTCTCTAAAGTGTTAAAACCATGGTAAAAGCAAAAGTAATCGAAGTCATCGGACAACAAGGACACAGATCAGTCAGAAAAGTAAGATGTAGAGTCCTTGAAGGAGATGAAGAAGGGAAAATACTAGTAAGAAATGTTCGAGGACCAATAAGAGAAGACGATATTGTACACATTAAAGAAACAGAAATGGAAGGCTAAACAGGTGAAAAACAGAAAATGAAATGTACTTATTGCGGCGAAGAAGTATCGAAAACTGAAGGAAAAATGCTAGTACTTAACAGTGGAGAGAAACTGACATTTTGTTCAGGAAAGTGTGAAAAGAACCACAATAAAAAGAGAAAGCACAAGTATCCGGACAAAGAAACCAATCAATAGTTACCTACTATTTCTTTCCTTCTAATTTTATCTTAAAGAACTTAAAAAAGAGCTTTTATACCAAGAACTGTTTTTTTAAGAATAACAAGTCCTTTCAATAACTAAGAAGTGAGTGAAAAGTAATGCCAAGACAACCGATATTATCCGTACTAGGTCATGTTGACTCTGGTAAAACCAGTCTCTTAGACATGATCAGAGAATCAAGAATAGTAGAAGGAGAAGAAGGAGGCATCACACAAATGATTGGTGCAACAGAAGTACCATTAGATACTGTGGAAAATGTGTGTGGAGAACTACTTCAAACTTTAGACACCGAACTAACCATTCCAGGATTATTATTTATTGATACGCCCGGTCATGCCGCATTCTCTTCACTAAGAAAACGTGGAGGAAGCATCTCCGACATCGCCATATTAGTTATAGATATCAACGAAGGCTTACAACCTCAAACCAAGGAAGCCATAGACATACTCAAAGATTCTAATACTCCTTTCATCATCGCATTAAATAAAGTAGATACAATTCCTGGTTGGAAGAGCGAAAAAGAACTGTTTACACAAAACTTAAGACACCAATCTGATAGAAAACAACAGGAAATAGATGAAAGAATTTACGAAATAATGGGGGAGCTACACGAATACGCAGAGATAAGCGCAGATCGATTTGATAGAGTAGATAACTTTCAGAAAAAAGCAGCAATAGTACCAATTTCTGCTGAAACAGGAGAAGGAGTTCCTGAATTACTAATGGTAGTTACAGGCCTAGCACAGAACTATCTAAAAGACCAATTAGAAGTAGAGAAAGGAATGGGTAAAGGTACCATACTAGAAGTAACCCAAGAAAAAGGGTTAGGTACCACATTAGACATAATACACTACGACGGAATTATCAATAGAGATGATATCCTTCTATACAGTACAAAAGATGGAGATGTACAGACAACAGAAATAAGAGCTCTCTTAAAACCAAGACCTTTGAAAGAAATCAGATTAGATAAACAGTTTAGAGAATCTGAAACCTCAGAACCTGCTTCCGGGATAAAGATAACAGGAAAGAATATAGAGAATGTTGTAGCAGGAGCACCAGTAAGAACAACATCCAAAGAAAACTTGGAAGAAGCAAAAGAACAAATTAAAAGCGAAATAGAGAAATTAGAGATTAAAACACAAAACGAAGGCATTGTAATAAAAGCAGACAGTTTAGGAAGTCTAGAAGCGCTTTCAAGAGAGATACCAGACGAAATCCCTATACAAAAAGCAGAAGTAGGAGAAATCAAGAAAGGCGACATAATAGAAGTACAAAACGAGAGCCCAGAATATCGAAGCATTTTTGCATTCAATGTAGGGACAACAGAACAAGCCGAACAACTAATAGAAGAGAAGAACATTCGTACCTTCCAAGAACAAGTCATATACAAAATAATAGAACAGTACGTAGATTGGAAGGAAGAATTAGAACAGAAACAACAGAAACAAGCATTAAATCAGATATCTAGACCGGCTAAGATAAGACTACTTCCGGAGCACATCTTCAACAAATCAAAACCTATCGTTGCAGGAACTAAAATTGAGAAAGGGGTTTTGACACCTGGAAGCTCCTTAATGACATTAGAAGGTGAAAGGATTGGAAAAGTGAAAAGCATACAAGATCAACAAGAAACACTGGATAAAGCCGAAAGGGGAGAAGAACTAGCAGTAAGTATAAGCAATGCCACAATTGGAAGAGATATAGAAAAAGATCAAACATTGATAACCGATATCACGGGTAAAGAATATCAACAGCTTCAACACTTAGAACAGCATCTTTCTGAAGGAGAAAAACAAATTTTAGAGGAGATAATTGATATTAAGGATAAGAAGAACCCTCATTGGAAGATCTAGTTTTTGTAATTCTTTTAGCCCTTTTTTACACTTAATTGCTGCCATACCCAAAAAACATAAATTTGTTACTATATAATAACAACTTATGAGTCTTCTAGAAGAGTTACAGGATAGAGGAGAAGCAATATTGTATGCCTCAAATATCAAAAAATTAGGGGACCGAAATACCAAAGACCTAAGAGAACTATACAAACATGGAACTCAAAGAGAGAAAAAGAATGCTTCCCTACAAGCATTACAGCTAGCCGTTGACAGTTACGAAGATAATGAAATAAAAAAAGAAGAATACCATTCTGTAAAACATTCAACCATAGACCATGTTGAAAAATATTATCTAGGAGAAGAACCAAATAACGGCTTAGTTCTACCACAAACTGAAAAAACCACAAGAAGATCTGGCTTACCCGGAGACGAAATTGTAATTGAGAATTTTGTAGACAACATCCCTTACAAATCTCAAGAAATAGACAATGTTGTTGCTGTGGCTTCAGGCGGACTCGAACCAGGAATAATATCAGCTAGAGAACTGGATGCAACACTAGACATAGTCAGATATTCCACTAACGATCACAAAGATCAGGAAGTTAAGGAAATTGATACAAATTACGAAGATAATAAAGTATTAGTAGTTGACGATAATTCTTACACCGGAGAAACAATAAATTTTGTTAAAGAAAGTCTTACAGACGCCGAACATGTTGAAACAGCCACAGTGATAGAAGGAGAAATAACAGGACAAATAAAGTCTATAAAACCCCACCTTACCCGTAAAAGATGGCGTAATCAAGAAACTAGGTGAAAGACCTACTTTTTCCAGCAAAATCACAAGTATAACCTTTAATACCAAAAATACTACTATGGGTTATGGTAAGCTAGCTAAAGGAATTTCAGAAGACCAAGTTAAAAAGAAGCTAGAGACTGTAATGCCTTCAAATATAGAGAATAAAAAACAATTTCAAGCTAAATCGCAATCAATATTCATAGGAAGTCATAATTACCCTAAAGTTAATGTAGGGACTCTTTCACCAACTAATACATTAAATCCCGAACTTATGGATAATCCTGCGAGATGGTATAAACAGAGGTATAATATTAAAAAAATAGCTTCTCTAAGAACATCATTAGTTAATTCTAAACAAAAAATAAACACTAAAAAGCCTAATAAAATGCTTCAAAGAAAGAAAGAAATTGCTATAACCAAGAAACCAGCACACATTGAGGTAAAATTAGACAAGAAGCCTTTTAGATCGCTAAGCGGAGGTAGAACCAAACCAATATCTGCATCAGCCGATTTAAACGAACTAAAAATAGGAGAAAATCCTAGTGTTGAGAAAAAACTTGAGAAAAAATGGTATGATACCGAAGTAAAAGCAGAAACAGCAATTAACGAACTAACAAACAACGGCATAGACAACTACAAAATACAACAAGCATTAACAGCAGGAATACTTGGTGAAAAAAATAATAGAAAACTAGTCCCTACAAGATGGAGCATAACTGCTACAGACGATATGATAAGTAAGAAACTAAGAAGCAATGTAAAAAACTATCAAGAGCTCGGTGAAATTCAATACTATAATAACTCATATCTAGGAAATAAGTTCCACATATTTTTAATCCCTGGCAAATGGGAATATGAGTTAATGGAGCTTAAGAGACCCAAATCAGTGTGGAATCAAATGCAAAATACATACATAGCACATAATTATGAGCCATACCAAGGAAGAACAGCCTACGCCGAACAAACAGCCGGAGCATTTTATGCAACTAGATTGGCAGTATTAGAGCATTTAACTAGCATTAAGAAACAGGCCAAAGTTTTAGTTGTCAGGGAAGTTACCCCAGATTATTGGGCACCTTTAGGAGTTTGGATAATTAGGGAAAGTGTCAGAAATAGTTTTGAAAATGGTAAAAGTTTAGATAATCATTCAGAAGTGAAAGAGATTGTTGCTTCGAATTTTAGATTCTTGTATAAGAGAATAGAAAACAAGAGTAAGCTTTTGTCACACCAGCAGAGAAGTTTAGCCGATTTCTAAGACTTAATCTCAAATAACATAAGAGCTATTTCTCAAGCAATAGCTACTTTGTATTACAAAACAAAAGTTATTTATAAGTAGAATGTTTATTTGTATTACAAAGGTATGGCTTGTGGGAACAGTATCAGTTAGAATGTCGGAAAAATTAGAAAAACGAATAGAAGATCTAGTAGAAGAAGGACTATTCAAAAATAAAACAGAGGCCATACAGGAAGGAGTTAGAACATTACTGCTAAAATATGAAAAACTTGATTAGAACAAACCCCCTCCCCCCCTCTTTTGCTTAAATCAAGAAAAAGCAGTTTCAAAGAAAGTTCTAACTCCTTCAAAAACCTTCCTATCTTCTCTTCATATAAGAAAAAATACGATAATATTTCTATCAGTAGATATCTCCATCTAATAATCTTTGATAAAATGATAGAGCATAATTATACAGATAGACATTTACTGGAGCTCCCAGCACAAATACTATAACGCCCCAAATTAAAACTGCGAGAAGTGCCGGAAGTACAAGTAGGAATGGCGTTATTAAATATGAAATAGCAAAGAACGGTAATCCTACTAGCAATACCAAGAGTAAAGCCGATAGTACGACTATACCATACATTATTGACAAAGTAACTGATACAAAGGCTCTTAGTACCAAATAAACAGCTAGTTGAGAACTATTATTTCTAAACGTTCCAAATACCTTCTTGAACGCCGGGACAAATTCCAAGTCATCATCAATCATTTTAGGAACAACTAAGTCTCTGGTAAAAATATTAACAATATACAATGTAGCTAAAAGAATAAACGAAATTATAACACCCGGTATTAAAAGTAGTTCATACCACATAGACGCTCCAATAGGTAAAAGGAATAGGAAAGATAAAATACCGGACAAGAACAGAAATCCAAAATACCTTAATGCCTTATTAGAGTCCTCTCTCATAAACTTTACTAGAGTAACCTCTTTCACTGATATACATCGATACATTACAAAAGTAAACCAAGACCTTACAAAAAGCAACAATAAAGATATTGTAACACCTATACCTGCAATTGTCAACGCCATTGCCGGACTTATACCTAATTCAGCAGCAATAGATTGATATTCAAAAACATCAGTAGAACCTCCAAACATAACTGTTCCAAGCCCTGCTAAAATCCCTACCAAGGCAAGTTTAGACCAGTTAACAAGATGAAAAGGAGCTAAAATTTCCTTGGTTTCATCAATAGCATCATCTAAAGCTTCAACAGCATGAAATACCATGAGTATAGAATGAACTACAATTGTTAAAAAAAGTTCACTACAAAAGATTGAAAATAACGAATAGCAAGAGACAAGATGAAAACAAAAATAGAACTATTTCCTTTTGAAACTGTTAGAGAAAAACAAGACAAATTACTTGAAAAAACCAAGGAAACAGTAGAAAATAAAAGAAATCTAGTTGCACATGCACCAACAGGATTAGGGAAAACTGCCGCCACATTAACACCCTGTATAGAACATAAACGAAAAGAAAAAGGAAAGGTTTTCTTTCTAACTCCACGACACAGTCAACACGAAATAGCTATAGACACGGTCAAAAAAATAAACAAAAAACATAACACAAACATAAGAACAGCCGACTTAATAGGTAAAAGCCACTTATGTGAAGCACCTCCCGGTCAAACAGGAGGAAAGACACCGCCTTGTCCGAGACACGATAAAACATACCAGAAAAACCATGTCTTATCAGACGAAGCCAAAAGAAAAGTAAAAGAACTAAAAAACCAACAACTCACAGCAGAGGAAGTAAAGAAACGATGTAGGAATGTATGTCCCTATGCCATAACTCTAGAACTCTGTAAAAAAGCCGACGTAATAGTTGCAGACTACTTCCACATATTTCATCCAGGAGTAAAAGATAACATACTAGAAAAAGCGGAAACGACAATAGAAGACTCTATATTAATTGTAGATGAAGCACACAACCTTCCTTCCAGAACGAGAAGCCTATTTACATACACAATTTCGCTTTCCTTATTAAACCGTGCTATAACTGAAACAGAAACTTTCGGATATTATCAAGAACAAGAGAACCTAGAACAGTTACTCACCAATATGAGAAGACTCGCTAGAGAAAAACTAGGGCAAACAACTCATGAAGCAAACATTGTGAAGAAAGATCTCAAAGACATAGTAAGCAATTTCTACAATTACGAAAAACTAATAGTAGACTTAGAAACTGCTGCGGAAGAAATTCACGAAGAGAAAGAAGAGGAAAGCTACTGCCTGCAAATTGCAGAAACTTTAAGACAGTGGGATGGTCCAGACGAGGGATTTTCTAGAACTATTGAACGAAAAAGACATAATAACAACCGCGAAATAAGAATAAGATATTCTTGTCTGAATCCTCAAATTTCAACAAAAAAACCTCTAAATAACGCTCATTCCTCCATACTGATGAGTGCCACATTAACTCCAATGGACATGTATACCGAGCTAACAGGTTTAGAAACAGAAAAAACCAGTCAAGAAGCATATAGCTCGCCATTCCCTAGCGACAATAAGCTAGAACTTGCGGTAAAAACACTTACAACAAGATACAAGGAAAGAGACGATTCAACATATCAAAAATATGCTTGGATCCTTCAGAAAAGTATAGAAACTGTTCCCGGGAACACCGCAATATTCTTCCCTTCATACAAGTTCAAAGAAGAAGTAGAAGAACAACTCAAAAAACAAACGAACAGAAAGATATTTTCAGAAAAGAGAAACAATAACAAGGAAGAAAAGGCAGAACTACTAACAGAATTTAAAAAATACGCTGAAAAAGAAGATAATTCCATACTTACTGGAGTAGCTGCAGGAAGTTACGGCGAAGGAATAGATCTGCCAGGAGAACAGTTAAAGGCCGTATTTATAGTAGGTCTGCCGTTAAGACAACCAGATTTAGAAACAAAAAACCTAATAGACTATTACGACCAAAAATTTGGAAAGGGCTGGGACTATGCATATAATTTCCCAGCTATGAATACAGCCATCCAAGCTGCTGGTCGGTGTATTAGAAGCAAAAGAGATAAAGGAGCAGTAATATACATGGATAAAAGATATACCTGGAGCCAGTATCGGAAAGCTTTTCCTCCGAATACACACATTAAATCAACTAAAGCACCATGGAAAGAGCTAGAAAACTTCTTTAACTAATAATTATCTCTAGGAGTAATTATGCCGTAACTTGAATCGCCTTCCATTTCATCAATCGCACCCATCCCATTAGATAGAAAACTCATGATATTATGAAAACGTAACTTAGGTCCGGCTACACGTTCAAACTCATAATCTCTTATAGGCAAACCTTCTTCATTTTTAAAACCCTCTTCATAAACCATTCTAAAGTTTAAAGTACCCTCAATACCTTCAAAAACAAGATTAAAATATATTTCATGATCATTGGCCTGATGATAGTCTAAAATATAATCTTGACCTTCTACATCAGCAAAATTCCCCAATTCGCTTAAATATTCTTCAATACTGCTTTCCAACTTTCTAGCCACATACATTGTGACCTGATCAGATTCTAAGTCTTTACGTTTCTTAGACATGAAAAATCGACTCAAAAAAAATTATTCTTGATAAAATATTACACGTAAAACCTTAAACTAGTTTACACAAAACTGTTAATTCAGAATGACCAAAGTTCTAGCACAAGGAGTTTTTGACATAATACACCCCGGACATTTGCACTACCTTAAACAATCGAAAAAACTAGGAGATTCGCTTGTTGTAATTATTGCTAGAGACGACAATACAGAGAAAAAAACATGTCTAAACGAGCAAGAGCGACTTCAAATAGTAAATAACCTTAAACCAGTTGATAAAGCAATTTTAGGACATAAAAAAGACATATACAAAGGTTTAGAGGAAGTTAATCCTGATGTAATCACACTCGGATACGATCAAAACTTTAACAAAGAAGAATTAAAACAAAAAGCAGAAAGACTACTTGAAAAAGAAGTTAGAATAAGTAGAATTGATAAAAAAGGCAATTACTCCTCTACCCAAATCTGCAAGCAAAAAATCATTAACACCTATGACGACCTCTCGAAACTTGAAAACTAATGAAGAACTTGTTGAATATCTAGTAAAAACAGATAAAATACAAAACGACAAAGTAGAAAAAGCTTTTAGAAAGGTAGATAGAAAAAACTTCATAGAAAATGGTAAACCTTATTCCGACAAACCACAGACTATAGGAAGCGAGGTAACTATCTCTGCACCACATATGGTAGCTATAAATACCGAGTTACTGGAAGTAAAAGAAACAGATCATGTTTTGGAGTTGGGTTCAGGTTCAGGTTACCAATTAGCTATTCTATCAAATCTAGCAGCAAATGTAACCGGTATAGAACGCATAAAAAGACTTGCTAATCTCTCAAAAACAAGATTAGAAGACAAATCCAACGTAACTATTATTCATGGAGACGGTTTGAATGAAGTTAACAAAAAATTTGACAAAATACTCTATTCCTTCAGCATTGACCGAGAAGAATTTAAAAGAGCCCAGAAATATCTAAGGGAGAAAGGAATACTTTTAGCACCATTAAAGAAGAACAATTATCAAGTAATGACCAAATACCAAAACGGGACAACAGAAGAGCACATTAGAGTCCGGTTTGTACCGCAAAAGGAAGGTGCAGAATAATTGAATCCTATCTCAAGAATTCAGCAAAATTTAAAGATTATACCACAAAGTCAATAATATGTCTGAAGAAAAAGTTGAGAAAAATCAAGAGCGTTTCGAGCACAAAGTCGAAACCGAAAAAGCATTCGATGCAGGAAAAGGACTCACAGAAGATACAATTAAGGCAATATCCAAAGACAAAAATGAGCCTGAATGGATGACTAAAAGAAGATTAAAGGCCTTCAGACACTTTAAAAAACGACCAATGCCTAATTGGGGTCCAGATTTATCTGAACTTGATTTCAATGAAATTTCTCACTATGTAAGACCAGATGCAGAACAAAGCGACAACTGGGAAGAAGTTCCTGAAGAAATCAAAGAAACTTTCGACAAACTAGGCATACCTGAAGCAGAAAAAGAAGCACTATCAGGAGTAGGAGCGCAATTCGAAAGTCAAGTGGTTTATCAAAACATGAAGGACGAATGGGAAGAAAAAGGAGTAATCTTCATGGACATGGACAAAGCCGTCCAAGAACACCCAGAATTAGTCAAAGAATATTTCATGACCAAGAATGTTCCAGCACAAGACAACAAATTTGCAGCACTACACGGAGCAGTATGGAGTGGAGGGAGCTTCGTATACGTACCAGAAGACGTAGAAGTAGAAATACCAGTACAAGCATACTTTAGAATGAACCAAAAAGGCATGGGGCAATTCGAACACACACTAATAATCGCAGAACCTGGAAGCAAAGTCCACTACATAGAAGGATGCTCAGCACCCCAATACACACGTTCTAATCTTCACGCAGGTTGTGTAGAAGTATTTGTAAAAGAGGATGCTCATGTGCAGTATTCTACAGTACAGAACTGGTCTAAGAATACCTATAACCTGAATACTAAGAGAGCTAAAGTTGATTCTAACGGTGTAATGGAATGGGTTTCAGGAAGTATGGGAAGTAAAGTAACTATGCTATACCCAAGTTCTCATCTAAATGGTGAAGGAGCAAGAGCCAATCACATAACAATTGGTTACGCTGGAGA
>LKMJ01001255.1_pt1 | contig 22064 bp, 18 predicted proteins | sample 643391 | NCBI WGS metagenome assembly LKMJ01 (sample SAMN04112250, study PRJNA286221) | soda lake metagenome | biome: soda lake; feature: Kulunda Steppe; material: water; isolation source: sample PL-Br10 brine of Picturesque Lake | place: Russia: Kulunda steppe | collected 2010-07
GCACCGACATCCAACCAATTCACTCCACCGATATCCCTGACCAGTACTCTCCTGACAAACTCCACGTCACCAACGTCGGCGGGATCCACGACACCACCATCCCAATCAAACCTGGCATCAATATCCTCTCCGGAGAAAACGCAACCAACCGAACCAGTTTGCTCTCCGCGCTAAACGGGGTGCTCGGCGGCACACAACCCACAATCCGAACCGACTCAAAACAAGCCAGCATCCAACTCACATTCCATAACAACGCCACCGACAATCCAGACGACCGCGTTACCTTCTCCCGACGATACCGCCGCCAAGGCCGTCACTCACAATCCATACAAACCCAAGGGGACACCCCATTCTGTCCGCATGAGAACCTCGTCGACACGTTTGCCACACTCCTAGAAAACAACCCGATTCGAAAATCCGTCGAAAACAGTGATAACACCTCCCTCCGCGACCACCTCACATCTCCGATAGACACTGACCACATCAATCGGCAAATCACGCAACTACAAAACACGCGCGATGACCTGAAAACTCAGAAACAAAACCTCGAACAAAAAATTGAGGACGAACCCAGCCTCATCAGAAAACGCGACAACCTCGAAGAAACACTAAACAACATCGAAGACGATATTAACGAATTGAAACAAGCCATCGAAACGCACCATGCCGACGTAGAAATGGCCGAGGAAGCCGAAGACCTCGTCGAAGACCTCGAAACAAAACGCTCAGCGGCGAATAACCTCCGCAACACCATTCAAACTCTTGAATCACAACTCGAAGACGCCCAAACTGAGCATCAAGAACTCGAGAACAAACACATCGAACTCCCCACGCCAACCACCCACAACCAACCGACGGAAAACAACGACGGTGACGACGAGGCAGATGCGAGAGAACTGATTAACCAGCAAGAGAAAGAAATTGAGATACTCAAAAACCGGAAAAACGACTTAGAACGAATCACGAACGATCTGAATCGGGTCATACGCTTCAACGACAAAATGCTGGATAACTCAGATAATATTCCCGGGCTCGAAATCGACACTGCTGAGCTCACCGACGACCTGAACCCCGATAAAAAAGACATGACGTGCTGGACGTGCGGTAGCACTATCCCCCGAAACGAAATCACCGGGCAAATGAACGAATTACGAACCATCGCCGGCGAGCACTCGGACGAACTTGACAAGGTGAAAGACGAGTTACGAGCCGCTCGTAACATCCTACGTAAAATCGAAGATAGTGTTGAAGAACGAAAACAGATCAAGATTCGTCTCGAAGAACTTGAAACCAAAAAGGAAACCCTCGAAGCGGACATTCAAGAAAAAAACGACGAACTTGATGAACTGGAATCTGAGATCAAGGAGTTACAGGACGAAGTTGAGGACACGCAAGATCTCCGGGACACTGACCTCCCGGAAACGTACGAAAAACTCACACAAAAAGAGTACAAGCTCGGTGAAACCCAGAACGAGTACGAGAACACACTCGACAAACTTGACGACCTGGAAGAAGCTCGTCACGAGCTTGAAAAAGTAACAACCGAGTTAGAAAACACGCGCGATGAACTCGGTGAACTCCGTGGTAAGGTCGACGAAATCGAGACGAACGTCGTCAAGCAGTTCAACGAGCACATGGAAACTGTGCTGGACGCGCTTGAATACGATAACATCGAACGCGTGTGGATCGAGCGCACGAAACCCGATTCCACAGGCCGGGGCCACACCCCCGACTCCGAGTTCGACCTGCACATCGTTCGAGACGGCGAGTCTGGGGTGCTCGAAGATCGCGTAGAGAATCTCAGTGAGAGTGAACGCGAGACAATCGGGTTAATCGCTGCGCTCACAGGGTACTTAGTGCATGACGTGCACGAGCAAATCCCGTTCATGCTGTTAGACTCTGTCGAAGCTGTGGATAGCGAACGACTGGTGAGGCTTGTCGAGTACTTCGCCGAGCACGTCACGATCCTGTTTGTTGCGTTACTTCCAGAAGATGCCTTTGCATTCCCTGACGACTACGACCGCGTCACACCCGACATGTTCTAACACACTCACTCTCGACAATACGTTAATTATTCAGAAAATCACGATACACCCCCCGAATTTCCGTTGTCTCCCCAGTACCGTTTCGTTACTTGAGCGTCCGACAGGAGTGTTATTGGTTCACGTGCTGTCGCTGGTGTTGCTGTTCTAAGGAACGGATGGTATCATCGACACTTCCCAAACCACGTTCATTGTCGCTCGCAGAGTCATACCCGCACCCACCACTCCCTTCAATTCCTCCCTTTTCACATCGGATCCACTTGCACATTCGTATACTCGTGCAACCACACCGACCACGACGACAAATACCACGGAATAAATAAGTACTAAACTGGAACCACGAACCCAGAGCATTGGAGATGGGGTGAAGACCCACTTTCTTTCTGACCCCATAACACGATCACGACGCCTGAATCGACGATAGAACCCATCACTACGACATTATACTGCCCGGAATGCTAATGCCCTTGAAATCCTCTGGCGTCACAATCACGTCCTCACCCGTGTCCTCGTAATTTTCATATACATGCTCGTGTTCTGTTTCACTCTCACTCCCGGTCTCGTTCTCATGGTGTTTTTCGACCCTACTCACCGGCACTTGCTCGATACTCGGCCCGACACACACCTGGACCCCATTCGACCCGCCACTGTCACCGTTCACACTGTCACTGACACGTGCTTCGTACTCTTCACTCACCGTACTCACCCCATTACGCCGCAGCGCCTCGAACACCGCGTCCGCACCCGCCACGCCAACACTCGCACCCACATCCGCAGACTGAGTCTGCACCGGGACCGGGTACACGTCAAACCCACGCTCACACCCACCCTCATCTACGTGATCGTGTTCGTGGTTTTCCTCGCCAACTACTCCTCGGTCCGACGACTCGGACGAGCAAACATCTTCACGGAACGACAACGCAACACGCCACTTAACTCCACGACCCGGTCCGAGCGACCGCGAACGCACCAACCCTGACGCCTCTAACCACTCACGGTGATTCCGCGCCGTCTGCGCCGTCACACCCGCCAGCTCACACAACTCAGACTGCCCAATCCATGACTCACGCAACAACTCACTAAACAACTCACCAACCGACCGCGCACACCCCGGTAACAACTCCTCAACCGGCATCTGCGACAGTACAAATCGGACCTCATCCGCACGGATCAACCTGCCAGAATCCTCTGACGCCAACCACTCCAACGCTTCTGCAACCTCGAACGCCGACCGAAGCACCGCGTCCAGCACCGACACGGCACCCCGCGTCACACGTAATCCTTTCCGAGCTAACACACGTGACACCGTAACCGCAACTTCTTCTCGACCTGCCTCACGAATCCCGACACGTAACTGGAACTCCGGCGCATCCTCATGCACCGCATCCTGTCGCTCCAACCGAGCAACAAGCATATCCCGTAACCGCGCGGCACTCCCACCACGAATCACCATTGACCCAACCAGCGACGCGTACGGGTCCGCTGCATCCACATCCACACTAAACGATGCCGCACGCTTCTCCGCACGCTCTTCGAACAATTGCCTATACACCGTGAACGACCCGTAAGTCGACTGAATCAGCATCGCGTGCGTCATCGACTCCGACAACTCAGTAAGCTTCTCAGAATTCACTCCTACAGGAACACGCACATCACGCACTAACTCAACCTCTGCCGCATCCAATAAATGCACAACCGAGCCAGCAAGCCCGTGCGCATCGCGCAAAATCCGTCCAACAAACGCTCTCCGACTATCATACTCACCGTACTCATTGTTCTGCAACCGTCGCGTCAACTCCGCGATATCCTCACCCCACGACACCAGCATATCACGGAACTCTTCACCATCATCCAACACCTCGTCAGTCAAGTACCCAATGTGCCGAGCGTTCCGGAGGATCGGTCCTGGAACATCATCAAGCACGTTGTCAATCCCGGACGCGCCCAACACATTATCGATAAACACAGCGCTTGATAGCGCAATCGAGGACCCGACCACGTAATCAAGTGGGTTGGTTGCGTGCGTCGAAACAATCACCTCGCCCGCTTCATCATCAACGCTCACGAACCGGTCACAACTCGACATGTCGTCTACCGGTGACGCAACCGTGCACACGTCCTCGCCAACAGCTGCGCACGCCATCACCGCATCCTGTGTCGACCGGCTCATCCACCGCGTCTGATATAGCAACTGCTCGCTCTCCACCTCGTCAATATCCATGTCATTCGGCACAAACTGTTCCATCTCTTCACCAGTTACGTCACCCTCACCAGCAGTGTCATTGTTCGTGCCGTGGTCGATGTCGCTGATGTCGTTGTTTTCAGAGGCAGTAGCTGCATCATCGATTCTTTGAGTCGAAGCGGTTGTACCCGTCTCAAGAGTCACCTGCTCGCCGAATACGCGATCCAACTCGTCAAGCAACGCTTCACCGCTCGGCAGCAACGTAGCCTTCCGCGTGTTCTTCGCACCGTACACGTCGACAACACCAAGCTCGTGTAACTTCGACACTGCTTTCCGGACACTCGATTTCGCACGCTGCACATGACCGTACAATTCATGATACGATAACGTGACATCAGCCGCATCCCCAAGTTTTCGTACCACGTCAACCGGTGTTGTACCAGCGTCTAACTCCACCATCGCTTCATCTACCACTTCGTCAACTTCTGTTCTCCGACCAGGCGTCCAAAGTCGTGATAGCACCTCACGGTGCCGGGACTGCAACCACGCAGTTGTCACACGAGCGTTATGTGCAACAACCACGCGAACCGAGAACGCTGTTCCAAGCACGTTTAACAACTCAAGCGTGCGTTCCTGCTGCTCACGAGTGAACTCTTCATTGAATTCCACGTGATCAAACTCGACCGTCACAACACCTGCCTCACCATCGGTCCCTGTGTCAGTGTTGTACGTGAGGAGGTCGGCGAGCGCGTACACGTCATGGGTGGTGCTTGTCCCTGTTCCAGCGTGCCGAACGAACCGGAGTAACTCCCCGACGAAAAACGATTGTCGTGACTGCATCCCCGGGGTCTTGTACGACCGGGCTGTGTTCACGAGTAAGTCAAGATACTCTGCTTTCCCTGCCCGGTTCTGAATCCCGAACTCATCTCGTAACCACGCTTTATGCTCGTCTGCGACCTCGGTCTCACTCACGAACTCCCGCTCGAACACGACTTCGGACCCAGTTTCATCACACTCAACGACAACGTCACGCACTCCGTCACCCGCCTCGATCTCTTGGGCGATCTCGTCACGAAGACGCTTGTGTGAATTGTGAATCGTTTTCAGGAACTGGTGTTGAACGCGCTCGTGAGACAGTAACTGTTTCCAGACGCCTGCAACCGTATCCACACCGTTAATCACGACCGGCCCACGCTTACTTCCACCAAGCACATGCCCATCACCCTCATCTTCCTCACTCTCTTTGTGCGTGTTCCCGGGGATGTTGTTGTATTTCGCGGTGAGTGTGCGTTGGTCGGTGACGTGTACTCCGAGTTGCTCACTGCCGTCACGTTTTGATCTCGCAGTGCGAGTGGCAGAACGTGTGTTCCGGTACTCACGTTCGGCGTGCTCTCTAGCACGCAAGAGTGAGCGACCAGCGACAGCGTTTTGTTTCCTTGTCATGGTTGATTACCTGGCCACACCGCGCGGTTCCAGGGCACGACATACGTATTTGACGCGACACGAGGACACGTGTCACATGGGTGACCTGAGATAGTACCCAAACGACTTCTTCGTTGTTACATTTTGTAACTCCATGCTTATAAATTAGGGCTTTGATTTTCAAGAAAAACCAGAAACTGGTAAAAAATATGTTTAAACCCTCGCATTACACACTCCTCAACACGACCACACCAACCCACCCCACAAACCCACAACACACCGGCCACGATAATCCATACCACTCGACTCAATAACGCAATCAAATCACTTACCTGCTGCAACTATCACCCTATCTAGCGCACACAACACTTCGCCAGCAACACCCTGAGCACCATCCACAACATTGGTACTGCGACTATCTCAGGAGTGGTGATGCATCATCGACTTCTTGCAAGTGGAACTATTGCTGTGCCGAGGTGGTTGACGTAGCTGTTGCGGTGTTGTGATGGGGCGGTGCGGTTGCCTGTGCAGAGGTCCCTGCCGAGTCAGGCGGTTGGGTTACACGTCTATGTCGGAGATTCTTTGGGGGGTTACGAACGCAGTCAAAACTTGGCTTCTCCCCGAACACTGAAACAAGTGATTACAGTACCATTGAGTGCTTTACTACGCGGCTAAGGTTTTCGTTGAAACTCGGTGTAGTTTTCGATACTCTTTGTAATACTTCGGATTTTCGCGGTTGACGAGTAGTGGTGAGTGCCGAGTATTAGTGTCGTCAACATGTTATTCACGCGATCACTTGTGATCTCTGCTCACTGTCTCGTTTGGTGATGTCGCCAATTGCTTGTTTTCGGCTACACGTGGTACCTGTATTGTACTGGTAATTCGATACTCACGAACGCAACTCTTGTTCAAGAAATCAGCGTGGCGTCACTTACTCGCCTCGAGGATTCGGATGAACCGGAGCAATGTACTGACTCCAGAACTCCCCGTTTGAACTGCCCTTGAGATAGTAGTACCCGCGCCCGTCTATAACATTCACAGTGACTGTTCCAGCGCCTGCGGGCACGTCCGCTTTCTCGTACGCGTCTTTGAGTTCGTCCTCCCACTCATCGTCAGTGTACTGGTCTGGTGTCTCATTTTCGGGAACGGCTTCTTGCTCGGCAAGCTTGAGTTTATGCTCGTGTTCTCTGTACTCTACGAGATCGTCAATGTACTCGTGGATAGCGTGAAGGGTGCGTGTGTCTTGCTTTGGGAGTCCGTTGCGAATGTATTTTGGTGCGTTCGTCGGCGGCACTGGTTCAGTGACTGGTGGTGGATTGTTACTGGAATCCTCGTCGTCATTGGTATCGTGAGCGGGCATGCTAACCAATTCGTGTTAATAATACTCAGTGTTTTTGGTTAGTCTTTATGCTCTCAAATAACTCCGTGCTCTGTTGGGCGCGTTTGAGTGGGTGAGAGGAAGCTATACACGCACTGCTCCCGCTTGCAGTCACTGGCTCCTATCAGATCGGAGATTGTGACAAAAGCGGAGAGATCGTTCGAGGCAATCTGGCTGATCGCATGCTGAAGCAGATTATACAATTCTATCGGAAACGCTCAGCGATTGAGACTACTTATTGTGTTTCCGCCAAGCATGAGTGGTAACGACGACTCAGCATCCAGTTGTCCGCTTCGCGTTTTAATAGTCGGATCCTTACTGAAGAACCTCTGGCTCGTGCTTCACTGGGTGGTCGTAGCCGCCTACGGAGGGGCGGGCGCGACCTGCCCGAAGAGTTCACGTTCAAAACCTTCTCTGACTGGATCAGACATGCATTGGAAGAGGAATTAGGGCGGAGTTGGGAGATCGAGATGAACGGCGTCGGTGTACTAGAAGCCTACGCACTGGCCACGGGCTGAGCCAGCCCTCGGCCTCGGGTGTGGTTCTCCTGAGCTACAGCTTCCGCCTCTGGCGGCTGTATGATCTCTCCCAGGTTCGCTCTTTTGATCTGTGAATGCTATTTATTCCTTCACAAACCAACCACGAAGCGTCTGGTCCAATGGAGCGTGACTCAGCACAGCTCAGGAAATATCTCTCGGGAAGTACCGACATTTCAACTGCGATTCTTGTGTAAAAACTACTCGTATTGTATGGTCAACTGTACTTCCTCTGAAACACCCATTAGCAAGTTTGGGAGCCTGTCATGCAAGTCATTGTCATCTATTCTGTGTGTTGGGCCTGATACACTAAATGCACCAATTGTTTTTCCGAATGCGCCGTTTACTGCAACTCCAATCGCTCTTTGTTTGTTTATACGCTCTTGATTGTTAACTGCATACCCTTCTTCGTCAATTTGATCTAAATTTATCCTCAATTCGGCTTCATCTGTTAATGTGTTATCTGTGTATCTGTTTAAACTGATCTCATTCAATATTTTTTCTACTTTATTTTGATCGTAACTTGCTAAGATGGCTTTGCCAGCTGCTGTTGAATGTAAATCAACTATTTTTCCTGGTCGGACATCTGTCTTTACCGCTTTTTCGCCAACAGTTTCTGCAAAGAGATATACTGCTTTATTATTGTGTTCGATAATGAACTGTGCTCGTTCCCCGGTTTCTTGGGCAATATACTTTACTTTCGATTCTATCAATGGATATATATCGTCATTGTACAGGAAGCTACCGCTAAAATAGAGGAACTTTGGCCCTATCTTATATTCATCTCCCTCTTTCTGTACTAAACCGTGGTCCAACAATGTTGAAAGATGTGCGTGTACCGTGCTGTTTGGGATCTTCAGTTCTTTATTTAATTCAGATATTCTAGCACCATTTTTCTCTACTAACGCATTGAGAATCCGCATACTTTTGTTAATTGTTTCCATATGCCTCTCTCATTGTTGCAGTTATATAAAGTCCATCAATACAGGATTGGATATGATATATATTATTCCATGAACCTATTATGCTTAGCGGCGAAACAACTATTTAAGTAACTATAACGCGATTGAGTAGCGAATCTACTATAGTCCGTGTTCTATAGAATTACTCAACAAACACGTATTATACCCCTACAGGATCTCTCTCTCCACACGTCCCAACCTAAGATCGTATTAGTGGTTTGCCTGTACAGGTATCCGATTCACCGTCAATTAGAAATCCTGATTTCCAGGCTTATTGAATTTTATAACCTCGGATACAGATAAACGGGTATTTCGATCACGTCTAGTACTCTTTCTATCAACCTCTTCCCTGACCAGAAGTGGGGACTCTATCTTTGTGATTGAAATATACAGATAACAAAAATTCGGTTTATATATCGGGTTGGATCTACAGTGAAGGATGTTGATAATGTCCTAGTGAATCAAAATATGCTTTTGTTGCTCTCCGCTCTGTCCTCTCGACATTTGCAACTAGAAGCTTTTCTTCACCAATTACGGGTCCTGCTTTGACAATACCTGCTGGGTTGACGATCATGCTCCCTCCTGCTGCCATATTAAACTCAGTCAGTTCGGGATAACCTTCAACAGGCATTTCCATATATGGGGAGGCTGACACTACGAAGGATTGCGTTTCAAAAGCATACTGCCTAACAGCAGGATAAATATCACATGTTTCTATTGCTTCACGAGATTTTGCTTTAGTACGGTCACACGGATTACCATGTTGTTCCCAAAAACCAGGCCATACTGCTGCGTGGACTTCTTCTCCTTCTTTTTGCAGGGCAGATCGCAATTGAGGGAGGTGTGTTTCATAACATATTGTCCCACCAAGTGTCGCAATACTGGCATCGAATGTCTTGATGTCCTCTTTTTGGCCTCTACCCCAAATCGCTCTCTCGTGGTGGGTAGGCATCAATTTTCGACGGGTTCCTAGTATCGTTCCATCTGCATCAACAAATAGTAGGGAATTGTATAACGAATTGCTCCCTTTTTTATCGTCGAACTCTGTCACCCCAATGATAACTGCTGTATTCGCCTTGGCTGCGGCCTCAGAGATCGGCTGGGTCTCTTCCTCAGTAAATCGCATACTATTCTCTTGAAGTTCCAACATCAATTCATTCCAGCGGGATAAATCGCTACAACCTCTCCAATATGGATAACCTGGTATGAACGTCTCCGGAAAAACAACCAAGTCTGAAGACTCTCTACCTGCTTTGAGAATCCACTCACACGCTTTATCGATTGTTGCTTCCTTATCATGGTATATAGGAGCAGCCTGTGCTGCTGCTAGGGTCATTTTCTCTTTCACAACTGCTTCTCGCATTGATGGTATATATCATTTATTCTCACCAGATAATTTCTTTAGCATATTTAAAATTGATAGGGATTTTGGATCATATGTCAAAAAATCTTGCGGCCGTGTGTGTAATGAGAGTTCTAAAGAGAAGCAATAATGATTTGGCAAATTGGTGAGTATATGTCTAAGATTATTGCGTAAACGGTTAACTATTTAACCCACTGGTCGAAAATGGTGTTGTATGTCGGATAACGACAGAGGAGTATCCAGAAGAACAGTACTCGGAACTATGGGTGCAGCTGTTACCACTGCCTCACTTGCAGGTTGTGTGGGTGGAGGTGGAGAAGATAGCATGACTGCCACTTGGGGAGGTGCATCTTCAGAACAAACTGATTGTTTTGACTGTGTGCATCCACAACCCGTGTTTGAAATCCCTGATCGAGTAAATAATGATGATGCAGATGTTGAAATCAATTATATTGGCGGTGGTGAACTCTGTGCTGAGGGCGACTGTGGTGAACAACTTCTGCAAGGGAACTACCCCCTAACTCAAAATTCGATTACCAATGCAACCAATTGGTTCAATGAGTTGGACGTTTTCACACCTGCCTACACTGTACCTGTAGATGACAGTGGGTCAATCCACCAAGGTGGAGTGGCTGACATGTTGTACGACCCCGATGTCTTGGAAGAGTTTTGGGTTCCATTTGCGAACCAATACGGTGTTCTCCCATTTGCAATGGGCACTCCTGAGCTACGGGTGATCTGGATGTCGAGTGAGTGGGATGGCACGGTACGAACACCTGAAGATATCGAGGGTGCTGAGATCAGAAGAACTCCATCTACAAACGAAGCAGAAGTTATCGAGGCGTGGGGTGCAGAATCAGTCGACATAACTTGGGGAGAAAATGTTCAGGGCATGGAGTCTGGTGTTGTTGATGGATTTGTGAGCTGGGCTAGTGTCAACTTTGCTGCTGGAGCTGCTGATGTTACTTCCCAAGCCGTGGTCACAAACCATATGGTCGGAATGAGAATGTCTTGGGTTGACGTTGAATGGCTGAAATCACTTGATGACGCTTCCTTGGATAGTGTTGCACGCCATACCAAGGAGGTCTCCGAAGAACTCGTACAAATGGTTCCAGATGTTCTCGAAAATATGGGTCAGGTCCCGAACCAGGATATGGAGGGGTCTGAATATGATAACAACGATATTTCTGTGACTTTCCTTGACGAAAGTGATATGGATGCTTGGAAATCTCCTGTAAGAGCTGACGAAAATCCCGGATTGTATGAAGATGCTATTGAGTCTGCTGAAGAATTAGCTAGTCCTGGTGTCTTTGACACAATTCTTGAAGCAGCTCAGACTCCATCACCTGTTGAGAACTACGAATTTGAGAGTTGGTGGGATGACATTCTAGATCAAATCGAGATTTAGAAACATGACTCCTATTTTTGAAAGAGAACCGGTAGCTGTAGGCAGATTGTTGAAAGACAATATTGAGATTTACTTAGCATCTGCTTTTATGATCTTCTATGTTTCGTTAATCACACTTAACACCACACTTCGGTTGTTTGGCCTCCCGTCTACACCCCTCGGACAAGAGGTTATTATCGGTGCATTTGTGTGGGCTGTTTGGTTGAGTGCTGCGTATGGTATCAAAACGGGTGACCATCTACGATTTACAGCCATAGCCACCAAATTATCTGATAAGAAGCTCTATGTTGTATTATTGTTGGAGTGGATCGCTTGGATTGGTTTAGCGTTGATTGTCTTTAATTATTCTATGCAAACACTACAATTTTACATAGATACTGGTTCCACAATTACTGGAACTCCCATTCCAGATTATGTTATCAGAGCCTCCATTCCGGTAGGAATGTTGCTAGTGATTTTTCGGACATTAGAACAAGCCTATGAGACCACTGTTAGATTCCGTCAGGGCAAAGAAATCTCAGAACTCATCTCACCAGAAAATTAGCCATGTCATTAATTGGACTTAGCTTCACGTCAGTCGAGATCACGTTGGCCATTACAGTAATAGCGGTTGTATTGTTCCTTATTGGAATCAATATATTCCTTGTATTTGGAATCTGGTCGATATTATTTGCCACTTTTACTAATGGATTCGAATATGGAACGTTTTCAGTTGCGTTTTTCCAACAGATGAATAGCTTCCCCCTTGCTGCTATTCCACCATTCATTGCTGTTGGTGTTTTGTTAAACTATACAGCTATGTCTGATGACATAGTTGAGTTCTCTAAATCCATTGGCGGTTGGTTACCGGGTGCTGTGGGGAACACTTCGATTCTAACGAGTGGAATCTTTTCGTCGATTTCTGGCTCGAACCCTGCTACTACAGCAGCTATTGGTGAGGCCATGTTAGATGATTTGATCGATGATGGTTATTCACCCGAGTTCGCTGCTGCCACTATCGCTGCTGGCGGGACGGTTGGTGTTATTATTCCGCCAAGTATTATGATGATCCTTTATGGCGTTACATTTAATGTGTCTGTAACTAGCTTGTTCTTGGCTGGGATTATTCCTGGATTAGCAATGGTATTCAGCTTAATATTTGTATGCTCTCTACTATCTTTCAAAGCTTCAACAAATGACGGGTACACATTCGATATTAAGGAGTCAGCTCTTGCCTTCTGGAATATAAAAAACACGATATTTACGATTGTTCTATTGCTGGGAGGTATCTTTTCAGGGATTTTCACACCTTCTGAATCTGCGAGTATAGCAACCGCATATATTATATTTTCTAATTCCATTCTTGGAAGAATGTCTATACCTGATGTTCTATCTAGCTTCCGAAGATCTATGGAGTTGACAGGAGTCATTCTTCCGCTACTTGTGACTGCAATTATGGTGCAGCAAGGCTTGTCATTCCTTGGCCTCCAGGATGCCATTGGTTCGGCTGTAGCTGGGCTTGGTTCTCCGATCCTAATTATCGCTGCTCTATCGATTATTTTGCTTATTACTGGCATGACATTATCTTCTGTCCCAAACATGATTATCACCGCTCCAATGTTAGCACCAGCTGCTAACGCACTTGGATTGTCACCAGTTATGTGGGGTGTAATCTTCTTAATGAACGATGCAATCGGGTTTATTACACCTCCCTACGGAATCAACCTATATGTTGCGAGCAGAATTTCTGGCATTGACTACATAGACATTGCTAAGGCTGCTCTACCCTACCTGTTTGCCTTGTACTCTTTATGGTTATTATTCCTATTGTTCCCCGAAATCAATATCCTAGCTAACTAAAATGAATGCCAATAGACTCAGTGGTGTTATTTTAGTCCTATCTGCGTCCATTGCCGGTGTTGTATTCCCGTTTTTAGGGACTTACCTTCATAGCTACATCCCTGTCTTCGTAATGTACCTAATCTACGTATCCCTTGCTGATATTAAAAATATCAACGTTTTGTCTCAGTCGAAGTCAAGCCTCATATTATTGTCTTTATTAATATCTTATATTTTGTTACCTGTAATTGGTATTAATATGGCCAATCAAATACTACATACCCCAATTATAATTGGGTTTACAATAGCCTTGTCAGCCCCGACAACCGCCGGTAGTGCAATTATCTGGAGTAAATTATCTGGAGCGAATGTTGCTTTAACAACGGTTACATCTATTGTTTCTATCGTATTGTCTCCTCTCATCACTCCAATCTTATTATACTTTTACTTGGGTTCACAAGGATCTCTTCCATTTGAATCTCTATTGTTGGAATTGTTTTTTGTTATTACTGGTGGCGTTATCCTAGCATTGGTTCTCCCAGACAAACTGTCTAGATCAAGATTCTTCTCTCCCTCTGCTAAAGCAACAATATTCATAATAATTTACGCCTCTGTAAGCGATATTACGATCAGCGATGTGGTTATGACTGAGTTAATTTATATTTTAATTTTCTCTGTGTTTCTATTAGCACTGGGGGCAATGTTAGTTGGTGTATTTAGGAGAATTTATGATTTGAGTCTAAATGATGCTATCCCGGTATATTTAACAAGCAACTTACAAAATTTGGGTATTGCCGTTGTTATCGGAACCAGCTTTGGTAATACTTTGATCATGTTGACGATAATTTCTTATTTTGTTTGTCAACAATTATGTGGGGCTATAATCGCAGATGTCACAAGCGAATACCAATTTTGAGTCTCACGTAACCACTTTGTTTGTCTATTCATTGGTGTAGTGTCTCTTCATCTCTTAGATATAACCGAGAGACGCCGTACTTCTGGTATCCATCGATTCACAACTGAAGCAGCAGTAGTTAGTATGTGACGGGTCGACTAAACGTAGGTATTAATACTGTTTCAGTAAGTTCTCTCTGTATGAACATAGAAATTCTCCTATTCGACGGATTTGACGAACTTGACGCAATTGCCCCTTATGAAGTATTTCAACTTGCAAGTCAAGAATGCCAGATTGGTGTACAGCTCGTAACACTAGAGTCGGTAAAACAGGTCAAGGCTCGAAATGGTCTCTCTGTTGTTCCAGACGGTACTATTGCAGAAGATCAAGATTTGCTTTTAATTCCGGGTGGCGGATGGAACGATCCGAGTGTAGCTGGTGTCCGTCGTGAATACGAATCTGGGGACATACCAAGAGTAATCAGTAACCGGTTTCATGCCGGCACAACAATTGCGTCTGTCTGTACTGGATCGTTCCTTCTAGCAAAAGCAGGAATAATAGATACAAGACCAGTAACGACCCATCACACTGGTCATAAGGATCTTCAACAAATGGGATTCGATGTACGTGATGATCGATTTATTGATGATGGACAAATTCTAACTGCTAGTGGGATCACATCTGGATTTGATCTTGCACTCCATATTGTTGAACGCTACTGCAATAGTGACTTATCTGATAGTATTGCTCAAGAATTAGAGTATGATACGCTGAAATGATCTGTGCAACTGATTCTATGAACAGCACAGAGTTTTTATCTACAATTGTCTTGGTTGAACTGCACTAATATAACAATAGTCTAATTATCTTCCAACGTGTTAATACAATTGATGACCGTAAGCTACCAATCAGAACTAGATGAGCAAGTTGCCATCGTGACCGGCGCGTCGTCTGGTATTGGGAAAGCCACTGCTGATTCCCTTGCATCGCTGGGAGCTACCGTTATTCTTGCAGCACGCCGGGAGAGCGAACTCAAAGAGTTAGCCAAAAACATCGAATCAGAAGGTGGGAATGCACTGGTTGTCCCGACTGATGTTACTAATGACCATGATATTGACACCCTCATTGAGACCTCTCTCAATGAGTTCGGGCAAATTGATATTCTCGTAAATAATGCTGGGGTGATGCTGCTTGAACGTCTCGACCAAGCTGATCGTGAACACCTTCGGCAAATGGTTGAGGTTAATCTACTGGGCGTCATGAATCTAATACACGCTACACTCCCATCGATGCAAAAACAAGGGAGTGGTCATATTGTTAACATTTCTTCAGCTGCGGGAAGGCGAACAAATGCAAAAAGTTCTGGCTACAATGCGACAAAATTTGGTGTTAATGCCTTCACTGACGCTATTCGAAAAGAGATTACCACTGAGGGTATCCGAACAACACTCATTGAACCTGGAATCGTCGATACCGAACTTCAAGAACATATACCTGATGAAAAAATTAAAAAACAAATTAAAGGCAATATGTATGAGTCAATGACACCACTTGAGAGTGAAGATATTGCTAGTGCGATTGCCTATGTTGTAACTCAACCAGAACATGTGAATATAAATGAGATGCTTATTCGGCCTACTGATCAAGTTAGGTAATGATTTCAACCGTAATTAGATCTTGGCTGTAGAGCTCTCAACTGTCAGCGCGATTCTACACTGTCTTATTTAGAAACATCCTCAAAACTGATTTCACCCAGACCAAACCACAGCATCAGAAGGTTTCGTTACGTAATTCGGTAGTCGACGGATTTGAATTTCTGCTCCTTCTGGAGCATCCTCTGTATCAAAGAGTTTCTCAGCATCAACTAACCGGTCGTGGTTCTCTCCCCAGATCCGAAACTTCTCTTCCTTTCCACACGGATTTTCATCGATGCAACACTTACATTCGATTAATCTCGGACATCATAATCTTGGAGTGCGTCTTTTCGCGGGACAGTTGCCACAACATCGTACTAAGACTCTGTATTTCTCTTGTCCCATCGTAAATCTCAGCCACCAATCGTTCTGTATCATATCTTCTGTTGCTTGCTGTTTGTCTTCCTCGACCAGATGGCTTGTTATTTTCCAAAAAAATGTTGGACTTGTTCGAGTCGAAATGTAACTGAGATGTTGTTCAGATTCTGATTAGGTTTGAACGTGGAGATATGTAGATACTACATCCCGATCAATATTGTTACGATGATTTCGGTTTGTTGACGGCAGCTATTAATTATTTTCCTAAAAAGTACCAATTGAATTGACGGAATTTGGATCTATTGCTATTCAGTTGATTCCTTACCCCACGATTTGGGTGGCGTTGAGTAGAGGCTGGTGAAGATATACGGAAATAGAGGGTATTACGACTCTTCCCTGTCCAAACCCAACTCCTCACGTAGGTCTTCGTCGTTTCGGAGTACTGTACGGAAGAGTGCTGTGTAGAAATCCCAGTGCTTGTCTAGCTCTTTTTCGTGCTCAACTCGGAATCTGTATTCCAATTCTTTGAACAACTGGTGGGTTTCTTCTTTCACCTCTGGAGGAACGTAGATGTTTATATTCTCATACAAATCTGTGAGTGCCCCATTTTCCTTATCGGGATTGGGATACTGCCCTTCTTTGACCCCGCCGACCACTACTGATTCACTACCCGATTGCTCATTTGAATCTGGACTATCTGTTGATTCTGTTTCCAACGTTTTTGACGTTTCTGATGCTTGCGAAGTTTCTGACTGCTCAATCTCATCTTCCGATGGAGTCTCGTCTTTCTCATCTGCTTCGGGGTCCTCGACTTTCTCTACGGATTCACTGCCTTTGATGCCAAATGCTTTTGCTGAATCCGGGGCAGATTCTGCTGTCTTTTCCATTGCTTCGTCCATGTCCATTTTCAGTTCACCTCCGCTGCCTCACGAATATCTTCTGGAGTCATTGAGGCCGCTGTAGATACGTCCAATCCGTAGGACGGCGGAATTGTTTTGTCGAGGACCAGCTGAACGATCTCGTCGAAGACTGGGAGCTGATCATTTTTTAGGGCTTCCTTGTGAGTGTAGATCGATCCCTGTTGCCATTTGGCTCGGTCGAATGAAGCCCTGTCGTCTACCTTCACCAGAGGCTGCGTGTTCTCCTCGCACCAGGATATCACCTTCTTTTTCTCGTTCGTTAGTTTCGTGGAGTTGTACTTCAGTGCATACGCGAGGTAGCTGATATCCATATCGTGCATCATTCCAAGCACTTTGAGCGTCTCCCATTGATCACGCATGGAGAAGATTGTCTCTGACTCTGGCTTCACTGGGACGATCACATTTCCATCCACTGTGATTGCGTTTTTCGTGTATGCACTCAGGTCTGGGGGGCAATCACAGACAACGTAGTGGTAATCTTTCTCGACCTCATCTAGGACCTTCCCTAGCCTCTTTTCAGATGCGGAGACTGAGTCGAGAGGCGTTTTGTTCCCCTTGAAGGTGGCATTCGCCGGGATTAGATCGAACTCGTCGTGATCTGTCTCGATGATATCGTTGATCTGGTCCCACTTTTCAACATCTAGCATCACTTCGTCCAGCGAAAGCTGCTCTGTGTCTTCGTATGTGTCGCGTTTTCCGACGTTCGCAGTGAGCGACCCTTGCGGGTCAAGGTCGATCAGCAGAACGTCGAACCCTCGCGCATTGAGCCCTCCAGCAACGTTGAGTGATGTGAATGTTTTTCCAGTCCCCCCTTTCTGGAACGAGACCGCAATTGTTTCTGGTTTCGATTGATCACCTGTCGTTTCTGATGTCATGGTTATCCAGAACATCTCCAATATAATAAACGTTAGTCAGACATCCAATGCTTCTACCGTTTCTAACGTTAGAAACTATAGAGCGATGACTGCGTTTGGAGTGGAAAGTCAAAAGACATTTTCGTCAGAAACATTGGGAAGGTTAGAAATCGGCATGAGGCTCTATGTTGATTGTCGGTCTATACCCGGCGAAGCATACTCTTACGCCAATATTACTGATCCACCCTACTTATGGATTTCTAAGATGAGTAGTGTTAGAAACATTCTTGTTATAAGTAACGTTAGAAATGTTTCTACCATTTCTAATAATACAAGGCCCTTGGAGAACTCAGCGAAACACGTTGACCACAAGGCAGTCAATAACCCCGCCCAACGGTACTCCAGCGAGGTTTAGCGTCCATAAGAACCCGAGTTCGGACGGGCTGACTAATCTGGGCTTCGAGAAGTCGCGGAGCTTGTGTGGCCACATTCACAAGTGACCAGAAATATTCGACTTGGTTGACGTGGACGTCCTCATCAGTAACAAACTCTTCGTAATGTGGAACCCTATATTCCTCACCGGCTTGTATCTGGGAACCAAATTTCCGTCTGGTGATTAGCCCTAGGTTGAGTCAGAGACATCTCAGACCACTTTGTTTCTTGGCTGTAGACCAAATGGAGACATCGCAATAGATGGAACCGGACCTTTCAGACCTATCAGGTGAAGAGCTTAACTGATGCAGATTCCGCCGGTGCCCAGCGGTAGGTCGGCCTCATCGTAAGCGTCTTTCATCTCAGCTTCTCATTCGTCGCCCATTCTTCAGGTGTCTCGAATGGATCGTCGCGCTCCTCGTCCTCGACGACGCGCTACTGTTCGGCTTCCAGTCGACCAACTCCAGAGCGTACTCCCCGGTCTCCCGAAACAGTCCTGATTTTTGAGCTGGCAACGCGTCGACGGCGTCATCTGGCGCGTCTACTGGTAGCTGTGGTTTTTCGGTGTAGGTTCGTACGTGATCCGGCAGGTCGCTGGCCGCTTCTGAATTGGTGGGATTCCGATCACCGTGTACCATGCCACTAACCAAGATTCTAATCCCCTCTAACTTTGAGCCACAAATTTGTGTAGTTAAGAAATGGGTCAGTGAATGTTCGGACTCTGCCGAGATTCAGCCAGAGTCGCTTCGACATCCACGTCGACGCTATCATTCAGGTCTGCAATCGTTGGATGTAACTGCTGAAAGTCACGCACCAGGGTCTCGACATGCTGGCTGAATGCACGCAGTGAGGTATCTTTGGGCGGGTAGAGTCGGCGTTTGATAAGATATCCGTCTCGAACATCAACGTCGTCGCTTTTCGTATCGAGAACCGACGCCCACGAATTGAGGGCATCAGTCTGTTGTTCCAGCTCCAAAAACCCCTGTTCAAACTCCTCGCCCTGAAGTTGTGCGACTCGTTCGTCTGCGAGACGGTGTTTCTCTTGGTCCAATTCCTTTTGCGAGCTGACTCTTTGAACAAGGTCTGAAACCGTCTCGTCGGTAATATCGTTCAAAAACGTATTCGAGAGCCGATACTGGAACGTGAGTAGGAGGTACTTGTCGGATTCGTAGCCGTCCAATTTGAGTGGCAACCCTCGGGCATTGAATCTCAGAAACAGGTATTTACCCTGTTCAGTGCGTTGGGAATGCCCGCTGTTCAGCGTGTACTCGTTCGCCAAAATGTGGCTGCTACACGTACCCATCACGTCGTATATGTCTTCCATGAATAAAGTTCGGATAGCCGGAGTTATAAAACTACATTCGAGGTGGCTGTCGACTCGAAAACGCTGTAAGCGGTGGTGTTTTATCTTTTAATCCAACTGCTCACACGTGATACACCAGCCGTGACTCGTCCAGATCGGCGCACAGGTTCTGTTGGGCTGTGCGATCTTTTTCAATGATTTATATCGGCCACAATAAGCGCCAGTGACCGGCTACTGGAGTTTTAGAATCAACAATCGATAAGTAAATACCAGAATACCGTGTGAATAGCTGTTTTCGACTGCCTGGATACGGCAAGCAATATCTCCGGCCGCAGATACTCTCGCTTCCATATTTTTATCTCGAACCTTGAGACGTTCTTTTTTATCGGCCTCGCTTTCAGGGACCATCCGCGCCCCTCGCCTGATGCCCGCAATCACATCAATGAGGTCAGAAAGTATCTGTTCGACACACTTCTGCAACTCGCGTCTGTGGAGTGGTACGTCGTCTGATTCGATCAGAGTCTGTAACTCCGTAGCTTTTGATTTGATTTCGTTTTGCTGAGTCTCGAATTCGCTGGCCTCAAGGCTAGTATCCAACGACTCACACTCCTCGCGTAGCTCTGCGAGTAGTATCGTCAACTCTCTACAAAAATCCCGATCTTGCTTGTAATCGTCGGATAAGATCGGCCGGAAGATACCGGCTACGAAGCCCGTAGCAAAGATGAAAATACCAACAACCACTTCGGTCAGTGAGGGTACGATATTCCCAATTGCTGCCGAGAGTGTCATGCTGTCTTATTCGACTGACTCGTTAAATCTCATGTGATAGACGAAATTGTCTGGGCGAGTTCATCGTGAGTTGTGCCATTCGTTGTCCCTGAACGGGGAGATGACTCTCCGGACGAGGGTCTTCCGGGTCGACATCGTCTTGCTCAGTCATACTCGGATAATGTGATTGTAAACTTGCTCAACCCTCTGGATACTCGGTGCCGCAGTCGGTTCCGTACGTCGTATAGCGTGTTATCCTGTTCAACGTTCATCATCCGGTAAGCGACACTGTGGCGGAGGCGTGGGGTATCACGTCATCTGGATCGCCGCGAGTGCCGTCGACTAAGGCGGTCGGAGCCGTGTGATCGAACGCGAGTACCCTGGAAAATGACGTTCCCTGTTTACATCGATTGTGCCTACCAGCAAGGTAGATACGACGAACATGGGGTGGTTCAGAATACTGAGATCAAGTCTCTGAATATTTACGCGGAGCATTAATAAAAACTTATGTCAGACATTTAGCCTGCGGTTTATATTCATAGAAAATAAACTACAAATATAGAAAAATGACACAACCAAAAAAAGAAAAAAGAACACCAGATTACTGGAATTTGGATTATGATGATCGAATTCAATTCATTCCAGATAATTGGGTACATAAACTAACATTAGCTAACGGCATGTATGTAACTAAAAGAATATATGAGGACATTGAGACTGGTGATGCGATTAAACTATTTGTTCCAAATTATGTGGATCCCGAGGTGGCAGGATACCGTATAGCGAAAATCGGCAATTTGAGGATTACATACACCAGCCAGTTGAATAAATTTGACTGGATTGAACTTGAAGCTTTTGTGGGATCTACCGCTAATAACTGTTCAGACTGTAGTAGTGTAATGATTGCTGCAACCGAACTGCTTGATCGACGGTATGAATTTGAGCGTGAATTAATAATTTACGTAGATACGCACGCTAAGGAGGCAGTGTTTGGCACTACTGAACAGGGAGAACCTGTGACACTTACCGGGCAACTTATAGCAAGACCATTTTCTGTAGAGAGTGTGGGGAATAGTGTACTATCCAAGATGATGGATCTAAGTGATTCTGTTCGCCGTGAACTAGCAGTAATGTTAAAAAAGTACAATGTATTCAATCAACCAAGAATTTCTGTTTATGTTATTGCGCCAGATGATGATTTAGATTTTATTCCTCATTACACTGAGCCCGAAAAGTATATTCCTCCAGAAGGTGCTCTTGAATTACCATCTCATTTGTCATAGTTTAGAATACTAAAAGATCAGATATATCAACCTTGTCGACAAGTCATTATATCACAGATACGGTTTATTTTTCCAAAGTTATTGATCCTGATGCAGGTTTCTTAGTAATTGATTGACCGAGCTCGGTAATGACATATCCCATTTATGTTCCCACCAGAACGCTGGGCGGCGACCTTCCGGTCGCACGCCCACCTCTCGAAACTCGGTGAGTTTCTGGGATACTCGCCACAGCCACTGCTTGAACGGTTGATCGAAGACGCTCAGAAAATACACAAGCAATGACCAATCCTCCAAGAAACGCTTGCTACTGGCACACAACCGAGGTGTGAGGTCTAACTAAAGATCAATGCTTACATCGATTTCCGGTACTCATCTCGCAGCGACGGTATCACCAGTCGTTGAATCACCGTTGCGACTTTTCGGTGTCGACCACTCCGGGAAATCGTTCCCACAAACTGCTCCACACGTGCAGACTGGTGGCTCTCC
>LKMJ01001256.1_pt1 | contig 22054 bp, 25 predicted proteins | sample 643391 | NCBI WGS metagenome assembly LKMJ01 (sample SAMN04112250, study PRJNA286221) | soda lake metagenome | biome: soda lake; feature: Kulunda Steppe; material: water; isolation source: sample PL-Br10 brine of Picturesque Lake | place: Russia: Kulunda steppe | collected 2010-07
ACTTCGTATCGACCTTTCGAATCCATTGAGGCGACCGCGGCGACCTGGCGGGCCGTCACCTGACCGAACCGTTCCTGTACGGCTTCGACTAAATCATAAGTCCTGCTGAAACCCGCATGACGTACATTTAATCGCCATACCGTGCGGGTAACTTCGATTCGTCATTTCTCCGAGGCACCGCGGACAAGAGCCATCCCCTGTCCGTTGTGAGTCATCGAACACGGATACAATCGCTTCGAGTAAGTCGCTGGTTGTTTCGTTAGCGAGATTTATCCGGACTCCTTCACCGATGCCGGAATCCCAGGCGAACACTGTGTCCTGGTGCTTTGCAGTATCAACGGTGAACAACTCCCATTCACCGAACGTTCCGAGAACGGTTCGGTAATCCAGGTATAGCGTGTCGGGGTGCGGGGGTTCGTTTGGGAAGTCAACTGAGAGAACGTCGTCGTTCGCTACGAACGTTTCGAGTTCATGTTCAGGGATAAGCAGTGGATGCGTTGAGATCCCGGTTACTGGGAATCCGTGATCCGTTTCGGTTTCGGTTCCGGATGGAACCGTCCCGTCTTCAGTTGCTTCGAGAATCGTTCGTGCTGCCGAGTAGAACTGTCCTTCTTCGTTTTCGAACACCACACCGGTTTCCGTTTGGGTATCCCAGATGAGAACAGAGCTTTCGTACCCGGTGAGTGTGCACTGCAGCACTTGGTACGGCCCTGCTTCACCGAGGACCGTGAGGTGCATCTCAATGATTTCTTCCCGCGTGTAGTAGTCCCCGCCGTGAGACCCAGTCGGCCCGAATGCCCAGTCAGCGTCTTGTAACTCGTGAAGTTCGGTTGTACCGGTTGGAATGGGGTGTTCAGTGATGTGTTGAATCGGGTTGAATCGACTCGTTTCGCCCGTTTGGGTGATGGTTTCGGTCATGATGTGTATTGGGTATAGTTTTGTGGATTAGTATGGTGTCTCCGATCGGTTGTTGTTCAGTGTGCCTCGGTACGTTTGATTAGGCGATGTACCCCCATTTTTCGTCGCCGGTTTTTGTCGCCGTCTCATGTTGGTCGATAAGTTCTGACGGTGTGGGGACGGTTTCATTGTTTGGATTGCCGGCGTACACGATGTTACCGCAGTAAATACTGTGTTCGTCTCCGTTACGGTCGATGATGTACGTGGTGAATTCTTTGCCGGTGTGGTCTGCATAGACACCGTTAGCATCAGGGAAGTAGTGCAGCGTGGACCCGGTGTCGTTGACGATGACGAGGTTTGTGATGGCTTTGATCGGGATGTCGTTCAAATCGGTCGTTTGGGCAGGGATGCTGGTCATCATGCTGTGTGTGAGTGCAGTGGCGAGTTGTTACGAGGTTGAGGTGGAAAATGGATGCAGGGGATGGGATTCGAACCCATGGACTTCTACAAGAGCGGATCTTAAGTCCGCCGCCGTTGGCCAGGCTTGGCTACCCCTGCGCATCAGTGCAGGTTCGACACGTTACGTGTCGTTGGGAGTTGCCTTGTACGTTGTGGATTCAACTCGCGGTGTACGGGCATGGCTCCCCGCGACACATGTGACGGAGCCATGCGGAACTACGGTTACGGAATCAATCGGCTGTGAGTTGTGGATGCGGTTCGGTGAAGTGTTTTCTCGGGTGTGTACCCGGCATTTCGGATGGCGTTGTTCCAGGTCCCGTAGTATGCGAGAAACATGCGAATCGGCGGTGTGTCTGGAGTGTTTCGAATGTCGTCCGGAGACGGGATGTGATCGTGTTCGGTTACGAAGTTAGTGATTGCGGTTACGTAGTCGCGGTGTGAGTGCATTATACCGTATTATAGAATTTAGAGTATTTGATTTCAGTAAGAGACCTGACTCAGACGACGATGCCTTCGTCGGTGATTTCGAACTCGAACTCTTCGGCTTCATCATCGAAATAGATTGTCCCAGTGTATTCACCTTCTTCAGTATCGTCTTCCGGCCAGGTCAGGTCAACAGTAACATCATCTCCACCGTCAAGAACGATGTTTTCAGAGTCAACCACACCTTCCCCTTCAACATCGAACTCTACGTCACTGGAGTTTTCTTGCTCGCCAGCGTTTTCAAGATCGGTCGTGACGGTGTACTCTTGATTTTCTGCGACGGCGTCTGGCGCGTCAACGTTATCGATTGTTAACTCAGCAGGTGCAGGTTCTGGCCCATCCTCACCGAGCTCAACGTCATCCGGGTCACCAGTAACATCCTCGTCAACAGCGGAAATATCGACAGCAATCGTGTAACTCGCATCGCTCTCACTAGACACCCACGTTAGCGTTAGCTCTTCATCGTCTTCTATATCACTCACAGCAGCAATCGGCATACCAGCTGTGATGCTTTCCCGAACAACGGCTTCAGGTTCTTCTTCGAAGCCGTGTGCATCCATCACGTCACTATTCCAATGAACGGTGATAGCGTCGTCATCACCTTGAAGTTGTAGTCTTTCAGTTCGTTCAGGCGTGATTGTATCGCCGCCGTCATGGGTTAATATGATCACGTCGTGATGTTCATTGTATTCAACCGAAACGACGACGTTCGGGCTCCGATCGCCAATATCAACTGTTCCAGTGAGGAACACTGCGGCAACTGCGACTGTGACGATAAGCACACCAAGCACTAACATCATCCCGATAACCGGGGCGAGCGCGCGTGTATCGTGAGTGTCACGCATAGCGGTAAGTGAGCGGGGTCGCCACACAGTACGCGTTTATACGGGGACGCGTAAGTTAAGCGTTACACCAGCGACGAGTCACAGGCAGCGTACTGGTACATACTGGGTGTTGTGGCAGTGAACCCGACGCTTTTCGGAACCGTGTCGTTGACCTGGGTAACATGGTCAAACGTGTTGCGTGGAACGAATACTGTGTTGAATCCGGAGAGAAGACTCCAGTCACGAGCGCGTGTCAGTAACCATCGAACTGTTGCTTCAGGGAATGCGGTGTCTCGCGCAGCGTACCCGGACACAGTAGCTTCGCTCACACGGTCGGTTACATCACCATTGACTAGTAATGCAGCGACGAGTTCCCCATCAACAACGGCACCGAAGGTTGCAGCTGGAAGGTTGTTTCGTCGAGTGTCAGTTAACTCGGAGAGCGAAATGGGTGCGTCAGTTGTCGTAACGAGTTGATGGAGTGCATCGCTGAATGCGGGGTACTGGTCAGCGTTTGTACTGCGAGCGAACTTGTAATCAGTCACGTCTTCGCGTGTGAACTGGAAGTTCGCCGGTGAGCGTTTCGTGGTGGATTGTGTGAATGTTGAGAGAGTGGTTGATTGCCCGGCAGCATCAGTGTTTGATTCGAGTCTGGACTCAACGCGCCGGGGTACTGTCGTGACAGCGTTGTCACCGTCGACGGAAACCGGGCAGACGTATCGCCGCAGGGTAGCAGCGTGTTTCTGGTTTTGTCGGCCTTCACGGTTGTACTGTCCTGATGAGTTTGCCGTGCCAGTGTATGTGAACCCGGCTGCTTCGTAGATCTGTCCGTTATTTCCGTCAGTACCGGCGTACGTTCGAATCGTTTCGTAGCCTTCTAAGGCGGCCCATTGACAGATACGACTCAACATCCATGTAGCGGTGTTGTTTGTGCGCTGGTGCGGTGGGGTTTCCGGGTGGCTTGCGTATCGCGTGATTTCAACGGTTTCACGGTCGAATGCCATACGAGCGTTCACGGAGTTGACTGTGGTGACGGCTGCGATCCGGTTATCTGGCCGTGTGGCTGTGAAGATGGCTTTTGCTTTCTGAACGCGGCCGTGTTTATGATCGATGACGGGGTGTTTGAGGAAGCCGTTCGCTCGTTTTAGTGAGTAAATACGGTTGAAGGTAAGGTTGGAAACTGGTAGTCGTGAGCCGGGTTGGACGGTTGTATCTCGCGTGTACCGGTCGGGATGCCTGACGCCGGGAGCACGGTTGATGTCGTCTATGTTGTTGAGATCTTCAGCAACGAGTCTGACGCGATTGTTGCTGGCCATGCGCTCAATAGTGCTGCGGTGAAGGTTCCGTGTTCTGAACGCGCGGTCGTACCCGTCAATCCAGAGTAGGTCGATGCGTTCTGGTGGTGTTTCAGGGATTGTGATTTCGGCGGTATAGTCGCCTGCGGTTCTGACGAGTGCGTGGATTTGTTTCCGTGGGAAGTATAGGAGATCACCGGGGTAGACGGTGGTGATTGGTGTTCCGGTGGTGTAGATCTCACTGGGTGAGGTCCTGTCTGAGGGGTTTGTTGAGGGTGTCGTTGTGTTGACGGTCGTGGTGTCTGCGGTGCGGTTCTGGTTGTTTCGGGTTTCGCTGTCGGTGTTCGCAGTACCGGTGGTGAGGGATTGCTGCGTTGTCTCTGTGTTGTTAATTGAATTCATGTGAATTCACCGGTCTCTGGGAAAGGGTTGCCGTGAACCGCTACGGTGACACGGGCGGTGTTTTGACGAACAATGCGTGGAAAATAATGAGGAGTGTTGGAGCGAAACTTCCCGTAATAATAGCCGCATCAGGGACGCCGGCTATGTAAAGAGTAATCGCGCCGATGGCTGTGCTGGCCGGTATACTGGCGAGTACGTAGTCGTAGTAGGAAGTCATGGTAAGAAGTGCGAGGAGCAGGATTCGAACCTGCGGACTCCTGCGAGAGTGGATCTTGAGTCCACCGCCGTTGACCAGACTTGGCTATCCTCGCAAACGTGTGGTCAGTCACACATCACGGGATGTGTTTCTCACCACGTGTTTTCGTGACTGACTGCCAGTACCTATATCAGCAGTCAGACCCAGTTCTGAACCGGGTATTCTTCAGTACAGTTCAAATCAACGAGTATGAGTTTCCAGTGGAAACGAAGGGGTTACTCATCGCTTGACTGGTTCTTTTTACTTCGAATCTCATCGAGCTGGGAAAGAAGTTCGTCAGTGTCATCGCCACCTTCAGTAGTGACTTCACCTTCATGATTCCCCCCGATGTGCTCATCGGAGAGCTCGATGGACATGTTCTCTTCACGGCGTTGATGTTCGTCGTTGTCGTAATTTCCAAATCCCATGGTTTGATCTCAGATAGTAGTGTATAACTGGGGTTAACACCCAGCAGTATGGTAGTGATACGTTGTCGTATCGAACAGTGTGTACTGTTACGTTGCAGTTACACTCTCAAATACGTTTCGCACACGATCTTGATACTCAGCGAGTGATGCATCGTTCGAAACCACATAATCCGGGGAGTCAGAAGCGATTAGGTCACCGAGCCCCCAGGAGAACTCACGGACATCACGAGCCATCAAGTCCTGTGCAGTGAACGTTTCTTCACCATCACGTCCACGGTCGCGCAACCGGTGCAACCGGTCGCTGAACGGTGCGTCGACCCGGACGGTAACGGTGCGGAACGAAGGTTCCGCGTCAAACACTTCAATCTCGGCACGGCTACGCGTTCCTTCAACGATAACGTGATCAGCGTCGAGTTCGGAAACCGTTTCCATTGTGTATTCAGCCATAATCGTGTATCCGTACTGTTCGCGTTCCTGTGTTGCCCATTCACCGATAGCATCACTATCAGCATCCGGCCCGAGAGCAGCGGTTGCGCGTTCACGCACGACATCACCCATCGTTACCGATGGGATGTTGTACTCTGAAGCGATCGTAAGGAGCGTGCTTTTCCCAGCACCTGGTAACCCGTAGATGAAAATCACTACTTGTTCATCCATCCTTGGGTTTCCAGGTTCGCTCTCGTTGCTGGGTTCTGCTGTCATGTTATATATCACCAAGTGTTACTTGCGCGGTTTGCTCGGCACCACGGTACAGGGTCTCTGTTAGTTGGTCAGTGTCCGGGCTGTACAGGGTTGCTGGTGTAATGATTGTTGGACGCGGCATCGTTTGCAACATGTGTTTGACACGCGATTCAGTCACTGCTTCATCCGGTGTTTTGAATGGTGTGATTGCCGCTAACGTATCATTCCAGATGAACTCAGCCGTATGGTCGATGGAGAGTTGATCGTCCGGGAGTGGGTCATCAGTCACGGCAGCCAGGATGACTTCCTGCACAACAGATGAGAATTCTGTAGCGTCCGGAGCTGGAATCGATTGCGGGTGCGTTCCGACCGGTGAGTCACGTGGATACGCGGTAAGGAAGACGGCAGCAACTTCATCTCCCCAATCATCAATTGGGGACTGGTAAGATGTAATTTGGACGTTACACGCATCATCGTATGCGACGATGACACGCGGTGTATACATGTGCAGGTTTTCGTGGCAGGCTGTACACACACGACAGTTCAATCCAATCAGCCCGGTATGGTGTTCATCGGTAGGGATCCCGCAGAACGGGCAGGCTGTATGCTGCGTGATTTCCCGTATAGATTCCGGGCCGCGTGTATAATCAGTAAGTGTTGTTGCTCGTGTCATCGTTCACTGTGATGGGTGATTTCGTTCACGGAGCGCTTACCGTGAGTGTCACTGTACGTGTTTATACCTGTGACACTATTGGCGTTTGGAATTCGTGTGCAAACGATTATAGCGGGGGGTAGTTCACCCTTCGCAGGCTTTGCAGTCAAGGATGTCTTGACTGAATTTCTGCGCCGCATTCACGCTGTGCTGGTAGTACAGGCTTTTAATTCCTTTTTCCCAGGCTGCGATGTAGAGCTGATTAATCTGTTTCACACTAACCTCGCCCGGGTCAATCGAGACGTTAATGCTCTGTGCTTGGTCGATGTGTTTCTGTCGCTGGGCGGCCTGATTAATAATCGCCATTTGTGGAATTTCAGAGAACGTCTTGAACACGTCTTTCTCTTCGTCAGTGAGGCAGTCAAGGTGCTGTACGCTCCCGTCTTTAGCGGCGATACTATCCCAGACTTCCCGGGTATCCTTTCCACGTTCGGCTAACAACGCTTCGAGGAACCGGTTTTTCTGAGTGGCTTTTAATTTTGCACCATCTCGAACGAAGTAGTTCGACTTGAGTGGTTCAACACTGGGACTAACTTGTCCAAGGATAACGCTGCTTGACTTTGTGGGGGCGACAGCCATCGTCGTAGCGTTCCGCCGCCCGTATCCTTCAAGCACGTCTGGTTCACCGAACTCTTCGGCAAGCTCTGCGCTCGCTTCGTAACTTCGTTCTTTGATCGTGCGGAAGACCTGTTCGTTTTTCTGCATAGCTTGCATGCTATCGAACGGGATCATGTTCTTTTGCAAGTAACTATGCCATCCAAGCACACCGATTCCGATCGCACGGTGTCGTTTAGCGAACTGAACGGGTCGTTCCATAAACTGGACACCGTCGGCCTTTTGGATGAACTCTTCCATCACTGCGTCAAGGAAGCGCGTGAGCGTTTCGACCGCGTCCGTGTCTTTCCACTCGTCAAAATGAAGGGCGTTCATACTGGAGAGACAGCAGACGAAACTTTCATCGGGCGTTGCGGGAAGTGCAATTTCTGTGCACAAATTACTCGCATTGATCTGGTAGTCTTTGTCCTTGTACACCTGTGGTTTCCCCGCGTTCATGTTATCGCGGAAGATAATGTATGGGACACCGATGTTGATTCGTGTTTCGATGATTTTTGCCCATGTCTCTCGCTTATCTGCATCACCATCAAGCATCGCTTGGAACCAGTCATCGCCGATGATGACACCGTAGTAGATGTCTTGTACCGGGTCACCTTCGGTTTTGATGTTCAACCATTCATCAAGGTCGTCGTGTTCAACGTCGATGTACCCAGCGAACTGTCCTCTCCGCGTTTCACCTTGACTGACAACGTTGATGATAGTATCGAAGAGTTGTGTGAAGCTGTAACTGCCGTTACTTTTGCCGTTGTTGGTGATTGGGCTACCGCGTGGACGAAGATCGCCGAAGTACCCGCTCGTTCCACCGCCGAGTTTGGTCATTTCACCAACCTCTGCCTGTGTATACAGGATGCTTTCCATGGTGTCTTCCATGTGACTGCCGAAGCAACTGATTGGTAGGCCCCGGTCAAGGCCGAAGTTAGCCCAGACGGGACTGGCAAGGCTGTAATACCCGCGGCTCATGTACTCGTAGAAGCGGTCTGCGAAGCCGTCTTCATCGAGGATTTCTTCGGCTCGGTCTGCGATTTGCTGGATGCGTTCTTCAGGCTCAACACCGTCAAGCAGGTATCCTTCTCTGAGGAATTCCCTGCTGTTGTCGTTGAGCCAGTAAAACGGTTCATCGTGGTTTTCTGCAATCGGGGTGATTTGTTGTTGTATCATTGTGTTGTGTTAGAACATGTCGTCTGCGGTCACGCTTTGCGTGTGTTTGTTGTACGTTGTCGATCGTTTGCTGAAGAAGTCGTTATCCTTCGTCATCATGATGTCCTCATCGAACCAGCGAGTTTCATCAAGGACATCATCGTCGGTTTCGAAGATCGGGTCAACACCGACGTTTTCGAGACTCTGGTTGAACCGGTCGCGCAGGTACTCGTTAACGTGCTCACGTGGTAGGAAGTCGAGTTCGCCTTCTTCGAAGATCCAGTCAAGGATTTCCATTTCAGCGTCGTAGGCCTGTTCACAGGCTTGCTGAACATCCTGTTCGAACTGTGGGCCGAACAGGTCAGGGTTCTCTTCACGGATGGTTTCCACGAGCTCGACACCGAACAAGCCGTGAATTTGTTCTTCTTTACTGGTAGCTTCAACAGCGTTCGCAATTCCTTTGAACTTCTTTTCGTGTTTATCGAAGCTCGTCATGATAAGGAACTGGCTGAATAGGGAGACGTGCTCAACGAACGTGCTGAACAGGAGAATGCTCATCACGTATTCTTCGCGGTCATCGGTTTGTCCGCGTTCGAGGTATTCGTTGAGGTAGTCAATCCGTTGTTTGATCGCTGGTTCTTCAGTGACCTGCTGGAAGTCCTCAGTGATGCCGAGGACATCGAGGAGATGGCTGTACGCGTCCATGTGTCGGACTTCACTGTCAGCGAAGGTCATACCGACACTCCCGATCTCCGGTTTCGGCATTTGTTTGTAGATGTCCGACCAGAATGTTTTCACCTGGACTTCGATCTGTGCGATAGCGAGCATCGTTCGCTTGATGACGGTTTTCTCGGCAGGGGTGGTGTTAACCTTGTAATCCTGTACGTCACCTTCGAAGTTGAACTCAGTGTGAACCCAGTAACTGTTACGGATGGCGTCGACGTAATCGAGGAGTTCTGGGTACTCGTATGGTTTAAGTTGTGTTCGTTCTTCGAAGATGTCGGGTCGGGTTTCAGTCTGTGTGTTTGCGGTGTCTGTGCTGTCTGTGTCTGATGCAGACTGTGTGTGAACAGTTTCGTTTGTGCTCATGTTTGTATCACTCTGTTTCGCTGGTAGCCAGAACACTGTCAAGGACATCCCTGAAGTCTTCTGGATCTGAGTAACCTTGGTATACGGAAACGAATCTGATGTATGCAACCTTGTCGAGGGCTCGTAACCGTTCTGCGACGGCAGCGCCGATTTCGTCGGAGTCGATCATTTGTTCGTCTCGTGCTTCGAGTTCGGCGGTGATGTCTTCAACTAACTCGGTAACGGTTTCTGCCTGCACTGGGCGTTTTTCAACGGCGACTTCAATGCCTTTTCGAACTTTAGTTTCGTTGTATGGTTCCGTTGTGCCGTCGCTTTTCTTGACGCGAAGAGAGTTCCAGTCTTTGCGTTCGTACGTGGTGTACCGGAACTCGCAGTTGTTACATTCGCGTCGACGGCGAACCGCGTTTCCATCTTCGATTTTGCGTGTGTCGAGGATGGATGTTCCGTTGTAGTTGCAGTTAGGGCAGTTCATGTTTGTCCTTTACACCCTTACCCCCACTGTATGTAGGTGGTTTCTACAGGGCATGCAATACATAGTGGTTCCCAGGGAAGTATAAAGCTTTCCAAACTCCCTACACCTCACCCCTCGGGAACCGAAAGTCAACACAGAGTTCGCTCGTTCAATCACTGTGTTTTCACCATAGGCCAAGAGTTTACTGTAACCGTCACTGTACCAACTCACACGGTGACCGTGAGTCGTAACGCTGAAATTCCATTGACCAGTAGCAGTTTTAGTCGAGGGCGTGTTACGAACGAGTAACGATGGATTCGAAAGTAGCATTAATCACTGCAGTGGTTCTTACTGCAGGGATCTTCGGGTTCTTTATGCTGGGTGGGTACGCGCCATTCGTCACAGATTTCGGAACGGAACCACGTGACGATGCGCAAGACACACAGGACGGTGGCGATCCTGAAGACCGGGAAGGACCGACCGGCGATGGTGTTGATGATGGTGATGAGGAAGTTCAACCGTTCCCCGAATTTGAACGGATGAGCGATGAGATGGGGATTTCGTATTCACCAGTTCGGACCGACGAGTACGATTTAATGTCTGGCGGTGGCGTGTTCGTTGCGGATATTAACAACAACGGGTATGAAGACGTATTACTGACAGGCGAAGCGTACCCGAAACTGTATGAAAACACAGGTGATGGGTATGTTGAAAAACAAACGTTCTTTGAAGATCGTGTCCGTGTCGCGCATTTCGTTGATTACAACAATAACGGGTACCGTGACCTGGTGTTAGCGCAGTTCAACGGTGAACTAATCCTGTACGAAAATACAGGCGGTGAATTTGAACGGACAGATGAGTCATTCGGTGTTGAAACAGCAATCCCGACCTCGATAACGTCCGCTGATTTCACTAACAATGGCTGTGCAGACCTTGTTGTCGGTCAGTTTGGGTACTGGACACAGGAAGACCCATTAGGGCCAGGTGGCCGTGAACAAGTCGTTGAAAACCATCCAGATCACCGACCAGACTCTCAAACCGGGCAGCCAAACTTCTTCTTTGAAGGTGATTGCAACGGGTTCACTGACCGAAGTGAGGAAACCGGGATGACAGAAACGGACTGGACGATCGCAGTGTCAGCCGCTGATTTCACCGGGAACGGGTTACCCGATATTCACTTCGGGAACGATTTCACTGCGGACTGGGTGTACGAAAACCGTGGTGATGGAGAGTTTGTGAAACAGGACCTTGGACCTGATTCTGACCGGAACGCAATGGCGAGCGTTGCATTCGACATGACCGAAACCCATTTGCTTGACCTGTTCGTCACGAACGTCTACCAGCCACAGGATAGTGTCCTACAAGACGGGCATCTGACACCGGGTGTCCCAGTCCCGGACGGGAATAATCTGTTCGTGAACGACGGAACCGGTGAGTTCGAAGATCGAGCTGCTGACCACACGCTTGAGAAAGGCGGGTGGGGTTGGGCTGCGTCAATTAGCGATTTCTCAAACAACGGGTACCCTGACGTGTTACATGGAGTGTCGTGCTGCCCACCGTATGAAGAGTTAGACCCGATGTATGAAACGATGCAAGTCTGGCAAGGCCAGGAGAACCAGTGGGAGAAAATCGCTGGACAGGATGTTGGGTTCACAGAACGCGATCACAAAGGTATCGCGCGAGTTGATGCGACAGGGACTGGTGATTTGGATATTGTGGCCGGCGCTGGAACGTTTTCACCAGAATACGAGCAACGCGGCGGCACATCAGACGTGTACGTTAACCAAGGCACAGCAAGCGACTCAGTACAATTCTTCGTTCGGGATCCCAACGCGCTTGATTTGAATGCGGAAGTGATAATTGAAACAACCGACCGTGACCTGTACCGAGTGTCTGACGCTCGCGGTGATTTCAAATCACAGGACTCTCGGTTGATTCACGTTGCGACGAAACAAGACGAGGAGATTGAACAAGTTCGCGTTATTTGGCCGGACGGTGAGGAGACAACATATACCGACGTTGACCTCGGCAATCGCTACGTTTTGACACCCGACGGGCCTGAGCACGTATTCGAACACGATACCGATGAGTAACGACGACACTGAGACAGACCGTGTAGATAAACGCATCCTGCAGCGAGTGGTAGCTGTACAGGATCGCGTGATTCAACGTGTGTTCGTACCGATCGACACGGCGGTTGTGTATTATACGTTCGCGTTCGTGTTCATCTTTTTCGGCATTCAGAAGTTCGCACCAGGAACAACACCGGTTCGAACACCGGTTGGGCACATCATAACTACGTTCGGATTACCAATCGAGTTAGAGACAGCGATGATGATTATCGGGTTGTATGAAGTCTTTCTTGGATTGTTGTTTGTGTTCAAGGAAACACGGTTAGTGTTCACACCGTTTTTCGTTCATCAATTCATTTCGTTACTGGTTCTTGTGGCGGCCCCGTACGCGTTTTTCCAACCACCATATATCGATTTCTTCGGTGTTGATGTACCGTGGATTCTGGGGAGTTTCTCAGCATTCGTGTTGAAAAACGTTGTTTTCATCGCAGCGTTCGTCTTGCTAGTATCTGTTGAGTTGGAACGCGAGCAGATGTAATGAATACTGCAGCGAAAGGAACCCGCGTTTGAACAATAGACTGCGGGTGTGCGTGAGAAAGTACTGCGGTGAGAGACTCGCAGGGATTCGAACCCTGTTTCAACACGTTCGTGCTGAGCACCGTACGAGTTACGTACCGAGTCTACACACACGGGCTGGTGGCCCTCACATGAGTTGCACCGCCCGTTAGGTACCCCTAGCCGTTGTTTGTGTGTTTGTTTGTGTGTCTATCCAGTTCAGTGTAGACAGAACACCGGCAAAAACTTTGTGTAATCATATACCGGGCCGTGTATCACTCATCTGGATGTGTTTCGTACCGATGTAACTCATGGAACCGGCTTTCAACTTCTGTGAACTCGTGTGCGGTCACAAGCGCCTTCCCAGCGTCATTTTTCTCGTTCACTCGGCACGTTAGTTCTCCGTACCGGTCGTATAGCCGGTCGAGAAGTGCTGTTCCGACGCCTTGTTGGCGGGTTTCAGGTAACACGGCGATCCGACTGACAAACACCGTGCTGGGAAACGTATCGACAACAGCCATGCCAACTGGTTTGTCGTGAGATGGGATGCGTGCTTCCCATGCAGTTTGTTGTTCCTCGGCTGGGTTTAGATTCGGGACATCCCGTATCTCATCGAAATACGCCCATACGCTGATTGGCCGACGATCAGATAGTTCGATTGTAAGATCGTCGTCCGGTACGTCAATTCGTTCAGCAGTTTGTGACATGGTGTTCGTTTTTCGGTGGCTGATTCAGCAGACGTACGACGTTCCGGGGCCGTATGGTTCGATTGCGGCTTTGGTGTGGCAAGTGAGTCTGTGAAGCCGGTCAAGGTCTACGTCAATCCATCCGTTTCCGTGTGGGGAGACGCTGCAGCGAATATCTCGCATATCGTGTGGGTCTTGGCATAGGACAACCCATGTATCCGTTGGTTCGTGGATACACGTGATGGTGTGCCAGTCATCTGGGGTTTGCGTGTGATGGTCTCCGGCCGGTTCACCGCTCAGCACAGTTATGTAGCCTTCGGTAGGGATGGTGTTCGGGAAGCCGAGTGTCGCATCATCGAATTTGATGAAGAAGTCATCCCCGATGGCGATGTTATAGAAGTCGATAACGCCTTGTGGGACAGCTGGTGCTTGATCGGAAAGATCAAGGACGGTTGGTCCTGGAATCGTTCCCGGTGACTCAGGGGAATCGGTTGCTGGGTTCGTTGCTGGCGGGCCAGCTGGTATCACACCACCACCATCGTTCTGTAGCATCTCGTCGAGGCGGGTTTGCGTTGTTCCCTCGGTAATTTCGGCTTTCGTGTACGTGGCTCCAAGCGTTTCGAGTGTTTCGAGAACATCTTGACTTGGGTCACCGTATACGACAAGGATGCTGGCGAATGGAGCGCTTTGATCCGTTCCGTTGAACGTGAGTCGTCCTTCGATGAGACAAAGGTACTCGGCTTTGGTTGCGTGGCGCTGGAACCACTGTGTACTGGTGTTCCCTGGAAGGAGACACATGACGAGTTCCGGTGGGTCGTCATCGCGTGAGACTTCGCGGTGAATTTTCTTCAACCACCGGGCAAGATCGGAGTACGGTGGGTTGACGTAGACGGTTTCAAATCCTGACCAGGATTGTGCGAGCCCGTTCATCTCTTTGGTGAAACGGGTGCGAGCGATAGGTTGCGGTTCAGCGCCACTGCACGGGTCAAGATCGAACATATCGCCGATTGCGTTGTGGAGTTTCCGGATGAATGTGGTTGGGGTGCCGCGTTCATCGTTCCCGGTTTGACACGTGACTTGTGTTGCTGACGGTGCTTGTTCGGTCTCAGTGGTTCTGGACGAGTCGTTTTCTGGTTCGGTCTCGTTTACGTTCGTGTTGTCGGTCATGGGTGGAAGGTGGTGTTACGGTGTTTGTTGTCTGTGAGTTACAGGCTGTGGCGGTGTGGAGAGATGGTGAAGATGCGTTGGGTTGGTTTTCTGGTAGGGTTGACTGGACGGTGTGAGCGCGCGTCACTTTGTCTTTGGTCGCTGCGCGCACACGCGGGTGTGTTGTCTCGCTACGTCTGTTGTGTTGTGTAACGGTGTGTTGGAATGTTAACGTTCGGTTTCTACGATCAGGGGTGTGGTAGGGTGCGTTCGCTGTGCGGCATGGATTGGTATGTAAGAGGATGGGTATGCATAACTTATGAGAATTACTGGGTTAGCATGATGTTACAGTACCGGTGAACGGCCGGGGTAGTGTGTCGTCACCACAAAGTATGTACCAGAAGGGAAACCGCTGTACGGCGTCGGGGTGAAGATACGGGAATTACACAAACGTTTATATGTGCGGCGCGGCAGTGACAGGAGTAACACGCGATGATTACACGCACTCGCAAAGCAGTGTGGGGAATCACACACCAACTCACGCTGCTCACCGCGCTTGCACTGTTCCCACTAGCGTTAGCAACCGAACGAGTTGGCGTTCCCTTCGGAACACTCATGCACCGACTGGTCGACGGGACACTCACAAAATACGAAAACGCGACAGACGCATACGAACAGGCAACGTAACCCGTTACACCGAGGGTGGCTCAACCGAGTTAATCACGCCATCCATGACGGTTCGCGTCTCACCATCAGCCCGTATTTTCACCGACCGCATTGATTGCCACACTTCATCGTACTGAGAAACCGTTTGTTCAGACGCAACGTCACCACCCAAATCACGGACAACAATCTGAACGTGAGGGCACTCCCCACTATCAGTACAAACGACACTGCTAATCTCCCCTGATTCAACCTGGAATGTGTTCCCAGAACGTCGTTCTACAGTCACTACTCCCTGATCGTCAACCGATGCAGAGACTGCATCATCGAACGGAAGTTTCCCAGTAACATTCCCACCGAGATCGCGTTTCGTGACCGTGACCGTACAATAGGGCTGCTGTGCTGACATACGTATGTGTGAAATGACTACTAACGGGTGGTGATATTCGTGAGTCCGTTACGAGAAATCGATGAGAACCTGTGAGAACAGAGGTGGGAAGAGAGCCGCGTTGCGCTAGGCGAACGCGACTCCTTCAACCGGGCCGGTCTGCATCTCGCGCGAATCCGAGACCTTCGCGTACGCATTTTGGAAGTCATCCATCGTGATCTCAGTCCGGTCGTTGCGGATAGCGTACATCCCAGCCTCAGTGCAAATCGCTTGAATGTCAGACCCGGTTGTATCTTCATCAACCATCAGAGCCAGTTCGTGGGTATCAATGCCGTCACCGACATTCATCTCACGCGTGTGGATCTCGAAGATTTCAGCCTTACCATCCGTGTCAGGAGCCGGGACCTCAATAAGCCGATCGAACCGGCCTGGTCGGAGAATCGCGTCATCCAGCATATCGAACCGGTTCGTTGCAGCGATAATGGAGACATCACCACGGTCTTCGAACCCGTCCATTTCGTGTAAGAGCTGCATGAGCGTTCGCTGCACTTCAGCGTCACCGGACGTTTTCGATTCCGTCCGCGTGGTGCCGATGGCATCAATTTCATCGATGAAGATCACTGCTGGTTCCTGTTCACGCGCGGTTTCGAACAGGTTCCGGACGAGTTTCGCCCCTTCACCGATGAATTTCTGTGCGAGGTCACTCCCAGCAAGCTGGATGAACGTTGCATCGGTCTGGTTTGCAACGGCCTTCGCAATCAGTGTCTTCCCGGTGCCAGGTGGTCCGTGGAGAAGCACACCGTTTGGTGGCCGGACACCGATTTCTTCGAACTGCCCAGGGTTGGTGAGCGGTAGTTCAACGGTTTCTCTGACTTCCTGAAGTTGACTGTCAAGCCCACCAATGTCGGTGTACGTGACATCTGGCTTCGCATCGACGGTCATCACTTGCGCCCGAACGTCAGTTTCCTTGGTGAGGGATTTCACGACGTTCAACGAGTTATCGATCGCTACGCGGTCTTGCGGCTCCAACTCTTCGTGCATTTCTGCGGTGACTTCGGTCACCGCTTCTTGGTTGTTGCCGTGCTGCCGGATGAGAATTTCCTGCTCGGCGAGGAGTTCTTGCACGGTCGCAACGAACATCGGGGACTGTTTCAATTTCTTGTTCTCGCGTGTAACACGGTCAAGACGTTGCTTGTACTTCTTTTTCTCGGTTTGCACCTCAACGAACTTTTCGTGGAGATCGGTGAGTTGCTGTTCCAACTCCTGTACTTCTTCTTCCAATTCTTCAGTGTCACTGGTATCAGCGACAGTTGAAGTATTGTTTTGCGACGGTTGGTCGACTGTATCGGTCATTGGTATATAATTGACGTGCGATTGTTAAGAAATCTCGGGATTCTACCCGGACGTAGTAATTACGTAGTTGCAGTCCGCACTTTCACCACTACCCGCAACGGTACCGCTTGCTTTTGAGACGCTGTGTACTGTATTGTGCTGCGTTGCGGTTCTGTCACGAGAGTGTGGTGGAGTAACGGCTCTCGCTACCCTTGCGAGCCAGTTACGGAACACTGCGTGCGGTGACCGTATCTAAGGGATGATGCACACAGACGGGTTATGCGTCAGTGTTTGTTTCGTCAGCAGGTTGTTCTGGCCTGTTATTGAGTGGTGAATCAGGATGCATCTTGTACACCCAAACTTTCGACGCGATTATAATCACGTGTTTTGTGACGTACGCACCAGTCACAATCACTGCGAGGACGCTGACAATTGCCGCTGCGAAAAGAAGTTCGAATTCAATCACAACGTTTGGAACAATGATGGGAGTGAATGCGAGTCCAACCAATCCAGCGCCGGTGCTAACCGCAGCAATCTTGATCGGTGCAGCAACAAGCATCACACTGGTCAGTAACGCGAGAGCGACTGTGAGCGGTATGAAATCAACCGCTATGTGGGCGTACACAGTTGTAGTGAACGTGAACATGATGCTGATAGCGACAGCGATAAATAACGCTCGGATAGCCTTTGATAGTCGTGGCGTATCCAGAACGATTGACGCGATCAGGTCACTGAACTGTGAGACACCGTAGAATGCGTTCCGGATCCTAGAATCGCTTATCTGACTTGTAACCGGGTCGTTCATAGGCATTTACCTACTGTCATCCGTCGCTCTGTTGTGTTGCATAGCGGTGTACCATGCGGAGAGGAACCCGTAGATGAGTTCAACGAAGACGATCCCAGCAGCAACGGCTACAACCATTAGGTACCCAAGATCGAAGTAAAGAGCGGTGATACCGCCTGCTGCGAATCCACTGGCAAACCGTACTGTATCGGCCAGTGTAAATGCAGGCCGAGTATCTGAACTATTCTCTTCCATGAGGGATACGTAATACTGGTTTCGTATAGAAGGTTTGGAAATCACACGGGTTAGCGCGTTATCCGTGGTTACGTTCGCGCTCGATAGACGAGTTGGTATTCCTGGAATCGTTGCTTGTTGCGTCAGGGACTTCAAACTCAAACGCGTCCGGAGTAGACTCCATAAGCTGTTCAACACGGTCTTCGAATTCCTGTTCAGTGAGTTCACCATCGAAGTACCGCTGTTCAAGCCGTTCATACTCGGTTATCTCATCATCGGGTTGCGGTGTTGACGCAGTGGAGTTGTTGGGCTGCGATTGTCCGTTATCAATTGGTGGGAAGATAACAGTCGCTAAGAAACTCCATAGTGCTGCGCCACCGATAACGAGGATAACCAACGTGATCGTTAACAGAACACCAGTATGCGGTGGGACTGGTGGCAATAGAATCATGAACAACCCAATCACGAAGACAATCAAGGCGGCTGTTCGAACTGAATCTGATGAAGTCATGGTTATTCCGTGTATTCTTGGTGCGTTTCCCGGTATCGTTTAGCGATGTTCACCCGGTTACGAGTCGTTGAGAGGAACGATTGTTTTTGTTGTGGTTAGTCGTCTGAATCGTCTCCCGTTCCGTCACCGTCTTCGTCGTCTTCGTCAGGGAGTTCTTCAGCATCTTCGATGTTGATCGACGGGTCTTCCCCTTCTTCAACAGGGATCCGGTCGATCTCATTTCCATCGTCGTCAGTGATCACGATGTAGTACGCAACACCGTCCGGTGCATCGTCATCGACGGTTGCGTCATCATCGTCACTGGTTTCGTCAGCGTCCTCAACGTCGATGTTGGCTTCTTCACCAGTTTCAAGGTCATCTTCGTCAATCTCACCTTGGATGAACTCTTCAACTTCGCTGCTGGAGTCCATCACAACTGCGCGGTCAGTTTGTTCGTCAGGGTCGTCACCGGCTCCACCTTCAGCGTTGATGAAGATGTTCCGAACAACGTCGGTCTGATCGCTGGTGGTGACTTTGATATGCCAGTACAAGTCACCGTCAACGGTCATGAGGATAGGTTCAACGGCCATCGCTTCACCGTCTTCACCCCACTCAGTTTGCGTATCGGTTCCCTGTGCAATCCCGACTGCACGATCGGGCCCGAAGACGTTGTCACCGCCTGTCTCGTATGCTCGCGGTTCACCGGTTTCAGCGTCGAAATACCAAATCTCGCTGAGACCAGCACCACCGCCCGGCGGTTCCATCGCGTACACGTAGTTCATCCGTTCACCTTCCATATCGACAACGAACGGTTGGTCGTTCCCGACACCTGACGGCATGTCAGCTGGTTCAACGACGTTCCTGTACTCACCGATGAGCGGCAACTGGTTGGCAATGCCTTCACGGTATTCCAGTGATTCAGAGTACTGCTTCGAGTTGTGAAGCGGGTAGAGGCGCTGCCCGTCAAGTTCAGGGCGTTCCTGGGCTTCCTCAGCAGACAGGTGTTCAATCGTTCCATCTTGGTGGACAAGCGCGACCCCATCCCAGGTCGGGGTCGTGTGCGGAACGGGCGTCAAGTGCCATTCATGCCCAGTTTTCGGGTACACCATGTACGCGTCACCATCGTGAATGAACTCGTACGGGTCATCATAGTACGCAGACCAGTACCCGCCTTGCTTTTTCATCTGCCATTCAACGTTATTCCAGAGCCGCATATTCTGCCCGTACTCGAACTCGTGTTCATCGTACGTTTCGAGATTCCGGCTTTCCATTTCGGTCATGTCAGCGTGAACGAGACCAATCTGCTGATCACCGAACTGGTTACGGATCTGGTCTGGCATGATCGGGTACGACCAGACGAGTGTCCCGTCTTCAGCTCTGGCGATGTCGGAGTCACCGAGCGTGTGCTGCGGATACGAGAGCGTTCCATCGGTTTGCGTGTCACTTACTGCACGCGGTGCAACGCGCGGATTTTCTTCATTGGTTTCTGGTGGTTCATCAACGATTTCGACGTTATCCATCGTATTCTCTGCCATCGTTCGCTGCTCGTACATCCCGGCAACTGCACCGACGGCGACGGCAAGAACAAGTGCGAGGACAAGGACTCCAGCGAGAGCGTACGATTTCTTGATCGGTGATGGTTTCGACCGATAGCTATCCCCGGGTTTCAACGGTGGCAGGAACCACAGAATCGTTCCAGCGACGACAGTTAGTCCGACGAGGATCATCATCCCTGGGCTGTACGCAACCCGGTAGATAATCGGGTGGAACAGCGGCCGTAGGAAGTAGACGAGTCCGACAGCGAACAGGAATGGAATCCCGCGGATCAAGAAGTGTTTTCCAAGAGAGCGGTTCTCAGATTTAAATGCGTTTACGATTCGTTCTTTCATATGTTAGTAACGTGCATGACTGTGTTTTTCAACGGTTGGTGCTGTTGGGGTGTTACGTTTCCCGTACAGTTACTTATACTGTGGGAAACGAACTTGGGCTGCGATGAGGATACTGTTCGGCAGCCGGTTCACGACGAGCCACTCAGAATTACCGTGTGAGATGTTTCACGTCCGGTTTTTGAGTTCCCGGGTGGCGTGAACGGCGAGGTTCACCATGTGGTGATACGAGCCAGCGATCTGTTCGAGTTCGTCAACGATAGTATCGTCGAATGCTGGATCGGTGTTACAGAACGTGGTGATTTCATCAAAGGTTTCTGCTGAGGATTCCAGCGTTGGTTTCACAATCAACTCTAATTCCTCGATTGTCGGTTCAAGATCGCTTGGTGTCATGTACCGGCCGTCAGCTGCTTCGCGTGCATCACCAACTATCTCAACGAAATGCCGGTCCGTATTGTCCGTGTCTGGTTTGCGGTACTGCTGGCCGTCAATTTCGATGCGTGGAATGACGAGTGCGCCTTTATCGACTTCTTCGAGATCTTGAACGACAGCCCCGACATCAGCACCGGTCGAGTCCAGGTAACTGTACAGTCGCTGTAACGCTTGCCCAGCACTTAACGAGTCAATCGTTTCCGTGTACGTGTCATGCGGATCAGGGACACTACTCATAATGTACTGTTACGCGTTCACACACGTAAATGTATGCAAACTCTGGTGTAACCAGTTTGTCCGGATTCACTCAGCGGAACTGGTTTCAGGGATCCCATCCGCTTCTTCAGGAATGGGTTCCCACGGTTCAGTGACGGTTCCAACATGCGTGATGCGTTGTGAGTCATGGTCAACGTGGTGGAACCGTATCGGTGTTCCTAGACGGTTTGCTTGTTCAATCTCTCGCAACACACCGTCGTGAATATCAAGACCGTACAGGGTATCAATAGCGTCCGTGAACTGCCCAGACTCCGTAGAGAAGACCCAAACTTCATCAGCGAGATCGATGTACTGTGCGTTCCCGTTGCGGAACGCTGCGCGGTCTACCTGGTCAAGCAACCAGAATGGGTACATCCACGGCGTGATAGGGACGGCGTCGTTGTTGTACACGTACGCGCCGATGTACGGATCCATGACCGCGAGGTATTTCGGCATCGCGGTGTACACAACCGGCTTTTCGTCAGCAGGAAGTTCATGATTCTTTGACGGTTCGACCCGGTCACCAGTCATATGTAATATATATCACGCGGGAACATAATAAGTTTGGTAAATCACGGTTGCACGTTGACTGCTGGTGCAATCTCTTCACGATAGATGCGTTGTAACCCACCAGCATCATTTACACGTCCAGACGATGCAGGATGGTGTTGGACTGTGTGGAACGCTTCTTGAATCCGTTTCAACGCATACCCCCACTGAAGACGGCCTGATACCGGTGGCACGCGAACATCACCAAGCATGTACCGGCAACCACGGAAATTTTTCTGCCGTTCAAACTGCCCAGTTCGTCGTGACACCCCGAACGACTCAACCCGGTCAGGATCTAATCGAATCACACGGTATACATCCAAATCATCCTCGTCACCATCGCCGGTTTCTTCATCAACCAGGTCAACGCGGAATGCAAGCCAGACATACGTCGTGTGCTGCTCCCCGGCGACAAACCAGACACCATTCTCATCATACTCAATTTCCTGAACGCGCTGCCCTTGCTCTATTTGCCGGTAAATCTGTGCGAGTGTTCGCTCAATCATACGATGTGTCCCTCACGGTGTGTGCTGTGATTCATGGTGATTCGGTGTACGTCCAGTCACGTAGTTGTTCTGCTCACGAGCTATCTCTGCAGAACAACACGAACCAACAGTCAGAACTGAAGGGTTGAGGGTGTTCAGAAGAACGACCCGAGAGCATCTGTATTCGCGTCCTCGATGTTGGGCTGCCAGTCTTCAGGTTTCTCATCAATCACGACATCATCTCTCGCTTCAACAACCGTCGTGATGTACGCCGCTAACGCATCTTTGACCGAGGCGGGTGTGATCCCAACCGGTAGGTTCGCAATCACTCCAAGGTGAGTGATCCACACCGTATCTTCAAACGTTTCAACAAGTGGCGTGATAACCCA
>LKMJ01001257.1_pt1 | contig 22052 bp, 21 predicted proteins | sample 643391 | NCBI WGS metagenome assembly LKMJ01 (sample SAMN04112250, study PRJNA286221) | soda lake metagenome | biome: soda lake; feature: Kulunda Steppe; material: water; isolation source: sample PL-Br10 brine of Picturesque Lake | place: Russia: Kulunda steppe | collected 2010-07
CCGAGTTCACGGATCACTTCGAGTGCAGCGTCGCGCATCTCCTGGTGGCCCTCGTCGGGAATGACCTGCGATGGGGTGACGACGATCGACTCGCCAGTGTGAATCCCCATTGGGTCGATGTTCTCCATGTTACAGATAATGATACAGGAGTCATCGGCATCGCGCATCACCTCGTATTCGAGTTCGATCCAGCCGTCGATCGACTCGGTGATCATCACGCGGTTGTCACGGGAGAGATTTAGCCCCTTCCGGGTCGCCTCTTTCAGTTCGTCCATCTCGCCGATGACACCCGAGCCAGCCCCACCGAGGGTGTAGGTCGTCCGCATAATAACTGGCAAGCCACCGACGGACTCGACAGCATCCTCGACTTCGTCGATTGACTCGATCGTCTCCGATTTTGGAACCGGCTGGCCGATCGATTCCATCCGCTGGCGGAACTGGTCACGATCCTCGGTGGCGTAGATCGTATCGAGTGGTGTCCCCATCACCTCGACATCGTGTTCCTCGAGCACGCCCTCCTCTGCGAGTTCGGCGGTGACGTTCAACCCCGTCTGGCCACCCAGGCCGGCGATCACGCCGTCTGGCTTTTCTTTCCGGATGATCTCCGAAATCGCTTCGGTATTAATTGGCTCGATATACACCTCATCAGCCATATCCGGATCGGTCATGATCGTCGCCGGGTTCGAGTTTACCAGGACGACGCGTGCCCCCTCCTCGCGGAGCGCACGACACGCCTGTGCGCCCGAGTAGTCGAACTCGGCGGCCTGTCCGATCTGGATTGGCCCACTACCGATAAGCAAAATTGTTCGATCTTCGGCTGTCATTATCGGTACCGAATCCGCACATCGTAATAAGCCCGACGAAAGAGTACGAAACTCGAAATCGTCTTTCGAATATCGTATTGTGAACGAATACCACAACTGGATGGCTGAATCGAACTGCTGGTGGTTGTACAACGAGTCGTTGCCAGTCGATCGTTTGTTCTCAATCGGTGCGTGATCGGACTCGTTCGGTGTGTGCTGGGAGTGTCCCAACAGAGAAGATACCTTTTTGCATAATGATGATAACTCGACAGTATGCCATACTGTTCAGATTGTGGAATGCAAATAAAGAACAAGCAGAGATACTGCGAGAACTGCGGAGCAACCCTCTCAGATAGAGGTCACAGAACAACTGGGAACCGCCAGTCAGCTACCAGCCAACGCGGTCGGCAACAAAGACCAGCAGCTGCAGGAGGAGGGAACCCACCGGGAGCTTCGGGAGGGACAAAACCATCAGAAACAGGAAGTGGGCTCAGTTTTGCCCTGGACTACCCGAAACGGAACGGCTGGAAACCGACCCTGATCGGGGCTGCGTTACTGCTGTTGAGTTTCCTGCTCGTTCCGCTGCTGGCACTGGCTGGCTACGGCTTTCGGGTCGCCCGCTCGGCAGCAGTTGGCAACGAACGACCGCCAGCATACGGTGACTGGGGAGGGCTGGTCGTCGACGGAGTTCGATTTGTACTCGTGTACATGATCGCAGGGATGATAGTAATTAGCATGATAATGGTATTTATGATGCTTGGCACTACCGTTGCGCTATCCGGAGAGTTATCAGTGTGGGTACTGTTTATGATGGTAGTCATACTCGTCGGATACGGTGTCGCATTTTTCCTCATCAACGCGTTCTTGACGGCGTTTGTCGGAAACAATAGCATCGGCGGGGCATTCGGTGATGGCCGCTGGAAAGACCTGCTACTCTCGAAGTACTTCGCCAAATCAACGCTGGTGTTTATTGTACTGAGTTTTCTATACAGTATCATCTTTGCTGTTTCCGCCCTCACGATTATTGGCGCACTTTTTGTCTATCCGTACATGATCGCTTCCTTCGGTGCCTACTGGGGCCTCGTCTACAGGAGAGCTGCAAAGAAAGGAATCGTCCCACCAGCCAACGAACCAAACCAGAGCCACGGGAACCAACCATCGACTCGAGGATCGACGTACGAATCCCGATAAAAATAGTGTGATCCGGTAGAATAATGCGAGAGTCAGGTATCTGACGACGGTGACTGGCCACAGCGTGGTGGCACCCAAATCACGTTCCCGAGTACTCGAACCGATACCGGTAGGGCTGGTCACGGATAACCTCGACCTCGCCGGACTCTGCCCGGCGGCCGAGTACTGTCGCGACGCGGTGTGCGCTGTCGAACTCCTCGTCGTACTCCTCAAGCACCTGCAATATCTCCCGCGCCGTCAGCGGTCCGTCCGCGTCGGCCTCCTCGATGACCGAGCGAATCCGCTCGAACTCGCCGCGGTGTATGCTCATATGTATGTCATGGGTTTCCATCCCCATTAAATGGCGTCAGACAACCATAAGAAATCATATATAACGAAACCGCACGACGGAGAGGAGATGCGTCCGTAATCAGCTGTCATACGGGCTGTCTGCCAGGGTTCGAACACCGCCATCGTACTTTTATGCACAGCCTCGCTTGGTAGAGATAGATGCGATCGAGTTGGAGTGACAGACAGGGATACGTCGGATCTACTCGTAACGACCCCATAGCCGAGAATATGTTTCACAAAAGACAGTACCAGCAGCGGACAGCTGTGAGGAAAAAATGAGTGACAGATTTCTCGCCCTCTTTCTCGGAGCAGTGTTGACAGTCTCGGTTCTTGGGGGGACGTTCGCAGTCGGGGCGGATCGGACCGCATTCGACGGGGAGTACGTCGACGAGCAGTTCGAGCAATCGGGCGTGTACGGATCGTTGACGGCGGAGATCCGCGAGGACGTGGCTACAGAGATTGATGCGGTTCTCGGTAACGAGTCAGTGCCACAGGGGGTGACAGTGACGATGAGTGGCGAAGAGATCGCAGAGACCGGCGTCACCGAGCAGTTTGTCGCCGAGTCGACGGGAGAAAGCGTGAAAGAGCTGTTCTCGTTTCTACATGGTGACCGAGAGGACCTGGACATCCGGATCGATCTCTCCCCGATGAAAACATCCATCGAAGAGACGGTCTTCGACGGGATCGATATCGATACGCCGACGATGGTCGGCGCACAGAGCGATCAACTCGACGAAGAGCAGATTGCGATGCTCAGCGAGGGAAGCGAGGAGTTCCAGGACGCCCAGATGGAGCTCTCGGAGGACGAGCGCGAACAGCTCGCCGACGAACTCGAAACGAACGTTCGAACTGAAATCGATGACGAGGAACTCGCTATCGCCGCCGTCGACCACCAGACAACAGTCCTCGATGGGTTGACCGGTGAACTCACCCACGAGGAGTACGTCGATCAACTCGCCGAAGACGAACAGCGAATCAAAACGGTGCTTGCCGCCGCAGCAATCGAAGACGTGCCAGACGAAGAGTCTCTGTTCGGCGAGGACGAAGATCCTGAATCCGAGTTTGCACTGTTTGCGATGACCGTACAGTGGGGAACAACGTTCGCGTGGCTGTTGCCGCTTGTCGCCATCGCCGGAGTGGGACTCCTGTATGCCACGACGAACTCAGTCGGGCGGACAGCTCGAACAACCGCGAGCGCACTCGCCGTGGCAGGAACAGTCGCCGTCGTGGTCGGAATACTACTTCGACCGTGGCTGCTAGATTCGATGGATGGCGGCGAAGAGTCTGATCCGATGTTCGACGGGATGCTTGCAGTCTTCGATGGGACACTCTGGACCATTGGCCTCCAGTCCCTGCCGCTGGTATTGCTCGGAGTCGGAGTCTTCGGAGTCGTGTACGCAGACCAGCGTGGCAAACTCCAGGGCCTCCGGGAACAACTCGGGATCGGTCCACGAGAGACTGACGCTGATGAGAGTCACGCAGAATCGGACACCGACCAGACTGCAGCCCAGCACCGAAGCGACAACACAGACGAGCCGGACAAAGACGATGGCGAAAACCGGTGAAAGAGAGTGGTCGCAATCAGATCGTGAATAGATGGCCCTCTTTTGGGACAGCAAGGAGTCCAACACGTGCGCCACAGTCCAGCCAGGCGTGGCCATAGGAGAATGCCGCGAGCGCGTTGACCAAATCGTCGTTCGACCGGAAATGCCGCCCATCCTCCAGGTAGGATCGGGCCATCTCCTCGCAGTCACTGGCAGCCTCGAACAGCGGCGTCTCCTCGGGCGGTGCGATCTCGGCTTCGGCAAGCGCTTTTGCGAGTAGCTGCTCGTACTGGTCGGTCTTGCTCTGCAGGTCTGTCATATCCCGAGTTGGCAGTCGAGAGTGTAGTGTTTTCGCACTTGGAGAGACGCTCGACAGGAAACCGCGGGTTTTGAATCCCCCGGCGTCGAACCCCCGGCCATGACACTCGTAGCTTTCGATTTCGACGGAACGCTATCAGACTCGGAGATGACTGTCTTGCTCGGCGAACAGTGCGGCGTCGCCGACCAGATGGACGAGATTACCGAACGGGCGATGAACAACGAGATCGAGTACGCCGAGAGCCTCCGCCAGCGCTGTCGACTCCTCGACGGACTCGACGACGAGAAGGCACAGGCCGCCTTCGACCAGGTCGAACTCCGCCCTGGAACCGACGACGTAATCGAGGCACTCGACGATGCCGGCGTCTACACCGCAATTCTGACGGGTGGGTTCGACCGCGGTGTCGAATCTGCACTCGAAACAGAGGGGGTCAGCGTCGAGACGGTAATCGCAAACCGCCTGTCAGTTGCCGATGGGGAGCTAACCGGCGATGTCGAGGGCCCACTCATCGAGGGAACCAAAGACGACGCGCTGGATGTGCTGACAGCGACAGTCGGCGAGGAACTCGAATCGACCGTTGCGATTGGAGACGGTGCGAACGACCTGCCGATGCTCGAAGTGGCCGGACTCGCGATCGGATTCTCACCGAAGCCAGCCGTCGAGCCAGCCTGTGATGTCGTCGTCGACTCGATGCCTGAACTGCTCGACGTACTCGAACAGCGAGATATCGTCTAGACAACGGCCTTGTATCACTCTAGACGAACTGCCGAATCGTCAGATCCAGCGTCTGGAGATCAACGATCGGTGCATAGCCCACATCCGGGTCGAGGTTGACACTCTTCTGGAAGTCAGTCTGTGCCTGCCAGCAACTCGAGTTGAGCATCAGGACGTTGTGATAGCTACCGTAGCCGAGTTTGTGGACGTGACCCGTGTGGAAAATATCTGGCACCTCCTCCATGACGAGATGGTCTGCTTCTTCCGGTGCAGTCCGGGTATGTCCGCCGTACTGTGGCGCAACGTGGCGTTTTTTCAGCAGGTGTTCCATCGCGTCCTGCGGACGATCGTAGCTCGCTTCCTCCTCGGGAAGTTCCGCGATGACCTCGTCCAGTGAGACGCCGTGATACATGAGGACTGAAACACCCTCCACGGTCACCGTCGATGGATTGGCCGAAATCCGGGCGTCGTGAGCAGACATGATCTCCCGGAGGTTCTCGTCGAAGGCCGGCTGTGGCTCCGCGAGTCGAACTGCATCGTGGTTGCCAGGGATCATCACGATCTCCATCCCACCGGGAACGTCCTTGAGATACTCGCTGAAGACCTCGTACTGGTCGTAGATATCGACGATCTCTAACTCCTCGTCCTGACCGGGGTAGACGCCAACACCCTCGACCATATCGCCGGCGATCAGGAGATACTCGACGTGTTCGGCCTCCTCGGTGTGAAGCCAGGAGGTAAACTCGTTCCAGGCGTCGGCAACGAACTCCTCGCTGCCGACGTGAACATCTGAAATGAGCGCTGCCTCTACCTTCCGGTCGGCAGTCGATGGCGAGTGTGTCCGGGGGACGTCCGGAAAATGAAAGGTATCGACGAACAGAATGCCGCCATCGTCCGCGAGCGTTCCCTCGACGGCAACGACTTCGTCTTTCAATAGCGTCATCGCCGCTGCGGAAAACTCCCGGTCTTTCATAATCAGACAGGGAAAGGTGCCGGTCGTATCTTCGAGTTCGATCAGCCAGTGGCCGCTGGCTGTTGTTCTGATATCGGCGACCATCCCGATCAGTCCCGCGTCACTGCCGGGCGTCATGTTCTCGATGGTCTCGGTCGGCCGGTGGTTGACCCGCCCACGGAGCTGTTTTGCCAGTTTCTCGTATCTGTCACGGAACACCGAGACGAAATCCTCGTACTCCCCGGTTCCCGTACTCGAAATATCGCCGCTAACAGAGAGATCCAGTGCGGCCTGGTCGATCTCCCGAACTGCTCTAGCCCGCTGTGTTGGAGCCTTCTGGCCCCGATCAGAGCTGTAGGTACGATCCGAATCCGACCCCAGTTCCGAGGGTTGCCCCGACGACGCCCCCGACCTTGCTGACCCCTTCGTTTCGACTGGAGTGTCACTGCCGGCCTGTAGTGGTTTTGACGGGTGGTTTCCAGTCGAAACAGAGGGGTCGTTCTGGGTGGTGTTTTGAGTGGTATTTTTTGATGATGAATCTGGTTTCAGAGTATCAGATATGGCTTCACTCTGTTGGTTTTCGAGCACCGATTTGACGTGCTCGACGGAGAGAACGAGGGCGTCATCGGGGGCAGTTTCAACTGCACGTTCGATCGCAGCACGTGGATCGGGCTGGTTTGCGAGGACCGTCACTGCCTCGCGCTCTGCGTTGTACCCGCGGGCAGCGAGTTCCTGGACGACACGAGCTGGCGTCTCAAGCGGCACATCCAGACATAGACGGAGACGAGCAAAAGTGTAGCGAACGACAGTCAATCTTTCAGAAGGTTCAAACGTCGATGGACGCAAGCGTAAGTGATGAGCTTTCCCGGCGACGAAGATGATTCGCCTGAGAAAAACCGGGAGCAAAACGGCGACCCGAACGAGACAGACGCGACAGTGACGGAGTCCGAACAGGACCAGTCGACAGATTCCTCGGAAGAGTTTCCGACACAAGAACGTCAAACACATCCCCCGTCTTCTACTCAGCCTGGTCCATCTTCTACTCAGCCTGGTCCGTCTTCTACTCAGCCTGGTCCGTCTTCTACTCAGCCTGGTCCGTCTTCTACTCAGCCTGGTCCGTCTTCAACCCGACGCGAGACAGCGTCTGGAACACAGGAGACCGAAGAGGGGTGGGAGGTGCTCGGACGGGATATTCTGACGAGTATCGTGGCAGTGCTGTTGCTCGGCGGGTACATATTCATGATGAGCGGGGTTTGGCCACCGATGGTTGCCGTCGAAAGCGGCAGTATGGAGCCAAACCTGGAGATAAACGACCTGGTGTTCGTGATGGACAACGACCGGTTCCATCCCAGTGAGGCGCACGCTGACACCGGGATCGTAACCGCCGAGGCGGGTGCAGAGACGGGGTATACGAAATACGGTGACTACGGAGACGTGATCGTATTCGCTCCAGCGGGAGAGGAGGATGTCACGCCGGTGATCCACCGCGCAATGCTCTGGGTTGATGAGGGAGAGGACTGGTACGACCGTGCGAACGAGGAGTATCTCGGCGGCGGGAGTTCCTGTGACGAAATACAAAACTGTCCTGCACCGAACGACGGGTTCATCACGAAAGGAGATAACAACCCGACCTACGATCAGACGGGAACCGGGGAGTTCGATCCAGTCGAAACTGAGTGGGTTATCGGGACCGCAGAACAGCGAGTGCCGGGGCTCGGCTGGCTCCGGCTGCAGTTCGAGTAGTACTAAAAGGAGAGGTGTTCGAAAGCAGCAGTGAGGATGTGTTAGTTATCGAACCGGGCCTGGACGAATGGCTGTACGTCTTCGATATCACCGAGTCGAGAGTCTGAAAGGAGAACAGTTTCCGTCTCTTCGAGTGGAACAGAGAGGCTGATCTCTTTCGTTCGGCCGTACCGGCCTTTCGAGACGACAACAGCGTTGACGATGCCGAGCATATCCAGTTCGCTGATGAGATCGGTCACCCGGCGCTGGGTGAGTACGTCGGCGTCGATCTCCTCACAGAGTCGTTTGTAGATGTTGTACACTTCGCCAGTGTTGATGTTGTGCACGCCCTGTTTTTCGAGGAGGATGATTGCGAACAACACGAGTTTGGATTGCTGTGGAAGGGTGCGAACGACCTCGACGACTCGGTCGATTTCGATTTTCTCCTGTGCCTGGCGGACGTGGTCTTCTTCCACGTGGTCGGTGTTGTCCCGCTCTGCGAGTTCGCCTGCCGTCCGGAGGAGATCGAGCGCCCGTCGTGCGTCCCCGTGTTCCTGTGCAGCAAAGGCAGCACACAGCGGGATGACGTCATCAGTCAGCGCGGTGTCTTTGAACGCAATCGCCGCACGCGCTTCGAGAATATCACGGAGCTGGTTCGCGTCGTACGGCGGGAAGACGATCTCCTCTTCGCCGAGACTAGAGTTAACACGTGGGTCGAGAAAATCAGTGAATTTGAGATCGTTCGAGATACCGATAATCGAGACGCGGGAGCGTTCGAGTTCGGAGTTCATCCGTGAGAGATTATAAAGGGTGTCGTCACCGGATTTCTCGACGAGTTTGTCAATCTCGTCGAGCATGATGACGACGACGCGCTCGCGGTAGTCGACTGCTTCGAAAAAGGAGCTGTACACCCGATCAGTCGGCCAGCCCGTCATCGGTACCTCGGTAAAGGAGCCCTGTTTCGTCTCGAGTGACTCGATCTCTGTCTCGAGTTCCGAAACCGAGTCAAAGGGTGTCTCGGACAGGGCGTCTGGGTTCTCGCGTGCGCGTTCGAGTATGGATTGGTGCTGGTCGATTTTCTCTTCGATCATCTCGCGGTTGTTGTCGATGAACTTGTTTGCCAGCTGGGCGAGAACACGGTACTGCGTGTCGGTTACCTCGCAGTTGATGTACTCGACCTCACAGGGGACTTCGTACTTCGAGGACGTCGCTTCGAGTTCTTCACTGACGAACTTCGCGCTTGCCGTCTTTCCCGTCCCTGTCTTCCCGTAAATAAGAATATTGGAGGGTGTATCACCACGAAGGGCAGAGACGAGAATTGTGGCCATATTGTTGATCTGGTCCTCGCGGTGAGGGAGTTTTCGGGGCGTGTAAGACGGACGGAGAACCTCTTTCTTTTCGAAGATCGGCTCACCACTGAGGAGATCGTCGAACAGTCCGCGTGAGGCCTCCTCGCTTTCGTCCTGTGTTTCCTCTCGGAGGATGTCGTCGATCGAACGGATCTCTTCCGACTCAGTAGCAGCATCTGCGCCATCGTCCGCGTGGTCTGTCCCAACGCCGTCAGCAGCTTGCTTCGGCTCTCCTGATCGTGCTGGAACGTCCTCGGCACTGTCACCGTCGTCTGGCATCTCGATATCGTCGTGCTGTCCCTGATTATTTGTGTCCGTCATATCTCCATCCTACCCCTATGTTTCGAGTGGAAATGGCGAGGTGCGGGCAATATCCGGCGATAAACCGGCCGTATCAAGCCATTTTGACCGTTTCCGAGTCAACGGTGCGTCCAAATGAACCACAAGAAACGCCGGTTGATGTTATATTAAATATTTCGGTTGTTCTGTTTTGTGAGCGACGAAACGACAGATGGAGAGTGTGAGAACTGTAGTGGAGACGACGTGGAACCGAGACAAAATAACACAAGATCGGATGTGTGACGACCGAGAACCTTTCACGACTGCAACAGTTCAATGTGAACCCGAACCTGGAGTGGAGGTATGCTAACGAACAGCACGAGTGGAGAGAGTGATCTACTACGGATGGGGTGAACCCCCCCACCCCATTGTTTCGGGTGGAACGCGAAAAAGAGAGACCCCACCCTACAGCGAGATAGTATTGATAGGTAGATAGGGAAAGTTTTAATAAGAAGTGTGTTAAACCAAAACCGCACTAGAGAAAAATAGATTTCTGAGTGAGTTGTATATTATTTAGTAATCTATCTAGTGTATTTATCTAGACGTTATCGCTAGTTAGATTCTTGTCTATCGATTTCAACCTGTAACAATCCAGTAATAGAATGTATAGCTGGCTTCCCCGCACTGGTCTCTCTGGCTGTTCCAGTTGAAACAAAGGGGTGGGGGGGCTATCGTCAGCTGTTGGAGGCAGGCTGTTGGAGGCAGGCTGTTGGAGACATTGACTACGACGCTATCATCAACTACGACGCTATCATCAACTACGACGCTCTTATCAACTACGACACTATCATCAACTACGACGCTATCATCAACTACGACACTATCATCAACTACGACGCTATCATCAACTACGACGCTCTTATCAACTCGGTGGTCCAGCTCTCACCTGTTTGACTATCTTACCCCAGCAATAATTCCTGCTGTCGGTGGGCTCGGCTCCCCTGTCTGCCAATCCAAATCGTGTGTCTCATTCGTAACATATGTCTGACGTAGTCTTAAGTAGGTCCGCTTTGCCATTTGATGCAAGCCCCACCTCGGGGCAGGGAGGAAAGGATGGGACTGCTTACAAACCTCAGATCGAGCATTTCACGCGCAGTATCGTCGTTGTTTACCGACGAAGACCCGAAGCGAATCGGGATCTACGGCCCGCCAAACGCCGGGAAGACAACGTTAGCAAACAGAATTGCACGCGACTGGACCGAGCACGGTGACGCAATCGGCCCGGAGAGTCACGTGCCCCACGAGACACGCCGCGCACGCAGGAAAGAAAACGTCGAGATCGAGCGCGACGGCAAGACGGTCACGATCGATGTCGTCGATACACCTGGTGTCACGACGAAAGTCGACTACACCGAGTTTCTCGAACACGACATGGAGAAAGACGACGCAGTTCGTCGCTCCAGAGAGGCAACTGAAGGCGTCGCCGAGGCCATGCATTGGCTTCGGGAGGATGTCGACGGCGTAATCTACGTGCTGGATTCGACGACCGATCCGTTCACGCAGGTGAACACGATGTTGATCGGGATCATCGAGAGTCAGGATCTGCCAGTGTTGATCCTCGCAAACAAGATCGATCTCGAAGATTCGAGCGTCCAGCGGATTCGAAACGCCTTCCCACAGCACGAGACGATTCCGCTCTCAGCGCTGGAAGGTGACAACATGGACGAAGTGTACGACAAGATCGCGGAGTACTTTGGGTGATACGAATGGCAGATCTCAAACAACCAGATGGCGTCCAGATCGACCTGATCAGCGCCGCGCGGATGGACGGGCTAGCGAGCATGGAAAAGATACGGCTGATCCTGGACGGCGTCCGGGATGGAAACATCGTCATCCTCGAAGACGGGCTTACACCCGACGAGGAGTCGCGGCTGATCGAGGTCACCATGACGGAGATTAGCCCAGACGAGTTCAACGGGATCGAAATCGAGACCTACCCGCGCTCGGAGACAGCCGACGCGAGCTTTCTCGACCGGCTGATGGGTCGGGAGTCGACAAACAAACTCACCGTCATCGGTCCGGCAAACCAGATCGAAACACTCCACAAAGACGAAACGATCATTCAGACGCTCGTCTCTCGAAAGTAGACGCATGCCACACCAGTGTACAGACTGCGGTCGACAGTTCGAAGACGGCTCCAAAGAGATGCTTTCAGGCTGTCCGAACTGCGGTGGAAACAAGTTTCAGTTTCTCCCAAGTTCGGCCAGTCCAGACAAACAGCCCGAGCCAGTAAGTGACCCACAGCCAGCCGGCAGTGACCGCTCTGTTGCTCGGACAGTCGGCAACGCTGCGAGTGTGGTCCGCGACCTCGTTGGAAGCTCCTCGGATCCACCGCAGGTCGGTGCACCGACAGCATCTGAGTCGGTGGACGAACCAGCCGAGACAGTCGGCCAACCGTCGGAGTCGACCGCACAGTCGAACTCGGCAACGCAGTCGAAAGCGGTCACAGAGTCGAAGCCGATGGCACACCAGGAGTCAACACAGCCCAAAATAAACCGTGGGTCAGACTCCGCAGTCTCGGAGCCAACCAGTACTGCTCGGTCAGCCGAGCAATCACGCCCTGACCGACAGTCGGAGTCGGCGACTGCAACGATGGCAGAGAGAGAAAACAAGGCGCAGGCCAGCGCCAGAAGCGAACTCGTTTCGCCGGATGAACTTCCGTCACGGCCCGAGCAGACGCAGTGGCCGGACGGGCGACACAGCACGGATCGACACACAGAACCGACCGAACAATCAGAGACAGCCGACCAGACAGAGCGGCCGGATCTCTCAGAACTCCGTGCTGAACTCAACCAGCAGTTCGAGTCGATCAAGGTCCTCGAACCAGGCCAGTACGAACTCAACCTGATGGAGCTGTTCGACCGTGAAGAGTACATTGTTGCACTCCAGGAAGACGGAAAATACACCGTTCAGGTTCCGGAGCACTGGCAGGACTAGCGATTCCGATGTCTTCTCTGGACTACCAGTTCCGTTACAGTCCCAGGATTAGCCGTCGTCGAGTCGGTCGACGACTTCTCTGATATCGGCGACTTCTTCGATCTCTTCTTTAATTTTTTCACGCCGTCGTACTTCGGCTGCTGAGGCCTCGTAGGCGCGGACGTACTCCGCTCGTGAGTGTTCGTCGAACGCGTGCCGGATCGCAAAGTATCCATCCGGGACGACTGCGCCACAGACTTTGCAGTCGACGCGGTCGTGTTCCGCAGCCTGATGGACCATCAGATCCTCGACGCGATCGAACGTCGCGTTGTCTCCCTCGATTCCACACGTCCAGCGAGCCATATACCGCTACTCGGGGACCACCGTACAAAAACATTCTTACAGCGCACACCTGATACTGGTTTCGCGCACACCCCTCTCGTTCGAGTGGAACAGACAACTGAATCGTCAAACTGCCCACCAGTTCGAGTGGAACAGACAATTGGACCATCGAACCGCCCACCAGTTCGAGTGGAACAGACAATTGGACCATCGAATCGCCACCAGTTCGAGTGGAACCGACGGCTACGTTTTTCTCACTCCCCGACCACTGATCTGTCGGGGACGTCCGTTTCGGGTCGGTCGCCGGCGATGAGCAACTGTTCGGTGAGCGTCAGCTCTTCGGCACCCGGATCTGGTTTCTCGACGGTGTCGTGTTCGACGACGACGCCGGCTTCCTCCTCGGTGATCCGCATATAGCTCAACTGGAACGACGGCTGGAAGACCGGCGGCACAACTCCTGCAAGTACATCACGTCGGTGCAGCCGTTTCAGCCAGGTTCCCGTGTTGACGACAAGCCCGTCGCCGACCTCGCGGACATCCGGTCGGTGTGTATGCCCGTAACAGAAGACAGCAGTGTCGGGGTTGTTCTCGAAGACCTCCCGTGCAGCCTGATCGTACGGCTTGTCGGGGTGTGTCGCCTCCTCGACCTCGAAGACGCCAAATCGGTGTAACGTTTTCCGAGCATCCCAGGCAAAAATCGACAGCGGGATAGCGATCAGAATCAGCAGGCCAACGATTGTGACGTTCACTGCAAGCAGCAGCTGCAGGATCGAACTCGCGGGACCGAGATGGCCCACGAGCGTGTCGACGGCGTTGCTCGGTGCTGACCAGATCCCGGCAAGATCCAGCCCGCTGAACACCGCGAGCACGACGCTGAGATTAAACAGTAACAGAAAGGGAATCGCCGCGTAGCGAAGCAGCGGATTCATCTCCCGATAGAAATATTTCGAACTCATCCAGACGGGGATCCGATCGATTGGCGTCACTGCCTGGATATCCTTGAGCCAGTTGTACCGGCCACGATCCGAGAGCTTCCCGGCTCGGCTCGTCACGTGGTGGTTGACGTGATAGCCAAGCGGTGTATCGTAGGCGTTCCCGAAATCCCGGATCTCGTTGTTCGGGTCGCGTTGCATCCCGTGTTCGAACCAGATCTCTCGGTCGCCGACCGGCCGGGTGATCGACTCCTCCTGGACCAGATCGACGTTATACGCCGCGAAGCGACCAACGTATTCTTCGTAGGCGGCGAGTTCGTAGTCGTGGTTCCCGGGTAACATCGTGATTGGGATGTTCTCACCCGTCTTCTCGAACTGTTCGAACAGCGCTGGATAGGACTCGACCAGTGAATCGAACTTCTCGATGCCCTCGATGTCGGTAAACTCCCAGAGTCCGAACGCATCGCCGTTGATAATCAGCTCTGCATCCTCCTCAGTCTTCTCGAGTTTTTCGAGAAACTCGAGCAGTTCGTCGAGAAACTCGACGTGTTCGAGCTGTTCGTCACCACCGATATGGAGGTCGCTGATGACGTAGTACACCTCTGGCATACGCCCTCCGTTTCATCTCCAGCCGTATAGTGATTTGTTACTCGTGACTGTCATTTAATTTGTTACTCGTGACTGTTATTTAACTTGTTACTCGTGACTGCCAGTTCTGATCGTCGGTGACGGATTTCTCGTCACTGTTCACCGTTCCGATCGGTTCCTGGCGTCCAGAAACGGAACCGAAACGTCGTGTCCCGAGACGTGGGCGTTCAGCTTCGCTGCCGCGGGTGACTCTCTGAGCTGTTCGTCTCCGTACCCCGCCTCTTCGAAGGCGTCCATTGCCCACCGCCTACTCCGGAGGGTGTACTTCTGGTGGTAGCTTTCGGCTGGATAAAACGCCGAAAGCGTCTCGATGCGTGTCTCAACAGTTTCGGAGTCGAAATCGCTCCCTTCGAGATACTCGTACACCGCCGTCAACTGCCTCTCTGTCCCCGGGAGGACGACGTTGTGGTACTGTCGGTTTCCGGTCTGGCGGCGGGGATCGTGACTGGTAAACACCTGTTTGAGTAGTTCTTCCACAGCGATCACGTCGGGATCGTACTCCACCTGAACAACCTCAGTGTGATCGCCGAGGCTGTGATAGGTCGGGGCCGGTTTCGTCCCACCAGCGTAGCCGACCCGCGTTCGGACAACGCCATCGAGTGAGCCGAATTCGGCGTCGGGTCCCCAGAAACAGCCGATTCCAACTGTCAGTGTCTCGGTCTCGTCGCTGCTCGGCGCGTTCCGGTCGTACTCCCGGAGAACGGTTGGTGTCATCATCGTTAGCGTTGGCTGTTTCCGTTGGTCCCCGTTTTCTCCAGAATCAGGAGATGTTGGTTGGGGACGATATCCTGTCGGAGCGTGTACTCGAACTGGCGGTGCTGTCCTCCTTCGAGATCGATCGTGTTTTGCGTTCTGGTGACGAGGTCGCTGATTGTCTGTCCATCAGCAGTGACAGCATCGATATGTTTTCCGAGCAGTTCCTCGTCCGACCGATCGAACAACGCCGTTGCCCGCTCGTTTAGTTCGATGAGGTGGCCCTCGTCGTCGAGGAGTACCATCCCGGTTGTTGCCTGATCGAAGGCAGCCTGGTATCTGTCACCGGCGCGTTCGAGGACAGGTTCTGTTTCCACACTCGCCAGCTGTTTGTTCGGGATCGAGAGCGTCACTGCTGTTCCGTCTGTTGTATCGATCGTGATCTCACCATGATGTGCAGTCACAATCCAGTACACCGCCCAGAGTCCGAGCCCGCTGCCGTGGACGAGCTGTGTCTCTGTCCCTGTCTGTAAGACATCTTGCTCGGACTCTGGCAGTCCGGGGCCGTCGTCTGCAACCCGTATCTCGACGCTGTCACCCGCCGCTGTGACGTGGACGACGACGTGTGGTGCGGGCCCAGCGTACTCTGCTGCGTTCTCGATGAGCTCCCACAGCGCTGTTTCGAGACTGGGGAGTACCTGCACAACGAGTTCGTCTGGTCCCTCGATATCGAGGTCGATGTCTGGGTAGGAGTGGCTAACTTCGAATGCGATCTCTTCGAGGAGTTCGATCAGGTCGACCGCTCCGCGTTCGTCATCTGTATTGAGGATCTTCCCGAGATGGCGGGCGGTTTCGGTCATCTGAATGAGGTCATCCGCGGAGCTAATTATCTTCTGACACTCCGGGCAGTCGTCCTGTTTTTGGCTATGCAGTTGTGCGTTCGCACGAACGACTGTCATTTTGTTCCGGATGTTGTGTCGCAACACCCGGTCGAGGAGGTTAACGAGGCTCGTCTGCCGGGTGAGTTCTTCTTGTTGGCGCTGGTGTTCGAGTTCGTGTTCGATCAGCCTGCCGACCAGTTCCGCAAACATCGTCTCCGCGTCGCTGAATAACTCCGCTCGTGGCTCCCGTGCAACGAAGCACACTGTTCCGAACGGCTCGCCGTCGACGTTGACGGTCGTCCCGTGATAACAGTAAAACCCATCCCTGGCCGCGTCCTCGCTGAATCCCTGTGTCGCGTCGTGAACTGCAAGCGGCGAGTCACGCTCCAGCGTATGTCGACAGTACATCCCACTCAGTGTGGTCGATACTCCCGCAGGAACTGGTCCGTCATCGCTGTCAGTACTGATGATCGTCTCCCAGTGGTCGGTGGTTCGCTCGATCCGTGTCAGAAACCCACTTTCGACGCCAAGGTACGACGTTCCGAGCAGCAGTGCTTCGCGTGTCTTCTGCTCGAACGGCTCGTCGCCTTTCATGATCTCGTAGAGGCGATGTCTGGCCTCGTCGGCGCTGATGGGTGTCTCGCTCACTGTTTCTCACCGCCGGTGGTATTTCTTCGAGGGACTGTCCGCCGGAGATCATCTACGTCGATCCGCTTGCCGAACAGGACAGTCATTCAGTATACATTCCAAACCCGCTCAGTTGGTTCTTTTTATTGAAAATTGATATGATTGCACGCACGGTCGGCCACGAGTGGCCGTTCGACCAGTGCCAGCCAGCGTCTCCGGCGGCAGCCACCGACCGCTACCATTTTGCAGACTGACGGCGTACGCACAGCAAATGACAGCAGGTGTCGGTCACCGTCTCGATGCCGTTGTGTCTCGGTATTTTGACCGACCAATTCCCGAATCTCGCGGCTTGCCCAGATACGTCGCGCCGCTGCCGGAGTGGCTCGAAAACATCGGGCTCCGGCTCGCCTGGCCGATCGTCGGTATCAATCTCCTCGGCACTGCCTTTGGCTTCTGGTTCTACTGGCCACAGCTCTCCCAGACGCCAACGGTCATGTGGCCAATCGTTCCCGTGAGTCCGCTCGCGACGCTGTATATGGCGCTTTCGCTCGCAGCCTGGCGGCTCGATTTTTCTGCAGAGTGGTTGCACGCGCTTGCCTTTTTTGGCTGTCTCAAGTATGGGCTCTGGACGCCGATCATCCAGGTGTGTATCAACGGCCAGGGCGCGCTCGATCCGATCTTCTATCAGTTTCTTATCTGGAGTCATCTGGCGATGGTCGTCCAGGCGTTTCTGATCCATCGCTACGCCGAGTTTCCGGTCTGGGCTGTCGCTGTTGCGACGGGCTGGTTCGTCCTCAACGACGTGTTCGATTACTTTGTCTCGGTGATGGGCGGTCCACACCACACGTGGATCCGCGCACTTGAGACTCCGGGTGGCGTCGACCGCACGCTGCCGGCTTTCGATCATGCCGCGAGCGTTGCGGTCGTAGCGACGATTCTCGCCCTCTTTCTCGCGCTGGCGACCCGGATCGCAATTCTGGAGCACCGTCGCTCACGGGCATAGTATTTTCACGCTGGATGGTGTATGTCAACGTATGAGATTCGTCATCGTTGGCTTTGGCCGTGTCGGGATGCGGACTGCCCGGACACTCGACAGCGAGGGTCACGAGGTTATCATCGTCGACAACGACCGGGAGAAAGTCGAACGCGCGGGAGATGAGGGATTCGAGGTCATCGAGGGAGATGGATCGACAGAACATGTCCTCGCAGAGGCCGGGCTGGACGACACCGACGCACTCGCCGGATTGACTGGCGATCTGAACATCAACTTCTCGGCGTGTGTCATCGGGGAAGCCCACGGTTGTCGGACCGTCCTTCGAGTAAATGAGGATTTCAGCGAGGAACTGTACGAAAAATACAGCGACACTGTCGACGAGATCATCTATCCCGAACGGCTCGGTGCGGTCGGGGCAAAGACAGCGTTGCTCGGCGGTGATTTTGACGTCATCGCTGATCTCACCGAGAGCCTGACCATCGCGAGCGTTACCATCCCCGGCGATGCACCGGTGATCGGCGACCGGGTGATCGAGGTCGAACTCCCAGGCGGCGCACGGATATACGCCCACGGCCGTAACAACGAGGCGATGAGCATTCCGCTCCCGCAGACACGGATCGAAGCTGGTGACTCCGTGGCGATACTTGCTGATCCAGAGATACTTACGGATGCCCGCACGATGCTCCGCGGCGACAGTGCTGTGGCCTGAGGAGACGATCAGGTCCTATCACTGACCGACTCAGGTCCCGTCAACGATCTATTCAGGTCCCGTCAACGAGCCGAGTCCCGGCTGCTGCCGGAAGCGCGGTCTCTTCGATTTTTTCGATCACTCGATACACATTGTAGTTCACGCGGCGAAAATCGACAGAGAGTGATTCGGTGTCGAGGACTGCGTAGGCAGCGTCGGGATTTCCATCCCGCGGCTGGCCGACACTCCCCGGATTCACGACGAGTCGGCCATCGACTCGTTCCATCTCCTGGACGTGCGTATGGCCCAGAATAAGTCCATCATACTCTTCGAGATGCGGCCGGAGCTGTGGAAACTCTGATTTGTGTACGTACTCGTTCAACTTCGCTGGGCTCGGGTGGCTGTGGACAATTCGGAACCGACCATCGACAGCCGTGGCCTCTATTGGCAACTCGGTGAGCCATCGACGCTGGTCAGCACTTATCGCCCTGTCAGCGAACGCCAGCCCCGCTCGTGCCATCTCGTTGTGTCCGTACACGTCAGGATTTATTATTGCGTGGTCGTGATTCCCCCGGACGCAGACTGTGGCTACGTCTCGAATACGTTCGACACACTCCGCTGGCCATGGATTGTAGCCGATTACGTCTCCGGCACAGACGATGCTGTCGACGGCGGGCATATCCTCCAGCACTGCCTCCAGGGCTGGTAGGTTCGCATGAATATCCGAAATCAACCCGACACGCATCGTACTGTTGTTGTGACTATCTGCCTACTCATAGGTGACGGCCGGACGAATATTTATTGGTGATACTGAATGTCTGTTCCGTCGAACTGTGGAAGAGATCACGGTGAGTATTGAGGTGAACGCCCACCGACTTGATCTGAGTTGATGCCAGCAACCGCATTCCGTATCAGACGGGTTTACTTGTCAGGAGCTACAACATTACGGCATGTCATCCCCAGCCGAGCGCAACCGGCTCGACGAGGAGGAAAGCCCGTATTTGCAGGATCATGCGGACAATCCAGTGAACTGGCAGCCCTGGGACGAGCAGGCACTCGAGGCTGCTCGCGAACGTGATGTTCCGATCTTTCTCTCAGTTGGCTATGCTGCCTGTCACTGGTGTCACGTGATGGCATCGGAGAGCTTCGACGACGAGGCGGTCGCCGAGATTATAAACGAGAACTTCGTTCCGATCAAAGTCGACCGGGAAGAACGACCGGATGTCGACAGCATCTACCAGACTGTGTGTCAGCGTGTCAGCGGCCGCGGCGGCTGGCCACTTTCTGTCTGGCTCACTCCCGACCAGAGACCGTTCCAGATCGGCACCTACTTCCCGAAACACGAAAAACGCGGGATGCCCGGTTTTATCGATATTCTCCAGCAGATCAGCGGGGCCTGGAACGACGAGGACGAACGCGAGAAGATTCACGAGCGTGCTCAAAAGTGGACGCAGGCAGCAACGGACGAACTCGAAGATGTTCCTGACACTCCCCAGACGCCAGAGAGCGGGCTGCTCGAATCCGCTGCCCAGGCGGCCGTCCGTGGTGCAGACCGGGAGCACGGTGGCTGGGGATCGGGGCCGAAGTTCCCCCACGCAGCCCGGATTCACCTCCTCCTGCGTGCGCATGAGCGAACCGATCGGGATGTCTACTGCGACGTCGCGACAGAAGCACTCGATGCGATGGCTGATGGTGGGATGTACGACCACGCCGGCGGCGGCTTTCACCGGTATGCGACCGACCGAACCTGGACCGTTCCCCATTTCGAGAAGATGCTGTATGACAATGCTGAACTCCCACGCGCGTACGTCGCGGGCTATCAGGTGACAGGCAACGAGCGATATGCGACGGCTGCCCGGGAGACGCTCGAATTCATCCAGCGCGAACTCACCCACGAGGATGGTGGCTTCTTTAGCACGCTCGACGCCCAGAGCGAGAACGATGACGGCGAGCGGGAGGAAGGTGCCTTCTACGTCTGGACACCCGCCGAGGTCCACGAGGCAGTCGCCGACGACACCGACGCGGAGATTTTCTGTGACCGGTTCGGCGTCACAAACCGTGGAAACTTCGAGGGATCGACTGTCCTGACTCGCTCGAAAAGTGTCGACGAGATTGCGGCTGACCACGAGCTGGAACCCGACGAGGTCCGCGAGGCGCTCGACCGGGCGAGCGAGCAGGTTGTCACAGCCCGATCCGAGCGACCGCGGCCACCGAGAGACGAAAAAATTCTCGCAAGCTGGAACGGGATGGCGATCTCTGCCTTTGCTGAAGCCGACCTTGCATTCGACGAGGCGTTTGCCGAGTCCGCTGTCGAGGCGCTCGAGTTCGTCCGCGAGCAACTCTGGGACGCCGAGGAAGCGACACTCACACGGCGGTACAAAGACGGCGTCACGAAAATCGATGGCTATCTCGAAGATTATGCCTTCCTGGCGCGGGGTGCACTCGACTGTTTCCAGGCGACCGGCGAGATTGCTCATCTCGACTTTGCACTCGATCTTGCCAGTGCCATCCAGCGTGACTTCTGGGACGAGGAAAAAGAGACACTCTACTTTACGCCACAGGATGGGGAGTCACTGATCGCCCGCCCGCAGGAGCTGACCGACCAGTCGACACCGTCGAGTCTGGGTGTCGCTGCGGAGTTGCTGGAGAAACTTTCCCACTTCCGTGCCGACGACGAGTTCGCGGAGATTGCAGAACAGGTAATCGAGCGACACGGCGGTCGTGTCAAATCGAATCCGCTCCAGCACGCCTCATTGACGCTCGCTGCTGATACGGTCACCAAGGGCGCCCTGGAGGTTGCCCTCGTCGCGGATGATCCATCACGCGAGTGGTACGGCGAGGTCGGTGAGTGGTATCTCGATCCCCGAATCATCGCTTGGCGACCCGCGAGCGAAGAGGATCTCGGCGAGTGGCTCGATACGCTGGAACTCGAGGAGGCCCCGGGAATCTGGGCAGACCGAACACAAAAAAACGAACAGCCGACGATCTACGCCTGTCGGACGCGTACTTGCTCACCGCCGCGTAACGAGATCGACCGGGCGCTCCGGTGGGCCCAGCGAATGCTGTCGTAGCTACTCTAGTTGATCTGCGAGATACACCGCGATCGGCATTCCCTCGTCTTCGACAAAGCGGGCGATTTCTTCGCCGTCGCGCTCGATAACGACGGTCGGAATCCGTTCGATCCCGTACTCCTCGACGCCTGGCCCCTGTTTGTCTTCGTCGAGTGCGTGTTCGACGATCCGGTCGTCGGGGATCTCCGCGGCTTCGAGTGCAGCGCCGAAATCCGGCAGCTGTGCCCGACAATCCTTGCACCAGTCTCCACACCAGATCTTGTAGACCACGTCGTCGTGGGCGTCGAGGATGTCGATCGTGTCTGCGTAGGCATCGCTCACCCACGCGGGATTCGGTTCGAGTGTTTCCAGTGACATACCTGCCTGTTTGAGATGCGGTGACTTATAGAGTTGGCAATCGTTCGCCACTCACTGAACGCACGCTCTCTTTTTTGCTGGCGTACCGTTCGAATAGAGATGGCCGTCTATCCCCCCGGAACTATCCTCGATGAATATCATTCACAGTGAAAAGAATTATTATTGAGTGAGAAAAAACCGCGAGGTAATGAATACGTGGTTACAGGATCGGTATAGTTTGTCAGCCGGAGGGAGCTGAGATGGGTCGCCGGCGAAAGAAAAAAATCAAAGTGAAAAAGCGCCGGAAGATCTCCCAGCGGGAGCTCCGTCGGCGCAGAGCCGCCCGGAAGGCGGTTCGCAAGGGTGGAGTCAACGACCATCTCAAACCGCCCCGAAGCGATGCGACGATCGGACAGGCTACTGACGAGGACCAGACCAGGGAACAAAGCGAGGAGGAACCCGAGATCTGGCCGAACGGCGAGCCAAGCTGGGAGGAAGTGATGAATCTTGCCGCGGCCAACGCCGGGGAGCAGTCACCGTCTGCAGCCGAGGCTGATCTGAGCGGGACAACAACGGAGACGACCGAGCAACCGGGCGAGACGAGGCGATCAGATACTGGCGAGCTTGGCTGGCTCGCGCCCGAGGGTGCAGCCGAGATCGA
>LKMJ01001259.1_pt1 | contig 22033 bp, 29 predicted proteins | sample 643391 | NCBI WGS metagenome assembly LKMJ01 (sample SAMN04112250, study PRJNA286221) | soda lake metagenome | biome: soda lake; feature: Kulunda Steppe; material: water; isolation source: sample PL-Br10 brine of Picturesque Lake | place: Russia: Kulunda steppe | collected 2010-07
CCCGTACTGCGCGTCGTGCGTGTACATGGTTGACATCGTTGTCTGATCGGCGCGAGGCGAACCGAACACGGGCGATCCGGAAAGTAGGATCCCCATGCGGTCCAGCGGCTCAGCGCTTATTGTAATTCAAAACAAGCTATCCGAGACAGGGACTCGAGGACAGAATCGGTCACTGTCGAGATGCGACGGTTAGACGATGTGATCGGCCATGCCGATGCAATCAAACTCGATCTGCAAGGATACGAACTCCCCGCGCTTCGTGGTGCACAGGGTGTCTTAGACAGTACTGACGCGATACTCACAGAATTCTCGTTTGTTGAACTGTACGAAGGGCAAGAGAGATTCAGTGAGATAGATCACTATCTGAACAAACAAGGCTTCGAGTTGTTCAACCTCTACGATCTCCACACTCAGAAGACCGGTCAACTTGAGCGTGGCGATGCGCTATATCGGAGGGTCGACGCTCAACGCTGAGTGATCGGGGTTCAGCGCGTTCACACGCGGTCCGCAGTACTGTAACCTCGCTCTACATCTGACGTTTCTCGCGGCATCGACGCGGATCACGTAGATAACCATTCACCTGCTACTGACGCTAGACAAGCTGAGTCGCATCGCCATCCAGCACGCGGAGGTCGTCGGCCCGATCGTAGCCGTCGTCCTCCTGCTCGTCGCCCGTCGCATTTGGGGTGGGTGGCCGACCTCTGGCGCTTCCGCCGGGCCGTGCTCCCGCTGCTCGCCGACGTCGGCGACGGCAAGCATGCCGAGCTCGACGACCCCGTCGACGCCGTCGACCTCACGGAGACCGTGCCCGAGAAGATGCGACTACCGCTGCAGAACGTGGAGTTCGTCGGCGTCGTCGACACGCCCCCATCCGTACTTCGTACAAACCTACAGGAGATGGAGCGGGTCTGGTCGGCCCCGTTGGCGAACATCCAGTTCGACGTCGGCGAGGATATGGGCGAGAAGCCGTACGAGGTCGGATCGTACGCCTTCCGCCCAGAGGGGTGGATCGCGAGTGGCAGGTCCAAATCTGTCTCACGCCCCGTGGACGCGGCAAGAAACAGCACTCTGGTCGCACTATGAGCCTTCACCATGGCGCCGCCCGGTCGGACACTAGAGGGCCGAGTAGTGGGACGCCGACGAGTGGATCCGCTGGACTGCCTCGCTGTTCGCGATCGATGATCGGTATGAGCCGAGTGACCGAGCGGTCGAGCTAGCCGGTGCTTCCGAGCTCGAGATCTGACGCTTTTCTACGCGATGTGCCGCGCTCCCAGCGGCTTCTGGTGAGCGTGTGAAATAGTGCCCGAGAATCGGAGAGAGGCGTCGCTAGTCGTCGAGGACGATCGGGCCGTCGTCGCGAGCGTCGCACCTCGCAGCCGGGTAGTCGTCGGCCGACTCACACGCCACGTCGACCTCGGAAGCAGCGACACGCTTCGCCAGCTGCGTCACATGCACGGCTTTGCCGGTGTCGTTGACGATGACAAAGCCCGTCGGCGCCGGACGTTACTCAGCGTCCCGCTTGGACCCGCACGACGGACGCCTCGTCACTCGCTCGAGGATCGTCTCGCCGGCGTCGGCGGTGGTCGCCCGTGTGTCTCCGAGGACGCTGTTTTCCGTGATTGTGCGGACTCCCTCGCTGCACAGCCTTCCTGTCGACACCTCGCCCTCGACGCCGGGTTCAAGCTCGTCGGTCCGGACGAGCCCTTTCGCGACGGCCACGACGATCATCGTCTCTGCGGCGCCGGCGTGAATGATAGGCCCCTCGTAGTCGACGCCGGCCGCATCCAACCCCTCGTTCAGCAGGTTCATCAGGATGAAGCGTCTCGGGGTCAAGCCTAGAGGCAATCGGCCTGCTCCGCCTGTAGAGCGGTCAGCCAGCGGCTGGACGGTGGCGTCGATCTCGCGGGGGGCGACAGAGGAAACCGTGGTGTCGGGCGCGAAGTGCCCGCCGTGGGTCGAGACGAGCACGACGTGCTCGCTCCATGTTCCTCAAGCGGCAGTCCGACCGGATCGTGTCCAAAGGTTCCGGCGGGATGGTGATCGTGGCGGGGGGGGGTCCATGTGGTGGGCCGAACAGCCCGGTCGGATCGTCGGGGGCGCGAGGGCGGTTCTGAGCCGCTCGACGATGCAGTGGGGGAGTCCGTCGCCGGCGTGTGCGTCCATGCTCAGGGCGAGTTGCGCTCCATGCTGTTCGACCGGGCCGACCACGTCGACGATCGTGTCCGTCCCCTCATCGATCGCGGACTCGAGCGCCGTCCACGTGCGGTGTTCGAGACACCCCGTGTCTTCGGGCATGGGGGTTCAGTTCGAGGGTTCGGCGGCGGTGTCTCCCGTGTTGTGGTGGGTGGATGCTCGGGATGGACCATGGCTGTGTTCGTCCTCGCCATTGGTCAAGCTGGTGAACCCCTCAGGTCAAGTGGTTCGAGAGACTTTGTCTCTCGTCATTAGGGAAGACACCGTCTTCCGTACGACCCCGGGGCGTCCTGATTCACCGACGCGCTTTGCATCCCAGCCTTCCGTTGAGGCGTACATCGCATGCGTGTGGTTAAGTGGAGACGGGACCGCGATCGTGCGTTGGCGACCAGTGGTCGGCGGGCTCCACTGGCGAGGACGCCAGCGAGCTCGACGGACACGGGTTTGGAGCATGGCGTTCCAATACGGGTTTTGATAGAGTGTTCGTTAAGCTCGGGGTCTGTGGGCAGACTGGACATCGACTGGGGTGATGGGGTCGAGCCGGCCAGACCAGCCACGTCTTTTGATCACGAGCGTGCAGGCGGCCGGGACACTTGCGGTATCTCCCTGGTGGAGGTTCTCGCCGGCGGTCACTGCTTGTCGTTCGGCGAGCCCGAGTCAAGTCGGCGTTTTGCGAGCCAGACGCCGGCAGCGATCGCGGCACTGAGGATCGCGGGCCATCGGTCACTGCTCAGGAAGAGATTTGGCGTCGGGAAGTGGTACGTCGCCAATGGCCAGAGGATGTCATACGAATAGCCGGACGCGTTGATCAGCAGGCCGTCGAGGATCAAGTGAGAGGCGGCACCGATCGACAGGAGGCCGAACACCAATTTCCGGTACCCGTTTCCTGCGAGAAGCGCGCCGATCGCACACGCTACGACCACACCTCCCAACCTGTGGATCGCGCCCCACGAAAACGGGATGCCAAGTGCGTGTTGGACGACGGCGTCGTCGATGACGAGTGAGATCTTGGTCAGATCGGGAAGTAACGCTCCGAGCATGACGATCGTCACGAACCGCTTATCGATCTGTTCGTAGCGGAACGAAAGGAGCATCCCAATAATGTAGCCCCACAGCACGTGGGTCAGCACGTCGGGCATTAGCGGTCACTCCGTGGGACGAAGCTATACGTGTCGGCGTCGACACGCCAGTGTTGGAGGAGGCGACCCAGCACCCAGAGCCCGCCGATGAACGAGACGATGTACATGTACGTCGCCTCCCAAGGCGCTCGCCAGACCGTGTTCTCAGCGTGGACGACGTCGTTCTTAGTGAGCCTTCCGAACACGTTCAGGTTGTGGCCGATTGGCGGCGGGTCGTCGACGCCGGCGACCTCAAGGGTCATCGTGCCATCGAGGCTGTAGCCGACCTCGATCCGAAGGGGGTCGTGGGCAATGACGGTACCACCGACGGAGACCTGTTCGCCGAGATACGCATTCGGGTTTTCGGAAATCTCGTCGCTGCCCGGGTAGCTGTTGTTCGCTGGGTCTGGACCGACTGTTCCGTACCAGACGAAGGTGCCCGCGAGGGCGACGAGGAGCGCGACGACGAGGACCGCTCGGTGAGATGGTTGCAGGGTTTCGACGTCGATCACGTTACGCATACCGTTTGGGTGGGCTCGTCAATAGCTTTCCTATTGGAGGCTTTCTCGAGCCTGGGGGTTTGGAATGAAACCGTGATCGGAATCATCTCGGTGGAAGGAGGATGGAAGATTTGTAGACGACACAGTCGAGGTTGTAACCTTCGTAGGGTGATACTCCTATATTCGTGAAAAGGGGAAAACAGTCTGAGCGTACTTGATAAAAAAGCACCGTGAGGAGTTCAGTCGGCGAATACGGAGGCGGTTTCGCCGTCGGCGTCGTCGGCCTCCGATGCGTCGGTGAGTTGGCGTTCCGCTTCATTGCGGTCTTTGGTGTATACGACATCAATGCGCTAGCCGTCGAGGCCGATAGCGTCGATGGTGCGGCCCGACTGGATCAGCCGGTAGTTCGCGTCGGAGATTTCGTACTCGCCGCGGTCCGACGGCTGGGTGAGGTGGCAGGCGTGGAAGACGGCGGGCGTGAATGTATAGAAGTCGGTCATGACAGGGTTACTGGGTGAGTCGTCGGGTTTTTTTACGACGTCGGTAATCTCTCCGTATTTATTGGTGTTGCAGACGCCGTAGCGGGAGGCTTCTTCCCAGGGGACTTCTTCGACTAGGAAGGCGGCGTCGGCGCGGTCCTTCTGTTCGCGGCGGACGATGCCCTAGAGGTTGGCGTTGAAAATGTTGTTGCCGAGGATGAGCATGAAGTCGTCGTCGATGTGGTTCTCGACGTTGAGCAGCGCGTGTGCAAACCCCTTCTGCTCGCGCTGGTGGTTGTAGGTGATCGGGACGCCCTCGCCCCCGTCGACGTAGTGGTCGATGGCGGTGTTCAGATAAGCATTGAAAGGTGAGGCGGTGCGTTTTCAAAGTGATCTATGCCCGAAAACGACTGCCTCAACGGCTGTTTAGACGAGATCAACTTAGAGTTTGTGGAGCGAGAAGCAACACCGCCGCTGTTGATGAAGCTCAGAATTCAGGTTCATTTGGCTGAATTGTCGCTTTCGAATACTGTTTCTTTTCATGAGGTATTTAGTGCTGATCGGGTTCGATCTACCGTTCATAATTGGGTTCACAAGGCTGATTTACAGCCGGAATCTGGTCGGAGTCCTAATCACGTTGCTGTTGATGAGACGGTGATTCAGCTTGACGACGAACAATATTGGCTGTACGCCGCCGTCGATCCCGACTCGAACGATTTGCTACATACAAAGCTTGAACCAACAAGAACGAACGTGATCGCAGATCAGTTTTTCGCGGAGCTCCGCGAAAAACATGACCTCGATTTCAGATAGGAACGACATGGAAATCGGAATCGTGTCGAACGTGTCTTCCGTGAGGTAAAACGACGAACTGTCTGTTTTCAAACTGTTTTAGTAACGCCGAAGCAGAAACTGCTGGCGAGTGGCTGAAATCGTTCGCCTTCGCATGGAATCAGCTTATCTGAACACTACCGTGGTCGATGATCCGTTCCTTCATGTAGCCGACGACGACGAACTCCTCGGCGTCGATATGGGCGAGGTGCTTGAAATAGTGGGTAATGATCGGCCTGCCGTTGACTTCGACGAGGCCCTTCGGTTTGTTGTAGGTGAGTGGGCGGAGACGGGTTCCTTTGCCAGCTGTGAGTACGAATACTTTCATGTTTGGTAAGAGGTTGCTACACCGGTAAATAAGCTCTATTGAACCGCCATAGGGCGTTATAATCATCTCGTTACATACTGTTTAATTTTGTAGACGATATAAATCGGACAATTTCACGGGATTCTCGGTACGAATCACGCGTTCGTACGGCATGGCCGTACAAGCGCGCGACTGACGAGTTCGCCGTTTCAGTCATTGAGCGTTGGTTGGAAGGGTCGTCTTCGATATGCGCATTGAGTGCGTCTATGTTGTCCTCTCTATTCGGTGCGTGCGTAACCGAGGCATATCAACGATCTTCGTCAGAACAGCGTAGCTTATTATGTTTTTGAAATTATTGAGAGGATCAAAGAGGCAACTGGTGGCAGTTTCATATATGTGTAGTGTGATGGTGTTCTCGAGGGGGTCACATGCAATAGCACGCTTTACATTTGTTTTCTATGGAAACAGCGTATTTGTAAACTACTGTCTAATTATAACAGACATCTCAATAACAAGTACCATACAATAAAGAATTGACGAATATGAATCCAATGGTTCCCACCTCTCTGTTCGTGATACTGATAGAACAATTTATAACCCTTTGCAGTTCAGACATTAGAAAACACATGAATCACATCGAGAGTAGCAAATTGCTTATTTTGGCTGCAGGCCAGGGGACGCGATTACGACCACTTACATCAAATCGACCTAAACCGCTGGTAATAACTGATGAAAATAGGCATATTTTGGATTACCAAATTGAGGCAGCGTCGAACGTTGGAATACAATCAGCGCGTATCATAACCGGATATAAAGCAAATAAAATTGGGAAATTTGCTTCCCGGGTTAATCATATGGATATTGAAACTGTTTATAACCCCTTTTTTAAAGAATTTAACCCTTTATGTTCGCTTTGGATTGGAGTAAATGATTTAGGTAAAACAGGACTAATAATAACTAATGGTGATACAATTTATACGGAAGCCGTGTTTGACGCGATTCATCAAAACCAAACTTCACAGTTAGTCTGTTCAACCACGGACTCTGTCCAACAAGACGACATGGGTGTTGTAACAACTAATAATCATGTTGATAAGGTAGGGAAATCGCTCTCCCCGTCACAGATTGATGCTATCTCAGCAGGAGTATTCTATATCTCGGAAAGCGATTTCGAGCTATTCAGAAATATTATAAACGACATCGCTCGGAGTGACAAACACTTTACTACAGGACATTACTGGCACGATATAGTTGAAAAAATGTCTGGAAAAGGGACTGTAGAAACGCGGAATGTAGATAAAAAAGAATGGTTTGAGATAGATACTAAAAAAGATCTTAAGAAGTATTCAAAATAATCTGGTGGCCATATCAATGAAATATAATATCACATTTCAAGAGATTAAAGAAGCATATCCATCTCACAAATGGTCATCTATTTGGGCTGGTCATGTGACGAATAAAATAGCACTACCAATTTCATGGCTCTGCGCGAATCTCGGTATCTCTGCAAATTATATTACGTACCTATCAATACTTGTCTCATTTACTGGTGCTGGATTTATCATTTACGGTACATATGATTCAATCATTATTGGTGCATTGCTTTTTAATATTTATCTCGTGTTGGACGGGGCAGATGGGAACATTGCAAGAGTCACAAAAGATGACACGACTTACGGAGGTTGGCTTGATAATATCGGAGGGTATATAACCTATGTTTGTTTGTTCTTGTCCGTAGGTATCGCAGCTGAAGGAATTCAGCCAGCATTAAGTTTATTTGAAGACATAAATTTCATCTTAGCAGGTTCGATCGCTGCTATTGCTAATATCTTAACACGTAACCAATATCAAAAATTTAAGATGGTGAGTCCCGGTAATACAGGTGCAAGAGATGATTCTCCATCATTACTTATGAAAATAAATCGGAACTTAGGTTTGGTCGGTTTTCTCACTCCAGTTACTCTTATAGCAGCGATAATAATGAATCTCCATGCCGTCCTCATATTTTACACAGTATATTATGTACTCGGGTGGTTGTTTGTCACGATCACTCAAATATTAAAGGTAGAAAAATATGAACGTGAAAATTAATAAGCGCTGATTGTATTATTTGAAGTTCGGAAATTGGCAGGGAGAGCTATTTATATAAGAAACATTCAGGCTAAAAAGGTAGGTGTCTATGCCCAGTCGATCCCATCGGCACTCTCTAACTCCTCGGAAAGAGTTTGAATCTGCGTTATTGATGCGTTGTAAACGCTCAGAATTGCACCAGCGGTAAGCTCAGGCGGTAAGGAGTCGCTGTCGGCTACGCTCCGCCGTGGGGGGCGCCGGCACGTACCTCCAATGTAGATACCATCAACTATTCTGCATCAACAGGCTCACCACAAACATCACCAGCCGCAGGCCAGCGCCTTGAGAACTGGTGAACGCGAGAGTCTGCTGGGTCAATCGGTAACTCGACTCGATGCCGAAACGCTTGCTGTAGTGCTCTCGGGCATCTCGTAGTGTGTGGATGAACGGCGTATCAGCGGCGTAGCCGTGACGCGCCACTCTGTGTTCAACTTACCGTCCCTCTTGGTACACACAATCGATAGAACCCGGGAAGGTTATTTTGTCGGTGATACCGAGCACGATCTCACCGGTCCAACTCTCCTGAGTTCGTCTTGAATCGTCTCTCCGCACTTGACAATCAGCAACGCATAGGCGTAGTTGTGCGCGCACAGGAGTCCGGGACAGGTGCTGTTGTAGAAGCCTTGATTAAGGTAGACGGCCTTGACGTCAAGGTCAAGGTCGTCGAGGAGTTCGAGAAACTCAGTGACGACATTGCTGGTGGTGTCGCCAGAGATGAGCTGGCGCACCGACAGCGTGTAACACTTGTAGCGTACCCATTCATTAGAATTTCGCGTACGCGTGAAATAAATTTCTCGTTTCGCTTGCGAGATGTACAGCGCCTCTGTCTCGTCCTCATCATCGTGGTAGGGATCGAGGTGGAGGTTTGCACAGACCTCCACCGGTCGATCCGGAAGTGTCACAAGCGCATCTCGTTACAGGAGCGGTCCCCAACCGCCTCAATCGGGTCAAGCGGCTGTGTTGAATCGCCATGCAGCAGAGAGGTGGACCGCTAAATCAAAGGGGTTGAAGCGGGAGACTTCAGTTGCCTATGACCCCAATCTCCCGCTTCGTCGGGGAAGTTGTGTCGGTTGCTCAAAGAGTTACTGGCGATCGAGGCGAACCTGACGTCCCGGACGGTGGCGGCAGATTCGCCGACTACGCACTCGTTTCCCTCCATTTTTTCCGGATTTACCTCGACACATGCTACCGCATGACGATCGACTTGCTCAAAGAGATGCCACAAATAACCGGGGAGATCGGTCTTAGCGCGGCCGATCACCCCGGGCCGTCCACGTTATATAAGGCGTTCGACCGGATCAGCATGAGCGTCTGTCAAGTGCTTCTACGCCAGTCGGCGCAGCTGCACGATCTCTCCGAACACGCTGCAATCGACGCCACGTTCTACGACCGTTCACCAGCGAGCCGCCACTACTGCCAGCGGATCAGCTACCGCGTTCAGAAGCTTAAAGTCACGAAAATGGTCGATACAGCGTCGCAGGCCGTCATTGACGTTCACTGTTCAATGAACCGAGACGGAAGTGACGCAGACCTGGCTGAGCAGATCGACAGCAGGAATACGGGCGATCTGCGGTCTCTTGCGGCTGATAAGGGCTAAGACAACCAATCTCTCCCCGAAGGTTTGCGTGATCTCGGGATCAGACCGCTGATCAAGCATCGCATCTTCGCACCGTACGATCACGCGCACAACGCCAGAATCGACGATACCCGCTACAACCAGCGCTCTATAACCGAAACCGTGAACTCGGCTGTCAAGCGCTCGCTCGCCTTTGCCGTGCGAGCGCGGTCGTGGTTCCGCGAGTTCCGCGAAATCGCGCTGATGTGTGTCGTCTATAACATCAAACGCTTCATCAAATAGTGAATCTCTCCACCTTTTAGCGATTCAACACAGCCAGTCAAGCCCAAACTGCTCGGTAAGATGTCCCCGACGGCGTTGGCGTGTGGCGAGTCGTCGGTTGTCTCGCAGACGTGGGTGATTGATTACCTCACCGGCGCTGGCATCGGTGAGGCCCTCATACAGTTCTCTATTGTAGGATTGACATTCTCACGAGAACTATCGCAACCCCTTCGTTGAAATTGTTAACGACAAAATTATCCAGTGCTCTTCCTCTATCTCGCCGTCTGCTTGTGTTGGTTACACACCTTCTCCAAGCAGACAATTTCACTAAAACCCGATATGAACGACTGAGTTCACCTTCGTCCATGTAGTGGTCACGTTAATAGGGGTTATTGATGAATACGATAGAGATGATTTTCGATCCTGACCGGTTGAGGATTGTCATGGCAAGCCGCCCGAACAAAAGATTGGCGAGGACTTCTAGCCACTCACCGTTGACGGTGTGTAGTCAAGACAAAAGGTATTACGCTCTTGTGTAGCACATTGTTGATTTCAGAGAGTAGCTTTAACGGCGTGTTTGAGCGCTTCTCGTCCGGGTTTGCGGTAGAGTTCTCGTCTGAGTTGGAACGCACGGAGATACTGTGTGAGACGATCTTTTGAGATGCCTCGATGCGGCGAGAGCCACCGTCGCACCAGCGACGTGTGGCTCTCGCATGTGTTCACGTGGTCTGCGTCATCGGCGTACTCACCGTCACCGTGAACAACGTATTTGCGGTCGAATTGGTCGCCTTCTCCAAGCGGATCGTACGCGCTAAATCCGTCGGTATAGACAGTGAGAGGCTCCTGCTGGCGGTCAGTCAGCAGGAGCCGAATCGGCGATTCGTCTGCGGATTTCGCCGGCACAACGTACCGCTGATCGGTGCTACGATCTACGAGGACGAGAACACGGGCGGTTTGTCCTGTTCATACGTCCCGCGCCCGCGTCGAGCGAGGCCGCGAGAGCGCGACCAGCGGTCGCGCTCGCGGCCTTTCAGGCCGGCAGAGACGTAGAACCCGTCAATCTCGATCGGGCCACGGAGATTGAGTGACGGTGCGTCGAGCGCTTCGGCGAAGCGCTCGACACGCCAGTGGATCGTTTTGTAGGTGACTTCGATTTCGCACTGTAACTGCCTGAGACCCGTGTTAAACCGCAAAAACGTGTAGATCGAAAACAGCCATTTGCGGAGCGCGATCTTCGAATGAGCGAAGAACGTGCCAGTTTTATCGTTGAACATGCGGCCGCAATCATTACAGAGATACCGCTGAAAGTGCCCATAGCTGCCGTTTCTGACTGTTCGATCAGAACGGCAGCGAGGACAGGAAACGCCGTCACGCCAGCGAACCTGCTGTAACAGGTCCGCTACGACCGATTCCGACCCAAACACATCTAGCGGAATCATCCGTGTCGGACACCGCTGACGCGGTGTCCTTGTCGTCTTCGACTCGACAGCGGCGGCTCAGCAGTATCAACAATCTCCTACTGAAGAGCGAAGGTATTATTACACGGTGTAGCTTCGGTCTCGCTGCAGGTTTCCCAGACCGAGTTTTGGTTGACGCAAGCCACGATCACGACAAGCTAGATACTGCCGAGGTTGAGGGAGTTCCCTCGATTCCCGGCAGAGGAAGCGGAGTAATGGCCTTACAACAATGCTCAACCGCATGGTTGAGAAGATTTCCATTATACACCGAAACGTTTAAAAGTGTCAATTGTTAATTCTTCCTTGACACAATCTCAAATGCAACGCCGTATTAAGTCCCATCTAATTTTACTCTTCACACTAGTAACTTCCACAATTTTAGGAGTTTATATTCTTAATGAAACTGGAAATCCAATTACGCTAATCATATCTATATTTGGGTTAGCCTTCTTTCCAATTTTGGCAATTAGATTGGATCCAGCACGTTGGTTTTTTCCAGCAGCAGCAGGCGTGATTTCTGTAGGGGTGTTGTCAATTTTAGTCACCCGAGGGTTGATTATCGGAGGTGGTAGTCCATTTGAGATTTTAATGCTAAACACTACCTCAGAAGATGGTTTTTGGAATTTTGAAACTGAAACAGCAGTTAGCACATTACTCTTTATTCCTCTTGTTACAATGCTTCAGGAGATCAGCGGTATTGACATGGCATTCTCACACCATGTCGTAACGTCATTTACAACATTACCAATTATTCTGTTTTCTTATCTACTGTTCAGACATTTATATTCTGATAAACCAGCTTTTCTACTATCGGTTTTTATACTATTTCAATATAATATCTTTTCAATTGGAATAGAGGGGATCCGAGTCCCTTTGTCAATTATGTCTTTTGCATTTTTATTATACTCTGTTATAGCACTTAAAGAAAAATATATAATATTGGCTTCCATCATTACAGTTACGGGACACTATTACGGATCTGCATTCTTCATGGCTTTCTTCCTTGGCTCTGCATGGGTGCTTATGATATTGTTCAATAGATGGGGTCATTTGGTGCCTCAACTATGGCTTGTAAGTAATCCACACTACAATCATTCGGATACGACTGGTAACACAGGACCAATCCGAAATATTAGCTTCATTTTTGTTTTAATTACATTTTCTCTAGTCTACATTTGGCACGCTCAGGATCATATACTCACACACATATTGTGGCATTTGTCCGAAATATCGATCAGCATTGATGGAATCTTCGATTCTTCATCCGGATCAGAGGGGGGCACAACTGAACAATCTAATTTGCTCCAGTTGGTACAAGTTTACATAGCGATGATACTTATTATTGGGGTCGGTTTGATGGGACTCGGATCATTATATCTAATAATAAATAATAATTTGACTGAAAGTAATATCCTCCGTTCAATGATGTTGACTGTACTCGGGTTATCTTTTCTGGCAGTAGCAACGCCATTTGTATCGTCGGACTCATTGGGTATAATGAGAGTTTATCAGTACTCTGTTTTTATCTTAGTAATCGGACTATTTGTTGGCGTACACATATTGCTTGACTGCAGCTATCGGCTAGGAATTATTAAAAACAACGTCCATAACTTAGCTTTGATCGTAGTCGCTGTTTTAATAATCCTTCAATTTACAGTTCACGGAGGTATAGCCTATCAAATAACAGATGATGGCCCAAAAGTCATTGAGTATAATAATGAAGAAGATCAGTACCAGATATGGCATATTTGGGATGGAGAGAGACAAGGTGCGTCATTTCTAATAGAACATAATATGAACGACAGAACAATCCATGGAGATCGATATATATTCAATCGGCTTTATATTGAGAGTTCAGGGGAAACCCCTAATGCAAACCGCAACTTCTTCTTAGGAGATACTCACCGAGAAGATCCGGGTTATATTTATTTAAGACATCAAAACGTAGTCCACGATAAAGTCGCCCCCCATTCAACAGGATTTCAGGATGTAGAACCAATAGATAAATATCAGAATTTACTCAATAATAATCTAATATACTCAAATGGTGTCAGTAAGATTCAAACATATGAACCGCCCGAAAACAATACTCGATGAGTTCTGTTATACATGTGTACTGTAAATAATATGCTAACAGGTAGAGTCTATTCATACTTTGAATATATCTCCCCATTTTTATTACTACGCTCTTATGTAGCAGATTGTTGATTTCAGAGTGGAGCTTTGACGGCGTATTTAAGGGCTTCTCGTCCGGGTTTGCGGCAGAGGTCTCGTCTGAGTTGGAACGCTCAGACATACTGTGTGAGGCGGTCTTTTGAGATGCCTCGATGCGGCGAGAGCCACCGTCGCGCCAGCGATGCATGGCTCTCGCAGGCGTTCACGTGAACCGTGTCGTCGACGTACTCACCGTCTCCGTGAACGCGTATTAGATGGTGAGAGACTTCTGCTAGCGGTCAGCCAGCAGGATACGGAACGTCGATTCGCCTGCGAATTTCGCCAGCACAACGTACCGTTGCTCGGTGCCGCGGTCCACGAGGACGAAAATGGACGGCTTGTCCTGTTCATACGTTCCGCGCCCGCGTCGAGCGAGACCGGCAGAGACGTAGAACTCGTGAATTTCAACCGGGCCACGGAGATCGAGTGATGACGCGTCGAGCGCTTCGGCGAAGCGCTCGACACGCCCGTGGATCGTTTTGTAGGTGACTTCGATTTCGCACTGTAACTGCCTGAAACTGGTATTAAACCCCAAAAATGTGGTGCGGAAAAAACTATTTCCGGAGTGCGATCTTCGAGTGAGCGAAGATCGTGCCGGTTTTATCCTTGAACGTGCGGTCGCAATCCTTACAGAGATACCCTTAAAAATGCCCGTAGCTGCCGTTTCTGACTGTTCGGTCAGAACGGAAGCGGGGACAGGAAACACCGTCACTACAGCGAACCTGCTGTAACAGGTCCGCTGGGACCGATTTTGTTCCAAACACATCTATCGGAATTATCCGTGTCGGACACCGCTGACGCGGTGCTTTTGTCCTCTTCGACTCCACAGGGACAGCTCACCAGTATCAACAATCTCCTACAGAAGAGCGTTACTACTATACTATAGGTACTTCCGCGGGGAGACTCTGTTCGCGTTCGATTTCCAGCGGCATAGGGAGAGGGAGCGACAAACTGCGTTGAAGTGTGAGGTCTGTGAAACGCTCACCGGAGTGAGCGTCCCGATTCAGGAAGACTACGAAACGCTGACGCAGAGCTGTTGCTCAGTGCCGATCGGCCCAGCGGCCTGACCCCGGTCAGGCCACGTCCGAACCATAGCCGGGTAGTAAGCCGATCCCGTTGGTGTCCAAGTTCCACCGCCACCCGAGGTCACTGTTCTGGCAGTGGCGAATCCATTCAAGAACGAGTCCAATCATGAACCCCACAAGAGGGTTGCGCCCGTCTCGCTGGGGGCGGGCGATGACCGTCCAGCGCACCACCAGCCAGAGTTTCTCCAAGAGGAACGCCACTGCCACAAACAGCATTCGGATGAGTGGATCTGGTGTCTTTGTTTCTCGTGCCTGTCGATACAGCCGGAAGCTCGTCTCTATCGCCAGGCATTTCCAGTAGATCCTCTCGATCTGTTTGAGCGTGCGACCCAGTAGGTTGCACACATGTAGTCAGTAACGGTCCCACCATGGTTGCCTCGCTTGCCGTTCTGGTAGGAGACACACAACGCGAGCGTGAACCGGAGTTTCCCCTCGCTCCCGTGGTGCATGGCGTATTCCGTCCAGTAGGATGGGTAGGTCGCAAGCAGTACACGAAGTCGCCTCCTGCGGGTGACAACCGGAGAAACGGTTGGTACCGTACAGCGAGTGCGTCGGATGACGCGCTCGGTGTAGAAGCCAAGATTTGTGAGGTGGTAATGAATCTCGAAGGAGAGTAAATCGACGCGGTCGAGAACAAGCTCGACTGCGTCGATTGGGGAGTCGGTTGCGTCAACAGCAGTGACTGCGAGCGTGAGCGGTTTGGCAGTATCGAGGACGAAGGCCGTACAGTAGCGATGGCACGATGACGTGCCATCGCGGTTGACCATGTGGCAGAGCTCGGATGGACAGGCGTAGTTAGAGCCGTGGTCAGGGTCATCGATGAACTCGATGTAGATAATTCTCGACCGAGTAGGGTCGAGAGTCGTCGTGGCATCACGAGCGAGATGGTCGTTCATCGCGCCTTCGAGTTCGGTTGGTTCGATGGTACAGAGCCAGTCACGGGCGGTGTCTTCTTTGGGCGTGTCCTCGGTCTGAGCATAGACATGATAGACCGAGGTTCAACCGACGGCTACGTGGAGTGGTACCTTGCGGATGGGGTCTGTGTCGAGGGGTGACCCCTCGACGGCTTCGATGATGATCTCGGTGAGCTGGTCAAGAGCAAGTGATTTGAGGTCGTTAGCTATAATCGTAGCGTCTGATTCTTCAAGGCTCACAACTGAATGAACCGGACACTCCCTCAATCAGCTACCGATTCAGTCGTCACACTACAGCGGGGAAGTTCTACTATCAAATACAAAGCATTGAAATGCAAGAGACGATATCTTTGAATCATTGATAAGTGAGGAAGGTAGACATGGAAAAGGACCTAATGAAATGAAAGGTACGATACAGCAGGGCGTATTGATCCTGAAGAACCAGGGACTGCTAGAGCTTTTAAAGAGAAGTCAGAGATTTATATATTCAAGGGGGATAATTTCTCTTCTCTACATTCCAACACCAAAAGTCATAATATTTAAAGTGAGAAATAAGGTAAATAATGGGAAATATATGAATTATCCTGGAATAGATTACATGATTGATATAGATCCTAGTGAGATTCGATATAGAACTAAAGGGAGGTTGTTCTCACCTAAATACGATATAGGCAGAATAAGATCTGGGGATTGGTCTAAAAATAAAGAACTTATAAAAAAACATCCAATATGGTCTGGTCTTCATTCAAGATATGTTGAAGGTCTTGATTGGCAAGACACAGAGTATTATGAATGGGCGAGGGGAGAAATAGTACAAAAGGGAGTTTGCAATGGATATACAGATCTTGATAACTTTCAAAAATACAGACTTAAATATATAGATCGTTTGTATGAATCTCTATTGGAAGATGGTTTCCAAAATGACCGCAATGATATTGATTCTAAGCGTTCTGATTCCCACCGTGGTAATATTTTGGTAAATATTGCGGAAGATGGTGAATTACACATATATGAGGGCCTTCATAGAGTGATCTTATCAAGTATTATTGGTATTGACAAGATACCTGCACGAGTGCTTGTTACTCATAGAGAATGGCAGATGAAAAGGGAGATGATGATAAACGAAAATATTGATGTTCCATACTCTAGCCATCCGGACCTCCTGTCTCTGTCAGAGAAATGAACCTAATACGTGCGACCTCAAAAATAACCATTGCTAAGACAGTTTCTGCTGTATTAAATTTTGTAGGCATAATAATTTTCACTAGGCTACTTTCTCCCTCCATGATGGGGACATATTTTTTATTTATTGCTCTGGTCAACATGTTCGCTGTATTTTCTGATGTTGGTGTCCGTGGGTCTGTCGAAAAACGAATAAGTCAAGGCATGGATTCAGGTGAAGTATTAATATCTGCACTTTGTATCAAGCTCCCAGTCTTATTATTGGTCTCTATTGTTGCTTACCACTTTTCCTCATTTATATCAGAATATTTAGGTGGCGACCTGATAGTTCCACTAATTATTATATTCATATTGTATGATATATCCCATTTACAAATAAAAAGAATTAAAGCAAATTTAAGAGTTGGTGAAACTGCCATACTATATGTGACTCACAAAATAATCTGGGTTGTGTTTGGAATGGTTTTCATTAAATATGGCTTAGGGGTACGTGGACTTATATATGCATACGGTTTGGGAATAATCATCCAATTATTGCTTGGTATAATGAAATTATCTTTAGTGTATACACACCCAACGATCAACACTATAATTTCAATACTAAATTATGCTAAACATAATTTCCTCACATCAGTTGGAAGATACTCATTTGATTGGTTTGATGTGCTCATAATAGGTTGGTTTGTTAGTAACACTGCCGTTGCAATATATGAAATAGCTTGGAGGGTTAGTGGTTTAATGATCTTGATTAGTACTGCGATATCTACAGTTATTTTCCCTCAAATCAGTAAATGGCATTCAAAAGGTCAAATACAAAGAGCAAACAATTTAATATCACTTTCGATGATTTGGGGAGTGATATTAATCATACCCGCCGTGTTTGGAGCTTCAGTAGTAGGGGAGGATATGCTTAAGATTTTATTCGGAGATGAGTACGGAGCTGGTTGGTTAGCATTGATTGTACTATTAATCAGCCGCATACCTCAATCAATATACATGATTGGTGAGCGTTGTCTACAAGCAATAAACAGACCCGACTTATCAGCGTTTATTACGGTATTTTTATTTTTGCTTAATTGTATATTAAATATTGCGTTCATATATGCGTTTGGGATGTTAGGGGCTGCTTTGGCGACAGCTATGGCATTCGCACTAAGTTCAGTATTTACACTACATCACATTAACCAAGAATTTAAAATCACTTACCGACTTAAGATTATAAGTTATTGTATTATATCTTCTTGTTTGATGATGGTGAGCATTTATCTAATTTACCAATATATGGATGTCTTGAATAGTTTTTCACTTATATTAATAATATCTACTGGTGTTGCTATTTTTGTGATATCAATGAAGATGTTTTCAGATGTCAGAGAGCTTGTACGAGAAACAATCAATATGGGTGTTGTAGAATAATTTATTTACTTTTCAATATGTGATATTTTCTGAATATGGTTTTGAACATGACTCTGCAAACTCTACTCAACCCGATTGCGTTGAGCTTACGTGGCTTAACCCGGGGGCTCTGTAGTTTCGCTAGATGCAACGGCTACGACTGCGTTATTGCCGTAGAAAGCGAAGAGAAAGATTGGTTTGACATCCGAAATCCGTCTCTTCACGCGTTTTACGATGGCTAAGGCTAAAGCAGTTGTCGCTAACCCCGACGAATCCGCCGACCCCAAAGGGGAAGGCGGGTTCGCCGAGTGGGCGATGCTCACCGTGCATGCACTCCGCAGCGAACTGGGCAAATCCTACCGCGTTGAGGTGGATTTGCTCCCGGAAATGCCTGGCGTTCTTGAGGAGATCGGTCTCACCAGACTTCCGCATTACACCGTTCTCCGCACGTGGTTTGAGCAAATTCCCACCGCGACGTGGCGTGCGTTTCTCGGCGCGTCAGCCGAGAAACGCACCGGCCACGCTGCTATCGATTCGACTGGCTTTGACCATGATCAGCCCAACCGCCACTACGCTAACCGCACGAACTACCGCGTTCGAGCGCTGAAAGTCACCGCGCTCGTGGATGTCGAAACGCTGTACATCACCGACATCGACTCGACGACCTCCAAGAAACACGATGCAAAGATCGGCCCGCAGGTCGCTCAACGCAACGCCGGCGACCTGCGAAGCCTCGCTGCTGATCGCGGCTACGATGCGAAGGCCTCCCGCGACGAACTCCGCGAAAATGGCATCAGACCGCTGATTAAACATCGAATCAATAACCCACTCGATCACGCCCACAACGCCCGCATGGACGGTGATCGGTACCACAAGCGATCGATGTCAGAAACCGTCTTCTCATCGATCAACGCACGCTCGGCTCCGCCATGCGTGCGCGAAGCTGTTGGTTAGAGTTCCGCGAAATGTTGCTGAAAGCCACCGTCTACAACCTTCGCGGGAGCGTCCGATACCCGTGAAATCCGCCGCCGTGTACCGAAACTACAGAGCCGAAATTTTTGCTATGTTGAATAGATGCTGAGTCACGGTTACAGCGGTTCACACAGCGGTTCTATGTTAGTGATAGCAAACATCGAGATGATTTCACGGAACTGCCGATACCAGCAAAGTGCTCGCACGGCGTCGCCGAGCGAGCGCTTCGTTGTCGAGTACGATGTTTCGGCCATCCACCGCTGAAAGTGGCCGCTTGCTCGGTTGAGTGGGTTGTTCGCGGCTGCGTTCGCTGACGTACTGCGGTTATGAAGAAGATAATCAACGCTGTGTGAGGCGATTTCGTACTCGGTGTGCCAGTCTTGGAAGCCGTTGTCGGCGGACGACCTGCGGTCCGGTCTTCGTGTCGTGCTTCCACTGCGCTGTGATGTGAACGTCGAGAACGGCAAGCGATTCCACATCAGTCAATGTCGTCACTTTCAGCGTCTGTATCGTCCGTCCTGCCCGCTGACGGTAGTACGAGGACGCACGCCGCCTATCGGAGAACGTGCTGTCGAGAGCCGAGTGGCCGGACTGCGGGTGCTGCTGCGCGGAGAAGCGTAGCAGCGCCCACCACACCCACATTTTCAGCCGATCAAACGACTTGTAGAGCGTCGTGTAACCGGTAAGATCGTCTCGAGCTATCTCGAGAGCGACACGAATTTCAGCCATGTACTTCAGCCGATTTGATGTTTCGCGGTAGCGTTGGCCGTCTTCGAGCCGAAAACAGTGCAGGACGACGTGGACCCAGCGGACGGAACAGCCGCTGGCGGGCTCGCCCGCATGCTTCCCCAACGCTTGTTTAGCTAGGTCAGGACACTGCTCAATGAAGTCGAGCATGTCGATTTTCACACCAACTTCGATTTCCTCGGTTTCACCCTTCTAAACCGCCGATATCGGCAGATAAGATTGCTATTCAACACAGCACTGAAAACTAGCTTGAAGCCGTCGCCATCTATTACAATTTACGTCAAACTTAATCCAACCTAATAATGATCTTCAGGCTTTAGCTAGCAAGCGACTGATCAGCCATTACTTACTGCAAACTTTTTGGTATATCGACAGTAGCTGCTTTTCTGCGTTATCCCATCCATACTTAGAAACTGATGTTCGGGTCGATATTTTTTCTTGGACACTCAAGTTGTGAAACTCTGACCTGAGATCATCTGGGGTAGACCCAAAAATGATTCCATCACTCGCCTCAAACATCGCCGGAAGCCCGCCGAACTCAGTGGTCAACACCGGCCTGTTCGTCGCCATCGCCTCCAACACAGATAACGGGACATCACAGCATGCCACTGCACTCTCGACCGCGAACACGTACAGATCTACTGCCGCATACACTTCTTGGATCTCCTCGATGTACTCGTGAATGACGATCGCTCCGGAGGCTTCGAGTACACGCTTCATCTCCTGTTCTTCGGGCGTCGCAGTGCTCCCGATGACAACAAGCTGTGAGTCGTCGCCGACGATCTGCGAAAGCTTGTCGACATTCCGCCATCGTTTGAGCGAGCCCACATGCAATGACAGATGCTCGTCCTGTGGGAGGCCGTATTTCTCCCTGTACGCGGCTTTTTGCTCCGCGTCGACCGGCTTGAACGTCTCTAGATCGACACCCGAAAAGAGGTATTCACAGTCGATTCCGTACTGGGAGAAAAACTCGTAGGACCGTTCGGACTGGACGAGAATCTTGTCGGGTTTCAGTGCGGGAATTAGGTGACGGGCGTGATAGGAGAACTGATAATAGAGGCTATCGTCAACATCGTAAAACGCCGGCAGCGGTGCCGAATGGATGACTTTCGCATCGCCGATCACACCTGCGAGCTTCGTGTACGCCAAGCTGAATATCGACGGCCCGGGAATGAAGTGGACGATGTCAGGGTTGAATGATCGGATCGCACGGAGACTACTTGGTTTGTATGCGGTCCGAGAGTTAATGCGAAGCAGTTCACACTGGTCTTCGAGTCGTTTGGCGTACTCCTGTGCAGTTTTGCGCATCGCCTCCGTTGGCTCCTTCTCGAACTCGCCGACGAGACAGACTCGTAACGTCATTCGTTGAGTACCTCAATTGTAGCATCGTTGATCGTCTGAGCAGTCTCTTCCCACGTGAACGTCTCGGCACGAGCCAGAGCTTGTTCTCTCCAGTGCGAAGCATCAGAGCGCAAGATGCATTCAATACCTTCGGCAAGTTGTGTGACGGAGTTCGGATCAACAGTAATCCCTGCTTCACCGGCAACCTCTGGAAGCGATGCGCGATCGGACGTAATTACGGGTGTTCCCGTTTTCATCGCTTCGACAAGGGGGAGTCCAAACCCTTCATAAAACGACGGAAACGCGAACAACTCCGCTCCGGCATACAGGATTGGAAGATGGGTGTCGTCAACGTACCCGAGGAAATGCACACGATCCGCAACAGTACTCGATTCGTAAACTTCTACAAGCTCGGGATACGACTGGAACTTCTGCCCCGCAATGGCTAGATCGGGCCGGATATCCGGATCGACCTGTTCAAGCGCATCAACAATAGTGTGGACGTTCTTACGCGGTTCCAAATTCCCCACATAGAGTATGTAGTCGTCAAGTCCATACTCGTCAATGACGGATTGGGTCTTGTTGTGGTCGATCTGCCCGTGATCGAAGCGATCACTTGCCGCACCGTATGCGACGTCGATCTTCGATTCTGACACCGAGTATGCATCGATGAGGTCCCGTTTGGTGCTTTGAGATACAGTAATAACTCGATCTGCCCGACTGACTGATCGAGGAAGCAACGTCTTCATATATCGTGTGTAGGTTCGGGGAAGGTACTGGGGACACGTTTCGTGAATAAGGTCATGCACAACGATGATTGACCGCCCGTCGTACCAAAGAGGTTGCAAATAATTTGGGGCGAAGTACAGATCGACATTGTCACGCTTACTTTGACGACCGACCGTTACGTTCTCCCACCACGCTTGCTGTAGAGCATCTGGACCAACTTGAAGTGGACTGGGACCCGCTGCTGGCGAGATCCGTACCGTATCTATCTCCGGTAGCAGCGACTGGGAACTCTTGGTGTACACAGTCGGATCTAACCCATTAAATCCACCGTGCCGGAGCACTTCTAGCAGGTAATTACCGATCCCGGATACGTTACCCTCTAGCGTGTCTCCGGGAATTCCAACAGTTTGAGCACACATCAGCACACCGCCTCCAGCACGTCAGATTTGACGGCGTCGGGTGACTGCGTTGCATCGATTGAGACGACTTCTGAACGGTCCGTAACAGCTGTATAATACTCGCGACGACGTGCGATGTACTCAGGCGAGGGAACATCGTCCTTTCGCTCATAAGCCGTCTCGGGATCGACATCAAGATAGACG
>LKMJ01001260.1_pt1 | contig 22030 bp, 19 predicted proteins | sample 643391 | NCBI WGS metagenome assembly LKMJ01 (sample SAMN04112250, study PRJNA286221) | soda lake metagenome | biome: soda lake; feature: Kulunda Steppe; material: water; isolation source: sample PL-Br10 brine of Picturesque Lake | place: Russia: Kulunda steppe | collected 2010-07
TCCTTCCAGTTAGATTGCAGCACACCCAAAATGGGTGTTATACTCTTTTTGTGTGCTTGTAGCTCAGTGGACCAGAGCACGTGGCTACGAACCACGGTGTCGGGGGTTCGAATCCCTCCTTGCACGAGTTCAACACTGTATTAGGTATTGTAGCATAAAAACATACTTATAGTAAAAAGGAGTACTACATGTCATTAGTTGGAGTTGTTAAGGATTATGTAGAAAGTTCCTCTAATGGGGTCTTTCAAAGTTTTTTAAATAATCTTCATTATTGCTTTTTATACCTTTTTACTGGTCAATGGTATAAAGATTTTACATTTTTCTCAATTTATATACCCGAAACTACTTCCAAAATTGTTCGAGAAATTAGCTTATGGGATTCACCTCAGAGTGATTTTATCACAGCAAATAGCCAAGTAGTTGCACAGCCAACATTTTGGACGGGACTTTTTAATAGCTTATTTTTAGCTCTCCCAATTTCTGTAAGTAGCTGGATTAATACACGTCGACTAGTAATTCAAGGTATTCCGGCTGGAATCGCAGCACACATTGGTTCTATTTCTGCAGATATTCTAGTTTTAATGGCTGTTATGTGTGGCACTCGTCCAATTATTTTTTCTTGGTTTAACTGGTCTCCTTGGACTTTTCTAATTGGTTTAATTTTAGTCATGTCCATTTTATACGAAATGACACATGAAAAAAATATACGAACTATTAGGCAAAATGAATCAAAACGATTAATTAAAATTTGCGGGTTAAGCTTTTTATTGGCATGGACACAACAAGCTACTTTATTTCCTTATTTGAAAGATGTTGGACTTCAAATACCAGCACTAAATAATGTTTATTTATTTGGGTTAACATTTGGTCATTTTCTTTGGACAACTTTATATGGAATTTTAATCTTAACTATAACAAACATTTGGATGCGTTGGTCTCCTCTTCCATATACAGTTTGGATTAAAAAGTTAAATTTTGTAATGCTTAGTGCAATTGCTGCATTGTGCATAAGTTCAGTACCCTATTACGCTTTTGATTATATTTTCACAAGCGGACTAGGTTTTGTTCCAGATGACCAAGCATTAGTAAATAGTGTGTTTTCCCACAGTTTAGAAAAAAGACGATCAGACTTGATCGTAAATCCAACTATGTGGGACAGAGGACCTTTTGAAGAAAACATGGGTTATCAAGGTGAAGCCGCATGGGATCAAGTGGAACGTCGATTATTACGTAAAAAGAAAAATGTTTTAGCACAATGGTTACAAAGACTATCAGGGGAATCTTCTGAGCTTTTTGTTAAAGATTCACCAAAAATTGAGGCCAGTATTGATAAATTTTTAGATGGTTTAGATCTTCAAAATACAAAAAAATATAATTCAAGGGCTATCCCCACTCGAGGTGACAACTTAAATATCGACCCTCAATTTTTTGTAAGAAACTCGAAGGAGGAAGATCAAACTGATTTTCGAATACAAAAAGCAAATCGATTTAAATCAACATATTACAGAAATCCTCTTTATAAATCTCTTTTGCAGTTAGATATTGATCAGTTTTTACAAGGTCAGCCTAGTAATCATATCCTTGAACCAAAGGAAGAGAAGGATCTTTGGGAACGTAGGAATGAATTGTTTCGATATCACAATAGTTTACGAAAATACAAACAAAACGACTGGGTTTATAAGTATATAGATTATTCAGTACAAGGAAATAAAAGCCTTTCGGATCGTCCAATTCATCAACAATATAAAGGAACATTAAAAGTGTTGAGAAGATTATTTCATGTAACTTTTAATAGACAACAAAATCCTTATCAATTACGAGTACTCAGTTATGATCAACCGTTGTATAAAGATGCAACAAGTAACATGAATCACACCAATCACGAAGAACTAAATAATGTTACGGATACACCGTTTTTACAAAATTCGAATTTGCATCCAATGTATTTTGGGTGGGACGAGCACTTACGTCAACTTATACTTACAACGCGTTCACTCTCAAAAGAAGAAACAATGTATAGTTTTCATGCACCAGTTAACAGTAAATTTGAAAAAGAGTTAAGTTCTTTGAGAAATTGGGACAAGATAAAAAATAAAAACGAATTTTATGCTCTTTTATCAAATCCTGAATCTAGTCGACACAACTTTACTGTCTGGCCTAGAAAAGTTATTGACAGAGATTTTCAATGGATTGGATTACAAAATGGAGGATTCAGTTGGCCTGGAAATGACAATTTGAAATTCAAATAAAATTTATTTAGGGAAGGATTAAATACACTTCCCTAAATAAGAGTTGTTATTTCACAACTTGATAACGAGCTCTAGCCCTCTTAAAAATTAAGTTTGCTTCAATTTTTTCTTTTCGATTAGAAGCTACTTCTAATCCTTTTTTTGCCTCTGAAAGGGCTTTTTCAGCTTCAGTGGGATCAATCGTATTAGATTGTTCGGCTTCATTTACCAGGATAATAACTTTGTTATCTTGAATTTGAGCAAAACCCCCCATTAAAGCTACAGAAATCCATTCAGTGCTTGTACGTACTAGCATTACACCTATGTCTAATGCTGTCACCAAAGGAATATGATTAGTCAATATTCCCATTTGGCCCGTATTTGTAGGTAATATGAGTTCTTCTGCCTCGGCATTCCAAAATACACGGTCAGGAGTCATAATTGAAACTTGCAATGTCATACTTATATACTTTTACGCCTTTAAATTTGCTGCTTTGTTTACAGCTTCATCGATATCACCTACCAAGTAGAAAGATTGCTCTGGTAAATCATCAAGTTCGCCAGTTAGAATTAAGTTAAATCCTTGAATTGTATTAGCCAAACTAACATACTTTCCTGGTGAACCTGTAAAAACTTCAGCAACAAAAAAAGGTTGAGATAAGAATCTTTCAATTTTACGTGCACGTGCTACAGTTAATCGATCTTCTTCTGAAAGTTCATCTAACCCTAAAATTGCAATGATATCTTGCAACTCTTTATATCTTTGTAATGTTTGTTTTACTGACTGTGCGCAACTATAATGCTCTTCACCAACAATCCATGGTTGCAACATTGTCGAAGTTGAATCTAAAGGATCTACTGCTGGATAAATTCCTTTTGCAGCTAGGTTACGGGAAAGTACAGTTGTTGCATCCAAATGGGCAAAAGTTGTTGCCGGTGCTGGGTCAGTTAAATCATCAGCAGGAACATACACTGCTTGAATAGATGTAATTGATCCTGTTTTAGTGGAAGTAATTCGCTCTTGTAATGTCCCCATTTCAGTTGCTAATGTTGGTTGATAACCAACAGCAGATGGCATACGCCCAAGTAATGCAGATACTTCAGATCCAGCTTGTACAAATCGAAAAATATTATCAATAAATAACAAAACATCCTGATTGTTAACATCGCGAAAGTATTCTGCCATTGTTAAAGCTGTCAATCCAACTCTCATTCGTGCTCCAGGAGGCTCATTCATTTGACCATAAACTAATGCGACTTTTGAGTCTGATAAATTCGATTCGGAAATTACCCCTGACTCTTTCATTTCCATATATAAGTCATTTCCTTCACGAGTTCGTTCTCCAACACCACCGAAAACAGAAACTCCTCCGTGAGCCTTGGCAATATTGTTGATCAATTCCATAATCAATACTGTTTTTCCTACACCGGCACCGCCAAAAAGACCAATTTTTCCACCTCGACGATACGGTGCTAAAAGATCAACAACTTTAATTCCTGTTTCAAAAATAGAAAGTTTTGTATCTAATTCAACAAATGCAGGTGCTGCTCGATGAATTGGAAGAGTAGATTCAGCTGTTACTTCTCCCAGCTCATCCACTGGCTGACCAAGAACATTAAAAATACGTCCGAGAGTGCATGTACCAACGGGTACACTTAAAGGCGCACCAGTGTCTAATACTTCCATACCACGCATTAAACCATCAGTTGCATTCATAGAAACTGCGCGAACTAAACCGTCACCAAGCAGTTGTTGAACCTCACAAGTTACTGTAACTTTATCCCCAGCTTCATTCTCACCTTTTACAATAAGAGCATTATAGATATTCGGCATACTTCCTGGTTCAAAAGCAATATCCATTACTGGGCCAATAATTTGTGAAATATGTCCTATATTTTGTACTTTTGCTTCTACAGGAGAAGAAACAGTCATTGTTTGTGTCATTTTAGTTTGAATAAATTTGTGTACTTCGTCGATAAATCTACGTAGATAAGTTTTCTACAACGAGTGATATAAATCAACTATTTCCAGTTTAGCACAGTCATTCGGACCTGCAATGTTATTGGCTTTTATACATATTTATACATTACATGTATAAAAAAAGATTAAATTATTTAATTTAAAGTCCTATTGTCGTGTTATACTAATCTTATGATTATATTCAATGTTACAAATTGAATCTTCAGGTAGATTAACTAATTCAAGTCAAATAACGACTTCATGGAGATAAAACATGGCACCACAAACTGAAACTAAAACAGGTACTGGCTTTAAAGCCGGTGTAAAAGACTACCGTCTTACGTACTACACACCAGAATACCAAGTAAAAGAAACTGATATTCTTGCAGCTTTCCGTATGACTCCACAACCAGGAGTTCCACCAGAGGAATGTGGAGCGGCTGTTGCAGCAGAATCTTCTACAGGTACTTGGACAACTGTATGGACTGATGGTCTAACAAACTTAGATGCTTATAAAGGTCGTTGTTACGATCTTGAGCCTGTTCCTGGTGAAGATAACCAGTACATTGCTTATGTAGCTTACCCATTAGATCTTTTTGAAGAAGGATCAGTTACTAACTTATTTACATCTATTGTAGGGAACGTTTTTGGGTTCAAGGCATTACGTGCTCTTCGTTTAGAAGATTTACGTATCCCACCTGCTTACGTTAAAACTTTCGATGGTCCTCCGCACGGAATTCAATCTGAAAGAGATCGTTTAAATAAATACGGACGTCCTTTCTTAGGTTGTACAATTAAACCTAAACTAGGGTTATCTGCTAAAAACTACGGTCGCGCTTGTTATGAATGTTTACGTGGTGGACTTGATTTCACTAAAGACGATGAGAACGTAAATTCACAACCATTTATGCGTTGGAGAGATCGTTTTCTTTTCGTAGCTGAAGCACTTAATAAATCTGAAGCAGAAACTGGAGAAATTAAAGGACATTACCTAAATGCTACTGCAGGTAATGTAGATGAAATGTTGAAACGTGCAGCTTTTGCACGTGAACTAGGAGTACCTATCGTTATGCATGACTACCTAACAGGTGGTTTTACTGCTAACACAACTTTAGCGTCATACTGTCGTGATAATGGTTTACTTCTTCACATTCACCGTGCTATGCACGCTGTAATTGACCGTCAACGTAATCATGGTATGCACTTCCGTGTACTTGCAAAAGCTCTTCGTATGTCGGGTGGTGACCACCTTCACTCTGGTACTGTTGTAGGTAAACTTGAAGGTGAACGTGAAGTTACTTTAGGTTTCGTAGATTTAATGCGCGATAACTATATCGAAAAAGACCGTAGCCGTGGTATTTACTTTACACAGGATTGGGTTTCTATGGGTGGTACTATTCCAGTAGCTTCCGGAGGAATTCACGTATGGCATATGCCAGCACTGGTTGAAATTTTTGGTGACGATTCATGCTTACAATTCGGTGGTGGTACTTTAGGTCACCCTTGGGGTAACGCACCAGGTGCCGCTGCAAACCGTGTTGCACTTGAAGCTTGTGTACAAGCACGTAATGAAGGTCGTGACCTTGCACGCGAAGGTGGAGACGTTATCCGCGCTGCTGCAAAATGGAGTCCTGAATTGGCGGCTGCTTGTGAAGTTTGGAAAGAGATTAAATTCGAATTCGAAACAATTGATACACTTTAATAGCTAATAATTTTGTAAAGTTTAGTGGGTGCTTAGACACCCACTAAAAAAACTAGACTACTGGGGTTGTTTTGGATTCGACAAAACTAAGAGTAAGTATTTTAAAGCAAAAAAAAATTCAAATCTAAATGACAATAACATTTTAAATTGGAATCGTAAGGCAGCTGTAGCTGCATAAAAACTTTTAAGTTTCGATCTACATACTAATTATAAAGTTTAATATAGATTAAAAAAACTTGTTACATAGTTCAATGTAACTAACTTTTGTGAACAAATATACGAGCGTAATTTCTTAGTTTTGGACGTGGGTTCAATTCCCACCAACTCCATAAATAAAAAAATTATATGAGGGGGCCTAAACCCCCTTCTGTTTGACGGATTACTAACTTTCTTGACCATTTTTCCCTTCTGTTTTTACATATAAAATTAGTAAAAATGATGTGGGAATCAAGATAAATAAAAGAGTAGCGAGAACTGCTAAAATATTTACTTCCATGCTTTCTCCTAATTGGATAAAAGTAATATATTCTATTATGACTCGGTGTTTGCAACTCGTCAACTTTTGTTTTTATCGAAAAAATTTTTTATAAGTTGATTTATCTCATAATCTCTTAGAGATTCGTTTTTTAATAATGACAGGGCTATTATTTCTAATAGATCACGAAACTGAAATAAAAGTTTATAGCTCACAATAAAAGTTGACTGTATTAAACTACGAACAAGCTTGTCCTCAATCGATTGTGTAACTGAAACACTTGTTTCCGGGTTATATATATACAGATCATCTGGAACATACTCTTTATTCATTCGATTCATGTTTGGGTCAGGTAAGAAAATACGCCACCAATTACTAGAATAATCGGAATTCTGGTTTATCCATGTTGTCACTTCTTTTAACCACAATGAACTAATTTCAGGTATAGAAGACGATAAGTGTTTTGTTTTTTCATTTAGCGAACTATAAATTGCATAAGTATATATATACCAATGCCTAATCATATAATATGCAGTTGCTGTTGCATAAAATAAATCTTCTGAGCCAATATCAGAATGATAAGCAGCATTAGGAAAAGTTAAATAATCTGTTGCTCGACTGGCGCAAAGACAAACTAATTTTAACTCAAGTTCAGATCGTTGAAGAATATCAAATCGATTAAACTGAAGAATTCCTTCTTTTGCAATATGGCGCGAATGTGTCGGTTGTGGCCAAAGTAAAGTTTTTACCTTATTGGGGTGATTAGAAATTAAATGCGTGATTAAAGTTTTCCCAGCTTCTGCATACATTAATCGACGTATTAAGGGTAGACTTACATCTTCAGTATTAGCAATTGGAGTTGAATAAGTAGTAACTTTTTGAATTCCCCATTCAATGCTTTCAACTGATTGAATACTGTTACGAGATAATGCATAAAGCATGGACTCATTCATAATAGCCGCTAAATCAGCACTACTAAACCCTTTTGTTCGTTCAGCAATATATTCCCAATTAATATTTGGCTGAACTGCCACCTGACGTGTATATATTTTTAATATATCAACACGTTCCAACGGACCCGGTAATTCAATATGTGCAATTCGATCAAAACGTCCAGGTCGTGTAAAGGCTGGATCTAGAACATCAGCACGGTTGCTTGCACCAATTACTACAACACCTTTTCTAGTATGTAGTCCATCCATTTCAACTAGAAATTGCATTAGCACATTAGCTTCTTCTTTTTGCATCGAATTCGATGCAAGTTTTTCGTTTTTACTATTGAATTTAGTTTCCAGCAAATCGCGTGCTTCAATAGGCCATTTCGTATAACTTGTTTGTGAAATTGATTCTACCAATTCATTTACATCTGTAGGATCATTCATTAAGTTTGTTCGTTTTTGCCCTAATGTATCAATCTCATCAATAAATACAATACAAGGAGAAAGAGCACGTGCTTTTTTAAATAAAACCTCGAGTCGTAATGATCCAGAACCTTTACTAGGGTCATGAAATTCACTTCCGGATGCTGCTAGTAAAGGTACTTTAGATTCACCCGCAATCGCTTTTGCTAATAATGTTTTTCCAGTTCCAGGCGGACCTACAAAAAGCAAACCACGTGGCGTAGGTAATCCTTGTTGACTATATCGACCTGAATTTCGTAAAAACCAAATAATTGAATTAATATCACGGATAATATTATCCAGACCACCTAAATCGTTTAGTCGCTTTGCATTATTATATGGATAAAGTATTGTAGGTTTATAATTTGTTTGTCCGTCCGTCAATGAATCTAAATGACTATTTTGTAAATCAGACTGAATCTTTAAGAGAAATTGAAAAACAATAAAAGCAAAATAAAGTTTCCATATTAACATCCAAGATTTTTCCGATATAGGCTGGGTTAATTTATGGGTAGAAACTCTAAAAGCGCGCGGAATCCATTGACGCGGAATCAGTTTTCTAAATGAAGCTAAGAGATCAACTGTTTTTGGCATAAAACGATCTTGCCAATGAATTTTACCCAATGATTGATAAACCCCACCCTGGCTAAGAAGCCTTTCATTCCAAGAAGAATCTAAAGTATTAAAATTTGATCCAGAATGAATATCAACCTTTAATGATGGAATTTTTTGATGAATAGCTTGTAAAAAATGATTATGATAATTTTGTTTTAAATTAAAGTTACCATCAAACCATCCAACAGTTTCACCATCGTAATCATTTGCTAGTGCAATAGGGAAATTAAAGGATGCATTGTCATTTCCGATTTTGTAAATAGGTGATTTGTTTTTTTTGAAATCTGAACTCAATTCATCTGTCGGTAAAAATAATGAAGAAGCCGTATAGAGTGTTCCAGTTTCTTTATTAAAATTCATTCCAAAATAACTGTCTTTAGAGTCTAAGAGTGAATTTGAACGGTATTTTTCAATTAAAAACTTATTCCATGATTCAACTTCAAGGCTGTTACATAAAAGGGGTCGATCAAAAAATTCTAACGATTCAAAAAGTTGATGGGCTTCATTTTTTTCAAAATCATTTTGTGATATAGGGGAATATTCGTATTTAAATATTGGTGGCGAGAACGTTTTTTTATTTTCAATATAAAGTGGTACAAAATTTGGTGGTGTTTTTACCCACATAAAACGGTCAAAAAACGAAATAGGTATATTTGTTGTATCTGGATGGTTGTAACCAGACATCAATCGTACGGGACTAGTGAAAATGTATTGAATTTGTCCAGCATTAATACCATTTTGCTTCCAATATATTTTTTGATTTTGGTTTGTTTGAAGATTTTGTAAAGAATGTAAAACATAAGATTGTTCTTTTAAACGAACAACAAATGGTTTTAAAACATCAGGAACAGTATTTAATAATAATTGAAGACGTTCAACTTCACGATAATAAAAAAACCAATTCAAACGTACACTCGTTTGATAAAGACGGTTTAATTTTGACTGAATTTCCTCAATAATCCATAAATACGATGAAGTATATTTATCAAAATCTTTTTTGACAATTAATGATTTAGATTGGTTTTCGGGTTTTGTTGACTGCAACAAATAATGATTAGATTGAAAATTTTCTTGCTTATCAAAATAATTAATTGTCTTTAATCCTTGAAAGCTTTTTAAACTCTTTTCTAAACTATTTATAGTTTTATAATAACGCTCATATAATGTAGTTATTTTTAGTTTTATTTCTTCTAAAACGTCAAAAATCAATGAACTTTTTCTATCAATATCGTATTCCCAAAACCAAATAAATTTGTCAAGTTCTTTCTCGACTTCTAGTAAATTTTTTTGTGTTGCGAGTAAATTTTGTATTCCTTTGTCAGTTGCATTTAATAGTTTTAACTTTGTAATAAATTCGTCTAAAGAATATTTAGACGAATTTTTCAATCCCAATTCTTTTTTGTCCTGATTAAACCTAAGTCGACGATGTGGAATCCATTGATTTTCATTCATTTTTAATGTCTGCTCGGCAAATCTTAATTTTTCGAACTCATTAAAAGTTAATAAATCTGTCTCTTTCAAATGTGGAAAAAGATAATTGTTAAAATCACCGTCGTCCATAACCGGTGTTATTAACACCAATTTATCTGATAATGGAGCAGTACAAAAAAAGAACATTGGAATTTTTTTTGATTGAATTTTTGTACGTGTTTGAAATTCAACCCAACTGCCACTTTTTTGATGAACCTGATTGTGAAGAAATAGATTTTTCTCTGCTGGTTTTTTTATACTAATCGTTGTATAAGCTTGTAATTTTTGCGGAAATTCGTCATAATTCTTTTTATTTTTAAACAAAAATTGATTGAATTTACTTTGGCTTTTAATTTGATACCAGGTTGAAGCGCCTAAATGTGTAAAATTTTCTTGGTCTTCAAAAATTCCAACAAATTTCTTATCACGAAGTAATGACCAATTCGCTTTTAATTTACAACCAAAACCATCTGAATAAACATCTATTGATTGTATTGGTAAATTGTTATTTTGCTGAAACGTGATTAAATCTAAATTAGATATACCTTGATCTAAAAAAGGAAGATTATGTTTGATCGAAAATAAAGTTAATTTAGATAAAGAAGAACGGTATGTCACACCCGAACCTACTATCATTAATACTAAAAAATATATATGTGGTCTTAACTGAGAGGACCATTCGCGATTCCATTCTGATCTATTCCATTGAATATGTCGGACTAAATTTTGTTGCTTCTCACGTAAATCATCTAATAACCAAACCAGAAGAGTAAAAAATGTCATTTCCATAGAATTCACTTTATATGGTACTATATAGGTACAGTAAGTACTCAAAAATAAGGAGACTATGACTGCACTATTTCAATTGGCGTTGTTTGCACTAGTTGCTCTTTCTTTTCTATTAATAATTGGTGTTCCAGTGGTTTTTGCGTCTCCAGAGGGTTGGACAGAAAACAAAGGTGTTGTTTTCTCTGGTTTAGGAGCATGGATGACACTGGTCTTTATAGTAGGAGTTTTAAATTCTTTTGTTGTATAATATCATAACCGTACCGAGTTATCTCTTCTAATTCGGAGAAGGAGGGATTCGAACCCTCGGTACGGGGTATCCGTACACACGATTAGCAATCGCGCTCTTTCGGCCACTCAGACACTTCTCCCTTGTCTTTCTATCAAACAAGATACCATATATAGTTATGGAGTTCAATCATCGTGGGCGTGGTGGAATGGTAGACACTAGAGACTTAAAATCTCTTGCATTTAAATGCGTGAGAGTTCGAATCTCTCCGCCCACATGCGGGTATAGCTCAGTGGTAGAGTGTAACCTTGCCAAGGTTAATGTCGCGCGTTCGAATCGCGTTACCCGCTTTTTTGGCCACCGAAAATTTCTACGGTGCGAAAAAATAACCCTAGTATTACACCACTAGACAAAACTGAATTCCCTCCATAGCTCCATAAAGGAAGTGGCAGACCAGTTGTTGGTAAAAATCCAATAGAAACCCCAACATGACAAAAACTTTGTTGAATAATTGCAGCTATTGCACCATATGCCATTAATCGAAAAAAATTTGATGGTAGATGAGCTGTAAACTCCCAAGTTATTTTAATCCAGAAATATAACCCAAAAAAGAAAATTATATTTCCAACTAAACCGCATTCTTCTGAGAAAACTGCAAAAATAAAATCAGTATATTCAATGGGTAAATATCCTAATTTTTGTGTCGAGTTCCCAAAGCCTTTTCCGAAAATACCACCTGAACCGATAGCAAGTAAACTTTGTACCAATTGATATCCATCATTTTGTATGTAACCCCAAGGATACAAGAATGTACTTAAACGAACCTGTTGATATTTATTCCAAAAAACACTTAAGCCAGTTGATAAAAACCCAATTGTCGTTATGAATAATAGGCTTTTTTTCGACAAATTACTCATCAAAAATATTAACCAAAGCAGTCCACCAAATAAGCTTGCAGTACTTAAATTTGGCTGGAATAAAATAGCACTAAAAATAATTAAATTTAATAAAATCCAAAACGTTTTTGTACTTATTTTTAATATTGACCAGTAACTAATCAAATAACTAATTTGCCAAATAAAGAACGGTTTAATTAACTCGGAAGGTTGGATTAAAGTTGATCCAAAACGAAGCCACCTTGTTGCTCCATTAATTGTAACGCCGTAAGGAATTGTTAAAATCAATCCTATTAAATTAAAAAAAAAACCTAAATTCGAAATCGTTTGAAGCCAATTTAAGGGGGCTTGAAGACATGTACCAAATCCTAATAAGGCAATTAAAATCCAAAATAGCTGTCTTTGAATAAAACTAAAATTACCAACGTAAATTGATGCAGAGAATAGTACAGTTAACCCTAATGCTAACCAAATTGATGTTAACCAATATGCCCATCGTAAGCCGTTTGGCCATCCAACGATAAATTCTCGTTGGAATGGTAACAACATGTATTTTAATAGTACAAAGGACCCTTTAAGCCGATATATAAATTTTTGAGAAAAAACCAAAGTATATTTAGTGGAAATAAAAAAACGAAACAACAATAATACTTGTTAAAAAACTAAGTATATAGTTTTGGAATTTTCCATTTTGAAATATTCGTAGACTTTCAGAAAAAATCCAAGAATTTGATGCAGTTTGATTAACTACACCATCAAAAAAACGTTGATCCACTTTTAACAAAGTTTGAGAAAGTTTACGTATATTTTGAACAAAATAATAATCATATAATTCATCAATAAACCATTTGTTTTGAAAAAGATAATTGAAAGGAGAATTTTCTAGTTTTACTTTTTGTAATGCAATAACTAAACCAAATACGCCGATGCTGACAGAAAGAAAAGCGTTTTTTAAGTATTCCTGGATTTCAAAATCAGTGTGTAAACTTGATAAGTTTATAAATTGTTGAAACCATTCAAATTTTGGATTACCTACAAAACCAATAAATATCGTAGGTATCATTAATACAATTAAGGAAAATCTCATTAACAATGGTGATTCATGAGGAATCTTTGATGTAGAAATTTTTAATTCCCCTTCAAAGGTTAGTAAGTATAATCTAAACATGTAAATACTAGTCAATCCAGCAGTTAACCACGCTATCACCCAAAAAAAAGGTGAGATTTTTAAAGTTTCTGCTAAGATTTCATCTTTTGACCAAAAACACGAGAACGGAGGAAAGCCACATAGTGATAATGTACCGATTAAAAAACTCCAGCGTGTAACAGGCATCCATTTTTTTAATCCTCCCATGTTTTGTATATTCTGATTATAAATGGGATTAAAACCAACTAATTCCTCCATACCATGGATAACTGAACCAGCACTTAAAAACAATAAAGCTTTTGAATAAGCGTGTGTCACAAGATGAAATAAACTTGGCCCATATGCTCCAATTCCCATTGCCATAACCATATAACCTAACTGTGACATTGTTGAATAAGCCAATCCTTTTTTTAAATCTTGTTGTGTTAATGCAATAGTAGCTCCTAAAACTGCCGTTAATAATCCAGTAATCGCAATTTCAGACATTACAAAAGGAAATTGTTGAAAGATTGGAAAAAGTCGAGCAATCAAAAAGATACCTGCAGCGACCATTGTTGCTGCATGAATGAGTGCAGAAATTGGAGTTGGACCTTCCATTGCATCTGGTAACCAAACATGCAGTGGAAATTGGGCAGATTTTGCCATTGGACCTAAAAAAACTAAAGTGCACAATAAAATACCCCAATTATTTTGTAGTAGTTCTGTTTTATGTTGAATTTCATAAACATCAAAGCTACCAGTAAACCAATATAAACCCAAAATACCTAGTAAAAACCCAAAATCTCCAATCCGATTCGTAATAAAAGCTTTTTGACATGCACTGGCTGCTGCAGGACGTGTATACCAAAAACCTATTAATAGGTAGGAACACATACCCACAAGTTCCCAAAAAATGTAAAGTTGAACTAAATTTGGGCTCATAACAAGACCAATCATAGAACTGCTAAATAAGCTTAAATAGATAAAAAACCGAACAAATCCTTCATCATACTTCATATAAGACACAGTGTAGATCATTACTAATGTTGCTACTGAAGTAATGACAACTAACATAGAAGATGTTAAAGGATCAATCCAATAACCTAGTTCTAAACAAAATGTAGGAGTCAAAACCCACTCAATTAAATATTTATAAGGATTTTGTCCATTCCATTGCTGAAACAATACATTAAAGGATAATAAACTACTTAATGTAAGTATAATAATCGTTATTACTGCACTCAATTGGCGTAATCGTTGTGTTGAGAAACGAAAAACTAAGTTTCCTAAGCCTAAAATTAAAGCATTAAAAGCAGGAAGTGCAGGAATTAATAATTCCATAATTATGTTTTATGATGGGATAGACTGTACTGTTATTTTGACATATTGGTTCTGAGAATGAAATGAGAAAAAGTTTAAAATTCACTTTTACTACAAAAAAAACTATAAGTTGTCTATACTGGATACAAGAAGGAGAATATACCACTTAGCTGATGAATTTAATTGAAACCAAAACCGACCCCATGATTGTTAGTATGGGACCCCACCATCCTTCTATGCATGGCGTCTTACGTCTTATTGTTACGTTAGATGGGGAAAATGTTCAGGACTGTGAACCTATTGTTGGTTATTTACACCGTGGCATGGAAAAAATTGCTGAACAACGAACTATTATTCAATATTTACCCTACGTCACTCGATGGGATTATTTAGCAACAATGTTTACTGAAGCTATTACAGTAAATGCTCCTGAAAAACTTGCCAATATAGAAATCCCAAAGCGTGCTAGTTATATTCGAGTAATCGTTTTAGAACTTAGCCGAATAGCCTCTCATTTACTTTGGTTAGGACCCTTTATGGCAGATATCGGTGCTCAGACACCTTTTTTTTATGTGTTGCGTGAACGAGAAATCATTTATGATTTATTCGAAGCGGCTACTGGAATGAGAATGATGCATAATTATTTTCGAGTTGGGGGTGTTGCTGCAGATCTTCCGTATGGTTGGGTTGATAAGGCTTTAGATTTTTGTGATTATTTTTTACCCAAAGTTGATGAGTACGAACGTTTAATTACGAAAAATTCTATTTTTCGACAACGAGTTTCGGGTATTGGAACTATAAGTAAGAATAATGCAATTAACTGGGGATTATCCGGACCAATGCTACGTGCTTCTGGGATTCCTTGGGACTTACGAAAAGTAGATCGTTATGAGTGTTACGATGAACTTGATTGGGACGTTAACTGGAATGATGGCGGGGATTGTTTAGCTCGTTATCAAGTTCGTATCGGTGAAATGCGAACATCCACGAAAATTATTCAACAAGCATTAAGATCAATACCTGGTGGCCCATATGAAAACTTAGAAGCACGACGTTTACAACAAGGTAAAAATTCACCTTGGAATGATTTTGTTTACCAATGGATTGGTAAGAAACCATCCCCAACATTTAAAATTCCACGCCAAGAGCATTATGTTCGTATTGAAGCGCCAAAAGGTGAACTTGGTGTATTTTTGATTGGTGATGATCATGTATTTCCATGGCGTTGGAAAATTCGTGCACCTGGATTAATTAATGTACAGATTTTACCTGAATTAGTTCAAGGAAATAAATTAGCAGATATTATGACAATTCTGGGAAGTATTGACATTATTATGGGAGAAGTTGATCGATGAATCCATCTAATGGAGCAAATCTTTTTTTGATAGTCTTAGGGGTATTATGGGTAATTGTTGGAGCAGTCATCGGCGTTTTAGTAGTCGTTTGGCTAGAAAGAAAAATTTCTGCAGCAGCACAACAACGTATCGGTCCTGAATATGCTGGACCTCTTGGATTCTTACAACCATTAGCAGATGGTTTAAAACTTTTGTTTAAACAAGACATCATACCAAGTAAAGGGGATAGTTTATTATTCACAATTGGTCCTGCTGTTGTTGTTGTTCCTGTTTTTCTATCGTATTTAATTGTCCCTTTTGGGGAGTCACTCGTTATTAGCGACTTAACGATTGGAATTTTATTTTGGATTAGTGTGTCTAGTATTGCACCATTGGGTTTATTAATGTCAGGTTATGCGTCAAACAATAAATATGCTTTTTTAGGTGGTTTACGCGCAGCTGCACAGTCAATTAGTTATGAAATACCTCTTGCAATTTGTGTTCTTGCAATCGTTTTGTTAACCGATAGTTTATCAACGCTTGAAATCGTGCATAAACAACAAGTTTACGGTATTTTCAGTTGGAATTGCTGGCGTCAGCCAATAGGTTTTGTTGTTTTCTGTATTGCATGTTTAGCAGAATGTGAACGTTTACCTTTTGATTTACCAGAAGCTGAAGAAGAATTAGTTGCTGGATATCAAACTGAATATTCAGGAATGAAGTTTGCTTTATTCTATGTTGGATCGTATGTAAATTTATTAGTCTCAGCATTATTTATAACTGTTTTATACCTTGGCGGTTGGTCAAGCCCTTTTCCAGAATTTTCCTTTATTGAAATTCCAGTTGTTTGGGGAGGCTTTGGAGAAATTTTCTGGACGTTATTGAAAACTTACATTGTTGTATTTTTTTGTATTCTAACGAGATGGACACTTCCGCGTGTTCGTATTGATCAACTTTTGAATCTTGGTTGGAAATTCTTATTACCGTTATCTGTGGGAAATTTACTTTTAACGGCTTCGTGTAAACTTATTTTTATCTAGAATACTTACTTAATTATTATGTTTTTTAATTCCCTTTCACCATCATTAAAAGCTGCGAAATCTATCGGTCAAGGTTTTCGAGTAACAATGGACCATATGAATAGAAAACCTATTACGGTTCAGTACCCTTATGAAACATTAGTACCATCAGAAAGATTTCGTGGACGCATTCATTTCGAATTTGATAAATGTATTTCTTGTGAAGTATGTGTTCGTGTTTGTCCAATCAATTTACCTGTTGTTGATTGGAAGTTTGATCCTGAAGTAAAGAAAAAAGAATTGCGTAGTTATAGTATTGACTTTGGAGTTTGTATTTTTTGTGGAAACTGCGTGGAATATTGTCCAACGAATTGTTTATCAATGACTGATGAGTATGAATTATCTGTTTTTGATCGACATGAGCTAAACTTTGATCAAGTTGCATTAGGAAGGCTACCAAATTCAACAAGCTTAAACCCAACTAAAGGTTTTGCATATTTAGAAAAAGGTCGAATTAATTATTAATTATATATGTTTGAAACTACTAATTTATTATCTGTTGCAGTATTGCTTGGTTCACTAGGTGTTGTGTTTGTACCAAACTTAGTATACTCGGCTTTTTTGTTAGCATTAACTTGTACTTGCTTAGCAGGTATTTTTTTATGTTTTAATGCGGAATTCATTGCAATCAGTCAGGTTTTGATTTATGTTGGTGCAATTAATGTATTGCTAGTTTTTGCAATTATGTTAATAAATGACACAAAAATTTCTTATACGGTTTTTGATTGGAAAAATTGTTTAATTTTTGGAATTATAGCCTTCGTTTTGATAGTAGGAATTCTAAAAACACAATGGATAACACCACCTTTTATACCAGAATTACAAACAACCAATATTTTAGGTGGACATTTATTTAATGACTCCTTATTACCTTTTGAACTTGTTTCAGTGCTATTACTAATTGCATTAATTGGAACAGTAGTTCTTGTTCAACAACAAAAAATATCATGAATTTTTTACTTTGTACTAGTGCTTTAATGTTTTTAGTTGGTCTATATGGAATTACTACAAGTGAAAGTTTAATACGAGTATTAATGTGTTTAGAAGTATTGTTTAATTCTGTAAACCTTAATTTATTAACTTTTTCAACTTTTCTTGATTCACAAGAAATAAAAGGACAAGTTTTTTCATTATTTGTGCTTACAATTGCTGCAGCTGAGTCTGCCATTGCGTTAGCTATTTTATTACTTTTATCAAGACAACAAAATTCAGTTAATGTTAAAAATTGGAGTCGATTAAAATGGTAGTTAAAATTTGTTGTTATGTTTTTTTTTTATAATTATTTGTCCAAAGTCTATCTCTAATAAAGTTCAATTTTTTACAGAAACCAATAAAACCAACCAAATTGTAACTTTGGATCAAAGTTTGTTTTTAACAAATTTTATACAACAAAAAGGATACTTAAAGGTTGAAAAAACCATGAAATTCAATTCAATAATACAAAATCTCCCTTATATTAAAAAAAAATTGCTTAAATTGAACTACTATAGTTATAGTAAATATATAACAAAGTTTAAAAAGAACTAAAATGGCTGTTCCAAAGAAACGTAAATCAAAATCAAAGAAAAATATGCGTAAAACAACGTGGAAACAAAAAGCATCATACCAAGCTCAAAAAGCGTTGTCATTAGCAAAATCTATTTTAACTGGAAAATCAAAAAGTTTTGTGTACCCTTCTATCTCAAGTGAAGACTAAGTTACCTGGCTTATACTTAAAATTTGTGTAAGCCAGGTAACTTATTAATCAAAACTAAAAATTTAATTGATCTCCTCGTCTATACTGCAGATATGCAGTAACAAATAAACCAAGAATAGTTACAAAAGTTAAACCTAATACAATACCTGATAATAAAGCTTCAACCATGATTTTTCTAAATAAGTTTTATGGTTCTTAACCCGAAATAAACAATTATTGTGCTTACTAATGCAGCAACAAGTAATCCAAAATAACTAATAGTTGTTAACATAATAATTTTTTTTAGTGGGTTAAAAGTTCATTTCTGCAAGTTGAACTTTTTCAAATTGTTTTTTCTTTAAAACTAAGAAAACTTGTCCTAGAATTACCGAAGCAAAGAAAGCTAATAATCCATATATACGAGCTGGGTTTTGTAGCACAATTTCAGTATCCATTTGTCCAAACCCACCAACGTTTGGATTATTTGTAAGCGCTTGATCAACATTTACAACATCACCTTCTTTCACAATCAAATCGGGCCCGAACGGTACAAAATCAGTTACATTACCCTCTCCATTTTCAATAACAATATTAAATCCTTTTTTAATTTGTTCAATTTGAAGAATTTTACCGGCAGTGCTTGCGTTATAAACGGTATTGTTACTCTTTGAACCGTCTGGATATAACTGACCACGTCCACGGTTTCCACCTAAATATATTTGGTATTTACCGAAATGTAAGTTGGAATCGTTTGCTGGATTAGGCGATAGTATTGGGAAGACCATTTCACTATATTTTTTTCCAGGAACTGGACCTACCACTAAAATATTTTCTTGATCTGGACTGTATGGTGAAATATAAAGTTTTCCAACTTTTTCTTTCAATTCGTCTGTCAATCGGTCACTTGGAGCAAGTTTAAAACCTTCAGGTAAGACCACGACTGCACCTACATTTAATCCACCTTTTTTACCATTTCCTAAAACTTGTTTAACTTGATTATCCAATGGAATTTTGACAACTGCTTCAAAGACAGTATCGGGTAATACTGCTTGTGGAACTTCAATGTCTACAGACTTTTCAGCTAAATGACAATTTGCACAAACAATTCGCCCAGTAGCCTCACGTGGATTTTCGTAATTCTGTTGCGCATATATAGGATATGCACTAGCTGGAGTGGTGTACAATACCAAGCCTGCTAAAAACCATACTAATTTTGAATTCATATAAAAATAATTTCTATTACACTATGTATATTAACTCGAAGTTGGTTATAAAGTCGACTATTCATTCATATTATGAAAAGTTGCAACTGCGGAAGGTGCGATTTGATTCAGATAACGAAAAATCCAATACTTAAATGCTGTATCTAGAATAACTGGAAATGTAGCAACAAAAAGCATTACAAAACTTGAACTGTCTGGAAAACCGAGGTGATGAATCCAGGAAGATAAGACAACCTCCCAACCATGAGGCGAATGGAACCCAACAAAAATATCAGTTATCAAAATGATACAAAAAGCTTTTGTTGTATCACTAAGTCGATACAGCAATTCATCAACAAATGATTTAAGAACTGCTATTTGCCTTTTCTGTACATTACATAATGTAAAGAAAAATATTATTCGAAATGAATCAGTAAATAAATTTGTAATTGATGTAATACTTTCTTTATTATAAAATTCTGCTAATGATCTTGCTTGTAATTGTAAATCTAAGTTAACAACTTCACCGAGTAAAGTATCAAAGTAAATTTGTTCTTCTAATGCATCTAATTCTGTACAAGCTTCTTGTTGTTGCGATATATTAAGGAAAATTTCTGGATGAAATCGATTCCACAAAGATTCAATTGTTGGGTGAATAATAAGTATTTCTGCTACCCAACCAAGAAAATAGGGTATAAATATCAATTGCAATAAATATTTTACTGCAGTTAAAGCTTGATAACGGGATAAGCGAAACTCAGCAATAACTTCTTTTTCAGTGCTCGGAAATAATTCTTGAATAAATCGAATAAAGGTTCTTGGTATTGAACGTGGTACAAAACCCGTTTTTTCAAAAGCAACCATAATTAAACTCCTTCAACATCAACCTGCAAAAAATTTGCTAAATCAGCAGCTTGTTTTTCAATTTCGCTAAGTGTCATTGGTTGTCCAACGCGTGTTAATGGTATATCTCGTTTACCTTTTAAACAAAGGTATAGAACACGTTTTGGATTTAAGCCTTCTTGAATATCCAGCCGAATATTCTCAATATCGCTGAGTGGATAAATCAAATCAATTTTTCGATACTTTCCTGGGAATCCCCATCGAAATATTCTAACAAAACCATTTTCTTTGTTAAATTCATTAAATCCACTTCCAATGCTCCATATTATTGTGCACCACAGATATAAACTTAGACCAATGCCAACAAAACCGTATAATGACATAACTAAGCCTTGTGGAAAAAATCGAATTTCAATTGTAGTAATATAACTCTGGATCCCAACAAATAAAAAACCTATAGAAGCTGCACCAACAACTGAAGCCCACCAATAGTTACTTAAACGTCTTGACCCAATAATAGTTTCGCGTCGAATTGTGTTGGATTGTTTTATTTCCATGATATACTCCTGAATAGATAAAATATTTAATAAAAACGATAGCCGCTATGGTGGAATGGTAGACACACTGCATTCAAAATGCAGCGAGGTTTCTCGTGTCGGTTCAAGTCCGACTAGCGGTATTCAGTTAACTTATTCGTCACTTCCTAAGAAAAAATCTTGAACCCGTTGAAATACACCTTTATAAGGTGAATCTAAATCAATTAAATAATCTTGTTTTCCAATTAAACGTCGTGCTGCGTTTTCCAGTGCTATTCCTGATAAACTAAGTTTTCGTTTTAATACTAAAGGCTCACCACGATTTGTTGAAATAATTACATTATTGTCTTCAGGAATAGCACCAAGTAAAGGAACACCCAGCATTTCTTGAACATCACGAACTGACATCATATCGTTTGTTTGTATCATATCCGGTCTAACTCGATTCACTAATAATTTAACATTATAAATTCCATTAGCTTCAAGCAAACCCGCTACGCGATCTGCATCGCGAATTGATGTAATTTCTGGCGTTGTAATGATAACCGCCTCTTCAGAGGCTGCAATAGCATTTACAAAACCAACATCAATTCCTGCCGGACAATCAATTAGAATAAATTGGTAACCTTTATTTGCAATGGATTCAACAAACATTTGCATGTTTTCACGAGTAATATTATAACGTTGTCGATTTTTTGACATCGATACTAATGCTAGATTTCTCCATTTTTTGTCACGAATTAAAGCTTGCTCTAATTGACATTTCCCCTCAATTACTTCTATGGCCGTGTATAGAATACGATTCTCCAATCCCAATAATAAATCTAAGTTACGTAAACCAATATCAGCATCTATTAATGCAACTCGATAACCTAGCCGTGCAATCGACATTCCAATGTTTGCTGTAGTTGTTGTTTTCCCAACGCCACCTTTTCCCGAAGTAATAACAATTGTACGTGTTTTTTCTAGATCCATAAAGTTTTTGAATGAATAATTATCTGTCAATATAGCGTTGGATTTCCCGGAATCGTGCAAGGAGGGATTCGAACCCCCGACACCGTGGTTCGTAGCCACGTGCTCTGGTCCACTGAGCTACAAGCACACAAAAAGAGTATAACACCCATTTTGGGTGTGCTGCAATCTAACTGGAAGGA
>LKMJ01001261.1_pt1 | contig 22028 bp, 28 predicted proteins | sample 643391 | NCBI WGS metagenome assembly LKMJ01 (sample SAMN04112250, study PRJNA286221) | soda lake metagenome | biome: soda lake; feature: Kulunda Steppe; material: water; isolation source: sample PL-Br10 brine of Picturesque Lake | place: Russia: Kulunda steppe | collected 2010-07
AAAGGCGCCCATGCAAGAGGGTGAAGCATACAAATGTAGGCAGGCGCAATGGTGGGGGGCCATGCAGGCAGCAGAGAAGGTGTTCTTGTGGGTGGAGAAGCAGTTGCTTACGCGGCCGCAGGGTAGCAGGCAAGCAGCAAACGTATGGTGCAGGAGCATGCATGTGAAGGTGGCACTGGGGTCGTCATGCTTGTCGCCATGCCCCTTTTGTGCTGCGCCAGAGCGCCAGGCAGGCTACTCATGCGCAGCACGCACGGCGCCTAGCCACCCACGCTTGCCCTCAATTGTGCCCATGACCTGCCAGTGGCCAGTTTTCCCTCTCTGGTGCCCCTGACCCTGCTGCCGACTGGTGTCCTCCCTCCCGCATGTGTTTTCATGGTGTTTTCATGCGCGTCCTTGCTCTTGCCCTGCCTCAAGCCCTTATGGCGTGCCAGCAACTTGTGCTCTCGGCTGTGTCTCCACGGGTGCCCTGCCTCGTGCCCTCCCTGCTCTGCCCATAACGCCCACCTCAATCACGCACACATATGCCCCCCTCAATCACATGCCCACCTCAATCACGCACACACATGCCCCCCTCAATCACATTCCCACCTCAATCACATGCCCCCCTCCCACCACTGCGCCCCGCGCAGCTACCAGAAGCTGCACAACCCGGTGCTCCTCACCCACCCCGGCCGTATTAGCCTGGGCCCGTTCTGTGTGGAGGGCGTGTGCGCGCACCCGCTGCTGGCCACCCACATTGCGCGCATGCGCGCTCAGAAGGTCCTCTGTCCTGCCCACGAGGACAAGCGCTCAGGGACGCTCACAGGTAGGAGCAGTGGTACCCGGCCCACCCCATCGCACCCCCTCAGACAAACATGCATTTGGATGGCACACCATGTATGTGTGCATCCGAACAGGACTCCGTCTCGCAACCATCGGCGCGCCGTCAACCCACCATTGCCGTGTCTGCAGTGCTGGGTTGCATTGTGCTCTATTGGGTGTTGTTGGGTCGCTGCAGGATGCGTCGTTGGACTCTGTCACGGTGCTTGAGGTTCTTGCTGTGTGGGGGCACAAGAGTTTGGGGGGCCACCACCTGCTTCAGGCTGTTTCGCCCCACACTTGGTGCAGAGAAGGAGACACCTGAAAGGGGTCACGGGGGACCGACGCCCTCAACCATAACCCATGTCCTTGTCACACCGCGGCCATATGGCCAATATTTGGCTTCACGTGCTGGGCTGCTGCCACACAATCGCACTGGTATTGGCTGGCTGCCCGTCAATTGCCCCCTCTAGCCAGGCACCGAGCACCCTTCCTCAACCCCTGCCTGCCACGTGCTCCCTAATGACAGGCACCAAGCGCCCTGGAGGCCACAGCAGCGACAGTGACAAGGAGAACAACCCCAAAGGTAGCTGGTTGCCTGGCCCATGCTGTAGTGCAGCTGAGCGCGGCAGCCTTTGATTGCCCACGCGCAGATGCGCAGTCATGCACGACCTCATTGCTCGCCCGTGCACATTCAAGCACCTTGGAGTCCATGCCTGTGCCCTGCCCATCTCACGTTGCAGCTGCATGCGCGTGGAGATGCTTCGCAAGCAAGCACATGCACGCGCACATGGGCACATGAGTCAAACCCTTCAGGACCATGATGTCTGGACCCACAAGCGCACAATATACGCACACATGACGTGCGTGACATCCTCGCGGACGCACGCGCAAGCACACACGCACACGCCCGCGCACTTGTCATGCCCTATTATATGCGCCACTTGATGAGGCCCCTGCCCTGCGGCCGCGTGCGCAGCCCGAGCGATGCAGCACGCCTGCATACCGCCTATGAAGCCTTCGTCAGCCGCCCCACGGGCGCCCCATCCTCTGCAGAGCCCCAACGTGAGTGCGCGCACGCTTGGCAGCCACAGCCGTTCAGCAGGGTCCATTGCGCTTTGAAGGTGCAGAGTGGCTAGGTTTTGTTCTCTTTGGGCTCCCTTTGGGCGGGCTGTCAGGCTGCAGCGCTGTGCATGTGCGGTGCTGGAGCTGAGGCTGTGCAGGCCATGTGGGGACACTAGGGCTGTGGCTGGGCTGCGTCCTGCCTGAAGGGAGGGAGGGAGGGGGATGGGGAACAGGGAACGAATGCCGGTGACAATAGCATAGTGATGGAGCCGATGGCAGAGTCAGGGAAATGGGATGGCGTAGTCTGCAGGGATGGAGCGGATGGCAGGGTGTGCAGGGATGGCTGGCTGAGTCTGCAGGGATGGCTGAGTCTGCAGGATGCCATAGTGATGACCCGAGATCGTGACCGCGGCCTGGCTGCATTGCACATGCCTGACTGGGTCAGCCCTGCAGCATGGCTGCATTGTGCCTGACTGGGCCAGCCCTGCAGCATGGCTGCATTGTGCCTGGATGAATCAGCCTTGCAGCTGCACCCATGACTTGCTCTTAAAGGAAGCAGCGCGACACCTGTTGCGCACCCTCCAGCCTGTGGACATAACATACCTGATGGGGTCAGCGGCTACTGCAGCCCTGCCTCACATCTGAAGGCTGGTGCCTCGTACCAGCCGGCATGCACGGCAAGCAGGCGTTTTGCCTGAGCCTGTTTTGCCCTGCCCCGCCCAATGCGCACACCACCCCTCACTGCGCGCTCTTCTTTGGCATGTGCACTGAGTGGGTGCAGGTGGTGAATGATGTGGGCCAGCTGTATGGCTCCATCGGCAGCAGCAGCGGCATTGGCCTACAGCGCCCCTCAAACGGAGGCACCACCACAACAACCACAACCACCGTCACCCCTTCCAATGGCAAGGTGCGCTCCCTAACCAGGTCATGGCATGCCCACCTGCCCTTCAGTGCCTGAAGTGAAATGCGCCAACGAGCAGAGGCATGCACATGCCCCCCCCTTCCCCCTTCCCTCCCTGCCCTCCCCTTCTCCCCCACCCCTAGCCATGCACTCATGCACGCATGGCATCCTCTTGCAATAGCCATGAACTCGTGCACTCATGGCATCCTCTTGCAATAGCCATGCACTCATGCACTCACGGCATCCTCTTGCAATAGCCATGCACTCGTGTACTCATGGCATCCTCTTGCAATAGCCATGCACTCATGCACTCATGGCATCCTCTTGCAATAGCCATGCACTCATGCACTCACGGCATCCTCTTGCAATAGCCATGCACTCGTGCACTCATGGCATCCTCTTGCAATAGCCATGCACTCATGCACTCATGGTATCCTCTTGCAATAGCCATGCACTCATGCACTCATGGTATCCTCTTGCAATAGCCATGCACTCATGCACGCATGGCATCTTCTTGCAAGGTGCGCCGTCCGATGTTGCGTAACAGCGCTGCACGCTGACGAGCTTTGCTCAGCTCCCCGTGGAGTGGTCCCGGCTGCCCCTGCCGCACATCTGCACATCTGGAGTCCTAACTGAGAAAACCTCCAACACAGGCAGCCTGGTGCTCTGCAGCCTTGATGCAACAGGACCTTGGCCTTCTGCAGCCTCAGAGCGCCCATGACCGCCTGTCCGCTGCGCATCCCTTGACTTGTTGTGCATCCCTGAATTGCTTGTTATGCATATGCCTGAGCTGCTGTGCCCCGTGGCGTCTGCCACTCCACCTGGGGTTGCATACAATCTAATTCACGCATGCGGTGAAAACTCACGTGGCGTCTACCCCCCCCCTCTTGCATATGCTCCTCCTTGACGGCAGGGATCAAGCGCTTGGTGGTTATGGACCAACCTCCACAACACACTCATGACCCCTCCCGCCTGCTTTACTGCAGCGCTGCTGGCTTCATCACGCTTTTGCGAAGGTTACACGCTCGCTCCTCCTTGCACTGGTCACACACTCCTCCTTGCACTGGTCTCGCGCTCCTCCTTGCACTGGTCTCGCGCTCCTCCTTGCGCTGGTCTCGCGCACCTCCTTGCGCTGGTCATGCTCTCCTTCTTGCGTTCGCCACGCACTTCTCACGTTACTCAGTCCAGCATCCAAAGCCCAGGGCTGATGCACTATGGTGTTGCTGCGCCCCATCCTCCCGCCCCACCCCCCCACCCTTACTGCTTCATTGTCGGAAGTCTCAAGTCTTTGCACAAGGATTTGATCGCTCTATCCATCAACGGTTGTCACTAGGATATACAACACACTCAGGCTCACCCAAGCACTTTGAATGGCAAATGAACTCTGCTCTTTCTGGCAGGCTCTCAAGCGCTCTGGTGTCGCGCACACTCCCAAGGCCGGCAGTGCCCCCTCGCCCATGGGAGTGGCCCTGGGCCCCAACACATTGGGTCCCTGGGACAGCCCAGCGATGCGCGGCGATGCTGGCTTTGGGCTGAAGGGCGGCTCGAAAGACGCGGAGCAAGGTGGGGGCGGAGCTTGGGGGGGGGCGCAGGAGCGCTTGCATGGCTGCCCAGGGCTGAAGGGTTGCTCCAAGGACGCCGAGCAAGGCGGGGGCGGGACAGGGGGGGGGGCAAAGGCGCGCGTGTGCGGCTGCCCAGGGCTGAAGGGTGGCTCCAAGGACACAGAGCCTCGGGATGTGCGCCAGCCGCAGCCTCAGCTGCAGCGGGAGCAGCAGCAGCAGGAGCAGCAGCAGCAGCGGCGGCAGCAGCAGCAGCAGCAGCAGCCGCAGGTGTGGGTACAGCCGGAAGCTCAGGCAAGGAGGAGTCGCACCATCACAGACCTCCCACCGGACCTGCAAGCCCTGCTCATCCCGTGAGTGCAGGCGTGCCGCGAGTGATCATGCTGTCAATGATAAAATCATGGGCGATCATCCCGTGAGTGCAGGCGTGCCGTGAGCGAGCATGTTGAGAGTGATCACACAATGAGCGTAATCATCCTATGAGTGCAGGCATGCTGTGAGTGATCATGCTGTCAATGATCAAACCATGGGCGATCATCCCGTGAGTGCAGGCATGCCATGAGCGAGCATGTTGAAAGTGATCACACAGTGAGCGTAATCATCCTATGAGTGCAGGCATGCTGTGAGTGATCATGCTGTCAATGATCAAACCATGGGCCATCATCCCGTGAGTGCAGGCATGCCGTGAGCGAGCATGTTGAGAGTGATCACACAGTGAGCGTAATCATCCTATGAGTGCAGGCATGCTGTGAGTGATCATTCCCTGCGGTTGCGGATTTGCTGAAAGTGATTTTGTGCTGCAAGTGATCAAACCATGAGCAATCATCCTGTGAGTGCAGGCATGCCCTGAGTGATCAACCTGTCAGCGACCACATGTGATGTGGTTGCAAGCGTGTTGTGCTCAGTCATGATGCCCAACCGTGTGCCTCAGTGCCTTACATGAATGCCGTGTGCACTTCACCTCACACCTGTCCTGCAACGTGTGCTCATCTCCCTACCTCGCTGTCTGTGCCGCTGTGTGTGCCCAAGTGCCTGCTGTGTCTGCTGTGTGGTGTGTGCTGCGGTGCGTGCTTTGCTGTTTCAATCGGCCATGCTTGGTGCCAAGCCTGCTCTACATGCAGTCTGTGCCAGCCCAGCAGCCCTGCTGTGCTCACCAATCCATGGGTGGTAGTGTTCCTTCCAACCCTTGAGCAGCGCTCCTTGAGATGTGCTGCAGCGCTTTTGACATCATTTTGCTGTTGGGCTAGTGGGCCCGCAACTGGTGCCTCTGGGAAGGTATGGCCTCCCGCCCTTGTTGGCTCAATTTGTGCTGCTGCTGCTGCTGCTGCTTCTACGGCCATGCAGGCAAGAAGGAGACAAAAATGACGAGCTCATGCAACACAGCCCTCTGCCATCCCATGACACTTCGGGCGCTGGCAGCGCATTCCGCGCGCACCGCACTGAGGAGGAAGAGCTGCAAGCCGCGCTTGAGGCCAGCCGGCGGGAGCATGAGGAGGAGCAGCGGCGGCGATGGCACGAGCTGCAGCCAGAGCCTCAGGCCGGCGGCGGCAGCAGCGGGGGGGGTGGCAGGCGGGCGGGTGTGGACGAAGGGCAGCTGGATATGGGCGGGGCTGCGCAGGCAAGGGCGGCCGCTGGCCAAAAAAACGAGTGGGTGGACATGGGTAGCCCCTCCAGCCGGATCTACCCGGAGCACAATTTGCACCATTCCCAGTTGTGCAGCCAACAAGCGCGGGGGCACGCAGGCGAGCAGTCCGACGAGCTCGCGCGGGGCTTGGAGGGGCTTGAGGACGGAGCGGGCGTGCTGGGAAGGGGGAGGGGGAGGGATGAGGAGGAGGAGGGCATGTGCGTCGCGGGCATGGACGAGGACGAACAGCTCGCGCAGGCAATCAGGTTGAGCCTGTTGGAACAAGAGCAGCAGGGCCTGTGCTCCTCAGAGGGCGGGCAGCCGGCTGAGCAGGACGCCCAGCTCGCCACGCAGCAGCAGCAGCAGCAGCAGCAGCAGCAGCAGTTGCGCGGCGATGCACATGCGGCACTACAGGGGCTGGACGTGCAGGCAGGGGGCGCGGGCGCGGGTGCCCTGCCCGGCAGCGGCAGCGTGCCTGTCGGGGAAAGGGGCCATGAGGGACGGCAGGGTGGCAACAGCGTAAGAGTGCCGGGGCAGCACACACAGGCCCTGGTGGAGGAGACGGGCGTGGGGCCTATGTGCACTCCGCAATCAGTGGGGGGGAGGAGAGGCGAGGAGGACGGTCCACCCCCCTCGCCGCGGACGCCCAGCTTCACGCACATCGCACGCGACTGGGACGGGTCCTTGGTCGAGGAGTGGTTACAGCGGCCTGTGTTTGCTGCCCCAGAAGTGCAGGCGGCCCTCCGGCAGGAGCACATCCTGCCACCGCAGGACGCGTGGCATGGCAGCCGACGGCGCTCTGGGGCAAAGGACCCCAACGTGCGTGCGCGCGCACTGGGATGGACGTGCAAATCCATGCGCTTGGACATGCTCTCTGCTCGAGTGTGTGCGCATGGTGTGTGCATGTGTGCATGCGCATGTGTGTTTGTGCACGTGTGTGTGTGTGTGTGCATGTGTGTGCATGCGACTGTTTGTATGTGTGCATGTGCGTATTTGCACGTGCGCTTGCTGCCTCCATGTGCCTGCCAGGTGTGTGGGGCCCATGGAAACCTTGTTGGTGGGCCTGGAGACCCTCACTCACGTGCACTCCCAGCCAGTCCTTTGGCTTATCTGTGTATGTTGTTTGGCGGCGACTGGGCGCAAGCAGTAGCCATGCACACGCACACACACCATGCGTTCAAATGCACATGTAGGCGCCCGTCATCGTGGTGGATGACGATGAAGATGCAGCCGGCGGCAATGACGAAGAGCTGCAGAGGGCCATTGCAGCAAGCCTGGAGCAGGTGTGGCTGGCCTCTGATGTGTTGTGTTGTCCATGGCGATGCGCATCTGTGGAGACGTGGGTCATCCCTGGGGGTGTGGCCTTTTCTCTCTTTATCCTTGCTTGTGCGCTTTGAGTGCACAACATAGACAGGAAGCAAACCGTCCACAACAGTGCGCATCTCTGACAAGCGGTGCAGAGCTGTGTGGGCTGTGCTCGTGGCGCAGGCTGTGCCCAGGCTACGAGCACGCCTGCCTTGAGGCGGATGCTGAGCCGGCCTGTGCTGCAACCATGCAAGCGCCGCGCTGTGACTATGCAAGCGCTGTGCCGCTGCCTGTGCTGTGTCCCGACCCTCGCACTGAGACCCTGCAAGCAAGGCATGAGGATCATAGGGGGGCTACAGAGGAGGGGGGGATGGTGGGGAAAGGGGAGCGGCGGTCCTCAGGGCAGCCCTGGCTTTGTGAGCCGATGTTGCATACACTTGCTTTGGTCCAGTCAATCTTAGCAGCACCGCTGGCTCTGCAGTATTCCGGCACGTGCACCAAAGGTGCCTGTGGCTTGGACGGGGATGCACACACAAGCGTGCACACACACATACACACGCACACACGCATGATCTTGTACACATGCACACACAATGTGCACACACATCCATGAATGTCCGCACGCACACAGCCTGACATGCACATGCACACCTGCATTTACAGACACCCAACACAGCGTGTGGCGGGTCGTGGCTGGGCTGCACCCTGCAGGCCAATGGGCACAGGGATGGTGCCTTGGACATGGACATGGACGGCGCAGAGGGCCCAGGGGGTCATGCAGAGGGTGGTAGGCAAGACCACCCTCCAGGCGAGGCGGGGAAGGGCCCGCACGATCTACCGCAGCTGGAGCGTGAGACAGCGCAAGAGGTCGTGGACCTGGAGAATTTTGAGGGTTGCCCAAACGGCAATGGCCCGGGCGTGGGGGATGAGGGGGGCTCTGCAGCAGGGGGCGTGATGGGGGGCAATTGTGGCCCGCACACCAGCCGCGCGGGCAGGGGCGACGACCCACGGCTGCCGCAGGTGGAGCTGCTGGAGGAGGAGGTGAGCGTGGCGAGCAGCAGCAGCGGGGGCTCGCTGTCAAGGGGGTGCGGCGCGGAGGACGCAGAGGACGATGGGTGTTGGGAGGGGGGACGCGCTGCTGGCGTTGTGGGGGCGATCAAGCTGCAGCAGGGCACAGTGGGGTTGGGTGGGGTGGGCAAGCAGGGTGGGAGGATGTTTGTGGGACAAGCAGGGAGTGGAGGGCCAAGGGCAGGTGCGGCGCTGCAAGGGGAGCCGCTGCAGCCCGCCCCGCGCATCAAGCTGCCACTGCTGCACGGACTGGCCCAGTACCGGCTACACGGCAGCGTGTGCCACCGCGGGTCGTCGCCGCACTCGGGCCACTACATTGCCGATGTTGCGCTGCCCGCCAAGCCGCAACAGCAGAGGCAGCAGCAGCAGCAGCAGGAGCAGCAGCCGCATGAGGGGGGTCTGGAGACGCAGGATGGCGGCGCAGCGGCTGAAGGTGCCCGACATCAGTCCGGTGGGGAGCAGCAGTGGCAGTGGTGGCGGTTTGATGACACCGAAGTGAGCAGCATGGAAGCCGGTGCCGCCTTGGAGGAGCAGGCGTGCGACGGCTACCTTTTGTTCCTTGTGTGTGACCCCGTGGGCGAGGCTAGTGGCGCAGGGCCATGAGAGAAGGCAGTGGTGGACTCCTGCCTGAAGGAAAGGAAGAACTGCACTGCAGTGAGACACTCCCTACATCAATCAATCGAGAAAAAGGGGCCACCTAGGGCCAAGGCACCTTTTGTGACCCCTCCATCAGACAGCCTGCCTGTCTCTGCGGTGCCCATCCTATAGTGTTTTCTGCAAGGGCTGCTCATACCTTGACGTGCAAAGGGGCCCTCAGAGACAGCTGCTCGCTGGCGCACGGCACTGGTATGCTGGGCCTGGTCCCGTCAGATCTGTGGCAGCTGGTGCTGACCATGTTGTGTGGGGCTTCCTGATGCTCCCTTGGATGACAGCGGTCTCATACAAGTATGCGCGAGTGTGTGTATGTATGTGTGTGTGCATGTGTCCTTGTGCCCGTGCGTACGTGCCTGCGTGCACGCACGTGCGCAGTTGAGGGGTGAGACAATAAGGCGGCCAAGCTGCATCACAGCAGGCCAGGGTGCGCGTGTGCTGGTCGGCGTGCAGTGTCTGCCGAGGCAATTGTAGAGGATGCTCAACGCATGTGGCCTCTTGTGGGGGCCACGCCATGGCTCCTCACAGCAGCCAGGCCCTGACCACTCAGAGAGAGCGAATGTAGGCCTTCTCTAGGGACATGCTCTCTTGAAGAGCAAGCCCTGCTCATGGCATGGCCTGCCACGTCTATACCAAGCAGCCGTGCGCTTGTCAAAATAATTGTGTGTTTAATACACCTTGAGCCATGGAACGCATGTGATGCAAGTGGGGGCTGCCAGGCGCATTGATTGCTGGACAGATGCCATGAATTTGATCAAAACGTTTGCAAAGTGTTTACCGCGGCAGTTGCGGGCACTGTGTATTGAAGAAACAAGAAATATAGGTGCTGGATACACATATCCAACCTTGCACACAGCATGCTTTCATTCCTGAGAAATGTGTGTGGGTGCCTTGTGCAAAAGGTCACTGTATGACTCACAAGTTGGTGTTTAGTCTGCCATGCTTTGTTTGTGAAGGGTGGTATTCAACAATTTGCTACAAGGGGGCAAAATAGGCACAGACGGGATTTATTGCATCTGCTCGTGCACTCTATCTGTTTGGGAGTAATGTTTGCTTATATTTTTGGATTACCCCAATCACTTTCAGAAACGCTGAATTTGAACGCGTATGTGCAAAAGATGTCACGCTGAGAGACTGCTGCATCCAAACCACTAATCTGGCGTGACAAAATCTCACCAACAAGGCAGATGAACCCCCGGTGATCACTGACGCGGTTATGCTATCGCACATGAACTTCAAAACTTTTTGTGACTTGAAGTCACAAGTTGAGGCCCTTCTGCCCAGAGTTGCCCCCCAGTGCTGCCCTGAAATTTACCGCCAGCCAGGTTGTTTTGCTAATTTGTCCGTTGCTGTTTTGTTTTTTGCTCATGCTGGAAAAAAGAGATGGGCAAAAATTCAAAATGAAATCAACAAAACAGGACTTTGAGATTACACTGGAGTTCACTTGCATGGACAGGGCTGCACTGATCATCAAAGGAAAGGGTTGAAGGATCTGACCCGCCGGACAAGGGCGCGTCATTGTGCTGAAGAGCTTTGCTAAGTCCTATCAAGCCTGCAACCTGAAACTAGCTCCAGGCACAAACATGCACGAAAGGGTTTTTGATAAACAATCAGTGGTTTTGGTGGAAGACATCTTTTTTGGTCAGCAAATGTATTTCACTGCCTTGCCTACCTGCTTCTTTGCCTTTTAAACGTCGTTGCAACGAACAACTAGATAGATCTATCTAGACAGACCAAGCACACCTCTCACTACCTGCCACCCTGACCCCTTGTAGGCTCCACAGCTGGAAGCCCCCCCACGCCAAAGCTCCGTATCCCATCTATACGTCTAGGAGGCATATATAATCACAGCCAACCAGTCTGTGCCATGGATTCAAAACCGCCGAGGTGTCTTAACCTTCAGTTATAGGCTGGTGTTGGGGCTCAAATCTTGTTTCAATCTTTAAAAAATAATTGCAACCTCCAACCTCTTTGAAGGTTGGGCGACAACCAAATTCCCTTATACAACGATCAACACAAATCTTTTTAAATACAAGCTCCCATGCCTTTGGTGGTCATATGCGGTCAGCCATGCAGTGGCAAAAGCGCAGTGGCTGCCCAGCTGGTGCAGGTACTGCAGGCAAGGGGGATCAGTACTTGCAATTTGATAGATGAGCCCTCCCTTCACTTGCTAAGGAATACCTCCTATAAAGGTGAGCATTTGGGCACTCTCAAGCGTTTGCAGCCGCCCATCCACGCACAGCACACTAAGGTAGATCACCATTCTCTGTTTGACTTACTCTTCACACTTGCAGACGTGCCAAGCGAAAAGAATACCCGGGCCTTACTCAAATCTACCGTGGAGCGGTACATCGGCCGCAAAGATGTCACCATCTTGGACAGCATCAACAACATCAAGGTCTAGCACGCGTTATGCCCGTGCCCCCCTTCTAACAGGGACGGTATGTCCAGAATCACTCCATGCTAGAAGTATCTGTTTATGACTTCTTTCCTGCTGCACCCTTGCCGTACGCAGGGCTTCAGATACGAGCTGTGGTGCATCGCAAAAGCAGCAGGCACGCGCTATTGCATGGTGAGCTCTCCAAGCTGATATGCATGCAGATTTGGAACATGTTCTGTTCAGACATGTGTGTTGCTGCTTACAGGTTCCCAATCTTCCTGTGTGCCTGCTGTCCAGGTGCACGTAGACACACCTGTTGAACAATGCAAGGCATGGAATACTGCCAGAGAGGGCGACAAGTACAATGACACCATGTGAGTCCATTCATTTTGCATCCATCAAACTAGGAGGTAGCAACAAAGTGGGGAGCAGTGAGAAATCTCCGAGCTTGCTCAGCACGTGGGTCAAGGCTTGCCTTTACAGCGAGAAGCAGGAAAAGCAACACCGACATCAAACTGTCGCTGCCAACCAAAGTATCTGCACAAAGCAATGGCTGCCCTTGCCACCCTGCAAGGCAGGTATCCCGCCACATCTTAGCTCATCAACGCTTCATCCACACACCCTCCCACAGCTTTGACGACCTGGCCTGCCGATTTGAGCGCCCCGATGCACGGAATCGCTGGGACGCGCCATTGTTCACTGTACGGCCTTGCATGGACCTGTTGGCGCCTCCACCTGAGTCGTCAAGGCCAGCTCAGCCTCCACTCCAAGTACTGGCCCCGCCCCAAGTAGAGTTAGAGCCACCACAGCAGCCACCATCTCTGCAGCAGCAGCAGCAGCACCGGGCAGCTCAGGAAGGCTATGCCCCTCAGCCGTCCGTGCATTCGGCTTGCCCGCCTTCCCAGGGACACACACCGGCCCACCATTCTGTGCAAGGTCCGCCCCAAGCAGCAGGTGTGTGCTGCCACACCTGTGGCCTGCCTCAAGAAGCCGCAGGTGCAACAGTTGCTTGCATGGAGGCAGCGGCCGACAAGCGTGCCCCCCTGGCTGACAGGGGTGTGCAGCGCGGCGGACAGCGGTGGGCAGGCAGGTACTGCAGCCCGGCGCAGGGAGGCACCCTCGGATGTGTGTTGAGGCAGACTTGGGCATTGTTCATGGATGTCGCTTGCACAGCCCTTGAGCAGCTCTGCTGCCTGTGCAAAGCAAAGACCCGCGCACGCATGAGCGCACACGCGCATGCACACGCACACATACACACACGCATGCACACATGCACACACCCATACACACACGCACCCACATGTGTATACTCATAAACATATGCACACGCGTGCACACGGAAACACGATTGCACGAGCACACACAAGCGTGCCTCCTGTTGCGCACTTTCCACAGATGCTCAAGTTGAGAAAGCGACCAGGTCGGCATTCAAACTGGCACCGGGTCTGAGATCAGCGAAGCTCGCCGCAGCGCAAGCGCGATCCAGGCCTGGCACAGCTGCTGCTGCGGCTGGGGCTGCAGCAAGCCTGCAGGCTCCCTTGCATGCCGCACCGGCTCCGTCCATGGCAAGCAAGCGCTTCGGCTTAGGTGGCACAGGTAGGGCTTAGGTGGCACAGGGTCGGCTTAGGTGGCACAGAGTCGGCTTAGGTGGCACAGGTAGGGCCACCACTGAGGCAGGCTTGGCAGGCTTGCTCTCCACGGCAGGTTTGACCTACTCTGTCAGCATGGACGGCTGTGGACTGAATGCGTCAGTCCCTGTATGCGCTACAGTTATATGTTAAGTGTATATATGTGCAGTATTGCATGGCTCGTATCTGCGAGGGCATGCATGCTCTGTTCGCTGTGAGGGCACGTGAGGAGGTGACACTGTGTGCACCACCTGCAGTCAGCAAGCGCGCCGGCTTAGGCCGCACAACTTGGATGATGGGCTGCGCAACGTGGGTCCTGGGCCGCACAGAAAATTCTTTGTGGTGTGGTCAGGCCTACAAATAAGCACTGCTGCGGTGTGCGCGCTGGCGCCTTTGAGGTAGCCCTGCCCAGCAGCAGCTGGGCGTGCAGCGCAGGACAGGCGTAAGTAGCTACTGCCGTTTGAAAGCAATCTTATGTGTCCGGGTGCTTTGACGCAGAGGATGCATGTATTTTGTACTATGATTGCCTGTTTAAGCCACTTGTCAGTAGCAAATTTTTTGTGATGCACTGTGTGGCCTGTTCAGGCCACTTGTCAGCAGCAAATGTACCCCACGTACACCTAGCGCCCCACAGACTTGTTGGCTGTCTTGGCGGGAAGTGATTCTGTCACTGACTCAGCAGATCAGCCCAACACTTGAGCATCTGCTTCACCACCACACACATGCAGCATCGGTCTCAGGGGGGACAGAGGGAGGCTCGAGGACACGTGCATCGGAGGCTGCGGCAGCCAGCACAGCCCTGTGGGTCCATGCCGGTGGCCAAGGTGTGGAGAGAGGGAAAAGGGGCAAAAGCTCAACGTGAAGTGCGAGGGTAGCAAGTGTCAAGGGAAAGACAAAGGCGCGAGCAGAGCAAAAACCGAGCTCCCATCCAGAGCCTGCCGTTGGTGGCCGCCTGATCTGCGCTGATCTGCTGCGCTGCTCGCAGATCACAGGGCTGCCTGCGCGCGACTGTGTTTAGTGAAGTCACAGGCACAAACCACGACGTCGTTTTCCTAGCTGTAGCCTACAGGTGCCCATTGCTTGTATGGGCCCATGCGCCCTAAATTGCTGCATCTAGCATGCCCTGCCCCCTCCCGCGCGTGCTCCTGTGCCCTCACGCACACGCTCGTCTGTATGTGTGCACACCTGTGTGCTGGCTGGAACCTGCAGGGTCCCCCGGTGCAGCGCAAGCAGGAGAGCATGGTGGGGTTGAGGGCAGGGGTCCTGGTGCGGATGCAGGCCCTGAAGGGATCAGCCTGTCCAGCTTGTGTGTGCACAACCTGGGGTACCTCCCGGGGCAGCAGTCCCTCAAGCCCGAGCGCCCCAACAGCTTGGACGGGCTTGAGGACGAGGGCGATGCATCCACCACCAGCGTGCTGCAGGCCATTGCGGAGGCAATGGTCGGGGTGCCCGCGCACGTCAGTACGGGTGGCACGTGCCTGCTCACACCCTCATCAGCGACCACCAATCCGTCCATGCTGGGCACCAACTTGCTGCACGACATCGACCAAGCCGCGCAGGTGAGAGCCCCTTAGGGGCGTGGGTGCTCCGGCGTTCCAGCCTGTTCCTGGGATGGTGCCCAGTTGTTTGCGTCGGCTTTTGACTCGCAGCGCACTGGGCAGTGCGAGTGCCAGGGGGCCTTCCGAGGGCTTGCCGCAGCAGGCAGATCTCTGCCTGCAGTATGCACAATTTCCCTTGTTGTGTCACCAGACCACTCTCCTATGCACACTTTTTATGTGAGCTCGGACTGGCAGCTCCATGACCAGTTGCTCCAGCTATGTCCTCATCACCAGCCCCCTCGTCAGCCATGTCCGTGTGTGCGAAACATGCTGCACCTTTCGGCAGCAGTCGAACGTTGTTCACTTGATGTTTAATCCAGCCCCTGTTCAGTAAGGATTTTATAACTTTCAATTATTTCTTTGTTCCTGCTGCCCTGGCACGCTTGTAAAAGATGTGCTTTGCTCGGCTTGCACATGATGTGCTGTAATCCTCGCAGGACGTAGTGGACCAAATCACCGAGGCACAAGCCCTGGCCGCAGGGGGAGCTGCTGGGCGAGTGGATTGCAGCAGCAAAGGCAGCTTTTGTGGGCAAAAAGAGTATTTGATTCATTTGGACCAACCCATGACGTTGGCAGGTGCGTGTTTGATTTGCTAGCCGTTCAGTTCCCATTGGCACGCAAGGGTCGAGCCATGTGGAATTAAGAGGATCCCATATTCAAATCAAACAAATACTGATGACTTTGATTCCCCCGCCTGTGCCCTGCAGAACTCCGCCGCCACAAGCGGGCGTTCCTGAAGGTTGCCACAAAGGTCACTTTCGCTCGCCTGCAAGATGGCGAAGCATCAAAGCGCATGTTTCTTGATTACTTGATATCCAATGTGCAGGGGGCCTCAAGGCCTCCTCAAGCTTTGCTGTAGCTGTTGAAATGACCGCCAGTTGGGGTTTGTGCTTTTTACAACATTCTCAATCTAGTGTAGAATAAAATGTAATGATTTTAAATGAGTACGCTCCTTGCCGTCCTAGATCTATTTCTCGTCGTCTGGAGTGCACTCTCGTACGCCTACAGCCTAGTAAGAGCTGCACTGAGAGGGAAGTTCTTGATTTCTAGATCGGAGGGCTTGCAAGCACACCGTGCAGTGGTGAAGGAGGTGGCAACAGGAGCACAGCCCACCGGCCCTCCATCCACTCTGGCCATTGTCGTGGCTGAGACTCTGGACAGTGCCATTGAGACTCAGAGGCTTGTAGATTTGCTCATATGGTAAGATGCTTCGGGGAGTGCATGCGGCACAGAAGTATGGTTAAAGGCATTTCCCTAGGATGTTGCACTGCAAGTACCGACCTCAGGCCACTTTGACTCATCGCCACTTTGACAAAAGGAATTAGCTCAAGTTAAACCCTAAGCTTATATTGCACACACTGTTAACAGAGTCTAAAGCAAACGGCTCCACAGTACGTGCAAGGGAGAAGGTGCACAGCTCCAAGCAGACAGATGCTTTCGACAAACCCCCATGCGATTGTGATAACAATAACTACTGCCAAGGCATCGTGGATCAATGGCCCCTGAGTCTCATCAGTGTCTAGAAAGCAGCACATTTATTGCTGGATTAAGCGTTCAACGTTGCCACTTTCGTGTTTCCCACCTGCTGCTTGTGCATGCAGGTGCGCCAATGAGCCGAGTTTGCAGAACATCTACCTCTATGATCCAGCGGGTGCGCTTCATGCAAAGTGACATTCACCGTGCTTATGCCAGAAATGCCTTGTCTTCCGTGAATTTAATGCACACGATGCACATACTTGAAAAGAGTGGGCATTGATTCACCTTGTTCTGTCATTGCCTTAAAGGGCGTTTTGCATCGCTTTGCCGCCCGGTTGTCTCCTCACCCATTCACGTGCCGGTCTATAAGTCTCATTGCTTGCCGCACTTACGCAGCAACACATTGGCCGTGCTCGCATGCACTGCATCTGTTGGCGCGTAATCACGTTCCTCCTGGCCACATGGGCATGCACTGCACGCCTGAGTGGCAGAGGGAGCGGAAGCCCATGCTTCCTGGGCCGGGAGTCTTGGCCTGTACCCTGCTGGCCTGTGTTCTTGTGACCCATATCCTCCAACCTTGCATCGCACTGCCCGCACCCCAAACACCCCCAGGCCTCATTCAAGCCCGGCAAGGAGAACTGGCGTCTGCACTCCAGGCTCAGCAGCCGCCCCGCCTCGCCGCCCCCTGCAGTCCCACACCCCCCAACGCAGCACTCCAGCATCACCCCTGCAGAAATGAGCAGCAGCCCAAACACACGCTTGCTCAGTCAGGGCCAGGGCGCAACGGTAGTCCTGCTCCCCTGGCTGGGGGGCTAGGCAGGCAGCCTGGCAGCTGCACCAAGGCGCCACCCACCGACGGCGCTGCTGCTGCACCTGTGTCTGCTGATGGTGTTGGTGCTGCTGCTGAAGATGATGAAGATAACACAATTGGCAAGTGCAAGAGTCCAGTAAGGGAGCGGCGGTGCGCGCTGCCTTGGTTCAAAGGACTTCAACAGCCGGCTCTGGAGGGGCAGGGACCAAGCGAGCCCAAGCGACCCATCCAATTTGAGGTGGGTGCCTCTCACAAGCACAGCAGGAGCAGCAGCAGCAGCAGCAGAAGCAGCAGTATACCCAAGCATGCTTTAGCAGCATACAGCAGCATGAACAGCTGCTTCCACCATTGGTGCGCAGCCATTGTGCGTCTGGCGTGGAGCGTGGACTGCTGCCTAAATGTGTTGCCCCCAGCATGCGCCCAGCATGATGAGCAAGGCGGTGCGCGCAGTGGGCTCCTGTTCTGCCTGTTGCAGGCTGCAGGTGCTATGGGGAATGCAGGCGGCCACGATTACTTTGCTTTACACGCCATCGCATGTTTGGGACATGCCTGCAGGCCGGGTGGCGGCAGCGTCATGGCACCAGGCTCATTAACATTGCTTCAGCCCAGCACCACCACCACCACCACCTCCACCAGCAGGAGCCCATAATCCTGTACCCTCCCACACGTCAAAACGCTGATGATGAGGGGCAGGACAAGCTCAAGGCTGGTAGGAGCAGCGCGGATGGTCCCAGTGCCCAGCAGCAGGGGTGGCAGCACGGCGTCACCTTTGGGCAGCCCCCACAGACATGCCTGCCTGGAGCAGGAGGGCATGGCAGCAGGTCTCCCCCCACTTGCAACTGCCCACCAATCCGAACACCATGCACGCATGAGGGGGCTGGCGCCAACAGCAGGGATTGGGCCGGGGGCTTGAGCGCCTTAGGAAGCACGCCGGGTGCCTGCTGTCCGGCTGGGGGCGGCTGCGCGGGCATGCTTGCCTGCAGCCGTGGCACCTGTGGCGGTACTGCTGTGCAGGGGGCGGGGGGCATAGCATGTGGGCTGGACGGCAGCGTCGGGGGCGCATGCATGGGCGGCACGGCGGGCGGGCCGTCACTCCTGGAAGTGCATGCAAGTGAGAGGCTAGGGCAGGATACAGCACTGGCTGTGGAGGCGCAGCAGCAGCTCTGCCCCTGTGAGGGGCAGCAAGGCTGCTGTGGCGTGATCCCCCAAGAGAGAAGCGGCATAGATGGCAACAGCAGCAGCGACCACAGCGGAGGGAGCGGGAACGGCACAGGGGGTGGGTTGCATGTGCGCTTACTGTCATCACGTGACTCGCATGCCCCCCTTTTGGCGGCTGTGAGGAGGCTGGGGGCCGGGACAGGGGCTGCAGAGCTGTCGCTGGCAGACCCGCAGCCGGTGCTGCCATCTCAGTCATCGCATGGCCAACACCTGCAGCAGGAGCAGCAGCAGCAGCAGCAGGCGCAAGGTGGCCAACTGCAAGAGTTGGACGGCCTGGAACAGCATCAACTCCAGCAGCAGCAGCAGCAGCAGCAGCAGCAGCAGCAGCAGCAGCAGCGAGCGCAAGGTGGCCAACCGCAGGAGCTGCACGGCCTGGAACAGCATCAACTCCAGCAGCAGCAGCAGCAGCAGCAGCAGGCGCTAGGTGGCCAAGCGCAGGAGTTGGACGGCTTAGAACAGCAGCAGCAGGAGCAAAAGCCGCGGTGGCCTCCGGGGCGGCAGCAGCAGCAGGGCAGGGCTGCGTCAGGCGCATGTGGGGCTGGGGGGCAACAGGCATGTGCAGGAGGCACAGAGGTGCTGGCGCGGCAGAGCAGCATCGGGGGCGCTTGTAATGCAGGCGAGCAGCAGAGGCGCTGGTGCGGGCGACAGGCACTGGGGGCCAGCGCAGGGGCAGAGGAGGCCCTGCACAGGCGCCTGGACCCTGAGGACCCCACAGACTTCCGGCTCCTGTGGGACAGAGGCTGGGAAGCTGCAGCGCGCTCGCGGTTGAAGGTGGGAGCACGCACACGCTTGCATACAAAACACACGCGCATGCAAGCACATGTTCGCACACACATTAGCGCACACGCTTGCACACACAGATACACACTCACGCGCGCACGCATGTGCACACACATGCAAGCACACACACAAACACACACGCACGCGTTCCCACACATGCCCACGTACACAGTGCATCATGATTCATCATTCATACAGTACGATACATCCAAGCACTGTGAACTATGCATTCAGCGCACGCATGCCCGCGCATGCTCTGGTTGCTCCCTACCTAGTGCCCGCCCCAGTCATGCCCTGCTCTGGTCAAAAAAGGACATGCCGGCACATCAATGCCCTGTGGGTGACTGTTGGCTTCATCCAGCGCGGACAATGGCTGCAGCGTGTGTTCTGTACTGTGAGGCCTGTTTAGGCCACCTGTCAGCAGCAAATGTTTGACTTGTCAGCAGCAAACGTAGCGTGTGCAGCAGGTGGAGAGCAAGAGGGGCCTGAGACAGGTGGCGGTGCTGGTGCACATGGGGGCACGCACTCCTGGTCCAGCATGAGGGGCCATGCATTCCTGGTCCAGCATGAGGGGCCATGCATTCCTGATCCAGCATGAGGGGCCATGCATTCCTGATCCAGCATGATGGGCCATGCACTCCTGGTCCAGCATGAGGGGCCATGCATTCCTGATCCAGCATGAGGGGCCATGCATTCCTGGTCCAGCATGAGGGGCCATGCATTCCTGGTCCAGCAGTTGTGTGTGTCTCTGCTGGCCACTTGCGCAGCCAGGGGCCCCAAAAGGGAGAGAGTGGCCCATGAGGGCCCCGAAGGGGCTTCCGTAAGGGATGGGCACGCCCATGACCCAGCATGCCCCCTTTGGCACCTGCGTGCTGCAAGCGCAGTGACGCACAGCACAGCTGCACAGCCCTCTCCGCGCATGAGTCAAGTCATTAGGGGCATGTGGATGGCTTAAACTGGGCCAACCACTTGGTTTGTGGTTGGCCCCGTGTAAGCAATCCATGGGGATTAGGGCTCCGCCCATGAGTAGCCTGGCGGTGTGTGCAAGCACAGGTCCGCCCTTGAGTAGCGCGGCGGTGTGTGCAAGCACGCCTCCGCTCTTGAGTAGCCCGGCAATGTGTGCAAGCACAGCTCTGCCCTTGAGCAGCCCAGCCCGCCCTTGAGTAGCATGGCCGCACTTCTCAAGGGCGGTGTGCACAAGCACTGCACACACTGCACTGCAAGTGTGTGTGTGTGTGTGTGTGTGTGTGCACGGCTCAGCTCAAGGCAGCAAAACAAACCTGCCCAAGGCTGCCAAGCTTGTGGCTGCAAGCAGGGCCCAGGTCAGGATGCCAGATCTGGATGGCACGCGCCCTGCTCTCCTGCCCATGGCGCGTGCCATGCTCATGTGCTCCATTGGCCGCGCAGGCACCAGGGCGAACCTGCCAGCAATCAGCGGCACTGCTGACACAGCACATGGTGGCGGCTTGCGGGCCCGAAGTAGCCATAGACCCTCAACTGATACTGGTGGGTGTTTGTGGGGCACACTTTGGTTCCATGGTTGAGGTCTTGTAGGTGCAGGCCATGCAGGCTCTGGCTCAGCCACCCTCATGTGGTAGTGCGGCTGTGCGAGCCTGGCCACAGCTCATCTTGGTGGGTGAACAGGAGCCAGCGTGCACCTGCCACCCCTCTGTGCCCCTGTGCTATCTGCCAGCATGCACCTGCCACCCCTCTGTGCCCCTGTGCTATCTGCCAGCATGCACCTGCCACCCCTCTGTGCCCTTGTGCTATCTGCCAGCATGCGCCTGCCACCCCTCTGTGCCCCTGTGCTATCTGTCAGGGCACGCCGCCATCCTTGGACTGCTGAGATGTTGAAGGAGTCTTGCCTGTTGCGGGCATGGGATCTTGGACTCTTGCATGCTCAAGTGTGAGAATGTGGGTCTGTTGTTTGCTCGAGAAACAGGTGACAGTGCGCCCTCTACACATTGTCTTTGCCGCATCTCAACATGTGCACTCCTCTGGGGCGCTCACCTGCCATTCGCTGCAACTCACCTGCCCACACACTGCGATGAACAGCAGCATGCCACAACCTGCCTGCCGCTCCCTGCAACTCGACAGGTGTACTCCTCTGGGCCTCTCACCCTTGCGGGCTTCTCCCCCTTTCATACCCGCACTGCAGAAATTATGGGCATGGGGCCCCTGAGTCTGGTGAGTTGATTACTTGTTGGTGTTGCATGCACTTGCATGGCGGCAGCATGCATGGGCCCACCCAGCAAGCAGGAGCTGTTTAGTTGTGTCCTGTGCATGGGAAGTGCATGTTGGACTCCTGAGGTGGGTGTTAGGTGCGCCATAAATCTCTTGCAAGTGTGTGCGAAGGGGCTACTTGTGAGGGCTGAGCAAGAAGCCTAGATTCTGTTTGGCGATAAATCTGGAATGCGGGCATCAAGGGAAGAGGGACAGTCTTGGAACCCTAGCACGCATGCGTGTTTGTTACTCTCCCATGCTGAAACATGCTAAAACCGGCTTGCTGCAAAGATGTCCAACAATGCTGGCACTGGCGCTTCTGCAGTGTGTCTCCTGATAAGCTTGCAACTCAGGTTGCTTGAACAGGCTTACAATGGTTTGTACCTTCTATCACTTGTTTTTATGCAGGCCAAGGAGTCGGGTTTCAAAGCTGCCTTCACACGTTATGCGACTATCAAGCAACGCTTTGGGAAGTAGAATCAGAGGATGTTACATCATCACAGATTTGATGGTCAATGTCAAGACTTTGCGTTTGACGCAGGAGGAGAAAAACACAGAAGTATACACATATGGATAGATTCCTGCCTAGATGTGCCAGCAAGTTGAAATTTACCAGTTGGGAATTTACTAGCATAATGATTTACTCAGGTAGGCAAGCAAGAAGGAGGATCTTGAAAAGGGGTGGAGTCAAAGCCCACTCCAGCCACGTCAGACGTTTCTAGGCCTGGCAGATGACTAGCTAGCTGCTATAGCAGCTCGTACATCCAACCCCAAAAATTTTTTCACTTTTTAATTCAAACCCCCAAAGTGCACTTTTCACTTTTTTTTTCACTTTGGGCGAAAATGGGGGGTGGTCTCAGGAGGCCCCCAGCGAGGGTCCCAATCGTGCAAGACCCCTAGAAACCCCTTGTTTGGGGTTTTGTATGTTGGAAAGAACATG